>JACXTT010000629.1_pt1 | contig 60545 bp, 58 predicted proteins | sample 9270951 | NCBI WGS metagenome assembly JACXTT01 (sample SAMN15532306, study PRJNA645909) | rock metagenome | isolation source: weathered quartz diorite | place: Puerto Rico | collected 2017-06-21
CCGCCGCGTCGCGGAGCGCCGGCGCGCTGCTCCTTTCCGCCTACGCCCTCTTCGACCCGGAATCGGAGCCGGCCGCGACCGCGATCATCAGCTCGGCCTCCTCGAGGCTGATCGCGGTCGACGCGGCGTCCTGGCCGCTCCTTCGCGCCTACGGCCCCGCCCGGTTCCTGGAGGCTACGTCGCGGGCGAGCGTGCTGCTCGTGAACGAGCGGGAGGCCGACGCCTTCGGGCGCGAGGACCTCACCCGCACGTACCGAGACGTCATCGTCAAGCTCGGTGACGGCGGAGCCCGGCATGGGCGGGCCGGGCGATGGCGTAAGGTGGCGGCCCCGGCCGTCGCGAACCCTCTGGACACGACGGGGGCCGGCGACGCGTTCGCCGGCGTGCTGCTCGCGAGGCTCGTTCGGGGCCAGGACGTTCGCCGCGCGCTCGCGGCGGCTTGCGCCGCAGGAGCCGAGGTGGCGCGGACCGGCGAGAGCTGGCCGGTCAGGCCTCGCTGACCTCCCAGGAGTCGCCCGAGTGCAGGAGCGCTCGCAGGTCGCCGGGTCCGAGCTTCGTCGTCGCCCGCTCGATCTGGCGCTCCATCAGCTCGCCGTAGACGGGCCGCGCGACGTCGTGGAAGATGCCGATGGCGGTCGGCGTCGTCGGGCCGCGCGACAGGTGCGCCAGCGCGAAGGCCGTCGACGGGTCCTCGCGGTGCGCGTCGTGGACATAGAGAAGCTCCGGGGGCACGTCCGTCGTGTCGGCGATCCGAAGCGTCCCGTCGAACTCGACCGCGACGCATCGCTCGCCCTCGGGGCCGAACGTGACCGGCTTCCCGTGCTCCAGGCGGATCTGGTTCTGGACCTTCGTGTCCTTGCCGGTGAGCGAGATGAACGCATCGTCGTTGAAGACGTTGCAGTTCTGATAGATCTCGATGAACGCCGCGCCCTGGTGCTGAGCGGCCGCGCGGAGGACCTCGGTGAAGTGGTGACGATCCACGTCGATCGTTCGCGCGACGAACGTGGCCTCGGCGCCGAGCGCGAGCGCCACCGGGTTGAACGGGTGGTCGAGCGAGCCGAACGGCGTCGACTTCGTGACCTTGCCCTCCTCGCTCGTCGGCGAATACTGGCCCTTGGTCAGCCCGTAGATCTGGTTGTTGAACATGAGGATCTTCAGGTTCACGTTGCGCCGGAGCGCGTGGATGAGATGGTTTCCGCCGATCGAGAGCGCGTCGCCGTCGCCCGTGATCACCCACACGTGCAGGTCCGGCCGCGCGGTCGCGATCCCCGTCGCGATCGCCGGCGCCCGACCGTGGATCCCGTGGACGCCGTAGGTGTCCATGTAGTAGACGAACCGTCCGGAGCAGCCGATGCCGCTCACGAACACCGTGTTGTGCGGGGGGATGCCGAGCTCGGGGAGGAAGCTCTGGACCGTCGAGAGGATCGCATAGTCCCCGCAGCCGGGGCACCAGCGGACCTCCTGGTCGCTCGTGAAGTCCTTCTTCGTCAGGGCCATGCTCATGCGGAGGTCCTCCGAAGGATCTCGTCCTCCATCTCGTGTGCCAGGATCGGTTGCCCCTGGACCTTCGTGAAGCTCTCGATGTCGATGAGGAACCTCGCCCGCAGGATCATCGCCAGCTGACCGAGGTTCATCTCCGGCATCAGCACCCGCGGGTAGCGGTGGAGCACCTCGCCGATGTTCGAGGGCAGAGGGTTCAGGTGCGTGAGGTGGGCCATCGCGACCCGCCTGCCCCCGTCCCGCGCCCGCCGGACACCCGCCAGGATCGCCCCGTAGCTCGAGCCCCAGCCGAGCACCAGGAGCTCCGCGTCGCCCCCGGGGTCGTCGACGACTACCCGCGGGATGTCCTCGGCGATCTTCTCGACCTTCGCCGCCCGCAGGTGCGTCATCCGCTCGTGGTTCGCCGCGTCGTAGGAGATGTTGCCGGTCACGTCCTGCTTCTCGAGACCTCCGACTCGATGCTCCAGGCCCGGCGTGCCCGGCACGGCCCACGGACGGGCGAGGTGCTCATCCCGCAGGTACGGCATGAAGCCGTCGTCGTGGTTCACCTGCGTCGCGAAATGCGGATCGATCCTGGGCAGCGCCGAAAGGTCCGGCAGCCGCCACGGCTCCGACGAGTTCCCCAGGAACGTGTCGGTGAGGATGATCACCGGGGTTCGGTACGTGACCGCGATCCGGACCGCCTCGACCGCGACGTCGAAGCAGCTCGCCGGCGTGTGCGAGGCGACGATCGGGATCGGCGACTCGCCGTGGCGCCCGAACATCGCGGGCAGCAGGTCCGCGGCCTCGGTCTTGGTCGGCATCCCCGTCGACGGGCCGGCCCGCATGACGTCGACGATGATCATCGGGAGCTCGAGCGCCACCGCCAGGCCGATCGTCTCCTGCTTGAGGTCCAACCCCGGCCCGCTCGTCCCCGTGATGCCCAGGTGACCGGCGAACGCCGCCCCCAGCGCGATCCCCGCCGCTGCGATCTCGTCCTCGGCCTGCAGGGTTCGCACGCCGAAGTTCTTGTGCCGCGACAGCTCGTGCAGCAGCTCCGACGCCGGCGTGATCGGGTAGCTCGCGTAGAAGATCGGCAGGCCGCTCGTGGCGCTCGCCGCGATCAATCCCCACGACAACGCCGTCGTCCCGCTCGCATTGCGGTACGTCCCCGGCGCGAGCGATGCCTTCTTCACCTCGTAGGTGTGCGCGAAGACCTCCGTGGTCTCGCCGAAGTTGTAGCCGGCCTTGAACGCCGCGACGTTCGCCTCCAGGATGGCCGGCTTCGACGCGAACTTCTCCTCGATCCACCGCAGCGTCACCTCGGTCGGGCGCGAGTACATCCAGGAGAGCAGGCCGAGCGCGAACATGTTCTTCGCCCGTTCGGCCTCCTTCTTCGTGATGTCGATGCCCTCCGCCGCCCGCGTCGTGATCGAGGTCATCGGCACGCGGAACACCTGGTAGCCGTCGAGCGAGCCGTCCTCGAGCGGGTTCCCCGCGTACCCCGCCTTCTCCAGGTTCCGGTCGAAGAAGGCATCCTCGTTCGCGATGAGCGTGCCGCCCTTCTCCAGATCCTTGAGATTGGCCTTCAAGGCAGCAGGGTTCATCGCCACCAGGACGTTCGGGGCGTCCCCGGGCGTCACGATGTCCCGCGACGCGAAGTGGATCTGGAAGGCGGAGACACCCGCAAGGGTGCCGGCGGGGGCCCGGATCTCGGCGGGGAAGTCGGGCAGGGTGGCGAGGTCGTTCCCGAGGATGGCGGTGGCATTGGTGAACCGGTCGCCGGTCAACTGCATCCCATCGCCCGAGTCACCGGCGAACCGGACGACGACGCGCTCCTTCTCAAGGACGGTCTTGGTGGTCATCTCGCTCCTTGGGGACCTGCTCTGTCGTCCTTACTGTACGACTCGCTGGCGGCTGCACCACGTGACCACCGTCCAGTCGCGCGGCCCCTGCTAGCATCTCGCCCCGATGACGATCACGGTCGCCGCGTATCAGCACGGGATCTACCCACGGTCGGAGGACGTCGTCGCGGCGACGCGGGGGCTGGAGCGCGGCCGGACGACGCCGGACGAGGTCGCCGCCGCCTACCGGGCGGACCGGGACGACTTCATCGAAGCGCAGCGCGAGGCGGGGCTGGACTTCTTCTCCGACGGCCTGCTCCGCTGGCAGGACATCTTCCGGCCGCTCGTCGGGCTCTCGGGCGGACTGGACGCGCGCGCGTTGGTGCGGTGGTTCGACAACAACTCGTTCTTCCGCGCCCCGGAGGTCACGGGCGACCTGACGGTGACGGGCCCGGTGCCCGCGGAGGTGGCCGACGAGGACGAGGTCCCAGGACCTCGGGTGGCCACGCTCCCCTCGCCGTATCTGTTCTCCCGAGCCGCCCATTCCGACGACTACCGGAACGCGCTGATGCTCGATCTCACCCGTGAGGTCCTGCGGCCGGTGTGCGAGAGCCTCGCGGGCCGGGGCTACGGCGTGATCCACCTGGAGGAGCCGTGGCTCCCCTATCACGGCATGGACGCGGCGGATTGGGGCGAGTTCGAGAAGGCGGTGCTCGAGCTTCGGGAGGCGACGGCCGGGGTGACCCTGGTGCTGCACACGTACTTCGCCGACTCGGGACCGTATGTGGATCGCTTGCGGAAGCTGCCGATCGACGCGCTGGGCGTGGACTTCGTCCAGACGGACGTCGACGAGCTGGGGAGCGGCTGGGAGATCGGGCTGTTGGCGGGCGCGCTCGATGGGCGGAGCTCGCCGATCGAGCCCGCCGAGGAGACCGCGGCGTTCATTCGGCAGGTCGCCGAAGCGGTGCAACCGACGGCGCTGTTCGTCTCGTCGAACTGCGAGCTGGAGTTCCTGCCGCGGGACTTGGCGCGCGAGAAGGTTCGTCGCCTGGGCGAGATCGCCGCGAGGGTGCGGGAGGGGTTGGCATGAGCGCGACGCTCGATCTCACGTCGACGCCACTGTTGACCCACGAGGTCGGCTCGCTCGACAAGCCGGGCTGGCGCACGGCCGCCTACGCGGGCAAGGCGGTCTCGGCGAAGGACGTCCAGGACGCGAAGGACTGGGGCGAGCGCGTCGGGGTGCCGGAGCACGAGCAGCTCGTGGAGCTGCTGGAGCGCGCGCCGCTGCCGTCTGTGGAGGACAAGGAGGCCGTGAAGCGCTGGGCGAGCCGGTACGCGCTCCGCCTGGAGGAATCCGCTGGCCTGGACGTCGTCTACGACGGCGAGCAGCAGCGCTCGGAGATGTACGCGTGGGCGGTCGCCCACACCAACGGCTTCGCGTGGCGCGGGAGCGTGCGGGCCTTCGACAACAAGTACTACTCGAAGGCCGCCGTCACCGGGCCGATCTCGCTCAAGGAGGCGTATCACAACGCGGAGTTCGCGTTCCTGCAGGGCGCGGCGCAGGCCCACCTGAAGGTCCCGATCACCGGCGCCTACACGATCGCCGATTGGAGCTTCGACGAGCGCTCGGAGCAGGACCACGACGTGAGCCACGCGCACAAGGAGCGGCTCGCGAAGCGCCGTGCCGCCCGGCGCGAGTTCATCCTGGACGTCGCCCGCAACATGATCCGGCCGAACAACGAGGCGCTGATCGGCCTGGGGGCCCGGTGGATCCAGATCGACGAGCCGGCCGGGAGCACCGGGCCCGACGAACTCGACCTGTTCGCGCAGAGCTTCAACGAGAGCGTGAGCGGCCTGTCAGGCGCGACGTTCTCCACGCACCTCTGCTTCTCCGACTACAACCTGTTCTTCCCCGGCATCGAGGCGATGACCGAGTGCCGTCAGTTCTGCGTCGGCTTCGCGAACTACGACAGCCGGGAGCTGGGCGTGTCGGACGCGGCTCGGCCGGGCTACGTCGTGATCAAGCGGTTCCGGGACCTCCCCTACCGGCCGTCGCTCGGGCTCGGGGTCATCGACATCCACACCGACTTCGTCGAGCCGCCGGAGCTCGTGCGCGATCGCATCCTCTACGCGGTCGAGGTGTTCGGCGATCCCGCCCGTATCCAGGTCACGCCGGACTGCGGCCTGCGGACGCGCTCATGGGACGTCGCGTACCGCAAGCTCCAGCACATGGTCGAGGGGACGCGGCTCGCGAAGAAGCAGCTGGGCCTGTCGGCCTAGTGGAACGAGTGCCCGCAGGCGCAGCTTCCCTGCGCGAGCGGGTTGTCGATCGTGAACCCGGACTGCTCGAGGGTGTCGAGGAAGTCCACCTTCGCCTGGTCCAGGTAGGGAGCGCTCATCCGGTCCACGACGACGCGCACCCCGAATTGCTCCTCGGCCGTGTCGCTCTCCCCGATCTCGTCGTCGAGGTACATCGCGTAGCGAAGCCCCGAGCAGCCACCCGGCTGGACCGCGACCCGAAGCGCGATGTCGAAGCGCCCCTCCTCGCGGAGGAGCTCCTTGACCTTGCCTGCAGCGGATTCGGTGAGCGTGATCATCGGCCTCCCAGTATAGCCGCGCCGGTACCGGTTCCTCTTCGGATCGGCGCTCAGCCCTCGACCTTGAGGTCGGCGACCTGGCCGCCCGAACGTCCCAGGAGGTCTTCGGGGCCGATCGGGAACACCGCATCGGGCGTGCCGGCCGCGGCCCAGACCACCGAGTAGGCCATCAGATCCCGGTCCACGAACACCCGCAGGCGCCGCGGGTGACCGAAGGGCGGCGTGCCGCCGATCGCGAAGCCGGTCGCCTCCCGAGCCTCCTCGGCGGTCGCCTTGCGAACGGTGGAGGTGTCCCGGAGGAGCATCGCCAGGCGGGCTGGGTCGGCCCGGTTGGATCCGGACGTGAGCGCGAGGAACGCGCCGCCGTCCCCGATGAAGACGAGCGACTTCACGATCTGGCCGACGTCGCAGCCGATCGCCGCCGCGGCGTCGGCCGCGGTCCGGGTCCCCTCGGGGAACCTGCGGACCGCGACCGTGCTGCCGAGCGACCGCGCTGCCTCCTGGAAGCGCTCAACGGCGTCCGCCATCAGCTCCCTCGCTTCGCCACATCGGCCGTCACCTCGGCCGCCAACGTCTCGAGCGAGATGCGCGCCTGGTCTCTCGCGGCTCGTTCGCCGAACCGCTCCACCAGGCTCTCGACTCGGACGCCGTGGACGTCGATGGCGCGCTCGCCGCAGAGCACGATCGCGGGCACCCCGAGCTCCTCGGCGGCCGTGAGGACGCCGTGCGGCACCTTGCCCCGCAGCGACTGTTCGTCAAAGCGGCCTTCGCCGGTGATCACCAGATCGGCGTTCTCCAGTCGCTCGCGGAACCGGACGGCCTCCATCACCACGTCGACGCCGGGACGGAGCCTCGCGCCCAGGAACGCGATCAGCCCGGCGCCGAGGCCGCCGGCCGCTCCTGCCCCGGGGAGGTCCCGGACATCGATGCCGAGATCGTGGTGGACGACGGCGGCCAAGTGCCGGAGCGCCCGGTCCAGCAGGGCGACGTCGTCTGCCGTCGCGCCCTTCTGCGGGCCGTAGACGAACGACGCACCGCTCGGGCCGACGAGGGGGTTGTCCACATCGGTCGCAGCCACGATCCGCATCACGCGGACCGAAGCGTCGAGACGCGTGGCGTCGATCCTCGCGAGACGCAGAAGCGCCGCGCCGCCCGGTGGGAGCTCCCGCCCTCGTTCGTCCAGCAGGGCGACGCCGAGCGCCTGCGCCATCCCCGCCCCGGCGTCGTTCGTTGCGCTGCCGCCGATGCAGACGACCGCGCTCGGCGCGCCTGCCGCGGCTGCGGCGGCGATCAGCTCGCCCGTTCCGCGCGTGCTCGCCCGGAGCGGGTCACGGCGCCGGGCGAGGAGCACGAGCCCCGAGGCGCGAGCCATCTCGATCACCGCGGTCGGGCCGCTCGCGCTCGGGACGATGGCGTAGGCCGCACGAACCGGATCCCCGAGCGGACCCGAGACCGTGACCTCGCGCGTCTCGCCGCCCAGCGCAGCGACGAGCGCATCGAGCGTCCCCTCGCCCCCGTCCGCCATCGGCACCGCGTCCACGACCGCGTCGGGGATCGCTCGTCGAACGCCGGCCGCGATCGCATCCGCCGCGTTCGCCGCGCTCAGGGTCCCGCGAAACTTGTCGGGCGCGACGAGGACACGCACGGCGGAGAGGGTACAATCCCGACCCGCTCATGACGCTCGACCGACCATGGCTCCTCGCCACCGCGCGGGCCGAACGCGACGCCCTGGGGCGCACCGTCCAGTACACACCGCCGGAGGCATGGGACGCCGAGAGCCCGAGCGCCGGGTGGCGAACCCGGGACATCGTGAGCCATCTCGCCGCGGCCGACGTGGCTGCCGCGGCGGTGATCGGCGAGGAGGAACCCACCGAGCTGGAAGAGTTCCGCGCGACGCTCGCCGGCGCCCCCTTCTCGCTGGACGCGTTCAACCAGTGGACCGTCGAACGGCGCGCCGACCGCTCGGTGTTCGCCGTTGCCCGCGAGTGGGGCGGCGCGGCCGACCGGTTCCTCGCCCGTTCGTCCCGGGTGAGCGCCGGGGACTGGGGCTCCCGCTGGGTTCCGTGGCTCGCCGGGGAGATCGGCGTGAGCTACCTCATCCAGTCGCGCGTGATGGAGTGGTACCTGCACGGGGAGGACATCCTGGCCGCCGGCCACAACCCGCCCCGGCTCGAGCACCCGCCGATCTTCTGCGTGAACGACCTGGCGGTCCGCACCATCCCCTACGCCCTGTCGCTCGCCGGGCTCTCGTTCCCCGGACGGTCGGTCCGGATCGAGCTCGACGGGGTCGGGGCCGGATCATGGCATCGCGGGCTCGCGGCGAAGGAGGCCCCGGGACCGGACAAGGCCCCCGACGCCCTGATCGAGGGCCGAGGTGACGCGTTCTGCTTGGTGGCCGGGCGGCGTGCCGACCCCGAGGCCTACCTCGCCGAGGGGCTCCTGCTGACGAGCGGGGACGACCGGCTCGCGGAGACGGTGCTGGCCAACCTTCGGGCATTCGCCGCCTGAGCCGAAAGCTGACTCCCCAGCTCACGCGTAGTACTTGCCGTGAACGCCACCGGCCGTAGGCTTGCCCGCATGCGGCGAGACGACCGGTCTGATTCCGACCTCGTCCGGGCGTTCATGGCCCGGGAGGAGGTGGCGGCGGAGGAGCTGTACGCGCGATTCGCCCCACGCGTGTTCGGACTGGGGATGGTGATGCTCGGAAGCGGCGCGCAGGCGGAGGACCTGGTGCAGGACACGTTCGTCAAGGTGTGGCGCAAGGCCGACTCCTTCGACTCGACGAGGGGGTCGCTCGACACCTGGGTCCTGCTCGTCGCCCGAAGCCTCGCGATCGACCTCATCCGCCGGCGGGTCCTTGAGACCAGGGTGCTCGCCGCCCAGGAGGATCCCGGCGAGGCCTCGCCCGGGCCGGGCCCCGAGGAGCAGGCCGAGACGCGCGACCTGGCCTCACGCGCCCGCCGCGCGATGGCGGGTCTGTCCGCGGGCCAGCGCGCGGCCCTCGAGCTCGCCTATTTCCAGGGCAAGACGAGCGCCGAGGTCGCCGAGCTCGAGGGGATCCCGGTCGGCACCGCGAAGACGCGTATCCGCACGGCACTCGTGAAGCTCAGAGAGGCGCTGGAGGTTGAACATGAGCTGTGAGGAGGTCCGGGCGCAGCTCCCGGACTACACGCTGGGGACGCTCTCCGAGACGGAGGCGGCCGCGGTGCGCCGTCACCTGCGTGCATGCTCGGGGTGCCGGATGGAGGCGCGGATCCTGGACGAGGGGGTCGCCATGTTCGCGGGGGCCGCCCATGCGATGGATCCTCCGCCCGACCTCAGGGCTCGCGTCCTGGGCGTGCTCGCCGAGGAGTGGGCGGAGGCTCCGAAGCCGCGGATGCGTCGCCCGCGGTCGCTCCTTCGCTGGACGGCGCTCGCCGCGGCGATCGTGGCGCTCGCCGGGTCGTTCACGTGGGGCGCCCTCGAGCAGCGGAAGGTCGAGCGGTTCCGGGCCGACGCGGCGGCGTTCCAGTCGGATGCGGCGAGCTACCGCGCGTTCCTGCACGCCCTCGGGGGCCTGGACGTCCGCGTGGTGAGCTTCGCTCAGCGAAGCGACGTCGTGGTTGATGGCTCCGCCGTCCTGTACGACTCCGACAAGGGCCAGAGCTGGGTCCTGGTGATGGCGCGGGTGCCCGGCTACATCGGCCTGATCACCGTGAGCATGACCTCGGCGGACGGCCATACGATCTCGTTGCAACCCATGCACGTCGACGGCGAGGGCGACGGTTCGACCTGGCTCGTGACCTCCTCGGACATCTCGAGGTTTCATACGGTGACGCTCCGGATCCCCAACGGCCCGGTGATCGCGTCGGGGAACGCGATCGAGCCCTAGCCGATCCATCGCCCGGGCGAGAGCACGAACAGCGAGTGGTGGTAGGTCATGAGCGTCGGCCATTTCGGCCGGTAGCTCTCGACGTGCTCGAACTCGAGGTCGTGCTCGGCGAACACGTCGCCCCATTCCCGCACGCTCCGAAACGTGAACGGCGTGGGCACGCCGTGGCGAAGGTTCAGCACCTTGTCCCAGACGACGTTGCACACCCGGTCGACGGGGCCCATGGGGGTGTCCTCCAGGACGATCAGGCGGCGGCGGGCGAGCCGCGCGGCCTCGGCGACGATCTTGCCCTGCGCCTCGTACCGGTTGTGGTGCAGCGCGAAGAGCAGCAGGACCGCGTCGAAGGATCGGTCGGGCGCGGGCACGTGGAACGGGTCGTCCATGCGGATGAACGGGATGTCCAGGCGCCGGTTCCCGTACTCGACGAGGTCGGCGCCTGTGGGGAGCACCCCGGCCCGGTCGGCGAGCCAGCGACTGAGCCGCCCCGTGCCGCTCCCGAAGTCGAGGATGCGCTCGCCGGCGCGAAGGTGTGGGGCGATACGCCTCCCGACCTCGCCCTCGCGCAGGAACATCCCTAGGCGCGGCCCGCGCCCGAGACCGCCTCCCGGAAGGCGTCCCACGCGAGCACGGCGCACTTGATACGCACGGGATACTTCACGACGCCCTTCAGGGCGACCAGGTCGCCGAGCGTCGCCTCCTCGGGCTCGACCACGCCCTCCATCATGCCGCGGAACTCACCGGCGAGCTGCTTCGCCTCCTCGAGGCTCCGCCCCGTCACGGCCTCGGTCATCATCGACGCGCTCGCCTGGCTGATCGAGCAACCCGACCCTTCGAACGTGACCTGCGCCATGCGGCCGTCGTCGAGGTGCGCGTGGATGGTGATCTGGTCGCCGCAGAGCGGGTTGTTCAGGGCGCAGGAGAGCTCCCCGCCCGGGAGGTCCCGCTTGTTCCTCGGGTTCTTGTAGTGGTCGAGGATGACCTCTTTGTAGAGCTCCTCAAGCGCCAAAGATCGCCTCCGCCCGTTCGAGCGCCCCCACGAGCGCGTCCACCTCGTCGGCTGTGTTGTAAATGTAGAACGATGCGCGGGCCGTCGCCGGGACGCCGAGCACGCGCATGAGGGGCTGCGCGCAGTGATGGCCGGCCCGGATGCAGACCCCCTCCTGGTCCAGGATCTGCGCGAGGTCGTGCGGGTGGATGTCCTTGAACCAGAAGGAGACCGCCCCGCCTCGTCGCTCCACGTCCCGCGGGCCGAACACCCTCGCGCCGGCCTCGGTGAGCCTCGCGATCGCGTACGCGGTGATCTCCTGCTCGTGGCGCCGAACGGCCGGCATCCCCAGCTCCTCGAGGTACTCGATCGCCGCCGCGAGCCCGATCTCCTCCGCGATGTTCATCGTGCCTGCCTCGAACTTCCACGGCGGCGCCTTGAACGTGGAGTGATCGGGGTAGACCTCCAGGATCATCTCCCCGCCCCCGAGGAAGGGATCCATCCGCTCGAGGAGCTCGCGGCGCCCGTAGAGGCCGCCCGAGGCCGTGGGCCCGAGCATCTTGTGGCCCGAGATGGTGAGGAAGTCGACGCCGAGCGCCTCGACGTCGACCGGGGCGTGCGGGACGAGCTGCGCGCCGTCCACCACGATCACCGAGCCGACCGCGTGCGCGGCGGCGGCCAGATGCCCGAGCGGCGGCATCGTCCCCAGGACGTTCGACATGCCGCTCACGCCGAGGATCTTCGTGCGCTCGGTGAGGAGGGACTCGAGATCCGAAAGATCGAGCGTTCCGTCCTCGGCGAGCGGAAGGAATCGCAGGGTCGCCCCGGTCGCCTGCGCGGCGAACTGCCACGGCACGAGGTTCGAGTGGTGCTCCAGCTCCGTGAGGAGGATCTCGTCGCCCGGCCGGAGCACCGCTCGCGCGTAGCCGTACGCGACGAGGTTCGTCGACTCGGTCGTGCCGCGGTTGAAGATCACGCACCCCGGGTCCGTCGCACCGATGAATCGGGCGAGGCGCGCCCGCGCGTCCTCGAACATCGCGGTGGCCTCCTCGGAGAGCTCGTAGACGCCGCGGTAGAGGTTCGCGTTGTGGCGCTCGTAGAACTCGCTCACGCGGTCGATGACCTGCCGGGGCTTCTGGCTCGTGTTCGAGCTGTCGAGATAGACGAGCGGCCGGTCGTGGACGCGCCGCTCCAGGATGGGGAAATCCTTGCGGATCCGGGCGACGTCCATCTCGCCGATCACGCGCGTTCGGCCGGCTCGGGCTCCAAGCCCAGCTCCTTCCGCAGCCCCTCGTATCCCTTGCGCTCGAGCTCCTCCGCGAGCTCCGGCCCGGCGGAGAGCACGATCGTGCCGTCCATCATGACGTGGATCCGGTCCGGCGTGATGTAGTTCAGAATCCGCTGGTAGTGGGTGATCAGCAGGACCCCGAGCTGGGGGCCGACCAGCTGGCGCACGCCCGTCGCCACCGCCTTCAGCGAGTCGATGTCCAGCCCCGAGTCGGTCTCGTCCAGGATCGCGATCTCCGGCTCGAGCACCGCGAGCTGCAGGACCTCGTTCTTCTTCTTCTCGCCGCCGGAGAAGCCCTGGTTCACATACCGCGCCACCATGGCGTCCTCGATGCCGAGGAGCGCCATCTTCTCCTTCAGGCGCTTGCGGAACGCGAGCGCCGAGATCTGCTCGCCCTTCACCGCCTTGTACGCGGACCGGAGGAAGTTCACGACGGACACGCCGGGGATCTCGGTCGGGTATTGGAACGCGAGGAAGAGCCCCAGCTGGGCGCGCTGATCCGGCTTCAGGCGGGTGATGTCCTGTCCGCGAAACCGGATCTCTCCGGCGGTCCGCACATAGCCGGGCCGGCCCATGATGACGTTCGCGAGCGTGGACTTGCCCGACCCGTTGGGTCCCATGATCGCGTGCACCTCGCCCTGCGGGACCTCCAGGTCGATGCCCCGAAGGATCTCCTTGCCCTCGACCTCCGCGCGCAGCCCGCGGATCACGAGCGTCGCCACCTGCACCTCTTCCATCGTGCTCGCCATCAGTCCTCCACCTCGATCAGGATCGAATTACCTTCCACCTTGACGGGAAACGTGCGCACCGGGAGGGTCGCGGGGAGCGACCGCGGCCGCCCGGATCGAAGGTCGAACACCGAGCCGTGCCGCGGGCATTCGACCGTCTCCTCCTCGAGGTCGATCTCTCCCTCGGAGAGGGACGACTCGGCGTGCGAGCAGATGTCGTCCACGCCCAGGAAGAGCCCGTTCCCCAGGTTGACCACCGCGACGTCGGTCCCGTTCGCGGTGAACCGCCTGGCCTCCCCCTCGGGGATCGACGACGCCTTGCCCACGTCGACCAACACGCCTCAGCTCCCCCTCGCCAGCTCGCGCGCGATCGCGCGCTCCAGCTCCCCGCGGACCTCGGGGATCGACACGCGGTCCAGCACCTCCTGGAAGAACCCCAGCACCACCAGCCGCTCGGCCTCCTCGTCGGGGATGCCGCGGCTCTGGATGTAGAAGAGCGCGTCGTCGTCGACGGGGCCGACGCTCGCGGCGTGACCGCATCGAACCGGGTCGTTCGAGAGGATCTCGAGGTTCGGGATCGAATCGGCGCGCGCCTCCTCCGAGAGCAGGACGTTCCGATTCGTCTGGTAGGCGTCGCACTTGTGTGCCCCCTGCCGGATGATCACGGTCCCCGAGTAGATGGTCCGCGACCGGTCCCGCAGCGCCCCCTTGTAGAGCAGGTCGCTCGAGGTGAGGGACCCGATGTGGTCCTGGATCGAGCGGTGGTCGAAGTGCTGGTCCTCCTTCGCGAAGTAGACCCCCAGCATCTCGCTCGAGGAGCCGTCGCCCTCGAGCACGCTCTCGACCTCGGACCGTGAGAGGCTCGCGCCGAACGCGACCCCCAACGACCGCAGCTCGGCGTCCCGGGCGAGCGTCGCCCGCTGGACCGAGAGGTGGATCACGCCGGCGCCCCATTCCTGGACCGCGACGTAGCGGATGCGCGAGCCACGACCGGCCTCGATCTCGACGACGGCGTCGGACAGCACGCGCTCGAGCGACCGAGACCGATACCGGTCCATGAAGGTGAGCTCGGCGCCCTGGCCCGTCACGATGATCGTGTGGGGGAAGACCGCCGCCCCATCCCGTTCGACGGAGGTGACGGCCTGCAACGGTAGCTCGACGCGCACGCCGTCCGGCACGTAGACGAACGTCCCCCCCGACCGGAACGCGCCGTGCAGCGCGGTGAACCGCGAGCGGGCGGTCGGGACGCTGCGGTGCAGGTGCGGACGGATCAGCTCGGGATGCTGCCGGAGGGCCTCGTCGATCCCCTCGAACACCACTCCCTGCCGGGCGAGCTCGGCGCGCGCCTCGGGATCGATGTCGCGGCTGGTCGCGTCCGCCTCCATCGGCGTGAACGCCGAGAGATCGAGCTCGCGCAGGTCGGTGTAGCGCCACTCTTCCGTCTCGGGCGAGGGCATGGGCAGCGCCTCGAACTCGCTCAGGGCCCGTCGGCGCAGGCCCGCGACAAACGGTTCCTCCTCGCGACGAACCAGCGCCTCGAGCGCCTCGTCTCCGAAGCCCGCCATCGTGTCCGTGTCCGGCATTCCCGCTTCCTCATCAATCGGGGCAGACCGCCCGGCCTGCCCCGCGTCCTGCCCGCCCCGGCCCCCCGGCCGGGCTCCCGCGGCCTATCCGATCGCGCCTTCCATCTGCAGCTCGACCAGGCGGTTCAGCTCGACGGCGTACTCCATGGGCAGCTCGCGCGTGATCGGCTCGATGAACCCGTTCACGACCATCGCGGTCGCCTCGGCCTCGGAGAGCCCGCGGCTCATCAGGTAGAAGAGCTGATCCTCACCCACTCGCGACACCGTGGCCTCGTGGCCGAGGTGCGCGCTCTGCTCCTCGACCTCGACGTACGGGTAGGTGTCCGAGCGAGACTGCTCGTCCAGGATCAGCGCGTCGCAGCGAACGATCGACTTGGCGTGGTGGGCGCCGGGCTCCACGCGGATCAGCCCGCGGTACCCGGTGCGGCCTCCGCCCTTGCTGACCGACTTCGACGTGATCACCGAGGAGGTGTACGGCGCGGCGTGGATGGCCTTGCCGCCGGCGTCGGTGTGCATCCCCGGGCCCGCGTAGGCGACCGAGAGCACCTCGCCTCGCGCGCCCTTGCCCAGCAGGTAGATCGAGGGGTACTTCATCGTGACCTTCGAGCCGATGTTCCCGTCGATCCACTCCATCACGGCGTCCTCGTAGGCGGCCGCCCGCTTGGTCACCAGGTTGTAGACGTTCGTCGACCAGTTCTGGATGGTCGTGTAGCGAACCCGCGCGCCGGGCTTCACGATGATCTCCACCACCGCTGAGTGCAGGCTGTTCGTTGTGTAGATGGGCGCGCTGCAGCCCTCCACGTAGTGCACGTAGCTGCCCGGCTCCGCGATGATCAGCGTCCGCTCGAACTGACCCATGTTCTGCGCGTTGATCCGGAAGTAGGCCTGCAGCGGGATGTCGACGTGCACGCCCTCGGGCACGTAGACGAACGAGCCCCCCGACCAGACGGCCGAGTTGAGCGCGGCGAACTTGTTGTCGTTCGGCGGGATGATCGTGCCGAAGTACTGCTTGACCAGGTCCGGATGCTCGCGCAGGCCCGAGTCCATGTCCGTGAAGATCACGCCGATCGAATCCAGCTCCTGCTTGATCTTGTGGTAGACGACCTCGGACTCGTACTGCGCCGATACGCCACCCAGGTACTTCTTCTCGGCCTCGGGGATCCCGAGCTTGTCCCACGTGCCCTTGATGTCCTCGGGCAGGTCCTCCCAGGATTCCGCCTGCTTCTCCGTCGAGCGGATGAAGTAGTAGATGTCCTGGAAGTCGATCTCCGAGAGGTCCGCTCCCCACCACGGCATCGGCCGGGCCTGGAAATGACGGAGCGCCTTGAGCCGGAACTTCCGCATCCAGTCGGGCTCCGACTTCATGTGGGAGATCTCCTCGACGACCTGCTCCGAAAGGCCTTTCTTCGGCGTGAAGACGTAGTGGGCCGGGTCGCTCCAGCCGAAGCGGTACCCCTTGGTCAGCTCCTTGAGGTGTTCCTCTTGGGTGACGGCCATGACGAGGTCCAGTCTACACGCCGCGCCAGGGCAAGCGCATTGAATCAGTCGGATTCAGACTCGCTGCTCAGGAGCCCTATTTCTCGACGGGCACCCCCACCAACGAACCGTACTCGGTCCAGGACCCGTCGTAGTTCTTGATGCCCTGGTAGCCGAGCAGCTGGGTGAGCGCGAACCACGTGTGCGAGGAGCGCTCGCCGATCCGGCAGTAGGCGATGACCGGCTTGTCCCCCGTGATGCCGGCGTCGTCATAGAGCGCCTTCAGCTCGTCGGCCGACTTGAACGTCCCGTCGTCCCGCGCCGCCTTCGCCCACGGAATGTTCGCCGCCCCCGGGATATGGCCGGGGACCTGTGCCTGCTCCTGCGGGAGGTGGTCCGGCGCAAGCTTCTCGCCGCGGTACTCCTCGGGCGAGCGGACGTCGACGAACGCACCGCCGCCCTTCGTCACCTCACCCAGCACCTCGTCGCGGAACGCGCGGATGCCACCGTTCACCGGCTGGGTGATCGTGAGCTTCGTCGCCGCGTGCGACGACACGTCCATCGTGAGGGAGCGGCTCTCGAGCTCCCACTTCTTCCGGCCGCCGTTCAGGAGCTTCACGTTCCCGAACCCGAGGTACCCGAGCAGCCAGTAAGCGTAGGCCGCGAACCAGTTGTTGTTGCCGCCGTAGAGCACGACCGTCGTGTCCGGGCCCACGCCCGCTCGCCGGAGCAGGGCCGCGAGCCCGGCCTGGTCCACGTAGTCCCGGCCGATCGGCGCGTGCAGGTCGGTGCTCCAGTTCCAGCCGACGGCGCCCTGGATGTGGCCCTTCTCGTACGCCGTCGTGTCCTCGTCCACCTCGATGACCCGGATCGAGGGGTCGTCCACGTGCCCCTCGAGCCACTCGGTGTCCACCAATGCATCCGGGTTCGCGTACTCGGCCATGACACCCTCCCCGTGGTCGATTCCGATGGATTCAATAGGAATCATGCCGCAGGTCGGCTCGCAGATGCAACCCCCACCCCACGGGTTAGAAGAAGCCGAGGGCGGCCTTGGCCTCCTCGGACATCATCTCCGGGGTCCAGGCCGGCCGGAGGACCATCTCGGCGTCGACCTTCTCGACACCCGGGACGTCGCCCAGGAACCGCATGATCTCCTGTTCGATCAGGGGCCCGATCGGGCAGCCCATGGTCGTCAGCGTGTAGGTGATGTGGACGGTGTCGCCCTCGATGTCGACGCCGTACACGAGCCCGAGATCGACGATGTTGATGCCCAACTCGGGGTCGTGCACGTTGCGCAGCGCCTCCATGACCTGGTCTCGGAGGCCATGCTGCTCGTCGAGAATTGGCTCGGTCGCTTCGGTCACTTGCGGCTCCTCCGGGTCTATTCTATGGCGCGGCCGGCAGCCCGCCTCGACCGAGTCCGATCGCGCGCGAATGAGCGAGGCGCCCATGCGGGTTCTCATCGTCGACGACCATCCGGTGACCAGGGATGGGCTTCGGTCGGCCCTTTCTACCTCCGACGAGATCGAGATCGTGGGCGAGGCGACGAACGGGCCCGACGCGGTCAAGGCGGCGAAGGACCTCGGCCCCGACATCGTTTTCATGGACGTCCGGATGCCGGGGATGAACGGCATCGAGGCCACCAAGGCCATCCGGGAGAACGACCCGAACGCGAAGGTGATCCTCTTCACGGTCGAGGAGTCGCAGGCCTCCGTCGGCGACGCGATCCGCGCGGGCGTGGCCGGATACCTGCTGAAGGACTCGAGCGCGGGCGAGCTGATCCATGCGGCCAAGCGCGCGCAGGAGGGCGGTGCGGTCATCGCGCCCGCGCTCACCCGAAAGTTCATCGAAGAGGCCGAGTTCATCCACCAGCCGCACGAGGATGTCCCCCTGTCCCCGCGCGAGAAGCAGATCCTGCAGCGGGTCGCGAACGGCGCCACCACCAAGGAGGTGGCCCACGACCTGCGCATCTCGCCGCACACGGTGAAGACCCACCTGGAGCGCATCTACGAGAAGCTCGGGGCGAACGATCGGGCCGAGGCCGTCGCGATCGCGATGCGGCGAGGCCTGGTCGACTAGACGCGCGCCCCGACGGCCCCCAGCAGCGCATCGACCGATGGATGGGTGATTCCACGCGCGGCCAGCTCGCGCCAGAGCGCCGTCGCCTCCCCGCCCGTGAAGTCGCGCTCCTCGATCGGGACCTGCTGCAGCAGCGTGATCGGGGTCCCGGAGCGCGCGGCGTCGAGCGCCGCGCGCAGGTTCTCCACGTTGCCGGGTCCGAACGGCGCGTCGCAGACCACCACGACCGACGCTTCGGCCATCATCGAACGCACGTCCTCGCCCGAGGCGTCGTCGATCGTCGAGAAGGGCGGCACGCTGATGCGAAGGAGGTTCAACCGCTCGGCCACGACGGCATCGGTGTCGCCGACGTGCAGCACGCCCGCCGAGACCGCGAACCCTCGTTCGGCGAGTGCCCGCATGACGAGCGCCCCGCGGCCCGCTCCGCCCACCACGTGGGCGCGGGGGGCGCCGGGCGGATTCGGCGACGCCGCGGCGACCGGCGGGGAGAGCACGACGGATGGGCGCCCCGCGGCCCCGGCAGGACCGACCTCGGCCTCCAGGCCGAAGACGTCGCGCAGCAGCTCGCGGGTGATCACCTGCTCGGGCGCTCCGGCCGAGACCACGCGACCCTCGGACAGGGCCACGATCTCGTCGCAGTAGGCGGATGCCAGATTGAGGTCGTGAAAGATGACGAGCACGGTTCGCCGATCGTCCCGGGCGAGGCCGCGGACGAGCCCCAGGATCTCCACCAAGTGACGGACGTCGAGGTGGGTCGTGGGCTCGTCCAGGAGCAGGATCGGCGTGTCCTGCGCGAGCGCCTGCGCGAGCACCGCCCGCTGGCGCTCCCCGCCCGACAGCTCGCCGATCGGCCGGTCGGCCAGATGCAGCACGTTCGCCGCCTCCATGGCCCGCCTCGCCTGAGCCCAGTCGTTCGCCCCCCCTCCGCTCCATCGCGAACGGTGCGGGGCGCGGCCCATGAGGACGAGCTCGAGGACGGTGTACTCGAACGCCGGCGCGAGCTCCTGCGGGACCACCCCGACGATCCGAGCGGAGTGCCGGGCGGAGACAGCGTAGGGATCCACGCCGGCGACCATCACGGTTCCGGCGCTGGGGCGAAGCCCGCGTGAGGCGACGCGCACGAGCGTCGTCTTGCCCGAACCGTTCGGCCCGATCAGGCCGGTGACGCGCCCGGGCTCCGCCCGCATCGAGACGCCCGCGAGCACCGGCCGTGGCCCGTAGCCCGCGTGGACCGCGTCGAGCGCGAGGCCGTGGAGCTCAGGCGCGTCCACCGGCAGCCCTTCGCTCGCGCCGGAGCAAGTAGAGGAAGAACGGTCCGCCGAGGACCGCGGTGACGGCTCCGACGGGGATCTCCTCGGGCCGGACGGCCGTCCGGGCGACGAGGTCGGCCAGGATCATGAACGACGCCCCACCGAGGATCGACGCCGGGAGCAGCCGCCGGTGATCCGCCCCCACGACCAGCCGAAGGATGTGCGGCGTCATCAGCCCGACGAACCCGATGAGCCCCGAGACCGAGACGGCCGCCGCGGTGAGGAGCGAGCCGGTCGCGAGGGAGAGCACCTTGAACCGGTCGACGGGGAGCCCGAGTTGGGCGGCCCGCTCGTCCCCGAGCGCGATCAGGTTGAGGTCCGGAGCGCTCGCCGACGCGACGGCCATGCCGACCGCGACGAACGGGAGCGCGGCGATCACGGACTGCCATCCTCGCGCGCCCAGGCCGCCGAGCAGCCAGAAGTAGATGCTCCGGACGTTCTGGCCCGAGAAGGTCATCACGAGCGAGATGACCGCCGAAACGATCGCGGCCACGGCGATGCCCGACAGGAGCAGCGTCGCGACCTGCACCGACGGACCCAGTCGTGCCAGGCGATAGACCACGAAGGCGGTCAGGAGCGCCCCGACGAACGCCGCGGCCGAGACGCCCATCGCATCGAGCGCCCCGCCGGCGCCGAGGAGGATGACCACGATCGCGCCGAGCGCCGCGCCCGAGGACACGCCGATGATCGCCGGGTCGGCCATCGGATTTCGAAACAGCGCCTGGAAGACCGTGCCGGCAGCAGCGAGTGCGGCCCCGACGAGCGCGGCCAGGACCACTCGCGGCAGTCGCAGCTGGAACAGGATGACGGCGGTCGATTCGGCCACACCGGCCGGCCGGTGCGCGAGGTGCAGCCGCCAGAGGATCAGCCGCACCGACGTTGCCGGGGCGATGCCCACCGTGCCGAACGCCACCCCGGCGAGCACCGCCCCAACCAGGAGCGCGCCGAGCGCGGGGATCGCCCATCGCCGGCGCATCGTTGTCACGGTGCGACGACGGCGGGGTGCAGCGCCTGGGCGAGCGCCATGAGGCCCTCGATCACTCGTGGGCCCGGGCGGCTGATCAGATCGGAGCTCACCAGGATCACCCGTCCGTCGCGGACGGCCGGGATTGCCGCGAACCCGGGTCGTTTGGCGACGGCGGCGGCCGACACCCCCGACTCCGACGCCACGAGGTACACGGCCGGGCCGCTTGCGACCAGCTGGTCGACCGACCATTCCGGATAGTCCGACTTCGCCGACGCGCTCACCGGGTCGCAGCCCGCGCGCCGGAGCAGGTCGTAGATGAACGTGTGCGGACCGATCGTCGTGAGCGGCGGATAGTACGCCTCGAAGAAGCACGACACGCGGGGCTCCTTCGCGACCGCGGCCTCGATCGCCTGCTCCTTCTCGCCCATCTGCGCGGTGAGCGCCGCCGCCGCCGCCGCCGTCCCGGTGATCTCCCCCACGGTTCGGATGTCGTGCAGGAGATCGGCGAAGTCCGTCGCGTTGATGGTGAACACGGTGATCCCGAGCTCCCGCAGCCGCTGCTTCCACTGATCGCCACCCGAGATCGTGAGCATCAGGTCGGGCCGGAGCGACACCACCTTCTCGACGTTCGGATCGACACCGAAGTCGCCCGAGCCGCCGACCTGGGCGATGCCCTTGGCTTGGGGCGGGTAGTCGTCGAAGCTCCCCGACACGCCGACCAGGTCGCTCCCCAGCCCGAGGGCGAACACGATCTCCGTGTTCGACGGGGCGAACGTGATGATCCGCTTCGGCGGGGCCTTGATCGTGACGCTCACCCCGTCGTCGTCGGTGAGGGTGAGGGGAAAGACCGGCGCCGGGGACGCAGACGTGGACGGCGATCCCTGACCCGTGACCGACGGGTGCTGCGAAGCGCACCCGGTGAAGACCAGGGCGAGCGCCAGCAGCACCGGCGCCGCCCTCGACCTGCGAACGTCCATCCCTGTCTCCTTTCGGTCGCGGCCCTCCCTCGACGAACGAAGCCCCCGGCTCTCGCCGGAGGCTCCTCGTGTGCTCAGGGGTGGCCTCTCTTTGCGCGAAGAGCGCGGCCGAACCGTCGCGAGGCAGGTCTCCTGACTTCCGGATGGACGCCGACGGACCCAGAGCCCGTCGGCGCTGCGCTCCCCCGAGCCTTCCCAGGGCCTCCCGGCCCCAGTGGCATCTCTCGGGTTCGCTCCCCGGTCACAGTGGCGCGACCGTGCCGGACTTGCACCGGCTTCCCTCTTGGAGCCCGCGCGGGGTGCCCCCCTGCGCGAGCCACCTCGCGAGACGCGTCTATTCGATTGGTGCGCATTCTACGCCCGGCCTGTGGCGAACGCTCCCGGCCCTGCGTAGACTTCGGCCAAGGGGAGGATCCGTGCGCGCCCGAGTTCTGTTGCCGTGTGTGGCCGCGGTGCTGACCGCCTGCACCCGTCTCCCGTCGACCCCCCCGGGCTCCACCCTCCCGGCCTTCTCCATTCGTCCCGTCGACTCCGCGACCCCTTCCCCGTTCGTCCAGGTCCAGTCCGGCAGCGTTCGAGCGATCGTGCCTGGGTCCTGGCAGGCGGCGCCGCTTCCCAATGACCGCTTCCCGCAGGAGGGGTTCATCGCCTCGCCGAGGCTCGCCGAGTGGGACGAGACCACGGGGACCGTGCGCGGCATGGAGGCGTTCTGGGTCGACATCGGCGCCCAGGGGATCCCGTCCGACTATTACTACCTCGCGGCGCGAAGCGACGAGCTGGCCTCGCTCGCGGGACGCAAGGGGTGTCACGCCGACACGAGCACGGTGATCCTGGACCGCCCGCCGGACCTGACCGGCCGGCGCTTCTCGCCCAGCGACTACGTCGCGTCGGCGACGGGTACCTGCCATGTGGACGGCGCCGCCACCCGGTGGGCCTACGTGGTCGCGGCGCCGGGCTTCGGCCCGATCCGCCAGGTTGGCATCCCGACCTCCGGTCTCTACGTCGTGATCGCGGTGGTCGTCTCCGGCCCGCAGTCGAAGGCGATGCTCCAGGAGATGATCGACGGGGCACAGTTCGGGAGCACCTCGATCAGCCAGATCGTCAAGGCGGCGAGCGGCATCCCCAACTGACCGCCCGCTCGCCACGCCGTGTAGGCTTCGGCGCATGAGCGCATTCGACGCATCCACGATCAAGCAGCGCGTCACGGACCTCATGCCGTCGGTCCGCGCGAACCTGGAACAGCTCGTTCGGATCCCCTCGGTGAGCTTCCCCGAGTTCGATCCCGCGAACGTCCGCGAGTCGGCGCGCGCCACGCGCGAGCTCCTGGACAAGGCCGGCATGCAGACGCAGATCCTCGAGGTCGAGGGCGCGCACCCCGCCGTGCTGGGTCGGATCCCGGCACCCGACGGGGCGCCGACGGTCCTGCTCTACGCCCACCACGACGTCCAGCCGGAGGGCCCGCTCCAGCTCTGGACGTCTCCGCCCTATGAGCCCGTCGAGCGCGACGGCCGCCTCTACGGCCGGGGAGCCGCCGACGACAAGTCCGGCGTCGCCATGCACGATGGCGCGGTCCGCGCCTGGGACGGCCGGCCGCCCGTGGGCGTGACCGTCTTCGTCGAGGGCGAGGAGGAGTCGAGCTCCGAGCACCTCCCGCAGTTCCTGTCCGCGTACCGAGACCTGCTCGCGGCCGACGCCGTGATCCTCGCCGACAGCGGCAACTGGCGAACCGGCGAGCCCGCGCTCACGACCTCGCTCCGCGGCATCGTCGCGATGTTCGTCGAGATCCGGACGCTGGACCACGCCGTCCACAGCGGCGAGTACGGTGGCGCGATCCCGGACGCCCTGACCACCCTCTGCAAGGTGCTCGCCACCCTGCACGACCCGCAGGGCAACGTCGCCGTCCCGGGCCTCGTGAGCCGCGACGCCGAGCCACTCGACCTCACCGAGGCCGAGCTTCGCGAGTGGGCGGGCGTTCGCCCCCGCGTCAGCCTCATCGGCGACGGCGCGCTGACCGGGCGCATGTGGACGAAGCCGGCCATCTCGATCCTCGGGATCGACGCGCCGCGCACGCCAGAGGCCTCGAACCAGCTGGTGCCGATGGCCCGCGCGAAGGTCAGCATGCGCATCCCGCCGGGCCAGGACCCCGACGCGGCCCGTGACGCCCTCGTGAAGCACCTCGAGGCCAACGTGCCGTGGGGCGCGGACCTCGCGATCACGCACGAGGGCCACGGCTCACCCTACGACCTGAAGGCCGACGGCCCGGCGTTCGACGCCATGCGGCGCGCGTTCACCGAGGCCTACGGCCGGGACACCGTGCACATGGGGGCCGGCGGGTCGATCCCGTTCCTGGCGGCGTTCGCCGAGACCTTCCCGAACGCCGCACTGCTCCTCACAGGGGCGATGGACCCGCGCTCCAACGCCCACTCGGAGGACGAGAGCGTGGATCTCGCGGACCTGGAGAAGTCGGTCCTCGCCGAGGCGCTCTTCCTCGGATATCTCGCCGAGGGCTAACGAGGGCTCGAGTCGACGAACGGGGGCTTGACGACCTCGGCCGTGCCTGAACGGCCGCGGACGTCGATCGCGACCTCGTCGCCGGGCTTGAAGCGGTCGCGCGGGGACAGGTAGGCCATGGCAACGCCGACCTTGAGCGTCGGTGAGAACGTTCCGCTCGTCGTCTCCCCTACCTGCTCGTCCCCTGAGTTAACGAGATAGTGCGGGCGCGGGATCAACCGGTCCTTCATGCGGAGTCCCCACAGCCGCGACGGGATCCCCTGTGCCTTCTGCTTGACGAGCGCCGAGCGGCCGGGGAACTCGACACCCTTGTCGGACGCGACGGCCCACGCGAGGCCCGCTTCGAGCGGTGTGCGGTCCGGCCCGATGTCGTTGCCGTGCAGCGGGTAGCCCATCTCGAGCCGAAGCGTGTCACGAGCGCCGAGGCCGCACGGCTCGATGCCGAGGGGTTGGCCTCGTTCGAGCAATTCGTCCCACAGATCTCCGGCCAGCGATTCGGGGACGAACAATTCGAACCCGCGCTCTCCCGTGTACCCGGAGCGGGACACGACCATCGATTCGCCGCGGTAGGTCATCTCGGCGCACTGCAGGTACGAGAGGCTGGGTGCGTCGGGGAAGACCTGGCCGACCAGCTCGAAGGACCGGGGTCCCTGGGGGGCGAGCAGGCACAGATCGTCTCGAAGCGCGACGTCTACCTCTTCCATGCCCTGATTGAGAAGGGCCTTGTGGACCGCCGCCGTGTTGGCCGCATTCGGCACGCTCAGCCAGTGCTCGTCGTCGATCCGGTAGTTGATCAGGTCATCGACGATCCCCCCGTCGTCGTTCAGGACCATGTTGTACTGCGCGCCACCGACACCAACCTTCGACACGTCGTTGGGCATGGCGCGTTGGAGGAGGTTCGTTGCTCCTGAGCCCGAGAGCGAGATCTTGCCGAGGTGGGTGAGGTCGAAGAGCCCGACGGCCTCGCGCACGGCGCGGTGCTCGGTGAGCGTCCCCGCGTACTCGATCGGCATGTCCCAGCCTGCGAACGCGCCCATCTTCGCGCCGAGCGCGCGGTGTCGCGCGTCGAGCGGCGTGCGGCGAAGCGCCTCCCCGCTTCCCTCCCTCATGGCCTTCTGCCCTCCGGCGGTAGTATGGCCAGCGCCCGCACGCGAACCGTACCGTACCGACGAAAGGACCGAAGGAGTGCCGGAGGAGACCTCCTACGACGTCATCGTGCTCGGCTCGGGCACGGGCGGGTACGCGACGGCGCTGCGCGCCGCGGAGCTCGGCAAGCGGGTCGCCATCGTCGAGCGGAGCGAGCAGCTGGGGGGAACCTGTCTCCTGCGCGGGTGCATCCCGTCGAAGGCGCTCCTCGAGTCGGCGTCGGTCATGGACCACGTCAACCGGTCCGAGGAATGGGGCATCCGAGCGAGCGGCGAGGTCGACTGGCCGAAGGTCCTCGAGGCCGAGCGCCACATCGTCGAGAAGAAGGTCTCCGGGCTCACCGGCCTCATCAAGGCGCGCAAGATCGACGTGGTCCACGGGACCGGCCGGCTTCGAGGGTCGGACGCCGGCCCGCCGGCCCTCGAGGTGGACGGCAGCCTGCTGACGTCGTCCGATCTGGTGCTGGCCTCCGGCTCGTTCCCCAGGCTCCTGCCCGGCCTGCAGGTGACCGAGCGGATCATCACGAGCGACCAGGCCCTGGTCTACGACCGCGTGCCGGCGTCGGTCGTCGTCATCGGGGCGGGCGCGATCGGGCTGGAGTTCGCGACCGTCTACCGCTCGTTCGGTGCCGAGGTGACCGTCCTGGAAGCCCTGCCGCGGATCGCGCCGCTCGAGGACGAGGACATCTCCCGCGAGGCCGCGCGCGCGTTCAAGAAGCGCGGGATCACGACGGCCGCGGGCGTCAAGGTCACCGAGGTCAAGGACGCCGGCGATCGCGTGGAGGTCACCTACCAGCCGGAGGGCGGCGACGCACAGACGGTTCGCGCGGATGTCTGCCTGGTCGCGGTGGGGCGGGGCCCGAACTCGGAGGGGATCGGCTGCACGGAGGTGGGCATCGCCCTCGATCGCGGGTATGTCAAGGTCGATGGCCAGCTGCAGACGAGCGCGCCCCACGTGTGGGCGGTCGGCGACGTCGCGGCGACGCCGCTGCAGCTCGCGCATTCGTCGTTCCTGGAAGGGATCGCGGTGGCCGAGCGGATCGCCGGCCTCGACGTCCCCGAGATCGACTACGCGGGCATCCCGCGCGTCACGTTTTCGCAGCCCGAGATCTCCTCGGTGGGCTACACGGAGGCGCAGGCCCGCGACCGGGGGCACGACGCGGTCGTCCAGAAGCTCAACCTGGCGCTCCTCGCGAAAGCGAACATCGTGGGCGAGGGCGGCATGGTCAAGGTGGTGGCCGAACGCGACGGGGGCCAGGTCCTGGGCGTGCACATGATCGGCCCCCACGTGACCGAGCTCATCGCCGAGGCGAGCCTCATCTACAACTGGGAGGCGGCTGCGAGCGACGTCGCCGCGGTGATCCATCCGCACCCGACACTCTCGGAGGGGGTCGGCGAGGCGATGCTCGCACTTGCCGGCAAGCCCCTGCACTCACTCTGACGATGACGAACGACAAGGAGGAACCACCGTGCCCACGCCGGTAACCATGCCCCAGCTCGGTGAGACGGTCGTCGAGGGGACGATCACGAAGTGGCTGAAGCACGAGGGCGACACGGTCGAGCGCGACGAGCCGCTCTTCGAGATCTCGACCGACAAGGTCGACACGGAGGTCCCCTCGCCGCTCGCCGGGAAGGTCCTGCAGATCCTCGTGCCCGAGGGCGAGACGGTGGCCGTGGGCGCGCAGCTCGCGATGATCGAGACGAACGGCGCGGGGCAGGCCGAGGCACCCGCCACGGCGGCTCCGGCTGCCGAGACGCCGCCACCCCCGGAGCCCAGGCCCATGCCCGAGCCAGAGCCGGCACCCCCACCGCCGAGCCCGACGCCGCTTCCGGTCCCGCAGCCTCCGCCGGCGCCGGCTCCTGCAGCGACTCCTCACCCAGCCGTACCGGCCGCTGCCTCGGCCGCCGGCCCGCAGAGCCAGATCCTCTCGCCGCTCGTTCGCCGCCTGGCCGACGAGCACGGGATCGACCTTGCCCGCGTCCGGGGCACCGGGACGGGCGGGCGCATCACGAAGAAGGACGTGCAGGCGTTCATCGATGCAGGGGGTGCTGCGGCAGCGGCCCCCGCGCCCGCCGCTCGAACGCAGCCCGCCGCCCAGCCCGCACCGGCACCGGTGGCACCGGCAGCTCCCGGCGGCGCCGAGGAAACGGTGCCGCTCACCCGGATGCGCCAGGCGATCGCCCGCAACATGGTCGCCTCGATGCAGACCTCGGCGCGGGCCTGGAACCTCACCGAGGTCAACATGGAGGCTGTGGTCCGAACGCGCGAAGCCGCGAAGGACTCCTTCCGCGAGCGCGAGGGCATCAACCTGACCTACATGCCCTTCGTCGCCCGCGCCGTGATCGAGGCGCTCCTCTCGTTCCCCGACGTGAACTCGGAGCTCCGCGAGGACCAGCTCGTCCGCAAGCATTACGTGAACCTCGGGATCGCGGTGGCGCTCGACGAGGGCCTGATCGTGCCGGTGGTCAAGGGCGCGGACACCATGAACATCGTGGGCCTGGCCCGCGCCATCAACGACGTCGCCACGCGGGCGCGCACGAAACACCTCCTGCCCGACGACGTGCAGGGCGGCACGTTCACGATCACCAACCCCGGCCCGTTCGGCTCCATCATCAGCGTCCCGATCATCAACCCGCCGCAGTGCGCCATCCTCGCGTTCGACGCGATCGAGAAGCGGCCGGTGGTGATCGACGACGCGATCGCCATTCGCCACATGGTCTACCTGTCGATGTCGTGGGACCACCGGATCATCGACGGCGCGACCGCGGCAAAGTTCCTCCAGCGCGTCAAGCAGAACCTGGAGTCGTGGGACTTCGGGCCCGAGGTCGGGCTCGCGGCGCGGGAGGCCTGAGACGCAGCCCGCCTGGTTGATCCGTCCCGAGGGCTTGGTCCCCTACGGGCAAGCGAACGAGCTCATGCACGACCTCGCGGAGCGTCGCCTCCGCGACGAGGTACCGGACACGCTGATCCTGCTCCAGCACCCGCCGGTCTACACCGCCGGGCGACGCTCGAAGGCGGAGCACCTCCTGTGGGCGGAGGCGCAGATGTCAAAGGCCGGGGCGGAGCTGCACCACATCGACCGCGGCGGGAGCGTGACGTTCCACGGCCCCGGGCAGCTCGTGGGCTACCCGATCGTCGACCTCGGCCCGCGCCCGGACGTGCAGCGGTACGTCCACGACCTCGAACAGGTCGTCATCGACGCCTGCGCCGACGCGGGCATCTCCGACCTGACTCGCAACGCCATCAACTCCGGCGTCTGGTCGAACGACCGCAAGGTGTGCGCGATCGGCGTGCGCGTGAAGCGGATGCGCGTGGCGCTCCACGGCTTCGCGCTGAACTGCACGACGGACCTGTCGTGGTACGACGCGATCGTCCCGTGCGGCCTCACCGACACCGGCGTGACGACGCTCTCGCGGATCGCCGGTCGCGAGGTCACCATCGAGGAGATGACGCCGCTCGTCGCGGCACGATTCGAAACGGTGTTCGACCGCCCGCTCGAGCCGACCTACGTGCCGTCCTGGATGACGGAGACCGTCGCGCTGTCCTGATTCGACACGAAGACCCGTCCGGTGCGGGCATTCGCCTCGACGTCGGTCGGTGAGGTCCCCACGCGTATCGCCCCGAGCAGCCTGAACGCCGTGCCGTCGACCACGGAGACCGTCCCGTCAAGCTGGTTGGCGGTGTAGACGTGGTTCGTCCTCGGGACCACGCCGACGCCTGTGGGGTAGACCCCAACACCGAGCGTGGACACGAGCGTGTTCGTCGAGCCGTCGATGGCGAAGACCAGGTTCCCCTGGCGCCCGGTCACCCACACGAAATTCGTCGTCTTGTCAACGGCCACCGCCGAGGTCCCCTGGCCGAGGCCGGTGACGGTCGCGATGACCGAGTTGGTTGCGCCATCGATCACCGAGACCGTGTTGTCGTCCACGTTGGCGGCATAGATCCGATTGGTCGACGGGGTCGCAGCGATCCCCAACGGTGACGTACCCACCGTGATGGTCTTGATGACCAGGTTCGTGACGCCGTCGATGACCGAGACCGTCCCACCGAGGAAGTTCGTCACGTAGATCAGGTTCGTCTGCGCCCACGACCGCGACGCCGTCCGGGAGATTCCCGAGGGAGATCGTGGTGAGGAGCAGGTCGGTGCTCCCGTCGACCACCGCCACGCCCCCGCTCTGGAGAGCCACGTAGATCCGGTTGGTCGTCGGGTTCACGCCGACAGCCGCCGGCTGGGAGCCAACCGTCACCGTGGCGATCACCTGATTCGTTGTGCCGTCGATCACCGACATGGTGCCGGCGCGGAAATTGGCGACGTAGGCGAGATTCCTGTTCGCGTCGATCGCGATGCCGGTGGGGCCGTCCCCCACGTGCACGGTGGCGATCACCCGCGGGCGTGCATTGGCCACACCAGCCGGGACGACCACCAGAAGGGCCGCGATCCCGAGGGCCGCCACGGGGAATCTGAGACGACGTCGCGCCATCGATCCTCCTCCCATTCGGTCCCGCGAATCTAGGGACGCCAGCCTGCGTCTGTCAATCGGTTCGGGCGAAAGGCACGGTCGAGCTCCCGATGGGAGAATCGGGGCATGCACGGCCAGGTCGATCACGCACCACGACGATCGCTCGATGGCCTCCTCATCGCACTCGGCGTCGCCTTGGTCCTCATCCCCGCCGTGCCCGCGCGGGCATCGCGTGCCGCCTCCCAGCCCGCGCCGGCACTCTTCGTGTCCGGGACCGAGATCGTCGACGCCGCCGGCTCACCCGTCCAGCTGAACGGTGTGAACCGCGCCGGTACCGAGTACGCCTGCGCGCAGGGCTGGGGCATCTTCGACGGTCCGTCCGATCAGGCGAGCATCTCCGCGATGGCCGCGTGGCACATCCACGCGGTGCGCGTCCCGCTCAACGAGGACTGCTGGCTCGGCATCAACGGCGTGAACCCGCTGTACGGCGGGACGGCCTATCGCAAGGCGATCGCGACCTACGTCTCGCTGCTCGAGCGCAACGGGATGAACCCGATCCTCGACCTGCACTGGTCGGCACCGGGCACGGAGCTCGCCCTCGGGCAGCAGGAGATGCCCGACGCCGACCACTCCCCCGCGTTCTGGAAGTCGGTCGCGGGCCGGTTCGGCAAGGATCAAGCCGTCGCGTTCGACCTGTACAACGAGCCGCACGACGTCACGTGGACCTGCTGGCTCCACGGCTGCGCGGTGAACGGCTGGCGGGCCGCCGGGATGCAGCGACTGGTCACGACGATCCGGAACGCCAGCGCGACGAACGTGCTCCTCGTCGGCGGGCTCGGGTGGGCCGGCGACCTCACGCAGTGGGGTGCGCACATGCCCGTGGACACCCTCGGCCGGCTGGTGGCGGCCTGGCACGTCTACGACTTCGGCGCGTGCACCAACGCGGCCTGCTGGGCCAGCCAGGTCGCCGGTGTGGAGGGGCTCGCTCCGGTCGTGCTGGGCGAGTTCGGCGAGACCGACTGCGCGCACACGTTCGTCGACGGCCTGATGTCGTGGGCCGACGAGCAGGGTTCGGTGGGGATCGGCTACCTCGCGTGGACCTGGGACGACTGGCCTGGCTGCGCCGGACCGACGCTCATCACCGATTACGCGGGCACCCCGACGACGTACGGCCAGGGCGTCCACGACCACTTCGTCTCACGGTTCCCGGAGCACTCGCCGAGCGGGCTGAGACCGCTCGGGCGGCGGTTGCGATAGGCCCTAGAGCGACCAGGTGTCGCTCTGCACGAAGCCCTTCGAGTCGCCGCCGAACACGATGAGGGTCTGGTCATCGCCGTTGAACGCCATGCCCGGCGACTCCCGCAGCGAAGGCGGGTTCGCGAAGGTGAGCTGCGTCCAGTCGCTCCCGGTCCACACCCACGTGTCGGCGAGGTCGCCGTTCGCGCTCCCTCCCCCGAAGAGGACGACCCCTCGTGCGCCCGGGTCGAAGTCAGCGGCCGAATAGAACCGCTGGGGTGGCTGATCCTTCGGCGACGCGAGGGTCCAGTTCGTCCCGTCCCAGGTCCACGTGTTGTCGGTGTTCAGGTCACCGATGCCTCCGAACAGCACGACGGTGCGCCGCTGGCGGTCCAGGGCGGCGATCCCGGCGCCGCGGGCGTAGGGCGACGTGGAGGGATGCAGACGAAGCCAGTCGGACCCGTTCCACTGCCACGTCTCCGCGTGGAACAGCACGCCGTCGAAGCCGCCGAACATGTCGACGTGCCCGTTGACCGGATCCGTGAAGAGCATGGGCCCCGTGACGGCCTTCGGAAGGCTCGCCGGGTGCTGTTCGGTCCACTCGCGGGCCCGGCCGTCCCACGTCCACGTGTCGCCAAGGTCGTGGTGGCCGTCGTAGCCGCCGAACAGCACGAGCTGCTTGGCGACCATGTCGTAGGCGATGCCCGCCCCGGCACGGGCGGGGGGCGGCGTCGCGGGGATCGCCTCGGTCCACGTGCCTCCCTCCCACGTCCATGTGTCGTTCAGATAGGACGTGTCGGTGTAGCCGCCGAAGATCACGACATCCCTGGCCGCCCGGTCGTAGGCCATCGCCTGGGCGGCCCGGCCCGGCGGCGAGGAATCCGGGCTGAGCTGGAGCCAGCTCGAAGGGGCGAGCGGCGAGCCGGCGGCCGGGAGCGCCAGCAGCAGCGTCAGGAGTCCGGTCATCACCAGCAGGGCAAGCGGGCGCGAGCGCATGTCAGGACCTCCCCCGATCGGGCCGATGGGAAGCCTAGCGGCAAACGTGTGCAGAGGCCCTAGTCTGTAGGAAACGGCGACCAGGAGAAGAGGCACGTGCGAGCGTTCGACGCGTTCCGGGACCAGCTCCCCGACATCGATCCCGACGAGACCGCCGAGTGGGTGGCGGCCCTCGACGACCTGATCGACACGAACCCGGGCCGTGCGGAGTTCCTCATCCGCCGGCTCATGCACCACGCGCGGTCGCGGCGGATCGGGGTGCCCTCGATGGTCTCGACGCACTACCTCAACACGATCCCGCCCGAGGAGGAGCCGTACTTCCCCGGTGACGAGGACATCGAACGGCGCATCCGCCGCCTGATCCGGTGGAACGCGGCCGTCATGGTCTCGCGGGCGAACAAGCACCTCGAGGGGATCGGCGGGCACATCTCGACCTACGCATCCGCCGCGTCGCTCTACGAGGTGGGGTTCAACCACTTCTTCCGGGGCAAGAACGCGCCCGGAGGTGGCGACCACGTGTTCGTCCAGGGCCACGCCGCGCCGGGGATCTACGCCCGGACGTTCCTCGAGGGGCGCTGGGACCAGGCGAAGATGGACCGCTTCCGGCAGGAGGCACGCTACCCCGGGCTGTCCTCGTACCCGCATCCGCGGCTCATGCCCGAGTACTGGGAGTTCCCCACCGTGTCGATGGGCCTGTCTCCGCTGAACGCGATCTACCAGGCGCGGTTCAACCGCTACCTGCAGAACCGGGGGATCAAGGACACCTCGGGCCAGCGGGTCTGGGCCTTCGTCGGCGACGGCGAGATGGACGAGCCGGAGGCGATGGCCGCGCTCTCGCTCGCCGCGCGCGAGGGCCTCGACAACCTCATCTTCGTCGTGAACTGCAACCTGCAGCGCCTGGACGGGCCGGTCCGTGGCGACGGCAAGATCATCCAGGAGCTGGAGTCGATCTTCCGCGGCGCCGGCTGGCACGTGATCAAGGTGATCTGGGCGCGCGAGTGGGACGAGTTGCTCGCGCGCGACACGGCAGGGGTCCTGGTCCATCAGATGGACACGACGCTCGATGGGGAGTTCCAGAAGTTCTCGGTCGAATCGGGCGCGTACATCCGCGAGCACTTCTTCGGGCCGGATCCGCGCCTGCAGGAGATGGTCGCGCACCTCTCCGACGACGACCTCACGCGGCTTCGGCGCGGCGGCCACGACTATCGGAAGCTCTATGCCGCCTACGCGACGGCGGTCGACCTCCGCGATGCGCCGACGGTGGTCCTCGCCCACACGGTCAAGGGCTGGACGCTGCCGGGGACCTTCGAGGGCCGCAACGTCACCCACCAGATGAAGAAGCTCTCGGTCGAGGAGTTGAAGATCTTCCGAGATCGCCTCGAGCTGCCGATCAAGGACCAGGACCTCGAATCGGGCGAGCCGCCGTACTTCCATCCGGGCGCGGACGCGCCCGAGATCCAGTACATGCTGGCCCGCCGGCACGCGCTGGGCGGGGTGCTGCCCGAGCGCAGGGTGGTCCGCAAGCCCGTCGAGCCGGCCGCGGCGAACGTCTACGACCAGTTCGCCGAAGGCTCGACGCAGCCGGTGTCCACGACGATGGCCTTCGTCAGGCTGCTGCGCGACCTGATGCGCGATCCGACGATCGGGCGTCGCATCGTGCCGATCATCCCCGACGAGGCTCGCACGTTCGGCATGGAATCGCTCTTTCCGCAGTTCCGGATCTACGCCGCTCACGGGCAGCTCTACGAGCCCGTCGACGCGAAGCTCCTGCTCGCCTACACCGAGTCGCAGGACGGGCAGATCCTGGAGGAGGGCATCACCGAGGCGGGCTCGATGGCGTCGTTCATCGCCGCGGGGAGCGCCTACGCGACCCATGCCGAGCCGATGATCCCCTTCTTCGCGTTCTACTCGATGTTCGGGTTCCAGCGGATCGGTGACCTCATCTGGTCGGCCGGCGACCAGCGCGTCCGGGGGTTCCTGCTGGGCGCGACGAACGGGCGCACGACGCTGAACGGCGAGGGCCTCCAGCACCAGGACGGGCACTCGCTCCTGCTCGCGACGACGAACCCGGCGTGCCTCGCCTACGACCCCGCGTTCGCCTTCGAGATCGCGACGATCGTCCGCGAGGGCATGCGCCGCATGTACGACGTCGGCGACGACATCTTCTACTACCTGGCGCTCTACAACGAGAACTACCCGCAGCCCGCGATGCCCGAGGGGGCAACGGAGGGGATCCTGCGCGGCCTCTACCGCTTCCGGGCTGGGCCTGACGGGAAGGTTCGCCACCACGCCCAGATCCTGGGGTCGGGCCCGATGGTCATGCAGGCCCTGCGCGCGCAGGAGCTGCTGGCGCAGCTGGACGTCTCGGCCGACGTGTGGAGCGCGACGTCGTACAAGCAGCTCCGGATGGATGCGCTCGAGTGCGAGCGGGCGAACCGGATGCACCCGGGCGAGCCCCGGCGTGAGCCGTTCGTCCAGACGGTGCTCGGGCCACAGGAGGGCCCGGTCGTCGCGGTGTCGGACTCGCTCAAGATGGTCCCGGACCAGATCGCGCGGTGGGCGTCGCAGCCGTTCCACTCGCTCGGGACCGACGGCTTCGGACGCTCGGACACGCGTGAGGCGCTCCGGCGCCACTTCGAGGTGGACGGCGAGCACATCGCCGTCGCGGTGCTCGCCGCCCTCGCCGAGATGGGCGAGGTCAAGCCGGAGGCGGTCGCCGATGCGATCGCCGCGTTCGGGATCGAACCGGACCGAACGTCGCCGTACTTCGCGTAGGGCGAGGGTTCAGAACAGGGCCGCGGCGAGCTTGCGGCGGTACTCGACCGTGATCGGGTCGTCCTCGCCGAGCACGGAGAAGACCTTCAGCATGGCTTGTCGGGCCGACTGGCGATCGTCGTCGCCCCCGTTTCGGACCGCGGCGAGGAACACCTCGAGCGCCTCCTGGAACCGGCCCTCCCCGGCGGCGCGCTCGGCCGAGCGGAACGGCCCGGCGCCGTTCGCGTCGGGCCCGGCCCACTCGGAGATCTCGATCGCGGCGAGCAGGCGCTCGGCCTCCGGGTCGGGTCGAAGGGGCAGGACCAGCGAGCGAGCCTCCTCGACGTCCCCACGAAGCGCCGCCAGGCGCGCGAGCCCCAGGATCGCGGCTGCGTCGGACGCGTCTGAGGCCAGGGCTTCCCGATAGAGCCGCTCGGCCTCGTCGGTCCGGCCGGCCGCCTCGGCCTCCCGAGCCCGGTCGGTCAGGCGGTCCGCCTCGGACGGCACGACGGCGTCGATGAAGCGGCGGATCTGGGGCTCGGGGATCGCGCCGACGAACTTGTTCACCGGGCGGCCGTCGCGAAAGGCGATCACGGCAGGGATCGACGAGATGCGAAAGGCGGTCGAGACCTGGGGGTTTCGATCGACGTCGAGCTTCGCGAGCAGAAAGTCGCCGTGGTGCTCTTCGGCGAGCTGCTCCAGGACGGGCGCGATGATCCTGCACGGCTGGCACCATCCCGCCCAGAAATCGACCACGACCGGCCGGCGCTTCGACTCCTCGACGACCGACGCGACGAACGTCTGGTCGGTCACCTCGACGATGGTGGCGAGGGCGCCCTCCTCAGCAGGCATGGCCCAAGAGTAGCCGCTTCAGTCGAGCAGGGAACGGACGGCCACGTGGAGTCGCTCGGTGAGCGCCTTCGTTTCTCGCCGCCGCTCCGCCGCATCCTCGAGATGGACGACGGGGATCGCCTCACCGAACCGGACCCGCGCGTGCCGGCTCCCGCCGTCCCGGCCGGTGTCGATAATCGCGGAGGGGACGACCGGCGCTCCGGTGCGAAGCGCCATCCACGCCGCGCCTCCGAGGAAGGGCAGGAGCCCGCCCTCGAAGTTGCGCTTCCCCTCGGGGTAGACCGCCAGCACGCCGCCCCGCGCAAGCACCGCAAGGCCGGCGTCGATGGCACGAAGGTCCGGGATGTCGCGGCGAACCGGAAAGCCGCCCAGCCAGTCGAAGAAGCGGGCGCCGGCGCGCGAGCGGAACAGCTCGACCTTCGCCATGAACACGAGGGGGCGGGGCGACGCGAGCGCGAGCACCGGGACGTCCATCATGCTGCGGTGGTTCGCGGCGAGGACCACCGGCCCGGTCGCGGGAACGTTGGCCTGTCCCTCGACGCGAAGGCGGGTCTGGAGCCGGAACGCCCACCCGCTCAGCGCGCGAGCCGCCCGCTGCCCGCGGCCGATCCCGCGCGGGAGCGGCTCCGCCGACCCAGGCGAGTCGACGGCCCGGATGACGTCCGACACGGTGCGCAATCCCTCGACGTCCCCGGCGCCCAGGCGCACGCCGAACCGATCCTGGAGCGCGACGGCGAGCTCCGCACAGTCGAGCGAGTCGAGCCCGAGCTCAGCGAGGCTCGACGCGCGGTCGACGGGACGGACGGCTCGTTCGTCCTGCAGCGTCCGGCAAAGATCCAGCACCGCCCGCTCGACCGGGGTGTCCCGTTCGGTCCTCATGGCGGCACAACTTTAGGGCACCGCCCCTCAGACGTGCTCCTTGAGGAACTCGATGAGGGCGGTGAGGACGTCGGTTCCGGGCTGCTGGTCGCACGGCACGCCCGGGTTCAGGAGGTCCGAGCCGTGATCATGGGCGAACCTACCCGAGACGGTGCAGAACTGCTCGGCGACGCCGTCACCGTCCAGAGTGGCCTTGAAGTCGGTGGCGCTCCGGTACGCGGAGAGCTCCTGGGTCGCGTTCGCGATGAAGGTGGGTGGGGGCAGGTTCAGCGGATCGACGTTGCACTCGGGCGACGCCGGGCTCCAGTTGTCGCCGCCCCCGTCCCCGCACCAGTCGTGCGAGGTATCCAGCGGGAAGCCGAGGAAGATCGTGCTGTCGGCCCAGCACGCCGACCCCGGAGGCGGAAACGCCTCCTGGCAAGCGGCGTTCAGGTCGCTCATGTAGCCCATCTCGGGGTGGCCCGAGGCGGCGGCCATGGCGTCGGGCATCGTGACGCCGCGGACGCCGGTCACCCCGGCCATGTACACGAGGTTCCCCCCGGCGCTCGTCCCCACCGCGGCGACCTGCCCGTTGAACGGCGCATAGACCGGGGCGTTCACCCGGGCCCACGCGATCGCGGCCTGGACATCGGCGACGGGAGTCGGGCTGTGGAAGCCGCAGAGGTAGACGTCCGGGCTGTCGCACGCCAGGCGATAGTCGATGTTGAAGACGATGAAGCCGGCGTCGGCGAGGCGGCGGGACAGCCCGTCCAACCACGTTCGGCAGCCGCCGTCCCAGGACCCGCCGTGCACCAGGACGACGGCGGGGAAGACCTTGTGACCCCCGACATCCTTGGGCGAGTACTCGTCGAGGTAGAGGTTGAACGTTCCCTGGTCGCTCGTGAACGTCGAGTACGGAACCCACGGCGTCGTCGCGAGCGGCCCGGCCTGGTCCCAGCAGGACTGGATGGGCGCGGCGAGCCGGCGTGCACCGGCCGCAGCGGGGTGGGCCAGGGCGACGAGGAGGACGGCGGGCGCGGCCGCCGCGCGGAGTCTGCCAGTCACCACGTTTGGTCGGGCCGCCTCCTGTCGGGCGCAGGACCGCCCATGGTAGGTCGGCGTTCGGGATTGGGCAACTTGGTCGATGTTCTACAATCGGCGCGGTCGGGACCCCGACCAGGAGCGGGAGGACGATCGAGGTGGCAACACGGACCAAGAGCGCCGCCGGCGCCAGGCATCGAGCGCTCGGGCTCACCGACGACGACCTCCTCCGGATGTACCGAACCATGGTGATGGCGCGCCTGTGCGACGAAGCGCAGTTCCGCCTCAACCGCCAGGGGAAGGCACCGTTCGTCGTCCCCGTCTCGGGTCACGAGGGTTGCCAGATCGGCTCCGCGTGGCCGTTCCGCCGCGGCACGGACGTCTTCGTCCCCTACTACCGCGACATGGGCATCTGCCTGGTCGCTGGGATGGGGCCACAGGACGTCTTCCTCGCGGTGTTCGGCAAGAAAGACGATCCTTCGTCGGGCGGCCGCCAGATGCCGGCTCACTGGAGCTCGGCGGCGCTCCGCATCATCACGGGCTCCTCCCCCATCGCCACCCAGATCCCCCACGCGGCCGGGATCGCCTACGCGATGAAGTACCGGGGCGAGGACGCGGTGGTCGGATGTTGGTTCGGCGACGGCGCCACCAGCGAAGGCGACTGGCACGAGGGCCTCAACTTCGCCGGGATCCACCGCCTCCCCGTCGTCTGGTACTGCGAGAACAACCGCTACGCGATCAGCGTGCCGCTCTCCAAGCAGATGGCGGTCGCGAACGTGGCCGACCGTGCCTCGGCGTACGGGTTCGAGGGCGTCGTCGTCGAGGGAAACGATGTGCTCGCCTGCTACGAGGCCTCGCAGCGGGCGATCGACAAGGCCCGGGCCGGTGGCGGCCCGACGCTCATCGAGCTCAAGACCTACCGGTTTCACCCGCACACGTCCGACGACGACGACCGGACCTACCGCTCCCGCGAGGAGGTCGAGGAGGCGAAGCGCAACGACTCGATCATCCTGTTCGGCGAGGAGCTGAAGTCGCTCGGGATCCTGGACGGCGAGGCGATCGAGCGACTGCGCGGGGAGCTGAAGGCCGAGGTCGACGCCGAGGTCGATCGGGCCTGGGACGCCGAGGACCCGCCCGCCGAGACCGCCAGCGACCATGTGTTCGCCGCGCCGGGGACCACCACGGGCTTCCGGGGGCTCGCGCGATGACCGAGAAGAACGTGGTGCAGACCATCCACGACACGCTGTGGGACGCCATGAAAGCCGACGAGCGCGTGCTGGTGCTGGGCGAGGACGTCGGCGCCCGGGGCGGCGTCTTCCGCGCCACCGCCGGGTTCCTCGAGGAATTCGGCGAAACGCGCGTCATCGATACGCCGCTCGCAGAGTCCTCGATCGTCGGGGTGGGCATCGGGATGGCGATGCACGGGTTGCTCCCGGTCGCGGAGATCCAGTTCGCCGACTTCATCCATCCGGCGTTCGACCAGATGGTCTCCGAGGCCGCGCGCATCCGCTACCGGTCAGACGGCGACTTCGCGTGCCCGCTCGTCGTGCGGACCCCGTGGGGCGGCGGCGTGCACGGGGCCCTCTATCACTCGCAGAGCATCGAGTCGTTCTACGGCCATGTGCCCGGCATCAAGGTCGTGGTCCCCTCCACGCCGTACGACGCGAAGGGCATGCTGCTCGCGGCCATCGACGATCCCGACCCCGTCCTCTTCCTCGAGCACAAGAAGACCTATCGGTTGATCAAGGGCGAGGTGCCGGACGAGCCCTACACCGTGCCCATCGGGAAAGCGGACGTGAAGCGGGAGGGCGCCGACCTCACGGCGATCGCCTACGGCCTCATGCTGCACCACTGCCTGGAGGCCGCACAGCGGCTCCAGGACGAGGACGGCGTCTCCGTCGAGGTGGTCGACGTGCGAACGATCGCCCCGCTCGACAAGGAGACGATCCTGCGCTCGGTCTCGAAGACGGGCAAGGCCATGGTGGTCTACGAGGACAACCGCACGTACGGCGCCGGGGCGGAGATCTCCGCCACGATCGCGGAGGAGATCATGTTCGACCTCGATGCCCCCGTGGTGCGTGTGGGGGGCCCGGACATCCCCGCCATGGGATTCGCGGGCCCGCTCGAGCACTTCTTCATGCCGGACCCGGACCGCATCGCCGCTCGGATGCGGGAGCTGGCCAGGTACTGAGCGCTAGATCCGCGGCAGGTTGTCGAAGAACTGCGCGAGCTGGCCGCCCAGGAAGTCCGCACCCGGTCCGGGGCCGTGGTTCGGGTCTCCCGTCGGATGACAGCCGTCCCGGTACGCGTTGTCCTTGGTGAGCGGCCCAAGGTTCGGGATGCCGTTCACGCCCGGGCCCGGACGCGCGAGCCCGGCACTCACCGCCTGGGCGAGCCACTGCTGCATCTCGGGGATCTCGGGCGCCCCGGGGCCCATCAGGTAGCAGAGGGTGGGCGGGTCGTAGGACTGCAGGGGGCTCACGTACAGGATCGACGTGGGGGCCTGCGCGTGCACGTTCTCGATGACCTTGGCGACGTCGTCGTAGGTCGCCGGACCTGAGTTCGGCGCGCCGGGAGCGAGGTTCACGCACAGCTGGATCCAGATCACCGGCGGGTCCTTCCCACCGTCGTACTGCTGCTTCATGCGATCGAACAGCGACCAGACGGGCGAGTTCGGGTTCGACCAGTCGGCGACCGTCTGGCCCTCGATCCTGTAGCCGGTCTGGAACGGCCAGAACAGGTCGGCCGACGTGCCGACGTGGTGATAGCCCCAGATCGTGTCGTGCGTGTTCGAACAGCCGACGTAGCCCCACGTCTCGGGCCGGAAATCCGCGGCCGGGACGCCGGCTCCCGTCTGTGCAGCGGGGGCGTCCTTGTGGATCACGACGACATAGACCGTCACGCCGAGCGCGACGAGGAGCATCGCCTCGATCACGCCCAGGACCACGGTGCGTCGCGCCAAGCCCGCTTCCGAACGTTTCATGCCTTCAGTGTGCCTTGCGAAATCGGTTCCCGCTGGGGTTTACCCCCAGACCGTTACACTCACTCCACATGTCGGGCACCGACCACAACCCGCACGGGCGCAGGCTCTACCTGCCGATCCTTCCGCTGAGCCCGGGCGCAGGACCCGCAGGGCGGCGACCGGAATGGCTGCGCGTGAGGGCCCGCACCGGCCCCAACTTCGCCGAGCTCAAGCACCTCATGCGCTCGCAATCGCTGCACACGGTCTGCGAGGAGGCCGGCTGCCCGAACATCTACGAGTGCTGGGAGGACCGCGAGGCCACGTTCCTCATCCTGGGCGACCGGTGCACGCGCCGGTGCGGCTTCTGCGACGTGATGACGGCCAAGCCGCTCGAGGTCGACCGCGACGAACCCGCCCGGGTCGCCCGGTCGGTCAAGGAGATGGGCCTTCGCTACGTCGTCGTGACGGGCGTCGCGCGGGACGATCTCCCCGACGGCGGCGCGGAGATCTGGGCTTCGTGCATCCGCGCGATCCGCGAGGCGGTCCCCGGCTGCGGCGTGGAGGTGCTCCCGTCGGATTTCGGGGGCGGCGAGCGCGACATCGCCACGGTGATCGAGGCCGAGCCCGACGTCTTCGCCCACAACCTCGAGACGGCTCGCCGGCTCCACCCGAAGATCCGTCCGGCGTTCGGGTACGACCGCTCGCTCGAGGTCCTGCGGATCGCCAAGCGCGTGCGTCCGGCCCAGGTGACGAAGTCGAACCTCATCCTCGGCATGGGCGAGCGGCCGGATGAGGTGCACGAGGCGATGCGGGACATCCGCGAGGCCGGATGCGATCTGCTCACGATGGGTCAGTACCTCCAGCCGACGAAGCTTCACCTGCCGGTCGACCGCTGGGTGACGCCCGAGGAGTTCGCCGAGCACGCGCGGTTCGGGATCGAGGAGGCAGGGTTCGCCCACGTCGAGGCGGGGCCGCTCGTGCGCTCCTCGTACCACGCGGGCAAGCAGTTCCGGGCGGCGCAGGCGAGGCTCGTGAGCGGAGGAGCCGGCCTGTAAGCCGGATTCTGTCCTCGCGCCCCCTTGCGGTGGCGCGAGGGGCGGCCATCCCTCTGGGAGCCGCGTCGCCGCGGCCCTCGTGCGGCCGACCCGGGAGCATTCGGACGGGCAGCCCGCTCCCTGCTTGGCCTTGCTCCGGGTGGGGTTTGCCGAGCCGGCCGGTCGCCCGGCCGCTGGTGAGCTCTTACCTCACCGTTTCACCCTTGCCCCTGCCTCGGCGGCGAGCCGTCATCGGCGGTGGGCGGTCGTTCTCTGTGGCACTGTCCGCGGGTTGCCCCGCCTGGGCGTTACCCAGCACCCTGCCCTGTGGAGTCCGGACTTTCCTCGACCGGTCGCCCGGCCGCGGCCGCCCGGCCGACTCCTCCAACGCCCGAGTATACGGGTGACTAGGCGGTGGCCCGGGCGCGGAGCAGCCGAACGAGCAGGAAGCCCCCGCCTCCGATCGCGGCGAGCCCGGCGATGCCGCCGAAGACCGGCAGGAACGGGAACCCGCCTCCGCCGCCTCCCGGCCCCTGCGCGGATCCGCCCTGGCCGCCGCTCGCCTGCGCCTGCGGGCCGGACGAGGGGAGGTACGAGGCGGTCGCGGACGGGGAGGCGGACGGGGAGGCGCTGGGCCCGGCCGAGCCCCCCGAGGTGGAGGACGGGGGGCCCGAGCCGGGGGCCGGAGTGGTGGACACGACGAGCGTGCCGACCATACCGAGCGCCTCGTGGAACAGGCAGACGAACGGATACGTCCCGGGAGCGAGGCCGATCACCACCGACTGCGTCTGCCCCGGGTCGTTCGTGAGGTTGATCGACGTGCCGGTGACCGTGAACGTGTGGGGCGAGTCGGCGGAGATATTCGCCACCACCACCTTCTGGCCGGTGCCCACGCGCACCGTCGATGGCGTGAAGAAGAAGTCCGCCTGCGAGACGCCGACCGAGCCGGGTGGTGGTGGCGTCGTCGTGGTGGGGCTCGGGGTTGGCGTCTGCGTCGGCGAGGGCGATGGCGAAGGGCTGGGCGAAGGCGACGGCGAGGGCGACTCGGACGGCGACGGGCTCGGTGACGGCGACTCCGACGGGGAGGGGCTCGGGCTCTCGCTGGGAGAGGGAGATGGCGATTCGGAGGGACTCGGGGACGGCGATTCGGACGGCGACGGGCTCGGGCTCTCGCTCGGCGAGGGCGACGGGCTCTCGCTCGCCGACGGGCTGGGCGACGGTGACTCGGACGGCGATGGTGACGGCGACTCCGATGGTGACGGCGAGGGCGACGGGCCCACGATGAGCGTCCCCGTCATCCCGATGGCGAAGTGGAACCTGCAGATGAACGGGTAGGTGCCGGGCGCGAGGCTGATCGCGAGCGTCTGTGTCTGGCCCGGGTCGTTCACGATGTCGATGCCCTCGTCGGTGATCGTGAAGGTGTGCTGTGAATCCGTCGCGTCGTTCACGATCGAGAGCGTGTCGCCCTGCACGACGTTCACCGTGGACGGCGTGAACACGAAGTCGGTCTGCGTGACGGTGACGGTTGCGGCCTGGCTCTGGCCGGTCCCGAGCGCGGCGACGCCCACGAGCACGGCGAACAGGAGCAGCGAGGCCGCCCACGGCAGGGCCACCTGCTTTCCCCGTCTCATGCGAACGCCATCCTTCCTCTGGGAAACGGGCACGCCGGCGTGACGGCCGGTCATCGGGTACTACGGGCGGGACCCCGAGGGGGTTTGCGCCCCCGACCGGAGCCATGCGTCCACGCCCGCGTTCGCCAGGCGGTCGGCCTCACGGTTGCGCTCCCTCGGAACGTGCTCGTAGCGGATCGAGCGAAAGGTCGCTGCCAGCTGACGGACCTGCCTGTGGAGCTCCGCGAGCTTCGGGTTGCGGACCTTGAAGCGCCCGGCGAGCTGCTCGATCAGGAGCTTGCTGTCGGCGCGCAGCAACACGTTGTCGGCCCCGAGCGCCTGCGCCTTCCGCAGCCCCTCGATCGCCGCGCGGTACTCCGCGACGTTGTTCGTGGCGACCCCGATTCCCTCGGCCACCTCGGCCAGGTGCCGCCCGCCGGCGCCGATCACCACGGCACCGATCCCGGCCGGTCCCGGGTTCCCCCGAGCCGCGCCGTCGGAGCAGACGATCACGGAACGATCAGGATCCGACGGCAATGCTCACACCTCCAGACGCCATCCGTGCGCTTCAGCCGGTCGAGGTAGACGGGCGACAGCTGCTGGTGGCATCCCTGGCACACCCCGTTGACGAGCGCGGCCGCGCCGACCCCATGTTTCTGGCGGCGGAGATCCTCGTAGAGGTCCAACACCTCGGGTTCGAAGCCCGAGGCTACGGCCTCCCGCTCCCCCGCCCGCTCCTCGAGCTGTCGCGTGACCTCGACCAGCTCGCGGGCCGTCGTCGACTCGATCTGCGCGACGTGCGCTCGAGCCGTTGACGCCTCGGCCTCGGCGCCGGGAACCTTGCCCTCGAGCTCCTCCCGCTCCTCCATGCGCTCGAGCAGCTGATCCTCGATGCGCGACTTGCGCGACAGGATCCCCTGCACCTCGTGCTCGATGGACTGCAGCTCCTTCGGATTCGCCACACTGCCGTCGTACAGCCGGGCGCGCTCGGCGTCCACCTTGCGCTGCAGCGAGTCGATGTCGGACTCGAGCCGGCGTTGCTCACGCGAGACGGCATCCAGGGTGAGCTTCAGCTCGCCGAGGCGGGCCTCAGCCTGCTCGAGGGCTGTGCGGGCCTCCGCGAGCTCGGCCGCGCCCTCGAGCTGACCCCGCCGAACGCCCAGCCGGTCGATCGTGCTGTCGAGCGCCTGCAACTCCAACAACCTGGGCGGCGCGCTCACGGGGCGATAGCTTCCCACATCCACCTCGCATCGCATCCGCTAAGCTCCACCCTCGCCGCGAGAGGGGGTCGGCCATGCCGGATGACGAGGGCAGTCAGCCACCCGCGATCCCGCCCGCGCCACAAGCGCCCGCCGTCCCGCCCCCGCCCGGGGAGTGGCCGGCCGGCGGCCCCGCGGTTCCCGCACCGAGTGCCGTACCTCAGCCCTATCCGATGGCTCCGCCATATCGGCCGCCGTCGACGAACGGGTTCGCCGTCGCGTCGCTCGTGCTCGGCATCGTGTGGCTATGGGGCGTCGCATCCATCCTCGCCCTGATCCTTGGATTCATCGCACGAGCGAAGATCCGGCGATCCGGCGGATGGCAGAGCGGCGACGGCCTCGCCATCGCGGGGATCGTCTTGGGGATCATCGGCATCGTGGGCTTGCTCGTGCTGATCATCGTGACGGTGAGCAGGGCGAACTTCACCTACTGAGGAGCGGTGTCCGACCCAGGAGCCTTCCGATTCGCGAACGCCTGCGTCGCGTCGCCGCACCATGTCGCGACCGCCGTGGGGAGGGACGTCCTCGCGGGGGGCGGAAACGCGATGGACGCCGCCGTCGCGACGAACCTCGCGCTTGGCGTCGTGGCGCCCTACCTGTGCGGTTATGGGGGCGACCTGTTCGCCATCGTCGCGTCCGATGGGACCGTCGCCGGGTACAACGGGTCCGGGCGAGCGCCGGAAGCCGCCACACCTGACGCGATCCGTCGGGCCTCGGGCCTCGACCACATGCCCACGCTCGGGCCTCACTCGGTCACCGTGCCCGGCGCGGTGGCGGGCTGGTTCGATCTTTCGGATCGATTCGGCACCAGGTCGTTCGCCGACCTCGCCGGTCCATCGATCCAGCTCGCCGCGGAAGGCTTCGAGCTCTCCGAGTTGGCGGCCGCGAGCATCCAGCGCGCGAAGGCGAGATTCGAAGGCACGACCAGCTGGCTTCGCGTCTACGGCGAGGCACGGCCTGGCGGGGTGCTGCGCCAGCCCGATCTCGCGAGGGCCATCCGGCTCCTCGCCGCCGAGGGGCCGGGTGCCTTCTATCGCGGCGAGATCGCGGCCGCGATGGTCGAGCTCCTCGACGGTCACGGTGGTCTCCTCTCGATGAAGGACCTGGCGTCGCACCGCGGCGCCTGGGTCGAGCCGCTCGGCCGTCGGTATCGCGACGTTGAGGTCCTCGAGCTCCCGCCGAACACCCAGGGTGCGACCGTCCTCGAGGCGCTCGGGATCATCGAGCAGGCTGGGGACCTGCCCCCCGAAGGGGCCGAGCGCCAGCACTTTCTCATCGAGGCGACGAAGCTCGCCCTGTCGGATCGGGACGCGTACCTGACGGACCCCGATGCGATGGCGCTCGACGTCCGGGAGTTGCTCACCGATGCGTGGGCGGCGGAACGCGGACGTGGGTTCGACGACGCGCGAGCGGGCACGCCGAGGCCGGGGCGGGCATCCGGCGGCGGGACCGCGTATTGCTGCGCCGCGGACGCGCACGGGATGCTGGTCTCGCTGATCCAGTCGAACTGGATGGGGTTCGGGTCCGGCGTGACAGTGCCCGGCTGGGGGATCAACCTGCACAACCGGGGCGCCTACTTCTCGCTCGACGAGGGCAGCGCCAACGTCATCGCGCCCGGGAAGCGAACGCTGCACACGCTGATCCCGGGCCTCGCCACGCGGGAGGGCCGTCCGTGGCTCGCGTTCGGCACGATGGGGGGCGACGGCCAGGCACAGACGCACGTCCAGCTCCTGGCCCGGTTGGTCGACGACGCGCATGATCCCCAGGAGGCGATCGATGCGCCGCGGTGGTACGTAGCGCCCGAGACCTGGTCGGTCGTGATCGAGTCGCGGGTGCCGACCGGCGTCCTCGGGGGGCTCCGGGCGCGCGGGCACGCCCTGACAGTGACGGGCCCGTACGACTCGCTCATGGGACATGCCCACGCGATCGCCGTGACCGGCGACGGATACCTGAGCGGGACCGACCCCCGGGCCGAAGGAGCCGTGCTCGGATTCTGAGCTCCGTGTTTTCCATCCGCCCCGGAAGGCGGTAGTCTGAGGGGGTCGAGGTTCGGGGTCGTTCCGAACCTCGCCCGGGGCGGCCAGACGCGAGCAACACCGGCAGGCTTTGGCGTGCCCGCTCCTCCCACCAAGCCCAGCCGCTCGAACGAACCACGACCCTTCGGACAAGACGGGGAACGAACCGATGGCCAGGCGATCCGATGTCCTCTCGCGCGGGATGCGCATCATCGGCTCGTACGTGCGCACGCACCCGGTGCCCTTCACCATCGCGGTGACGGGGGCATCGCTGTACGCGGCCGCGACGGTCGGAAGCACCATCGTGCTGGGGAAGGTCACCGACCGGGTGATCATGCCCGCCTTCCACGGCGGCGTCGGCGGCGGCGCGGTCCTGGCCGGCGTCATCGCGATCATGGCCGTGGCCGTCGTCCGAGCGTCCGGGATCGTCCTGCGCCGGTACTTCGCCGGCATGACGGCGAGCCGCATGCAGCGCTCGCTACGGAATCAGGTCGTCGACAAGTACCGGGACCTCCCGCTCGCCTTCCACCGGGCCCAGCCCACGGGGGAGCTGATGGCGCACGCCGAGGCCGACGTGCTCGCAGCGACGGAGGTCTTGCACCCGCTCCCCTATTCGACGGCGGTGATCCTCCTGATCGTCTTCGCCACGATCTCGCTGTTCCTCACCGACTGGGTCCTGGCGCTCATCGGCATCCTCGTGCTCCCGGGGCTCGTGGTCCTGTCCCGGATCTACACCGCGCAGGAGGAGCGCCCCGTGATGCAGGCGCAGGAGCGGATCGGGGAGCTGTCCGCCGTCGCGCACGAGAGCCTGGACGGCGCGCTCGTCGTCAAGACGCTCGGGCGCGAACAGGCCGAGGTCGCTCGGCTCGCCGAGCGCGCGGAGGCGCTCAGGCGAGAGAAGGTGCGGGTCGGGGACATCCGGGCCCGGTGGGAGCCTGGGCTGGACGCGCTCCCGAACCTCGGGATCATCCTCCTGCTCGCCGTTGGCGCGCTCCGCGTCTCGGACGGGCGGATCACGGCCGGACAGCTCGTGCAGTTCGTGAGCCTGTTCCAGCTGCTCGCCTTCCCGCTTCGGGTGATCGGGTTCGCGCTCTCGGACGTCCCGCGCGCCGTCGCCGGCCGCGCCAGGCTGGAGGGGGTGTTCCGCGAGCCCGTCACGCTCCGCCACGCGCCGGACGGGGCGGCCCTGCCGCCCGGGCCGCTCGGGATCTCGGTCTCGAACGTCTCGTTCGGCTACCTCGAGGAGCCGGTGCTAGAGGAGGTCTCCTTCGAGATCCGTCCCAACGAGTCGGTCGCCATCGCCGGGCCGACGGGTTCGGGGAAGAGCACGCTCGCGCACCTGCTCGTTCGCCTGGCCGATCCGGACCGCGGCGGGGTCCGGATCGGCGGCGTCGACGTGCGCACCCTCGCGGCCGAGCGCCTGCGGGAGAGCACGGCCATCGTCTTCCAGGAGAGCTTCCTGTTCGCCACGACCATCCGCGAGAACATCGACCTGGGTGCAGACGCTCCCGTGGAGGAGCTCGAGCGGGCGGCGCGCCTGGCCCAGGCACATCGGTTCATCGAGGCGCTCCCGAACGGGTACGACACGGCCGTGGGCGAGCGCGGGGTCACGCTCTCCGGCGGGCAGCGCCAGCGGGTCGCCCTGGCCCGCGCGCTCCTTCGACGACCGCGCGTGTTGATCCTCGACGACGCGACCTCGTCGGTGGACTCGACCATCGAGGCCGCCATCCTGGACGGGCTCCGGCGCGAGCTCGACGCCACCCTGGTGGTGGTCGCCTACCGCGTCTCGGCGATCGCGCTCGCCGACCGGGTGCTGTTCCTCGACCGGCGAGGGATCGCCGCCGAGGGAACGCACCGCGAGCTGCTCTCACATCCCGCGTACGAGGCGATGGTCCGGGCGTACGAGATGGGTGCGGCGTGAAGACGAACGAGCGCGAACGCCCCGAGGAGCACTTCCCGCCGGTCGGCGACGGCGTGCTGCCGACCGAGCCCGGCACGCCCGCCGAGCCCGCCGCCGCGCGCGAGCCGCAGACCGCGATCGGCGTGGTTCGGCGCGGCTTGCGGGAGAGCCCGGAGCTCCGGCGCGGGCTCGCGTTCACCATCGCCCTGGCGCTCCTCAGCGCGATCGGGCGCCTGTTCGTGCCGATCCTCATCCAGCAGATCTTCGACAAGGGCATCGACGGGCCGCAGGGCTTCCGCGCCCGGTTCGTCTTCGGCGCCTGCGCGATCGCGGCCGTCGCCATCGTGGCGATCTACGTCGCCGGACGCGCCACGTACCGCCGGCTCGTCCGCGCCTCGGAGGCCGCCCTCGCGAACCTTCGCGTGCGGACGTTCGCCCACATCCACGCGCTCTCCCTCGCGGAGCAGCGCTCGGAGAAGCGCGGCGCCTTCGTCTCGCGCGTCACCGCTGACATCGACACGCTCGGCCAGTTCATGGAATGGGGCGGGCTCTCCTGGATCCTCTCGCTCGCGCTCATGTCGGGCACGCTCGTCGTGATGGCGCGTTATTCGTGGCAGCTCACGCTCGTGGTGCTCCTGGTCGTCGCGCCGCTCGTCCTCGTCCTTCGGCTGATGCAGCGCGGGTTGCTTCGGGCCTACGACCTCGTACGAACCCGCGTCGGCCAGACCCTCTCCGAGGTGTCGGAGAGCATCATGGGCGCGGCGGTGGTGCGCGCGTACGGGCTGCAGGAGCGCATGGACCGCCGGGTGAAGGGCGCCATCGAGAGCCAGTACCGCGCGCAGATGTCCGGCGCGAAGTACATGGCGACGATCTTCCCCCTCGCCGACCTCTTCGGCGCGGCCGCGACGGCCGCCGTCCTCGTGATCGGCGTGCACTGGGGCCCTCGGTGGGGCCTGAGCTTCGGCGATCTCGTGGCGTTCCTGTTCCTGGTCACGCTCTTCCTGCAGCCCCTGTCCGAGCTCTCCGAGTCCTTCGACCAGACCCAGACGGCGATCGCCGGCTGGCGCAAGGTGCTGGGCGTCATGGACATGCCCATCGAGATCGTGGAGCCGAGTCCGGGGGAGCCGCTCCCCCGCGGCGCGCTCGGGGTGCGGGCCGAGGGCCTGGAGTTCGCCTACGCGGACGGAGGCGGCCTCGTCCTTCGCGGCATCGACGCCGAGGTCCCCGCCGGGGCGCACGTGGCGATCGTCGGCGAGACGGGATGCGGGAAGACCACGTTCGCGAAGCTCCTCTGTCGGTTGGCCGACCCGACGGCCGGACGGATCACGATCGGCGGGATCGACCTGCGGTCGGTCGCGCCCGCCGCCCGCCGCGCCGCGATCCGGATGGTGCCGCAGGACGGCCTGCTGTTCGACACCTCCATCCGCGAGAACGTCCGTTACGGGCGCGAGGGTTCCTCCGACAGGGAAGTCGACCGGGCCTTCGAGGCCCTCGGGCTGGACTGGTGGGTGGACCGCCTCCCCGACGGGCTCGACACGCGGGCCGGCGAACGTGGCGAGAGCCTGTCGGTCGGCGAGCGGCAGCTGGTCGCGCTCGCGCGCGCGCAGCTCTCAGGGCCGGGCCTGCTCATCCTGGACGAGGCGACGAGCGCGGTGGACCCCGAGACCGAGCGTGCGATCGGCGAGGCGCTCGAGCACCTGTCGGAGGGCCGAACGACCGTGACGATCGCGCACCGCCTGTCGACCGCGGAGGCGGCCGACTTCGTCCTGGTCTTCGACCGCGGCCGGATCGTGGAGCGTGGGCGACACGGCGAGCTGGTCGCGCGGGGCGGAGTCTACGCGTCCCTCTATCGAAGCTGGCTCGGCAACACCCGGGCCGGCGAGCGCTCGCGCTGAAGCGTCCAGAGCGCCAGGGCTGAAGCGCCCATGGCGATCGCGCCCCCGCCGGCAAGACCCACCCGCGGCCCGAGGTGCTCCCCCACCCAACCCGCGATCGGGCCACCGAGGGGCGTGCTCCCCAGGAACACCACCGTGTAGAGCGACATCACACGCCCGCGCATCCGGGGGTCCGAGGTGAGCTGCAGCGTCGAGTTCCCGGCGACGGCGAAGGCGATGCCGGCCGCGCCGAGCGGCGGCAGGAGCAGCCACGCGACCCCGAGGGAGGGCGCGGCGGCGAGGCCCACGGCGACGGCTCCGAGCGCAACCCCGAGCCGAGCGAGCCGCCGCGAGTCGGGCCGCTTCGCCCGGCTCGCCATCATGAGCGCCCCGAACAGGGACCCCATGCCGAAGAGCGACAGGATCACGCCGTACGTCGATGACCGCCCGTGGAACGTGCGCACAGCGAGCAGCGGGAGCAGCACCATGAAGTTGAACGCGCACAGGAACACGACCGCCATGAGTGCCATCGGCAGCCGAAGCTCGGGCGTTCGCCAGACGTAGCGCACCCCCTCGCGGATCTGCCCGGCCGCCCGGGAGGCGCGCTCGCGCACATGCAGCTCGCCGACCCGCATCGAGAGCAACGCGACGACGACGGCCACGTAGGAGACGGCGTTGATGAGGAACACGGGGGCCGTGCCGACCACGCCGATCAGGATGCCGGCGATCGCCGGGCCGATGATGCGGGCTCCGGTGAAGGTGGCGGTGTTCAGGCTCATCGCGTTCGTCAGGTCGTCCGGCCCGACCATCTCCAGATAGAAGCTCTGGCGGGTCGGCATGTCGACCGCCGTCACGCATCCGGACAGGAACGAGAGCGTGTAGACCATCCACAGGCGTACGACGTGGGTGGCGACCAGGCCGAACAGCGTGGCCGCGACGACCGCGTAGCTGATCTGGGTGACGAGCTGCACCCGACGGTTGTCGAAGCGGTCGGCGACGAGCCCGCCCCACGCGCCGAAGAGCAGGATCGGGAGGAACTGCAGCGACGTGTCGAACCCGAGCGCGACCCCACTCCCCGTGAGCTGCAGCACCAGCCACGGCGCCGCCACGCCCTGCATCCAGGTTCCGGTTCCCGAGAGCAGCTGCCCGATGACGAACAGGCGGAAGTTGCGCACCCGAAGCGACTGGAAGGTACCCGGCACGCCGCTATGTTCGCAGGCTCGCCGCCCAGGGGAGCGGCCGTCGCCGCACCCCTGGGCAGACGAGCAGGATGGTCAGCTCGTCGGCACCCCGACGCCGGCGGAGCCTGCGCGGCTGGGGTGACGCCCCGCCGCGTCGATCTGCAGGCCCTTGCCAACCTCGCTGCTGTTGATGGGATTGATGAAGTTCGAATCCGCCCCGTATCCGCCGAGGATGAACATGCGGGTCTGGGTCCCGAACGGGATGAACGACCCCGCCTCGTTCCGGCGGATCTTGTTCAGTGCGCCCGCGACCGACCACGAGTTGGCCGCGGAGTCGTACAGGAGGACGTCCCCGACCCCGTTCGGCCATTGGCCGCACCCGGCGACGACGATGTCTCCCTTGAGGGGCCCGCCGCCGTTGCCGAACGCCTGCGTCTCGTCACAAGGCTCGATCGCATCGGCGACGCCCGCGTCGTTCCATCCGCCCGTCGGCGGCTTCCAGGACTCGACGATCGTCTGGGCGACGAGCTGCCCCGCCGAGTTGATGTCCCCACCGATGGCGTAGATGGTCTTGCCGAGCACCGCCGGCGTGATGTACCCACGCGCCAGGTTGAGGTCGGGGCCCTGGGTCCAGCGCGAGCCGTTGTGGGCGTTCGGGTGGAAGAGCCAGGTCTGCGCGGACTGGTCGTCGGCGCATCCGTTGGCCGCGAAGGAGAGCCCACCCATCACGATCGCGACGTTCGACACGGTCGCGACCCCCATGGCCGGCAGGCTCACGCATCCGGCCGGCGTCGTGCCGGGCCACGGGTCGCCGTTCACCAGGAAGGCACGGTTCAGGCCCGGGTAGTACACCTGGACGGTGGTCACGATCGTCGCGGTCGCGTCACGTCCACCGAAGATGTAGAACCCCAGCCCCCGAGCGTCGGTCAGGGCCGCGATGCCGTAGTTCGAGACCGGCACGAGCATCGCCGTCCCGGTGTCCACGTAGGTCTGGGTCGCGACGTCGTAGTACCAGACCTCGCCGTTGGTCGCGTCGGCGTCGGTGCGGAACCCGAGGAAGTAGACGCGGTTCGTCGTCGGGTCGTACTCACCGTCGAACCTCGTCGCGTCGAACGGCGCGGTCGGCCCGAGCGTGAAGGACACGGACGCGAGCGGCCGGTGGGGCGAGGCGGCGGATCGGGAGGCGCCGAGCGCGGGAGCGCCGGCGAGGAGGAGCGCGAGCCCGGCCATCAGGCCGACCCGGGATGCATTTCGCAACGTCATGCCAGGGAACCTCCTTTGAGCTCGGGGATCGAACGCCTTGGGAGCGGGCAGACGGCGATCGCTGGACGTGAGGTACCTACATGGACCGACCTCCCTTCCCCGAGAGGGTTCGGGGCCTGGCTCGATTCACCCACGCCCCAGCGGCGCCCGTCAAGGGCGGACGGGTAATTCCCTGCATTGGGAGGACTCCCAGGTACGTCCCGGCCTCTTCACGGGTTCGTTGCGCAGCATGCCCTCCGTCGCGGCGAACGGGTCGCCGCCACAAGACAAGGAGGAGCCATGGACACGGACGAAGGCACGAAGCGCAGGGCGAGGCCCTCGCGCCGCCGACTCGCGTCGGTGGGGCTGGTCGCGAGCGGGCTGCTCGCGGGCGGGATCCTCGCCGGGTCGCACCTCGCGAGCGCCGCGGGCCAGACGTCGGGGACCCCGGCGGCCTCGACGGTCGCCTCGAATGCGAGGCAGGACCCGGCGACGATGACACACGGTCCGGGCGAGACGCTGCTCACCGGCACGACGGCGGCCAAGGTGCGGGCCGCCGCCCTCGCGGCGGTGCCCGGCGGCACGATCATCCGGGTCGAGACGGACTCGGCAGGGTCACCGTACGAGGCCCACGTGCGCAAGGCCGACGGCAGCATCGTGACGGTGAAGATCGACAAGGACTTCACGGTCGCGAGCACCGAAAGCGGGTTCGGCGCGCACCCCTGATCGAAGCGCCGACCGACGCCACGGAGAGGGTCCGGACCGCTCGGTCCGGACCCTCTGGTAGTCCCGACTGGGCACAATGGCGACGTGGGCGACGAGGAGCTCATCCGCGAGCAGATTGCGTTCTACCGGGCCCGAGCCGCGAGCTACGACGCGACGTCGACGCCGCCCGGTGACCCGCTCGCCCGGTACGGTCACCGGGTGCTGGAGGCGCTCGATCGCTTTCGGCCGGCAGGCCGCGTGCTGGAAATCGCGAGCGGCACGGGCTCGTGGACCCGGTTCCTCCTGCGCCACGCGAGCAGCGTGACCGCGCTCGACTCGTCAGCCGAGATGCTCGAGCTGGCTCGACGAAAGACGGGCGAGGACCCACGCGTCCGCCTCGTCGAGGCCGACATCTTCTCGTGGGAGCCCGACGGGGAGTACGACGTGGTGTTCTTCGCGAACTGGCTCTCGCACGTCCCGCCCGGAAGCTTCGAGCGATTCTGGCGGATCGTGCGAACGGCGCTCGCGCCGGGCGGACGGGTGTTCTTCACCGACGAACACGAGGACGCTTGGCGGCACGAGAAGCTTCAGCACGAGGACGTCGACGGCGACAACGTGCCGATCGTTCGCCGCTCACTCGACGACGGCCGGTACTACCGCCTCGTGAAGGTGTTCTCGGACCTCACCAAGCTCGAAGCGAATCTTCGAGCGCTGGGGTGGCACGTGGAGCTGCACACGGCCGGACCATTCTTCTGGGGCGTGGCCTCTCCTTCGTGAACCGCTCGACCATCACGCGAATCGAGGTGTCCCCACCGTGGGCGCTGGTGGTTTCGAACCACCGACCTCCGCCTTGTAAGGGCCAGGCGAATGCGCTGGTCAGACGGGTGTGGAGTTGCAATCGAGTCCGTTGGATTCCGTTGAGACCCTTTGAGGGAACCCGAGTTGTTATGCGAGTCTTATGCGAAGCCGCAGGTGAGGAGTCGTCGGGAGTGGGCAGGGCGTCGGAGGTGACGTGAAGCTTGGGCCAACCGGCTTCACATGGCGAGGAGGCACTCGTGAGTGAAGGAGCAGGCACAGCGTTCGTGCTTCGACCGGGCGAGGGGAGATTCATCGACCTTGGCGCGTTTCGCATGACCGTGAAGGCTGGGCAGGACGACACGGACGGGACGTTTTCGCTCCTCGAGGCCGCGGAGCCGCCCGGCTTCGGGCCTCCGCTCCATATTCACCACGATGCCGCAGAGGCGTTCTACGTCCTTGAGGGGGAGTACATCATCTTCCTCGATGATCGAGAGGCACCGTGCCCGGCCGGATCGTTCATCTTCATCCCGGCCGGTATTCCGCACGGATTTAGGGTCGGAACCGTGCCGAGTCGCAAGCTCAATCTCTATGCGCCTGCCGCGATGGTGGGTTATTTCGATGAGCTGAGCGAGGGCACCAGGACGGGTCAGGTCGATCCAGACCTGTTGGCTGAGATCGCCCTCAAATATTCGATGGAAGTGCTTGGGCCAGTCCCCGAGAGCTATGCGTGAAGATGGATTCCCTTGTGGGCGCTCCAGGTTTCGAACCTGGGTCCTCCGCCTTGTAAGGGCGGCGCTCTACCGCTGAGCTAAGCGCCCAAGTCGACCCAGCCGCACTGGCGGCAGGTCGTCTCGCCGAGCGTGACCGAGAGCCTCGTGCTCCCGCATGACCCGCACCGGTCCAGATGCGACATCCAATCCGGTCGCTCGACCTGGCAGCTCGGGCACACCAGGACCTGATGCCCTCCCGAGGCGCCGCGGCTCCACGGCCGCTCGGCCTTCGGCGGATCGTAGGTTGGACGCCCGCAGAGGAAGCACCCGACGCGGGCCGGCTCGGTCACCGGTCGATGGTATAGGTTCGCTGCGTGGTGGAACCAGGGACGGTCAGGTACGAGGCCGCGGAGGGCGTCGCGCGTATCGCCCTCGCACGACCGGACAAACGGAACGCCATGCACGCGCAGATGTTCGCTGAGCTCGCCGAGGCCGCCGAGCGAGCCGCTTCGGACGGGAGCGTGCGACTGGTCGTCGTGTCGGGCGACGGGTCATCCTTCTGCGCGGGGATCGATGTGGCAGAGCTCGGGCGCCTCGCGTCGATCGATCGCTCGGAGATCCGATCGTTCGTCGAGCTCGCCCAGCGTCCGTTCCGAGCCCTGGGCCTCATGCCGAAGCCGTCGATCGCCGCCGTCCAGGGCCACGCGGTCGGGGCGGGGTTTCAGCTCGCCCTCGCGTGCGACCTTCGGGTCGTCGCGCCGGACGCGAGCTTCGCCATGCTCGAGGTCGGCTACGGGCTGATCCCCGACCTGGGCGGCGCGCATCGGCTCGCCCGCGCGGTCGGAACGGCCCGCGCGAAGGACCTCGTGTGGACCGGCCGGACCGTGGACGCGGCCGAGGCGCTTGGCATCGGGTTGGCGAATCGCCTGGCGGCGGATGGCGACCTGGCGGTCGAAACCGATCGCCTCGTGGGGGCGCTCCTGGCGCAGGCACCGCTCCCCCAGCGGTTGACGAAGGCTCTCATCGATCAGGCCATGGAGACACCGTTCGAGGTTGAGCTCGAGCGCGAGGCCGAGGCGCAGATCAACGCCGTCGCGAGCGACGACTTCCGCGAGGCGGTGAGCGCGTTCGCGGAACGCCGCCGGCCCCGGTTCACCGGCCGGTGAGGAACCGTGCCCTGCGGTGTAATGATCGACCGGGCTCAGGCGATACAGGGGTTGGAATCGTCCAAGGAGGACCCATGATCACCGAGCCCGAGCCAACCGACGACGCGATGACGGATGCGATGGCCTGTTCGTGGTGCGGCGCCGCCACGCGCTCCGAGGGCGTGTGCGGCCAGTGCGGGTCCCCGATCCAGGACCGGATGCCGCCGCTGCTCGTCACCGGCTGACCCAACGACCTCCTGAGATTCCCCTCTCGCGTTTCCCGTTCGGGGTTGCTCCTCCGCGCCGCCTCGGGATACCGTGCCGCCGGAGACGTCCTTCGACCGAGCACGGTCGCCGAGAGGGGGAGCCCGCGTGACGCGCCGAGCCTTGATCGCCGCCGCGGCAGCGCTGATGGTGGCGCTGTCGATCGCCGGAGCGCCCACGGGTGCCGCCCCCGGGCGCCACGCAGGATCGGCGGGGCACGACTTCATGCCCGAGGAGGTCCTGGTTCGCTACCGGGCCGGCACGAGCGCCGCGCAGATGGCGAGCGCCGCGGGCGGCCTGGGCGCCTCGGTCCTGCAGACCTTCCGGAACGTCTCGAACCTGCAGCTGCTCCGCCTGCCGGCAGGTTCCAGCGTCCTCGGCGCGGCGGCCACGTTGTCCGTTCGCGCGGACGTGCGCTACGCCCAGCCGAACTTCCTCTATCACGTCGACGGCGCGCTCGACACCGTTCCGAACGACCCGCTCTACAACCAACAATGGCACCTGAACAACACGGGCCAGATCGGCGGGACGGCGGGCGATGACGTCGACGCCCAGAAGGCCTGGGACACGAGCACCGGGAGCTCGGACGTCATCGTGAGCGTGATCGACACGGGCGTGCAGTACACGCACGCCGATCTCGCGGCGAACATGTGGTTGAACACCGCGGAGTGCAACGGCACGCCCGGCGTCGACGACGACGGGAACGGCTACATCGACGACTGCCACGGGATCGACACCATCAACCACGACAGCGATCCGATGGACGACTTCGGCCACGGGACGCACGTCGCCGGCATCATCGGCGCGGTCGGCAACAACGGCGTGGGCGTGACGGGGATCAACTGGAGCGTCCGGATCCTACCGTGCAAGTCCCACGACTCGACCGGCAACGGCACGAGCGCGAGCATCATCGAGTGCTACGGCTACGTCGAGGCCATTAAGGCCCGCGGCGAGAACGTGATCGCGACGAACAACTCCTACGGCGGCTGCCCCGAGGCATGTGGCTTCGACCAGGCAACCATGGACGGAATCGCCGGCCTGGAGAGCGTGGGGGTGCTGTTCGTCGCCTCCGCCGGGAACGACGCGGCGAACAACGACACCCTGCTCAAGTACCCCGCCGACTACTTCCTCCCGAATGTCATCGGCGTCGCCGCGACGACGAACACCGACGATCTGGCGTTCTTCTCGAACTACGGGATCCGCACGGTCGCGGTCGGCGCGCCGGGAAACTCGGTCTTCAGCACGTGGCTCCCCGACACGTACACGTATCTGAGCGGCACGTCGATGGCGTCCCCCCAGGTGACGGGCATCGCCGCGCTCCTGCACGCCGCGAACCCCGCCCTGACCTGGTACGAGATCCGCAACCTGATCATCGCGGGCGGTGACACCACGGCATCGATGACGGGCAAGACCATCTCCGGCCGCCGCGTGAACGCGAACGGCTCGCTCCTGTGCTCGAACGTGCCGGTGTTCGGCATCCTGCAGCCGCTCGAAACGGTGACCGGCGGGGCCCCGCTCACGATCGCGGCGCTCAACATCAACTGCGCCGCGGGTGCCGGAGCGCTCAGCGTGTCGATCACGCCGGGCGGGCAGACCATCTCGCTCAAAGACAAGGGCAAGCTCGGTGACCTCCTGGGCGGCGACGGCATCTACTCGGGCCTGTGGAATCCGTGCACGGCGGGCACGTTCACGCTCACGTTCTCCAACGGCGCGACGCCGCAGACCGTCACGGTGACGGGCGCGACGCCCTGCGTGTCACTCCAGCCGAAGCAGGGCCCGCCCGGGTCCCAGACCACGGCCACGGGGTCCGGCTACCAGGCGAACGAGCAGGTGAAGCTCTTCTTCGACGCGAAGCTGATCGGGGTCGCGACCGCCGACGGGACCGGCGCGTTCTCGCAGCTCGTCACGATCCCGGCGGGCGCGCACCACGGCTCGCACATGATCCAGGCCCTGGGCAAGACGAGCGCGGAGCTCTCGCAGGCGACGTTCAACGTCACGTAAGACGTCGGGGGGAGCTCAGCCGACGGCCGGGCAGGAGGGGAACACGCCGCCAGGTCCGCTGATGGGGATCCGCGGGCCGGGCTGCTGAGGAAGCGTGTACACGACGAGCGCGCCGCGCCTTGCCTCGGCGATGCCAAGGCCAACGATGGCCTGCGAGGCGGCGGTGGCCCACGGTGTGCCTGCGGCCAGGGGCACGTCCAGCACGACGGACGCCACGCCCACCCTCTCGAGCAGCGACACCGACGCGCGGCTGGGGAACGACTCAATGTTTCGGCGTAGCGCGCTCACGAAGCACGGCGTGAACCGGCTGTAGCCGTTGACCAGCGCGGGGAACGGGCCGATCGACCAGAACTGGAAGCTCACCTCGTCAAGGCGGCTCGATGGGAGGTCGAGCACCGGCGTGGGCACGCGAAGGAGTGCCGGTGGGGCGGCCGGAGGTTGCGCGTAGGCGGGGACACCCGCCCCCTCGAGGATCACCGCGCCGAGGAGGATCCCGGTCACCGCGGCACGCACACCCACACGGCGCGCGCCCGCGCGGGCGATCCTTCGGGTGATCGCGTGCGTCCCGAGCCCCGCGAGGAGCGCCAGGCCGAGGGAGGTGAACGTCTCCAGCCGTCCGGGGGTGCGGATCGCACGCCAACCCGGGGCATGTGACCAGATCAGGCCGAAGCCGAGCGCTCCTCCGGAGAACCGGAATCCCATCGACAGCGTGGCCGCCACCGCGACGAAGAGGCCGAGCATCACCCGCACCCGCCGCGGCGACGACGACGCCGCGAGCCCCAACCCTGCGAGGAGAACCACCGTGATCCCCGGGAAGAGGGCCTCCTCCTCCGCCGAGTTGAGCCGCCGCCTTGCGGATCGCGTGGCGTTCCCCCACACCAAGCTCTCGCGGGACGCCGCGAGGAAGGCGATGGGCGGAGGCGAGTACCAGCGTGTCTCCCGTCCTTCGAGCGCCGACCTCAACTGGGACGAGGTCGCTGCCACCCGGTAGTACGGGATCGCGAGCGCCACCCCGGCGGCCGCGAACAGCACGACGCCGGCGATCGACGCCGCCAGGACCGATCGTGACGGGAACCGTCGACGGCGGCGCACGGCGGTCGCGACCGTCACCGCCACCGCGATCACAGCCAGCGCCGTGGCGAACGGGAGTCCGATGGCGAAGCCGAGCGACAGTTGCCACGCAGCCACGGCCCAGCCGAGGATCACGAGCCCGGGTCGTTCGCGACGCCAGCCGCGAACCAGCAGGAACACGGCGAGGGGGATGCCGCCCGAGGACAGGACGTTGAGGTGCCCGCGCTGGGCGAGGCGCCACGGGGCGAATGCGAAGGCCGCCCCGGCGACCAGGCCGCCCCCGAGCCCGGCCCCGAGCTCCGTGGCGAGCAGCCCGGCGCCGACGACCGCGAGCGCCGACGACAGCAGGAAGAGCAGGTCGTAGCGAATCACGGCCGCTCGCGGACCGGTGCCGATCACCGCGAAGGGCGCATAGCCGGGGGCTGCGTCCGTGTAGGCGAGGGTCTGAGCGGCCGGCCAGAAGATGTTCGCGTCGTAGAGCGCATCGGGGTCGTGCGCGAGCGCGTGGCCCTCCCAGGCGATCTCCCAAGCCTGGTACATCGGATCGAGCAGGCCGGTCGGCGGCTCGGCGGCCGGCAGCTCGCTCCCCAGGTGCAGGGGCAGCGGCCAGCTCATGCCCAGAGCGAGCACGATCGCCGCGGCGACGAGCAGGCCCACCGAACGGGATGAGATCGCGGGCGACGTGCTCGGCTGACGAACTCCGGGGGCGTTCACCGTCGGCCCCATCCTGACCCCGGCCGCGACGTTGCGGACCGGATCAGGGTGGGTGGCGTGTGCTGTTTCGGTGCTGGCCGCTGGCGTTCCGGGTCGTTGCCCGGTCGGCCCTAGGATGCCGGCGAGGGCTGCCAGTCCCGCACGGCATGGCCCAGCTTGACGAGGACCGCGGCGCCGCCTGCCAGTTCCAGCAGCCGCACGACCCAATGGCGTCGGAGCGCCGGGATCCGAAAGACGAGCGGCAGGGCGACCACGAGGAGCCACGCCGCACGGTGCCGCCACCGCTCACCAGCCGGCGAGCCGAGGAACCGAAGGGCTTCGTGACGCCGGCGTTCGATCAGGTCGGGCAACGCGTGGATGTCCATGCGGGGACTCTAGTCGGTGCCGACGAGGGTGGCGATCAGCGCACCGACGGGCCGGGATCGATACATCGGGTGGCGAAGGGGGCGGTGGCTCATGACCCGGTAGTGGTTCCGCCGGCCGCGCTTCTCCACGATCAGGAAGCCGCCGACGACGAGCTGCCGGAGGATCTCGTGGGCGGAGCGCTCGGTGATGCCCGTTCGGAGCGCGATCTCGCGAACCCGAAGGTCCGGATCGGACGCCACCAGGGCCAGGACGCACGCATGGTTGGAGAGGAAGGTCCAGCCGCCCGAGACATCCGCCGCTTCCAGGCCCATTGCGACGTGTATCGGGATGCCTGAGGTGCGCTTGAATTCATGAAGCCGGCCTCAACTGATTCGTCCTCCCGGCCGACATTTGATCCAAAGCGCGCCTCGAGAAGCGCTGCTGGAGAGCCCCGAGGGGGCGGCCTCGCGACGAGGTCCTCGGTCATCCGACCTTCGGCGTAATCAATCGCGTCCCCCGAAAAACCGGCCTTCGTCCTCTCAGCTGAGGCCCGAACCCGCCGACACCCATCTCGATGCATGCGAACGAACGCTGCTCTTGATCGCTGGGGGGGAGGTGACATCGCATGATCGAGAAGATCGCACGCAAGCTGGACAACGACGAGAAGGGCTTCACGC
>JACXTT010000630.1_pt1 | contig 60344 bp, 51 predicted proteins | sample 9270951 | NCBI WGS metagenome assembly JACXTT01 (sample SAMN15532306, study PRJNA645909) | rock metagenome | isolation source: weathered quartz diorite | place: Puerto Rico | collected 2017-06-21
GTCTTGTCACAAACCCAATACTCGTTTTCTACCAGGTTCGAGAACGGGAAAGGCACGAATCCCGAAGAACTCGTGGCCGCCGCTCATGCCGGGTGTTTTTCCATGGCGCTCTCGGCTCAGTTGGGTGAGGCCAGCCTGGTTCCGGAAAAGCTGGAAACGACGGCCACTGTCACCTTCGATAAGACAGAGGCAGGATGGACCGTGACCGGCGTGCATCTGAACGTCAAGGGCAAAGTACCCAAAGCCGATGAAGCGGCCTGGAACAAGGCTACGCAGGCGGCCAAGGCCGGCTGTCCGATTTCTCGGCTGCTCAAGACAACCATCACGATGGATGCCAAGTTGGAACGTTGAGCATCGTGGCCGCCCGTTCCGATTGCGATGTGTTGGCGTTTCTGTTCGACTTGGACGGAACGCTGGTGGATAGCGTGTATCAGCATGTGTTGGCCTGGAGAGAGGCCACGCAGGCGGTCGGAATCGAATTACCCGTGTGGCGCATCCATCGCCAGATCGGCATGAGTGGCGGCCTGATGCTCCACGCATTGTTGCGTGAAACCGGCCGGCCTGTCTCAAAAAAGGACGCGGAACAGATCCAGGTGGTTCACCGAGAGGCCTATGCCAGGCAAGCCGCATCCCTTCGTATCCTGCCTGGGACACACGACCTCCTCGAAACTCTGGCTGGCCATCGAATTCCACACGCCATTGCCACGAGCGGCCGCATGGAGAACGCTCGTCACGCTCTTCGACTCTTGAATCTTTCCGATGATGTGCCGGTGGTCACGAGAGACGATGTCCGGTTCGCAAAACCCGATCCCGATCTTTTTCTTGCCGCAGGGGAACGGCTGCATGTGCCGATGAATCGGTGTATCATCGTGGGCGACAGCGTCTGGGATTTGTTGGCCGCGCGACGGGCGTCTGCCCTGTCAGTCGGCCTCCTGTCGGGAGGATATGGGGAAGATGAGCTCGAGCGGGCCGGTGCTTATCGCGTGTATCAGGATCCAGCCGATCTCCTGAGGCATCTCGACGAAGTCGGCCTCAGGTTGGCGTCTGAGAAGGTCTGAAGGTCCGGCAGCGTGTTGATAGCCTGTGTAATAAATAGCAAGGGAGCACTGTGTCATGAGCGAAGGATCGCCGGGTGAGAACGAGGCATCGCATCAAGCACCGGGGTCTTTGCCGCTAAACCGCCGCCAGCTCCTGGCTGGCGGCGCCTCGTTGCTCGCGATCAGCGCATCCTCGAGGTTGTTCGGTGCGCAAGCCGAAGAACGAAGTGAGGCGATCGATCCCACGCGGGTTCCCGGAGCTTCACCTCGCCCCTATGGCGAACGCTCACCTCTTGAAACACAGACACGTGTAACCACCAGTACCTCATCGACCACGCCGCTCCAAGACCTGCAAGGGATCATCACCCCTTCCGCACTCCACTTCGAACGGCACCATAACGGTGTGCCCGCACTCGACCCGGCCCGCCACCGCTTGCTGATACACGGTCTGGCCGAACGTCCCACGATCTTCACTCTTGAAGAACTGATGCGGTTGCCGTCAACATCGCGCATCACGTTCATGGAATGTTCCGGGAACAGCCGGGATGGATGGGGCGAGGCTCGAGATACAACCGTCCAGGCGTTGCACGGTCTCACGAGCACCAGCGAATGGACCGGCGTCAAACTCGCCACCTTGCTGGAAGCGGCACATATGCAGCCGGAAGCAACCTGGATGTTGGCTGAGGGAGGCGATGCAGCGGTGTTGGCACGCAGTGTGCCCCTCACAACTGAAGTCCTGAATGAAGCGATGGTGTGCTATGGCCAGAACGGGGAAGCGTTGCGGCCGGAGCAGGGATATCCTCTGCGGCTGCTTTTGCCCGGCCTCGAAGGCAACATCAATGTGAAATGGCTGAGACGGTTGAAGCTTGGATCGGCTCCCTTCATGACGAGATGGGAGACGTCAAAATATACGGATCTCATGCCGGATGGGAAAGCCTATCAATTCAGCCTCGTCATGGACGCGAAGTCCGTGATCACGAAACCTTCCGGACAGCAGCAACTTCACCCGGGATTCCGCGAAATTCAGGGACTTGCCTGGAGCGGGCGAGGATCTATCACGACTGTCGAAGTTAGCATTGACGCAGGGAAAACCTGGCGAGCCGCACGGTTACAGGAACCGGTGTTACCCAAGTGTCATACGCGCTTTCGTCTGCCATGGCGCTGGGACGGTCGAGAGACCGTTATTCAGAGTCGCTGTACTGACGACACGGGATATCGTCAGTCGACCCGCGAGTCGCTCATCACGGTACGTGGAACTCAATCGAGCTACCATTACAATGGGATTCAGAGCTGGAAGGTTGAACGCAACGGCATGGTGAAGAACATCGATGCATAAGTCTTTGCCGGTCTTTTTCGCCGTCTTCATGGGCCTCATGTTTTCGATCACACCGGCGGTCTGGTCGGCCGATCCAGAAGACGCGGCTTATGGCCTGGGTCGCCCCGCGACAGACCGGGACATCCAGCTATGGAATATCGACGTTTCGCCGGATGGACAGGGCTTGCCTCCGGGACAAGGCACAGTCAACCAGGGAGCGCGAATCTTTGCCACGAAATGCGCCGGTTGCCACGGACCGACAGGGAAAGAAGGGCCCAATGACGTGTTGGTCGGCGGCCACGGAAGTTTGCGGACCGCCAAACCACTCAAGACCATCGGCAGCTATTGGCCCTACGCCACGACATTGTATGACTACCTCCGTCGTGCCATGCCCTTCACTGCACCGCAGTCGCTGACTCCGGATGAAATTTATGCGCTCGTCGCCTGGCTCCTGCATCGAAATGGGATTGTGTCTGAGGATGTTCTTCTCGATGCCCGCAGTCTTCCACGGATCGACATGCCGAACCGCAACGGGTTCATTCCCGACCCCAGGCCTGATGTGCGCTGAATTGGGCCAGGACCGTTGCCGCTGGTGGAGTACTCCATGGACTGTATGAACGCGTGCGGATGCCACCTACTCACCAACATGTAGAGACGGCTTCCCATGATCCGTCCGTCTGATTCTGGGATAGAAGCTCTCGCGGCCTGTGCCACTTGGTCATAGCAGCATCGTCAACATGCCACGACTCAAGGACAAAGTTGCCATCGTTACGGGGAGTAGCAGCGGAATTGGAAAAGCGATTGCCCTTCGGTTTGGTCAGGAGGGAGCCAAAGTGATCGTCGCGGCGAGGCGGTTGCCGTTGTGTGAGGCAACCGTGTCCCACATCAACAAGCAGGGTGGAGAGGCATGGCCGATCCAGACTGATGTCGCGGACGAGCAGCAGGTTGAGCGATTGATCGCCGACACGGTGACCCGTTATGGCCGGATCGATATTCTCGTCAACAATGCTGGTACCGGCGGAGGGAGTCGTATAGCAGAGACGAGTACTCCGGCATTCGATACGGTCATGAATGTCAACCTGAGGGGCACATTTTTTTGCTGTCGTGCGGGTTTCCGCCACATGAAGCGGCAGGGCGGCGGCGTCATTATCAACATGTCGAGTGTTGCCGGATTGCAAGCGTGGGAAGGCACGGGGACTTACAGTGCGTCAAAACATGGCATCATGGCACTCACCAAATCATTGGCCGATGAAGGTCGTGCCCACCACATCAAGGTCAGCGCCATCTGCCCCGGGGCCGTAGCGGACGAGTTGGTGAACGCGTCTCCTGAAGAGATCGAACACAGCGAAAAGATCGATCCATTCGATGTAGCAGAAGCAGCTGTTTACCTTTCAACGATCGGCAAATACGCAGTGATTCACCAGATTGTCATCGATCGGTTAGGAGCTGATTGGTGAAATGTCTGGCTCAGTGGCGGTGGTGGCTGTGGGCCCACGCTTGGTGGTGAGCCCGTCAGGGTGGAGGAATGTATGAGTCTTACTCGTCAGGATGCTACAGATAAACTTTCTGGGAATCATCCTTTCGTCGGCGGAGATTCGTTCCGATACGAGTACGCTCATGTTCGTAGCCGACAGCAGTAAAATAGAGCGCACGATCGAAGAACTGATTGAGGAGATGCATCAACTCCAGCTCCCCGTGTAGTTCCATGGCGCTTTCAGACAAACCTTCCCGTTGGACAAAGGCACACATGTGCTCTTTGGTGGCGGTAATGGCCCAGAGGAAGTGGCTGTACGCCACGCCCTGTCCGGCGCGCCGCGCGCCCAACTCCGTGTAGCGCCGTTCAATTTCGGCCTCGGTCATGTCCATTAACCAATTGTTCAGGTTCTGGTAGATTTCACGGGTACGGGCTCGGAGTTCGTCCGGTGGAACCTTGTGGAGATCACTGCAGCGAGGAGAGTTCCAGACCTTCTCACTGAGCTCACGGGAAAGCTGTTCGGAGTTTTTCTCGATGAGCCGCACCAACCGGCCAGCCATCATAGCGCACCTCCATACATACGTGGTTATGTAAAGGAATGCTTGCTCCCTCTAGTCGGGAAACGTTACCCGATTGGTGGTATCAACGTCAATGACACGTTTGTCGGGGCGGCTGATGCCGGAAGTCGCGCACAGGTCACCTTGAACTTGGTCCATCCATTTGTTATTCTTCGCTGACCTTTCGTCGTCAACGTATCCATTTCATATCACACACGATTCCAAGGAGCACACACATGGCCGGCATCAAGCGGGCGCTGATCAGCGTTTCGGATAAGACCGGAGTCATTGAATTGGCCAAGGCACTGGCAGCGCTTGGCGCGGAGATTTTGTCCACCGGGGGTACGGCGAAAGCGCTGCGCGACGCCGGAGTCAAGGTCACGGATGTCGCCGCCTATACCGGTTCTCCAGAAATTCTCGACGGCCGGGTAAAGACGTTGCATCCGAAGATTCACGGGGGCCTGCTGGGCCGGCGCTCACTCCCGGCACATCTCGAGCAGATGACCCAACATGGGATCGGCCCCATTGATGTCGTCGTCGTGAATCTCTATCCCTTTGAAGCGACGATTGCCAAACCTGACTGCCGTGTCGAGGATGCCATCGAGAATATCGATATCGGTGGGCCTTCGATGTTGCGATCGGCGGCCAAGAATCATGAGGATGTGCTGGTCGTCGTCGATCCGGCCGACTATGCACGGGTCCTGGACGCCGTGAACGGGAATACGGTCACGGAGGCCCTTCGCCGCGAACTGGCGATGAAAGTCTTTCAACATACGGCACGCTATGACGGATTGATCGCCGGGTATTTAGAGAAGCAGGTTCGGAGCGGGGAGGTCAAGTTCCCGAAGGTGTTGTCGCTTCAGTTTGAGTTGGCTGAGACGTTGCGTTACGGAGAGAACCCTCACCAGCAAGGCGCTTTCTATCGTGAGTTGGCCAGTAAAGAACCGTCGGTCTCGCGGGGGAAAATCCTGCATGGGAAAGCGATGTCCTACAATAACTTTCTCGACGCCAATTCCGCGCTGGAGTTGGTCAAGGAGTACGACGAGACGGCCGTCGCAATTATCAAGCATAATAATCCTTGCGGTGTGGCCCTCGGTGCAACGCCGGTGGAAGCCTACGTCAAGGCGAGGGAGACCGATCCGGTATCGGCCTTCGGTGGGGTGATTGCTTTCAACCGGCCGGTAGATCTGGCGGCGGCAAAGGAAATTACCTCCACGTTCGTCGAGGTCGTCATTGCGCCTGGATTTGCCGACGACGCATTGGCCGAACTCAAGCGGAAGAAGGATCTTCGCTTATTGGACGTGGGATCCTTGACCAAGGTGAACCAGGAAGGCTTCGACCTGAAGAAGCTCGTCGGAGGACTGATCGTGCAGGATCGCGATCTCGGTGTGTTGACCGATCTGCGCGCGCTTGCCGTGCCGACGATCCGGAAACCGACGGATGAAGAATATGCAGCTTGTGGATTTGCCTGGAAAGTCTGCAAGCACGTCAAATCCAACGCCATCATTTATGCCAAGCCGGGCCAGACCGTAGGAATCGGCGCGGGACAGATGAGCCGAGTGGATTCCGTGAAGCTGGCGGCGATGAAAGCGCAAATGCCGGTGAAGGGATGTATTATGGCCTCGGATGCCTTCTTTCCGTTTCGCGACGGCCTTGATGCCGCCGCAGAAGTCGGTATTACGGCCGTGATTCAGCCCGGCGGGTCGATCAGAGACGCCGAAGTGGTGAAGGCTGCCGATGAACATGGGATGGCGATGATTCTGACGGGCATGCGCCATTTCCGTCATTGATCGGCAGCTGAAAATGGCCTCTCGCTGCGTTCTCGGTCGCCCGTCCACCTCAATGTACCGAAGCGTACGCCTCGGTGCCCGAGCTTCCTGTGGCCTTACGACAGGCCATTTTGAGCAGCCTCTTAGTTTTCTCACCTAAAAGTGAATCTATGAAAATTCTTGTCATCGGCGGCGGGGGGCGCGAGCATGCGATTGTATGGAAGCTCGCGCAGAGCCCACGGAAACCTATTCTCTATTGCGCTCCCGGCAATGCGGGTATTGCCTCATTGGCGACCTGCGTTCCAATTAAGTCGGACGACCTAGCCGGCCTGAAAGACTTCGCACTTCAGGAGAACATAGATCTGACGGTGGTCGGACCTGAAGCGCCGCTTGCATTGGGCATGACCGACGTGTTCCGTAAGGCCAGGCTCAGGATTTTCGGGCCAACCAAGAGTGCGGCTCGCGTGGAGGCCAGCAAGATCTTCTCCAAGGATATCATGGCGCAAGCCAAGATTCGAACGGCTCAGACGAAAAGTTTTGAGAAGATCGCAGACGCACTCGCGTATGTCGAACAGCATGCGTTGCCGGTCGTGGTCAAGGCTGATGGGCTGGCTCAAGGGAAGGGAGTCATCATCGCGACGACCCATGAACAGGCTCGGCAAGCGATCGTGGATTCGATGGAAAAGGCCGTTTTTGGCCAAGCCGGGAAGAGCGTGCTGATCGAACAGTTTCTCGATGGAGAAGAATTGACGATCATGGCGTTTACCGACGGCAAGACAGTGGTGCCGATGCCGCCTGCGCAAGACCACAAGCGGGTGGGTGATGGTGACACGGGCTTGAACACCGGTGGAATGGGCGCCTATTGCCCTGCGCCTCTTGGAACCGCCGAACTCCAAGATCGTGTCGCTCGCGAAGTCTTGCAGCCGATGGTGGATGCCATGTCGCGTCTAGGTTCTCCATTCCAGGGTGTGCTCTATGCAGGATTGATGGTGGTCAACGGAGTTCCGTACGTGCTGGAGTTCAATGCTCGGATGGGCGATCCTGAAACGCAGGTGGTGTTGCCTCTCCTTAAAACAGACTTGCTTGATGTCATCGAGGCTGTGGTTGAACACCGGCTTGACCAGCTCGCGGTTGATTGGCATCCGGATGCGGCAGTCTGTGTCGTGATGGCGGCCGGCGGATATCCCAGCGCGTACCGACAAGGCCTGCCGATCAGCGGTCTCTCGTCGACCACTACTTCGGCAACTTCCATGGTTTTTCATGCGGGGACAGCCCGGCAAGGAAGCGAGATCGTGACAAGCGGAGGCCGTGTGCTCGGCGTTCTCGGTCGAGGATTGACGTTATCCGAGGCGCAACGCAGTGCCTATCGAGTTGTCGGAACGATCTCCTTCGAGGGTTGCCACTTTCGGACGGACATCGCCTACCGTGCGCTCAAGGTCTAGATGAGCATAGGTTCTCATCCCAGTCCACCCGACCAGTCAATCTATTGATCGCACTCAAGACTCGTTCGTGTGACCGGCGCAGTTCAATCTCAAACACTGATTCTAGATCCGAACAGCCTGGGCCGATCTTTTTCGATGACGACTTAGCTGATCTGTTAGAATGCCGTCACTCGACAGCCATCGGTGGACATGTTAGAGACAAGACAAGAATTTCGCACGCACGTCATGTGTGTTGACCACGTTCAATGAAAAGGGGAACTGAGAATATGGCGAGAAGCAGTTATCCGATGAAGGTACTCAGTACGGTCTGTGGTCTCGGCCTGACGCTGAGCCTGGTGGGATGCGACTATTGGCCCCCGGCTTTGCAAGCCCAGATCGAACAGTTGCGCTCTGAAATACAAACCCTCACGATGGAGAAAGCGCAGCTTCAGGCTCAGATCACCGACTTTTCGAAATCCAGGCAAGAATTCCAGGGGCAAGTGGATGAACTAACCCGGATGAATCGAGAGAAAACCACCATGATCACCGGCCTACAAAGCCAGTTGGATGCGGTGCGTGCGAAAGCATTGAAGACGACGTCTCCCAAAGGACCAACTCATAAGGCGTCGGCAAAAGCGACTGCGAAGCCAATCACCAAATCGCCAACCAAAAACACTCCCAAGTCGACGGTTGCCAAGAAGCCAGCTTCAAAAATAACCGGTGTACGATAGCCCGATCTCCGAACGTACTTAGGAAGAGGAGGACGGCGTTGTGCCGGACGTGCTTGTCGATGAACCGGTAGATGCCGGTGCAGGCGTTGCTGCAGGGGGGGAAGAGGTGGGGGGCGAGGTGGTCGCTGGCGTGGATTCCTTCTTCTCTCCCGTGCTCGTTCCACCGGTTTCTCCACCGGCACTTGAGGGGGGTTTCAGCTTATCCGAGTAGTCGGTGACGTACCATCCGCTTCCTTTAAACATGATCCCGGGCGAAGAAATGAGCCGTCTCACTGGTTGTCCACAACGTTCACACGTCGAGAGCGGATTGTCCTTCATGCTTTGTTTCACTTCAAAACGATACGAGCAGCTGTCACACTGATATTCATAGATCGGCACGTCTTTCCTCCCTCCCTTGGTTCCCTTCTCTATGGATCGCGATGAACCTGTGCGGGTCACACCAACGTGGCAAAGGCCTGTCCGAGGCGTTCCAGCCCTCTCGTAATGTTTGTCATGCTCGTGGCATAGGAAAGCCGGAGGTGCTCCTGACTTCCAAACGGTTCACCCGGTACAACTGCGATACGGGCTTCGTTCAAGAGAAAATGAGCCACGTCGTTCGGCGTCTTCAGCATACCTGAGGGGCTCCGCCTTCCCAACAAGCCTTTGATATTGGGGAACGCATAGAAGGCCCCGCGCGGCATCCGGCAGGCCACACCGGGGATCTTGTTCAATCCGTCCACGATCGTGTTCCGGCGATGGGAAAATTCCTCCACCATTTTCACCGTGAAGGGCTCCCCAAGACGCAATGCGGCGACAGCGGCTTTCTGGGAAATTGAACAAGGATTGGACGTGCTCTGACTTTGAATATTGGCCATCGCAGTAATCAAGTCTTTCGGTCCAGCCGCGTAACCAATCCTCCACCCGGTCATCGCGTAGGCTTTTGAAACGCCGTTGATGATAACTGTTCGTGCCGCGATCTCCGGCCCAAGCGAGGCAATGCTGATGTGCGTGGCTCCGTTGTAAAGAACCTTTTCATAAATCTCGTCGGAAATCACGATCAGATCGTGCCGGACCGCAACCGAGGCGATCTGCTCGAGCGTCGCTCGATCATAGGTTGCCCCGGTCGGGTTGCACGGGCTGTTCACGATGATGGCCTTGGTTCGTGGTGTAATGAGTCGTTCCAACTCGGCAGCATGGACTGCGTACCCATCTTCCTCTTTTGTCGGCAGCAAGATCGGGCGTGCGTCGTTCAAGAGCGCTTGATCCGAATAGGAAACCCAATAGGGAATCGGAATGATGATTTCGTCGCCTGCTTCAAGTAAGGCTTCGGCCAGATTGTACAGCGAGTGCTTTGCTCCACAGGAGACGAGGATTTGAGATTTCTCATACCGAAGCCCCAGTTCGATTTGAAGCTTGTCGATGATCGCTCCACGTAACTCATCAATCCCGGACGAAGGTGTGTATTTGGTGAATCCTGCGCGAATGGCTGCTTCTGCCGCAGCCTTGACCGGTTCCGGTGTGTCGAAATCAGGCTCTCCCGCAGAAAAGTCGATGACGTCCAGTCCTTGTGCGGCCATAGCTTTGGCCATCGCAGCCATGGCGAGCGTCGGGGAGGGAGCGATACGGCCGACACGAGCGGCGAGTTTCATGATTTGAGACTCCGGATGCGATCTTGTAAACGGCGCGCCACTTCAGGGTGGAGAAACTCAGTCAAATTGCCTCCGTGGTGCGCCACATCCTTGATGATCGTCGACGACAGATACGAATATTCTTCACTGGGCATCAAGAACACCGTCTCCACTGTCTTGGCAAGCTTCCGGTTGACCAGGGCCATCTGAAACTCGTGTTCAAAGTCTGAAATAGCGCGCAAGCCGCGGATAATGGCATGGGCACCTGACCGCTCGACATAATCGACCAACAATCCCTCGAACAGTGTGACATCGACTTGATGGAGACCCTTCATGACCAGTTTCACCATATCAAGGCGTTCCGACAAATTGAAGAGCGGATGTTTGGAGGGATTCGGTGCCACAGCCACGACCACTTTGTCGAACACACGAAGGCTACGGGTAATGATATCGGTATGGCCATGAGTGACAGGATCAAATGTGCCGGGGTAGATGCCGATTTTCATGATTGTTGCGTATGAGGACAAGAATAAAGTGATAAGGCGGTGTCACCGTAACGGTATCGGCGCAAAAACTGACTGTGCCCTAACGACTTGGGAAATGTGGTTTTTGCGGCATGCTCGATGATCAGCCAAGAGTCAGCAGCGAACAGGTGACCGATCCGTGACTCCGCGAATACAGAGAGAAGGTCGTCTGATTCGGCATAGGGTGGGTCGGCAAAGACGATATCATAAGGACCGTTCCACTGATCTGGGCGGCTCAAAAACTGTTCGACCGTTTGGGCCTTGACATTCAATTGATGACCGACATGACAGAGCTTCACATTCTGTTGCAGAAGCTTCACGACCTCCCTGCTCGATTCGACGGAGGTCACACATTGAGCTCCGCGGCTGATGGCTTCGATCCCTACGGCCCCCGTCCCAGCATACAGGTCCAGAAAACGACAATTCGTCAGCTGATGACCGAGGATCGAAAAAAGAGCCTCTCGCACCCGGTCGGAGGTTGGACGAAGAGCGAGTTCTCGCGGCTCATGAAGTCGTCGACCTCGGTGGGTACCTGCAATGACACGCATACGAGACCGCATCGTCGTGCACGTCAGACTCTAACATAGCGTTTTTGCAGGGGTCAAGAAATGCAGCTGCAATGGGAAGCAAATTGGTGCGCGAAGAGGAGAGCGGGTGGACCTCGATCGACCTGGTAAAAGATTTTCGGTACTTGTTTTGACCGTCTTCTCGGAGAAGACTATAATGTGATCGTGAATCTCACATTCATACGGAGCACATGATTATCCGAAAGTCCAGACGTAACCCTGACGGGCCCGGTTTTCGAGCCCGACCTTTTAAAACTCACCGAGTGGCTACTGTCTGGGATTCTCGGGCAGCAAGGCTCTTTCTGCGGTTGTTGGAGATGGTGCGATCGATAATCGCGCCGCAATTGATACACTTCCATGCGTAGAAGACGAGAAAGAAATCCGAGAACCGCTCCAACATCATCATACCCTTACACTTCGGACATTCCATTGCTCCCTCCCAGGGTGGCTACGTTCACAGCTGTTGGCGAAGTAAAGCAAGAGCTGCACCAATTTGTCATATGTCAGAATTTCAATAGGTTATGAATTACGTATTTGCCGCAGGCGGGTAATTCTTTCGTATTTGCTAGTACAAAAGAGTCCGGCCCGTCAATTTTTTGTCACCTGATGGGAATCATGGCACCTGAAGGTCCCCGGAAAGGCATCGCTTACTGGCCCAAGACTGAGCGCCCTCGCGAGCGTCTCCTTGCGAAGGGCTCCGAGGCTCTGTCCGATGCTCATCTTCTCGCTATTCTGTTAAGAACCGGTCGACGTGATTCTTCCGCAGTGCAAGTCGCAATGGAACTCCTTGATCGAATGGGAGGGCTGGGGGGATTGGCGGGATGCGGCGTTGAAGAACTCTGCGCCGTCCCAGGCGTCGGTCCTGCAAAGGCTGCTCAACTTAGGGCTGCTCTGGAGTTGGGGAGGCGTTCTCTGGCTATTCCACTCTCGACCGGCACACGCATTTCCTCGAGCGCCGATCTCTTCAAACATTTCCATCCGGCGCTCCGAGATATGAAGCACGAAATCTTTAAAGTGGTGTTGCTCGATGCAAAGAATACCGTGGTCAAAGAGACCACGGTTTCTGAAGGAAGTTTGACGCTCAGTATCGTGCACCCGCGCGAAGTCTTTGCCCTTGCTGTGCGTGAATCGGCCGCTGCCGTCATCTTCCTTCACAATCATCCGAGCGGAGATCCTACTCCAAGTCATGAGGATCGGCGATTGACCGATCGATTGGTGGCGGCCGGAGAACTATTGGGCATTCGGGTATTGGACCATGTGATCGTCGGAGATGGTCGGTATGTGAGTTTTGCCGATGAAGGATGGTTGACGGGCCAGACAGAGCGTGACGACGACCGGTAACGTGATCTTCTCGATAATCCAGTATCCGGAAGGTGAGGAACCGATGATCTAAACCGCATATTCAACAAGGAGGGCAGACCATGGAAGCAGCCCGTGTGGAGCCCATCAGGAATGTCGCGATTGTATCCAGCGCTGGTGCAGGTAAGACCTCTCTCAGCGAGGCCTTGCTCTACGTCGGTGGAGCGATTCCCTCGCTCGGTTCGGTCACGCAGGGGACCACCGCTTCTGACTTTGAGCCGGAAGAAATTCGTCATCGCAATTCGACCAGCACCAGCCTCCTCCAGTTCACGTGGAATCACACCCACATCAATCTCATCGATCCGCCCGGCGCACTCGCGCTTCTTGGTGAGCCCCTCGCAGCCTTACGGGCCATCGATGGGGTTATTCTTGTCGTCAGTGGAAGTATCGGGGTGAGGACCGAGCTGGCTCGGCTCTGGACGAGAATCAAAGAGTTGGACCTCCCATGTCTTCTGTTTGTAAACGGCTTGGACAAAGAGGGTGTCTCATTCGAGAGTGTTCTGGAGGTCTGCCGAAAACAACTCGATTGTACTCCGATCCCTTTGGCGATACCGGTCAAGCAGGGCATGACCTTGGACGGCGTGATCGACGTGCGGCACGAGAAATTCGTCCGATCGGGGCCGGCCTCGTCCAAGGTCGATCAGCTACCGATTCCCAGCGATCTGGATGGCATGTTCAAAGTCGCGCATAAGCAGCTCGTGGAGGCGGTCGCGGAGACCGGAGACACACTCTTAGAGACCTACCTCACCCAGGGTGATTTGGACCGAGAGGAACTTCTCCAGGGGCTCAGACGAGATGTGCAGACGAGGCAATTTCTTCCGGTCTATTGTGGGTCTACTACTCAGAACGTGGGCGTATGGTCGTTGCTTGATGCCATCGTTGCCGTCTTACCCTCACCCCACGAGCGTGGCGAAGACCACCCATGGCACGGCATCCAACCGGAGACCAGCGAAGCCTGTGAGCGGAAGGGAAGTGGAGAGGAATCATTTTCAGCTTATGTGTTCAAGACCCTCATCGATCCCTTCGTGGGTCGGCTGTCCTATTGCCGCGTGCTATCGGGCACAGTCCAGGCCGACGCAACGGTACTGAATGCTTCCAAACACGTGCGGGAAAAACTCGGCCACTTCTACAGGGTGCTGGGCAAACGTCACGTGGCCGTCGATTCGGCCAGGGCAGGGGACATCGTTGCCATTGGGAAGCTCAAAGACACGCATACCGGCGACACGCTCTGTCACGAACATAATCCCATTTGCTATCCCGGACTCGGTTTGCCGAGGCCGATCTTGTCGTTCGCCATTGAAGCCAAATCGAAGGCGGAGATCGACAAGGTCAGCCTCGGCCTGCACAAACTGATCGAGGAAGATCCCACGCTGGAGTTCGCGCGTAATGCCGAAACCAAAGAGATGGTGCTCAGCGGTATGGGGCAGTTCCACATCGATTTGGCTCTCGAGAAACTTCATCGCAAATTCGGCGCCGACGTCACCTTGCACACACCGAAGATCCCGTATAGGGAGACACTCAAGACCAAATCACAAGCACAGGGCAAATACAAGAAACAAACGGGAGGGCACGGACAATACGGCGATTGTTGGCTTGAACTGACCCCGCTCCCGCGCGGCAACGGGTTCGTGTTTCAAAATCGTGTGATTGGGGGAGCGATCCCTCGAAATTTCATTCCCGCCGTTGAAAAGGGTGTGCTCGAAGCCCTGCATGGGGGGCCCTTGAGCGGGTTTCCGGTCGTCGATGTGCAGGTCACGGTCTATGATGGGTCCTACCATGTCGTCGATTCGTCTGAGATGTCGTTCAAGATTGCGGGATCGATGGCGTTTAAAAAGGCGATGGAGACGGCTCATCCGGTGCTGCTGGAACCGGTCATGACGGTTGAAATCGATACACCCGCCGACACGGTCGGCGCGGTCATGGGAGATTTGAACGCCCGTCGTGGGCGAATCGTGTCCGTCAATGCACAAGATCACGTGGAACAGATCAAGGCGACGGTACCGCTGGCGGAGTTGCTGAGATATGCCACCGCCCTCAATGCCATGACAGGCGGACGTGGGAGCTATGTCATGGAGTTTGCCCAGTACGACGAAGTCCCCCGAGAGCTGACGGCCAAGATCATTGAACGGCAGAAGGCAGAGGGACATGCCGTCGCAGCCCACTGAGATCGTCAATCGGAGGATTTGAGCACGACGAAAAATGCGCGGTTTTCCCGAAGCACACGGAGCAAGACGGTATCGCCGTGTCGGGATCGGGAGATCGCCGCCCTATAGTCTGCCACGGAAGAGACTTCCGTGCGGTTGACTTCCTTGATCAAATCACCTTCTCGGAGGCCTTCGGCTTGAGCCAGACTGTTGGGTTCAACCTTGGCAATCAAGACACCTCTTGACTCGCGTAGTTTGAACTTCTCCGTCAGGCCGGCCGTCAGTTCTTGGACGTCGAGGCCCAGTTTCACTTCAAACTTTTCGTCCTGTGGAACCGCTGCAACGACGGCTGTCTCGCGCCGCTCCGTGAGCGGGACCTCCACCGTCAGATGCTTCAGATCGCGGACCACGTCAATCCTTGCGGCCGCACCAGGGGTCAGCGATCCGATCAGGCGAGAGAGTTTGTTGGGTGAATCGACAATCACTCCGTCGATTCTGACAATCACATCGCCCGGCTGTATTCCGGCGGCAGCAGCCGGGTCCTTTTCAAAGACTTCATTCACAAGGACCCCTTCGCCCTCCGGTACGCCGAATTTCTTGGCCAGCTCGACTGTGAGCGGCTGAATTCCCACGCCGAGCCACCCGCGAACGACTTTGCCCCTGGCCAGGAGTTGCTCGATGACTTGCCTGGCCATGTTGGACGGAATCGCAAAGCCGATGCCTTGGGCAAAATTGATGATGGCGGTATTGATGCCGATCACCTCGCCGCGGAGATTGAAGAGAGGGCCACCGGAATTGCCTGGATTGATCGACGCATCGGTTTGAATGAAGTTTTCATACCGTGAAAGGTTGATATTTTCACGACCGATTCCGCTCACGACGCCAAGAGTCACGGTGCGATCCAGCCCGAACGGATTCCCGACTGCCAACACCCATTGGCCGACTTTGACGCCGCTGGAGTCCCCAAAACGCGCGCTCGGTAAGGGGCGATCCGTTGTCACCTTAAGCAGAGCCAAATCGGTATCCGGATCCTTTCCGATCACCTGAGCGATGAGCTTGGTCTTGTCTGAAAGCCGGACTTCAATTTCAGCGGCGTCCCCGATCACATGATTGTTCGTTACAATATACCCGTCGCTGTCGACAATCAGGCCCGAACCGGAACCCGACGCATTCGGCGTGCGGTCGCCGGACCCTTCGCGAGACCGACTTGCGCTGGTGATGGGGAAGAGATTGACGACTGAAGGCTTGGCTTGCTCAGCCAACTCGGTAATGACGGCTTGCATCTCTTCCAACATGCGAATGCCGGGCGAGTCGGCAGAGAGCGCTTCGGCACGGCTCATGCCTGTCAGTGAAAACAGGACGACCAGGGAACCAACCAGCACACGTGAAGAAGGGAACGCCATCCTTGCCATCGGGTGTTATTTTATCCGATCTCCGTCGATGTGCCTACTAGCCTAAGCCGATCTCGTGAGAGAAGTTGTAAGAGGACGCTGACCGGTGAACCACGCGGTGAGTCGGTCCAACTCCACTTGAGGACCGATGATGATCACAATGTCACCTGGGCGCAGGAGGAGATCAGTAGCCGCGGCCAGCAGAAAAGGCCCTCGCAGAACTGTCACGACATGGGCTGAAGAAGCGTGAGGCAGCGCACTCAGTGGTTGTCCAGCCGCGGCGGCACCTCGGACGACGGTGAGACGCTCAATACCTGCTGAGCGAAGCGTTAAATCACGTTGGAGGGTCAGCAAGTCTTGGTGAATCGCCTCGAGCTTGAGTTCACGGATTTGCGCATCGACACGGGTCAATGACTGCTTTAACTCCTGAATACGAGCGATGGCATCCGCCAGCGTTTCGTCAATCAGACCGACCACTGAATCAGGAGGTTGGTTCTTATAGAGTCGGTCGGAAACTTGTGTGACGATGTGCTGTCCAACCTTGGCCGTCACATCGTCGATTCGTTGGAGCAATCCGGAAGCCTGCCAGTGCAATCGAATGATCTGCACCTTTCGATTGACTAATTCGGAAATGGCCAGAAGGGTTTCATAGAACGCATGTCCGGTGATTGAAAGTTCCTTATGGACACGGCCAAGCAGTTCAAACGTCATGTTCTGATAAGATATATTATGTTAACTTATAACCTGTCGACTCTTTGCAGACGATTGAATTTCATCCAGTCAGAGAGCCTCCCCTTCCTTCATAGCCGATCGCGGCTCTGAGGTCAATTGCGTCTGGACTTTCGTGATAGCCGGCGACCGATGCTCATTTGCAATTAACCTGATGTCGCTCGTATCATCGCATCAATGAACTGCACGAAGTGCAAGACGAAAGCCGTTATGCGGTTACCGCGTCACAATGCGGCATTCTGCAAAGGTTGCTTCAATGGGTTCGTGCATGATCAGACTCTGAAAGCGATTCGGTCTCAGCAGATGTTCACGAAGGACGATCGCATAGTGGTCGCCGTTTCCGGCGGCAAGGACAGTTTGGCACTCTGGGACATTCTTCTTAAACTCGGCTATCGGGCCGATGCCCTGTATGTGAATCTTGGGATTGGGGCCTATTCCGAGTCCTCTCAGGACAAAGTCTTACATTTTTCCGAGATGATGGCCGCTGCACACGGCTCGGTGCTGCATGTCCACCGAGTTGAACGTGAAGAAGGTGCTGGAATTCGTGAGCTGGCGATGCTGGTCCACCGTCCGACGTGCTCGACCTGTGGAACGATCAAACGCTATCAATTCAACCAGGTCGCCATCCAGCATGACTATGATGTCATGGCTACGGGACATAACTTGGATGATGAAGCCGCCCGTCTGCTCGGCAACGTGCTGCATTGGCAGGATGAATATCTTGAGAAGCAAGGTCCCAGCCTTCCCGCCTCTGTCGATGGCTTTGCGAAAAAAGTAAAGCCGCTGTACCGATTGACCGAACGTGAATTGGCCGCCTATTGTATACTCAATAAGATCGACTATGTCGTCGACGAGTGCCCGATGGCGCAGGGAGCGCGCACCCTCCTCTACAAGGAGGTCTTGAATCGCTTGGAAACCGAATCGCCTGGTACCAAACAGGTGTTCTACTGGGGCTTTCTCGAGAAGCACCGCACACGCGTGATGCCAATCAACATGGAAGAGAAAGATCGTGCGGTCTTGCATCCTTGTTCCCTCTGCGGTCAGCCGACCACGGCCGGGACGTGCTCGTACTGTAAGCTGATGGCCCGAGCGAAAGCCTCGACCCCTCATTAAGCCCCCATGTGGCAAATCCATTCGGCCCTTGCAAACCGCTTTCACACTCCGTAAGCTGACCTCATTCATCGTTCCGTTCCACATGAATCGGACGTTATATGGCGGCTGCCCCGCGCGATTACTATCACATTCTCGGCGTCCCCCGAACCGCTTCTCCAGACGATATCAAGAAGGCCTATCGACGCTTGGCCCGGCAGTACCATCCGGATCTCCACGCGGGCGCGAAAAAGGCCGAAATGGAGAAAAAATTCAAGGAACTCAACGAGGCACAGGAAGTACTCACCGACACAGACAAACGCAAAAAGTATGATCAGTTTGGAGCAGATTGGGAACAAGCACAAAGCTTCCAGAAAGCCCGACAGCAGTCCGGAGGGCGAGGACCGAGCGGGGGGCCCTGGGGGTTCGATGGAAATTCCGGCGGCCAAGGAAGTGGCGGTTCCGGAGGCGAACAGTTTTCCGACTTTTTTGAGAATCTATTTGGAAACCGCGGACGAAGCGGAACTGGACGTGGTGGCTTCGCGATGCCGGGCGAAGATCTTGAAACCGAAGTCCAGTTGGCTCTACGAGAAGTGCTGACCGGTGTGATCAAGCGCGTCAACCTGCGTGAACCTCAGACCTGTTCGACCTGTCAGGGCAGCGGTTCCGTGCGAGGCCGGTCGTGCGGCACTTGTCAGGGAACCGGTGTGACGACCGAGTACAAAACTATTGAAGTACGGATTCCAGCCGGCGTCCAAGATGGAACGCGGGTCAGAGTTGCTGGAAAGGGCCAGCCCGGAGCGAACGGTGGCAAACGTGGCGATCTGTATCTCCACGTGGTCATTCCTCCGGATCCGACCTTTCGTCGACAAGGTTCGGACGTGCATGTCACACTACCAATCTATCCCTGGGAAGCCGCCTTGGGGGCTGACGTGACAGCTCCGACTCTGGCAGAGCCGGTGAAAGTCAAAGTTCCACCGGGCAGCAAAGCCGATGGTAAACTACGACTAAAAGGTAAAGGACTTCCCTCGGCGGCAGGCGGGCATGGAGATCTGTTTCTGACGCTCCAAATCGTGATGCCGACCACCGCGACCGAAGAAGAGCAGGCATTGTACGAACGTTTGAGCAGGCAGAGACATCCAGATCCACGAACGGAGCTTCTCTATACCGCCCAACGACGTTGATTGGAAGTATGGCCAACTCAGGTGATTTGCTTGTGAGTCGACGTGCTTGCGTTGCAATGACTGCTATGGCAAGCTTTGAACCCAGGGTGTCTCAACCAAGGAGGAATTCATGACGTCTGTAATGAGGGCCACCACTGCCTCTGTGGTCGCTTCAATATGTCTATTGGTGTTGGGCGTACCCAGTCTCTGGGCGAATGATCCGAGCTATGGCCATGCCGGAGGAGGACATGGCTATGGAAAAGGGATGATGCACAGTGGGACCGGACATCTGATCCGGCATCTGCTCAAACACGAAAAGGATATCGGGCTCACAGCCGACCAGGTCACCAAATTGAAAGACATCCAGCTGAATCTTGACAAAGCACGGATCAAGGCGGAAGCCGATATTCAAATCGCTGAACGTGAGCTGAGAGCGCTGACGGAAAGTGAGAAGTCTGATCTCGCCGCGATCGAAGCGAAGCTGAAACAAAGCGAAGACCTGCAGGTCGGCCTGCGGATGACTTCCATTAAAACTCGTCGTGATGTGATGGGTGTGCTGACCCCGGAACAGCGCGCAAAGGAAACATCTGAGCACGACAAAGTCATGGATCAACACAAAGGCTACGGAGCGCCTCATGGAGGCGCAATGCCGTATGGCGGGAATCCTCATGGCGCCAGTCCGCACGGTGCTTACCCGCAAGGCAAGAATCCTCACGAGGCCGCGCCCCCTACACCACCGAGCAATATGTCCGTGCAGTAATGCGAGCAGGAAGGCCTATGCGCAAGGAACCGAAGCTGCAGAGTCATGATCTTCTCGTCGGCGCCGGCCGAGCACCGGCTCGGGCCATGTTAAAAGCCGTTGGGTTTACCGACGATGACCTGTCGAAACCCCTCGTCGGTGTTGCCAACACATGGATCGAGGTCATGCCCTGCAATTTCCATTTGCGACGGCTTTCAGAACGAGTGAAGGCCGGTATTCGAGCGGCCGGTGGAACTCCGATCGAATACAACACCATTGCGGTGTCGGACGGGATCTCGATGGGAACGGAAGGGATGAAAGCGTCACTGATCAGCCGCGAAGTCATCGCCGATTCGGTGGAACTGGTCGCCCGCGGGCATTTGTTCGATGCGGTGGTCGCACTATCCGGTTGCGACAAAACAATCCCAGGGACAGTGATGGCCCTGGCACGATTGAATCTGCCATCGCTCATGCTGTACGGCGGCTCGATCATGCCGGGACGGTTTCAGGAGCATGATGTGACCATCCAAGATGTCTTTGAGGCGGTCGGCCGACATGCTTCAGGGATGATGAGCGACGCCGAGCTCAAAGATTTGGAAGATCATGCCTGCCCGGGGCCGGGCGCCTGCGGAGGTCAGTTCACCGCAAATACCATGGCCATTGCGTTTGAGTTCCTCGGCATTTCACCGATGGGCCGCAACGGCGTTCCGGCCATGGATGATCGAAAGGATGACGTGGCGTTCGAATGCGGCAAGATGGTGATGAATCTCATAAAGCAGGATCTGCGCCCTCGTCAGATCATTACCCGAAAATCTTTGGAGAATGCCATTGCCGCGGTAGCCACGACCGGTGGATCGACCAACGCCGTCCTGCATTTGCTCGCCATAGCCCGTGAAGCTGGGATCAAGTTGAGCATCGACGACTTTGACAAGATCAACCGCAAGGTCCCTCTGCTTGCCGATCTCAAACCGGGAGGGCGCTTTGCAGCGGCTGACCTGTACGCCTCAGGTGGGACAACTTTAGTCGCCAAGCGATTACTCGATGCCGGACTCCTCCATAAGAGTCAGCCCACGGTAACAGGCCGCACGATCGGTGACGAGGCATCGAACGCCCATGAAACTTCAGGCCAGCAGGTCCTGCGTCCCCTCTCCAACCCCATCAAACCGACAGGCGGTCTTGTGATTCTCAAGGGCAATCTGGCGCCGGACGGCTGCGTCGTGAAGGTGGCCGGACATTCCATGACGAAATTCCAAGGACCGGCGAAGGTCTATGACCGGGAGGAAGACGCATTCGTGGCGGTCAAGGCCGGTCAGATCAAGCCGGGTGATGTTGTTGTCATTCGGTACGAAGGTCCGGCGGGAGGGCCAGGTATGCGGGAGATGTTGGGTGTGACGGCTGCCATCGTGGGAGCTGGACTGGGCGACTCCGTCGCCCTGCTGACCGACGGGCGTTTCTCCGGAGCGACACACGGATTGATGGCGGGCCATGTCGCCCCTGAAGCCGCCAAAGGCGGGCCCATCGCATCGGTTAAGAACGGCGATACAATCACCTTCGATATTCCGAAACGCCGCCTCGATGTTGCCCTATCCCACAAGGAAATCACCTCCCGGCTGAAGAAGGTCAAACCGCCCATACCGCGCTATACCTCGGGCGTGATGGGCAAATACGCCCGACATGTCTCCTCCGCCTCAGAAGGCGCCATCACGAACTAGACTTTTAGCCTATTGTCTATTTGTCGGCGGTCTGGCCTGATCTCACAAATCACTGCAGGGTGTTCAAAAAAACCGCCGTCTTTACCCACCCAACCCCAGCGCGCCACGACGCGTCGTTCCACGGGCAAGGCCGCAACGAGTTGATGAGACGATGCGTCCTCTTCTCGTACGTTGAATCCCTGAGGGATGTGAGAACGAAGCTGAAAGGGTTTTTCAGCAGCCGGCTAGCGGAAATCTCTGCGTTGGAAGATAACGGACGCGAGCATCAGCAGGAAAACCGTGTAGGCCAGCCCATAGGCCGCGGTCAACAGCAGATCACCGGCTGGCACATCAAGTTGATGAGTCACGTGTCCTTTGAGATTGAATCGCTCCAGATTCGGCAGAACATAATACATTCCCCCCAGCACCTCACGCCCTGCCCCTTCCATCTTTTGACCGAACGCCTTGAGATCAGGCGTCAGATGGCCGATCACATAAATGGCCAGCGTGAAGATCGCACTGAGGGTCGCACTCGAAAAGGTCGAAAATAGCAGCGCGACTGCCGTGATGACCATGAATTCCAAGACAATCATTCCAAGCGCCTTGAACAGGACGGCATGGATAGGAACATCTTGAAGGGAAAGCACCGCCAGCAAGCCGGCTGCCATGATGGCGGTATTGATTACCAACGTGAGGCTGAGTCCCAAATATTTCCCCAATAGAAACTGAAACCGGGCGACCGGCTTGGAGACGATGGTGTAGATGGTTTTCTTTTCGATTTCCTTACTGACAAGACCGATGCCGACGAAGATGGCGATTAGCACCCCGAAGAAATTGATGCTGCCAAGGCCAATATCCAGGATGAGACGATGAAACTCTCCTAACGTCAAGCGCATCAATATCAGCGAACTGCCGATCATCATTAGGGCAAAGATCAACAGGTTGTACAGCAGCTTATCCCGGAGATTCTCACGAAACGTATTTAGCGCAATCGAGAGCACCTTCATCAGACCCGCGCCTCCACTGCTGACTGTACCCCTTTGGCTTCACGGATAAAGAGATCTTCAAGCGACGCTTTGTGCGGTGTGAGAGAAACCAATTTGGCCTTGGCCGACCGAATCACCTCGAGCGCCTGATCGACGTCGTGCTGACTGGTCAGCACGACCATGACTCGCTCCCCTTGCACGACGATTTTAGCGGCCAGAGGTTTGATCCGTTCAAGCGCTTCCGGAAGCAGACGATCGATCACCACCTCTACTTCTTGGGTGGTGCTGCCCGCGACCAGCTCCGACACATGCCCGCAGGCGACGAGCCGTCCTTTCATAATCATTGCCACCCGATCGCAGAGCAGCTCCGCATCATGGAGGATATGCGAACTGAACATCACGGTCTTGCCGGACTCCTTGAGTCGCAGGATGAGATCGCGCACCTCTTTCCGACCGATTGGATCCAGCCCCGACATGGGTTCGTCCAAGATGACCAGCTCAGGATCATTGATCAAAGCCTGCGCGATCCCCACACGCTGTAACATGCCCTTCGAGAACTTTCGCAACTGCAGATCACGGGCATGTGTCATGCCGACAAGTTCCAACAATTCATCGATCCGCGCGTCGAGCCCAGATCCAAACAGTCCAAACAGATGACCGTAGAATCGCAAGAATTCTCGACCCGTCAGATAGTCATAAAAATAAGGCGATTCAGGAAGGAATCCGACTTTGGCTTTGGCCGCAGGATCACCAACAGGGCATCCAAACAGAGTCGCCATTCCTCCGGATGGATAGATCAGCCCCATCAGCATCTTGATCGTCGTCGTCTTCCCTGCCCCGTTCGGCCCGAGAAATCCGAAGACTTCTCCTCGCTGCACATCAAACGACACTCCATCAACGGCTGTCACTTGGCGACCCCAGAAACCGACACGGAAGATTTTCTGCAAATGATCAACCTGGAGAACGGCTCTGGCTAGCGTATCCAACGGTGTTCCTTTCAGCTACACACGATCGTGCTTATTCCGTCTGAATACTTTGAGGCGATTAGGATGCGTAGAACTCGATACGCTGCCAGTCTTAGAGTCCAGCTCATATGACCCACCAAATGGTTCTGAGGGTATTTGTGCAAGCACTCCATCCTTCACGACGTCCTGTAGAAGGCCTGGTAAGTGGCCATGACGATTTCGATACAGTTGAACTGCCGACTCTAGGAGGCGGATGTCGCGCTCGATCACAACTTCCCTCGCACGACTGTCTAGCTTCTCTCGGGCAGCCACGTCAGGATTGTTCTTCCAAAGTTCTTCGAGAAACTGAAGTGCTACAGTTGGATTCCCTGACTCTGCATACATGCGTGTAGCCAGTCCCGGTAGAAAATCAGGAGCGCCGGGAACTTGTGCCGCACGTCCAATGTATTCAGCGCCAGCTCTTGCATCACCAAGAACAAAATAGTGGTTGTAGCCGAGGAGAAATGAAAGACTCCATTCGTACGGGTTCACGGAGTGGCCTCTTGTGAGGAGGCGATTGCTCAAGTCAACCCGTTCCGCCAAATCCGTGAGTATGACCCCACCTACATAGTAAGCATAGACATATTGCGGATCGAGAGTCGTAATGACGTCCAATGCATGATAAAGCCAAGTGTACTCGTCGGCAGAATTCTGCCGCTTGCCTAGTACCTGAAGCATTTGCAACCACAGCAGATCAGCACCCATGTGGTGATAGCCCAACAGAACGGGTTTCAGATATTCTCCGCGAGGAAGCTGACTGAGCTCTTGAATAGTGACGGTGCTCTGATCCACCCGGAGATCAAGGGTGTGCTGAAGGACAATAATGAGTACGACAAGGGCAAGCATGGTGCCCACGACTGTGACAATACCAATCTGTCTGCTGGGGTGTTGCGGTAAAGCCGGTGGTCTTAAACAAGGAGATTCGGCTTTCATAAAGACACTCAGAGAGGGCGATGAAATTGAGAAGTCCCGCCGACTGTTACCAATCGGCGGGACACTTGCTCACTACACAGGTTCAGGTTCGCTCTAGAACACACCCGGTGTGCAGTCTTGCGCTCCAGTACCATCAGCTGAAGCCCACACCGACGCAGTGGCATCTCCGTCGAGGTTGGACGACGCCGATGCCCTAAACCCAGGGGCAAGGGTACCAGCATCCAGGGTTCCCGCCTCGAAAATAACGTTCGCCGCAGGAGCTAACGCCGGTCCCAGACACGACGTGTACGCAGCATTGTAGGTACCGGTTGCATACGCGTAGTACACGTTGCCAGTGGGTTGGAATCCGATATCACCGAATGTACCGACGGTTCCGCCAGCACCACCAGCCGAACACCAACCACCTGCAGCTGGCGGAGTCACAACAGGTCCAGCGCCACCAGGAAACCAGGTTACCGGGGCAGACTTAGCCGGAGGTGCCGGAACGCCGGCAAGCGGCCATCGGGCTACCGTTAAGAAACAACCGCGTTCGCCTTGCCAAGACACCTCGGAAGTCTTAATTGCCATGAGATTCGTCTTGGCCTCCGACTGCCGCGACTTCATCTGATACTGCAGGAAGTTGGGGATGGCGATAGCCGCCAGGATCCCGATGATCGCCACGACGATCATCAACTCAATGAGGGTAAAACCCTCTTGTTTACGGAGCGACTTCAACATCGTACTGCCTCCTTGTTGATGGTTCACTGACGGCCCCGATTCATAACCTGCGGCGCTCATGTTGCCGCCTACCGGTGCCTGTAGCAGGTTTGGTGCCGGTCAGTGACGAGGCCTAGCGTACCATTGATCTCTGATGATGCAACAACTTACGAGAAATCAGCGTGCGGCAGGTCGGTAATAAGACTCTGATCCTTCCGCAATATGCTTCGGAGTGCCGAGAATTGGCACCTTACACGACCGTCCCTGGTGTGGGATGTTTCTGCATCAAAGCAAGACAACTGCTTCTTGCAGGCCGAGACGGATTGGGAGGCTTTGTTGAAAGGACCGTTGGGCGGTGCTTAGGGATTGGCTTGCGGAGTCTGGGTCTTCTCTGAAACACGGCGTTTGGCCTGTTGGATCCGGTCTTCATAGGCTGGGTTGGCCATGCCATACTCGCGGAAGCGCTGGAGCAGCTTTTCGTTAGAGGGGTCGATTTCGAGCGAGTGGAGCCACGCTTCCCGAGCATCAGCGGTTTTCTGCTGCTTCATATAGATGTCCCCAAGATGCTCGTAGATAACGGGGTCATCACCGACGAGGGTCGCGGCTCGCTTAATCTCCGTGAGCGCTTCTGTCAGCATGCCCGATTTGTAGAAGGCCCATCCAAGACTGTCCACGTAGTACCCGTTTTCCGGTTTGAGCGCCACAGCCCGTTTTGTGAGTGATAGCGCTTGATCGATCTTGATGCCACGCTCGGCATAACTGTAGCCGAGATAGTTCAATGCATCGGCGTGATGTGGGTCGATGGAAAGTGCGGTTTCCATGGCACGTTCCACGTCATCAAATCGATTCAGTTTGTCGTACGCCGTGCCAAGATTGAAATGGAGATCGGCATTCTTCGGATTGTGCCGAATTCCTTCTTCAAAAGCCTGTGAAGCCTTGTCAAATTGCTCGCTCTGTAGATGAGCTAACCCCAGCACGATATGTGGCTCGGGCTGTTTCGGCAGCAGACGAACGGCTTCATTGAGATGTGTGACGGCCTCGGGAAACTGTTTGAGTCGATAGAGAAGAACCCCCAGATGAATATGGCTGTCGGCAAATCTCGGGTCCAGGTGAATATTGTATCGGTAGGTCTCCATGGCCTTGGGGAAGTCTTTCATCTCTTCGTACAAGTACCCAAGGTAGTCTCTCACTTTAAGCTCTGCCGGTTTGGCCTTCAAAATCTCGGTTAATTGGCTGATCGCCTTGGCGAACTCTTTTTTCTCTCCATAGATGAGCGCCATGCGTAATTGAGCATCGAGGTCACCGGGATTGTCCTCCAACATGTTCTCCAATTCCGCAAGACCCGCGGCATAGTCTTTGGTCGTGATATACAACTGGATCAGATGTTGGCGAATCTCTCTATTCCTGGGATTCACCTGGGAAAGATACTTTTGGAAAACCGCAATCGCCTTGCCCTTTTCTTGGCGCGATTCATAAACTGAGGCTTGAGCCAAATACGCTGGCTCAAAAGACGGGTTCACGGTGATGGCCCGCTCAAAGTTGGCCACGGCTTGTTCGCTATTCCCGGCTTCAGCAGAAATGCGGCCCAAATAGTAGTAGCCGATCGGCGAATCAGCCGTATATTGCAAACCTTTCTTCACGACTTGTTCAGCCTCGGTCAGTCGTTTTTGGTTCAATAGGATAAGTCCTTTAGGAAAGTAGGACTCTCCCCTTTCCGGAGCGCTCTCGATCGCTTTGTCCAATAACGCCAGCGCACGCTCGTGCTGGCCCGCACTGGCCAGGATACCGGCCATATGTGTCAGCATTTGAGGCTCTTGTCCGGTGCCTTGTCCGACTTCTTCTGCGTAGTGCACCGCCTGAGCCAAATCACCCAACGCGAAATACAGCGCCGCCAAACGGGATTTGACTTCACGTGACTCGGGATCGGCGTTCAAAGCCGCCTGGTACTCCTTCAATGCAGTTTCGAAATCCTGGGCAAGTTCGGCTTGATGCCCCATCATGAAATGGAGCGTGGCAGTAGACTCCGGGGTTGCCGGCGGAGGCTGTTGCACGGTGGTGATGGTTGGCGGAGGGGTCTTGTGTGGCGGAGATGCTGTGGTGCTGCAGGCCACGAGAATACAGGGGACGAGCAGGAAGAAGCACCTCGTCGCTACCATGCGAAAATAACCCTCGCTTGACACTTGAGTGTCCACCATCATCGGGATTCTCATTTAGCCCTTCTTCGGAATGAGCACATGGGAGGCAAGAAGATTATACCGGGTGCTGGAACGATGCGCAAACCACTACGCTTCGCGAAGATCGAGGCTCTCAAATTTGGCAAACCGGTCCTGAAAGAACAGTTCTTTTTTGCCGATGGGCCCGTTCCGATGCTTACTGACAATGATGTCGGCAATTCCCTTGCGTTCGGAATTCTGGTCGTAGACATCCTCTCGATAAATAAAGATGACCACGTCGGCATCCTGTTCGATAGCCCCACTTTCCCGCAGATCGGCCAACATGGGAATGGGTGGCTTACGTGCCTCTACGGCACGGCTCAACTGGGATAGCGCTACCACGGGCACATTCAGTTCTTTGGCCAAGGCCTTCAAGGAGCGCGAAATGTCGGAAATCTCTTGCTGGCGGGACTCGGAATCACTCCGCCCTTGCATGAGCTGTAGATAATCCACAATGAGGAGATCGAGCCCCTTTTCCGCTTTGAGCCGGCGGGCTTTGCCGCGCATCTGTTGGACGGTGATACCGCCAGTGTCGTCAATATAGATGGGGGCTTGTTCCAAGCGGCCGGCCGCCTCCGCCAATCGCCACCAATCTTCTTTCTGAAGTTTTCCGGTTCGTAACGCGTGCGAATCGACCCGCGCCTCGGAACTCAGCATGCGAAGGACGATCTGTGGCTTGGACATTTCCAAGCTGAAAATGCCGACCACGGCATTGGCATGAATTGAGGCGTGCGTGGCAAATCCCAACGCGAGGCTCGTCTTGCCCATACTCGGCCGCCCCGCCACGACCACGAGGTCCGAGGCCTGAAGCCCGGCCGTGATGTCGTCGAGGTCATAGTAGCCCGTCGGAACTCCGGTGATGTGTTCCTTTCGTTTGGAGAGCTTATCGATGACATCCAGACTCTCTTTGATGACCTGACTGATTGGACTAAATGACCGTTCTAGCTTGCCTTGAGCAATGCTGAACACTGATCGCTCAGCAAAATCGAGCAGCTCGTCAATTGCGGAGGTCCCCTCATAGCCTCGGGTCAGTACCTCGGTCGACGTGCTGATCAGTAGACGGGCCACGGCCTTGTCACGGACAATCTTGCAGTGATACCGAATGTTGGCTGAACTAGGAACGATCTGGACAAGCTCTGCCAGATAGGCGGCACCTCCAATCGCCTCGAGTTCACCGCGGGATTTCAATCGTTCTGTCAGCGTAATTTGATCGATGACTTCGCCCGTGTCGGATAACTCGAGCATGGCCTGATAGACTTTTTTATGGGCGGTCCGATAAAAATCCTCGTCCACCAGCAGTTCCATCGCCTTAGGCATAGCGGTGTTATCGAGGAGTATGGCCCCGAGTACCGACTGCTCTGCTTCCAGATTCTGCGGAGGGAGCTTGGGTTGAGAGAGATCGACCGCGCCAACCGATTTCATGGCATACCTTCGTGGTCGGCGCGTAACCTTGTGATAAGGTCCCCTATCGACACCGTGTTCTTTTCAAGATGGGATCGCGCATTCGAGACGCCGGCCCGCTGATGGTTATTCTCCCGTAGCACGATGACGCGGTCAGGGCCATCTGTGCCGACAACAATAGTGGTCCGGACTCTTGCTTCAAGACCGGCTCTGGCCGCGGCACCGATCACGCTTCGTCCCGACGCCGCAACGGTTCGTTGAACGACTCGCACGCCGGCTTGGCGCAACTGTCGGGCCACAGCAACAAGTTCCTTCGACAACCCAATCGGAGCGACGACGAGTACCTCGGACTGCACCGGCGTTGTTGAGTCGGAAAGATTCAGCCCTCGAAAGAGCCGGTCGACGTTGAGCGCAAATCCGGTCGACGGAATGTCCCGGCCGAACCGCCCAATTAAGTGGTCATAACGCCCGCCTCCGCCTAACTCCACCCCTATTCCGGGTGTGAATACGTCGAAGATCACACCATCATAGTAGTCGAATCCTCTGAACTCTCCCAAATCCAGCAACACGACATCCCGAAATCCGGTGGAGCAGAGCAACTGATAGACGTTCTCCAGTCGCTCCAACGCTTGGACCAGCGGCTTCTCACCCCTCGCCAACATCCGTCCTTTCGAAAGCACCTCAGCTTGGCCGCAAAGCTCCGGAGTTTCCAAAATGGCGCGCGCGGCATTCTTGGCAACCCGCTCGTCCGAGAGAATCTCTGCAAGCCGTGGCAAATCCTTTCTAGCCGCTGCTTGCTCAGCACGCTTCTGGCCTTCCGGCGACAGCCCGGCACGAACGAGAAGTCCCTTGAAAAATCCGACATGGCCCAGAGAAATCTTGAACGAATGCAATCCGACCTGTCGTAGACATTCGATCATCAGCATCACGATTTCGTAATCGGCGGAGGGATCATCGGCCCCGATCAGTTCGGCTCCGACCTGAAAGATTTCTCGATCGCGGCCGACATGCTCCGGTTCATAGCGAAAAACAGTGGCTCGGTACGACAACCGCAGCGGCAAATGCGCCCCCACCATACCCATGGCCACAGTACGGGCGATCTGTGCAGTCACATCGGGCCGCAACAACATAATGCGGCCGGTTGTCCGGTCGACGATCTTATAACAGTTCTCCAATAGCGCGGGTTCGAGTCCCGGCGCGAGGACGTCGAGATATTCGAATGTTGGAAGGATAATCTCGTCGTATCCATATCGATTGAAATACGCGAGCAATTCAGATTCGAGATGCCTGACATGGCGAGCGGCCTCTGGAAGGATAGTTGCCATCCCGAGCGGAACCAGGGAGTGCTCGCGCAAAGAAGGAAACTGCCCCGAAGTACTCTTGAGCATCGGAGGAGCTGAGGGCATAACAACCTGGTGGCGAGAATGATTATGAAAGGTTTGCGACCTTCACCGAGAGAATGTTCGAGCTGGCCTTAATATGGTTCAATACCGTCGTTGGGAATTCCGTATCGGAACCGATGATCAAGAGCGCATCCCCGCCCCGTTTTTCCAATGCACACTGCATTCGCACGATGTTGATACCCTGATCGCCCAAGACGTTCCCGACCGTGCCGATGACTCCAGGGCGATCGACGTTGTGGATAAACAACATATGCCCTTCGGGCACGACTTCGACCTTGAATTGGTCGATCTCCGTGATCCGGGCTTCTTTCTTGTGATACAGCGTCCCCGCTACCTGGTGTGAGAGCTTCCCGGCTTCGACCCGAACCCGGATCAGACTCGTGAAGTCTCCGGCATCCGTACTCTTCACTTCCTTGACTTCGATGCCTCGCTCCTTCGCCACAATGGGCGCGTTCACGTAGTTGACAGGATGTTCCATAATCGGACCGAGCAGGCCTTTCAAGACGGCAATTGTCAACGGCGCGATCGATAGTATGGCGACTTCTCCGCTGTATTCCACTGTGACTCGCTCGATGCCCCCTTGAACGAGTTGCGTCTGGAGCGAGCCGAGCTTTTCAGCCAGCGTAAGAAAGGGTTGCAGGCGAGGCAACAATTCCGGAGCGACTGAAGGAATATTGACGGCGCCTTTCGCCACCCCCTTGGTAAAGTAGTCCACTATCTGTTCCGCAATCCCGATCGCGACGTTTTCTTGCGCCTCCGTCGTTTGCGCCCCGATATGCGGGGTGCAGATGAAATTGTCCAGAGCCAGTAAGGGGTTGTCCTGCTTGACCGGCTCCTCCTCAAAGACATCGAACGCGGCAGCGGCGACACGTTTTGTTTTCAAAGCCTCGCACAAATCGCTCTCGTTGATGATGCCACCGCGGGCACAGTTGACGATCAGCACACCGGGCTTCATCTTGGCGATCGCCTGCGCATTGATGATCCCTCGTGTTTCCGGTGTGAGCGGCGTATGGACAGAAATAATGTCTGCTCTTCGGAACAGGTCGTCGAGATCCAACATCGTCACGCCCATTCGTTCGGCCCGCTCGGGCGTCAAGTAGGGATCAAACGCGACGACGCTCATGCCGATACCCTGCGCCATTTTGGTCAGATGACTACCGATCTGTCCGGCGCCGATGATGCCGAGTACTTTGTTGTAGAGCTCGACGCCCATGAACTTGTCTTTCTCCCATTTCCCTGCCTTTACCGACGCGGTGGCTTGGGGAATACGCCGACTCATGGCGCAAATCATTGACATCGTATGCTCGGCGGTGGTGACGGTATTGCCGCCAGGGGTATTCATGACGACGATGCCTCGACGGGTCGCAGCCGGGGTATCGACATTATCCAGACCCGACCCAGCTCTTCCGACCACCTTGAGATTCTCAGCTGCAGCAATGAGTTCCGCCGTGACCTTGGTGCCGGATCGCACGATCAGTCCGTCGGCGTCTTTGATCTCTTTGAACAGCTCATCTTTTGGCATCTTGGACTTCACCACGACGGTAAATCCGGCCTTCTCAAGCGCCTCGACACCCTGTTTCGACAAGCTGTCGCTGATCAAGATTTTCATTCCCGCTGCAGTCATGGAGACCCTCGCGATGGTTACTTTGCCAATAAGATTTCTTGAGCTTTTCCGACACCGCTCCCGAGTTTGACTGAATGGCCAAGCCCCTTCAGGACCATTTCAGTCGCGGCTAACGCGGCGATCACGTCAAACGTATCTGCATACCCCATATGAGACAGTCTGAAGATCTTCCCCTTGAGATGATCCTGTCCGCCGGCGGCGGTCATGCCGTATTGGACTCGTAGGTTCTTGTAGATAGCTTGCCCGTCGATTCCATCCGGGGCACACACCGCCGTGAGCGCATCGCTCGGCGATTCCTTTGGAAACAGCGTCAGCCCAGCAGCCTTCACTCCTTCACGCATGGCCTGTGCCAACCGACCCTGACGAACAAACATCTTGTCGAGTCCCTCCGCCTTCATCATTCGAAAGACCTCTTGAAGGCCAATGACGAGTGAGACGGTCGGCGTGAATGCAGTCTGGTTCTTGACTTGGTTTTCACGTTCCTTCTTGAAGTTAAAGTAAAAGGCGGCATTCTTGGCCTTGTCGGCCAAAGCCCAAGCTTTGTCACTGACACTCACAAACGCCATGCCAGGAGGAAGCATCAGAGCCTTCTGAGAGCCGGTAATAACAACATCAAGGCACCATGCGTCGGTCTTGATATCAAACACACCGAGAGCCGTAATGGCATCGACCACCAGAATGGTATTGTCATAGCCCTTGAGAATCTCACCCAGCGCCTTGACGTCGTGGGAAACCCCCGTCGACGTCTCGCTGGCCTGAACATACACCGCCTTGATCGAAGGATCTTTCTTGAGAGCATCGGCAACTTGTTGAGGATTGACCGCATGTCCCCATTCGACCTTGAGCTCGGTTGCCTGGACTCCGAAGGTCTTGCAGAGTTTACCCCAGCGCTCACCAAATTTGCCCCCGTTGACATAGAGGGCCTTGTCGCCGGGAGACAAAAAATTCGAGACTGCCCCTTCCATGCCACCGGTGCCGGAAGCGGCCAACATCAGCACATCATTTTGTGTTTGAAACAGCCATTTCAACCCTTCACGCACCTCAGCGAATATCGGATCGAACTCGGGTGCACGATGATGAATCATCGGACGAGCCATCGCCAGTAACACCTCCGGGGGTACGGGCGTCGGGCCAGGTGCCAAGAGATACCGCTTCAACATTGATCGATCCTCCTTCACGATGCCAATCTTGTGGGATGGTGCCTCGAAGAGGGGGTACGCTACCATCTGCGTCAGGAGACTGTCAAGGAATTGACCTGCACAACTGAAGGCGGCATCAGGATTTTCCCTCTAGTGAACCGATCGACACGGAGGCATCATCCGTCGCACCCATCGCCTTCCTTTGCTCCCCTCTTCGCATGCACGTAAGACACGCCTGACCTGTTCAATTTCTTGACAAGTATGCGATGGGTCGATAGGCTGGCTTCACGAATGCTGCCCATGATGTCGAAGTTGGCCAGACTGTGGAGTATAGGGGCGACGATTGTCGCCGTTCTTGTGATCAGCGCTGTCGCGTTCATGCTCCCGTGTGGGAGCTGGGCACAAGATGGTCTTCCTGCTGAAGCTGAATCCCCGCAGGAAGATGATGACGTGGATCCCAATCTGGTGCCGCTGGAGCCGGAGTTGACGGTCTCTCCTCCGGACCTCCCGTCTGCCGTGGATAAGCTTGAGCAACCTGAAGACACGGTCATTCAAGTGCCACCCATCACTGCGAGCACGGATCCTCAGGGCCCCACGTACAATATTCCGATCGTCATTGATCCCACGGTAGAAAGCCATATTCGTTTCTTTAATACGTCAATTCGAGGCCGGTTTGAGCAGTGGCTCCTGCGCCTCAGCCGCTATCGTCCGCTGGTCGAACACATCTTTGCCGAATTCGATCTTCCCAGCGATCTCGTGAATCTCTCCCTTGTTGAAAGCGGCTTCAACCCGTATGCGTATTCGCGAGCCAAGGCCACGGGGCCCTGGCAGTTTATGAAAGGGACCGGGAAGCTGTATGGATTGCGCATCGACCACTATGTAGATGAACGACGTGATCCCATTAAATCGACAGTCGCGGCGGCTCGCTATCTGCGGGATTTATACGACTTATTCGGGGCATGGCCCTTGGCAATGGCTGCCTACAATGCCGGGGAAGGGAAAGTGTTACGGGCTTTGCATAAGGCCCAGGCGGAATCCTTCTCAGAGATCTCAAGAACGAAACTGATACGGCTGGAGACGAAACAGTACGTTCCCCGGATCATGGCCGCCACGATCATTGCGCGGAACCTGGATCAATATGGGTTTAATCAAGATCCTGTCCCTCCGCATCAGTTCGAGGAAGTCGTCGTGACCCGACCGTTGCATTTCCGGGCTATCGCCAACGTCACCGGCATTCCGTACAGCGAGCTTCGGTTACTGAATCCGGAATTGCGGCGGGATGCCACGCCTCCGGACGACTTCGCGTATCATCTGAAGGTTCCAGTAGGAACGAGCGCCAAAGTCGTCGAACTCATCGACCGGGTCCCCACGTACAAGTTTCCTCCTCTCCGAGTTCAACCGCAGTACGTCAAGACTGATGCTGCGCGAAAATACCGGGTTCGCATGGGGGATACGCTGGAAAAAGTCTCTCGGCGGTTTCGCGTGCCTCTCAAAACTCTCAAAACCCTCAACCACCTTTCCAGTCCAACGATCAAGGCCGGCGAGCTTCTGATTATTGCTCGGTAGCAATGACGATTGAAGGGTGCGTTAGAGTTCTGCCGTGCAATCAGAGCAGATTGCGGTCTGTCTACGGCTTGGATGGCTTTGCAGAAGCGGCGGGAGCCGCAGCGGCCGGTGTGGGCTCCGGAGTTTTCTTGGCCTCGATGACCTTCACCCGCATCGCGGCCTCACCCGTCAGGGGAGAATTTGGGTATGTCTTCATCAAATCTTGATAATGCTTCAAGGCTTCATCCGGTTTGGACCGATTTTCTTCGAGTCTGGCGACTTCAAAGAGGGCATAATCCCGATTCATCGCGCCGGGGATTTCGAGTATCGTCGAATAGGTCTTGGCTGCTTGATCAACATCCCCTTTCAGAAGGTACGCGTAGCCCAGTTTTTGATGGACCAGTCCGAGAAGCGAAATATTCGATCCATACGTGGAAATGAAGCGCTTATACGTCTCGATGGCTGAGTCGGGATCGTTAGACTGGAGGAAGGCATTCCCAAGACTGAACTGGGCCAGAGGGGCCGTTGGGGTTCGGGGATATTCCTCCAGTATCCTCTTGTACAGGACAATCGCCTCCTTGAGGTTAGCCGCTGCCTTCTGTGGATCGCTGCCCGGACGCGCGAAGAGATGCAGTGTGGCTTCTCGCTCAAGCTCTTGGGCCTTGCTGGCATTTTGTGCGTCGTACCAGAACACTCCCCAGAGACCTCCAGCGGTGAAGAGCACAAGAACGAATCCAACGACGAGTGACCATCGATAGTTCATCAGCCCGACCACCCAGTGCTCCAGTCCACTCACGAGGTGCGCTTCATCTACCGGCAATGTTCGAGGCGGCACTTTAATTCGGTACGTCATCGGGACCCTTACAATGGATTCTTAACCGAAAACCGGCTTTCTGCTCCAGAACCGTTGCTTTATACTAAGGATGCATGACCTTGTCAATGCAGTCGGCGGAAGCGCATCACACGAAACTACCACGGCAATCGTTTAAGGACCTTTCAACGCGATATGTTTCGGACAAAACTCCAACAGCTTGCAGACCAGTCACTCTTGCGCAGGTTGTCGCCATTGGAATCAGCCACAGGTCCAACCGTCCGATATGCCGGACGCGAGATCATTTTGCTTTCCTCCAATGACTATCTGGGACTCTCCACACATCCTGACGTGATACGCGCCGCAATAGAGGCCACCGAACAGTATGGCGTCGGGTCCGGAGCCTCGCGCTTGGTCAGCGGAACTCTTCCCCCCCATGCGCGCCTCGAAGCCGCTCTCGCGACTTTCAAAGGGACGGACGCCGCCCTCCTCTTTGGAGCCGGGTATCTCGCGAACCTCGGTGTGATTCCCAACCTAGTCGCGCGCGGCGGTCTCATCTTGGCGGATCGCTTGTGCCATGCCAGCCTGATCGATGGCTGCCGCTTGAGCCATGCCGATTTTCGGGTATTCCGCCACCTCGACTGCGCTCATGTCGAGTCCCTGCTTCGACGGCAAACCACGAATCGCCCCACGCTCATCATTACGGAGGGGCTGTTCAGCATGGATGGCGACCTTGCCCCGTTGCCCGACCTAGCATCACTGGCCGAGCGATACGGCGCAAGATTGTATGTCGACGATGCCCATGGGACCGGCATCATGGGGCCGACCGGTCGTGGCACGATCGAACATTTCGGCCTAGGACAACGGATCCCCTTTCACATGGGGACACTCAGCAAGGCGCTCGGCACCTATGGCGCATACGTGGTTGGGCCACATGACGTCGTTCAGTACCTGATCAACACGGTCCGTCCGTTCATTTTTACGACGGCTCCTCCTCCGGCCGTCGCGGCGGCCGCTTGTGCGGCGTTGGATGTCATTCAACACGAGCCGCAACGTCGCGCGCGGCTGTGGGCTAATCGACAACGGTTGTTCATTGGACTACGCAACCTCGGTTTTCAGATGACACAGACTGTCGGTCCCATTCTGCCTGTTCTGGTGGGTGACGCGGCCAATGCGTCCGCGCTGGCCGAACAATTGCTCGCTCACGGAATCTATGCCCCCGCTATTCGGCCACCGACGGTTCCGGACGGAACCAGCCGCATACGACTCACGGTGACATCGGAGCATACCGCCGATCAGATCGACGAAGCCCTTCGCGTGCTGGACATCACGGGCCGCGCGACCGGGCTTCTCTAGTCTTCCTCTCAGGCGGTTCGCACCTTCCGGCTATTTTCTTGCTTTCCGGGCTTGCTATGGCATGATGCACGAAAGATTTCCATCTGATGCTTCATCCATAATTGCGAAGGATTTCGGGCCATGGATATTTCCAAGCTCCTCACGTTCTCCGTCAAGGAAGGCGCCTCCGACTGTCATATCAGCGCCGCAGAACCTCCCATGATTCGTATTCACGGCGATCTGAAAAAGCTCGATCACCCACCCCTCACTCCCGATGAAACGCACGCGCTCATCTACGACATGATGAATGATTCGCAGCGAAAGAACTTCGAGGAAAAGCGGGAGTGTGACTTTTCCTTTGAGCTTGGCGACATCGCCCGTTTCCGTGTCAACGTCTTCGTCCAACAGCGGGGATTGGGCGCGGTCTTTCGGAACATTCCGACCACGATTCTTCCCTTGGAAAAGCTGGGGATGCCGCCGATTCTTCGGCAGCTCTGCGACAAGGAAAAAGGGTTGATCTTGGTCACCGGACCCACCGGATCCGGAAAGTCCACCACACTGGCGGCCATGGTGGACTACCTGAACCATACGTTCGAAGGCCACATCATCACCATCGAAGATCCGATCGAGTTCGTCCACAAATCCAAGAAGTGCTTGGTCAATCAACGAGAACTCGGTGTCCACACCTTGTCTTTCGCCAACGCCCTGAAGTCGGCGCTACGCGAAGACCCCGACATCGTGTTGGTGGGCGAAATGCGGGATTTGGAGACGATTCAGCTTGCCCTGACTGCGGCGGAAACCGGACACTTGGTCTTCGGTACGCTCCACACGTCGAGCGCTCCCAAGACAATCGACCGTATCATCGACGCGTTCCCCCCGGCGCAGCAGGCTCAAATCAGAACGCAGCTTTCAGAGGCATTGGAGGCCGTCCTCACACAGACGCTGTTGAAGAAGAAAGCAGGCGGGCGTGTCGCCGCGCTGGAGATCATGGTGGCGACGACCGCCGTCCGCAATCTGATCCGTGAGGCCAAGCTACACCAGATTCCCGGGATCATGCAGGCAAGCCAAAAGGACGGCATGCAAACGATGGACATGGCGCTGGTTGATCTCGCGACGCGCGGTGTGGTGCACAAAGCCGAAGCTCAATCGCGCAGCATGAATCCCAACCTTTTCGGTCCATCGGTCGCCGCCTAGAAGCAGGGACCAAGACGGAATCTCACAATGGAAGTTCGGAGTCTGTTAAAGGTGATGGTGGACCGTGAAGCGTCGGACTTGTATTTGACCGTCGACGCACCGCCGATTTACCGAATCCATGGGGCCACCCAGCAAACCGATGCGCCACCGTTCAGCAACGAACAGCTCGAAGCCCTGGCATTGGCTCTCATGCGTGGTCAGCAACGGAGCGAATTTGAAGAGAAGATGGAGATGAATCTGGCGCTCTACTATAAGGAATTGGGCCGTTTCCGCGTCAACATCTTCAGACAAAAGGGCAACGTTGGCCTCGTCTTTCGCCATATCAAAGCCGAGATCCAGACCGTCGAGCAGTTGCAACTTCCTTCGATCATCAAAGATATCGCCATGACGAAGCGTGGGCTGGTGCTGGTCGTCGGCGCCACCGGTTCAGGTAAGTCGACCTCGCTGGCGGCCATGATCGATCACCGGAACTCCATCCACCCCGGCCATATCATCACGGTCGAAGATCCGATCGAGTTCGTGCACCAGCACAAGAAGTCGATCATCACCCAACGCGAAGTCGGGTTCGACACCTTGAATTTTCAGAACGCGTTGAAGAACACCCTGCGCCAGGCTCCCGACGTGATCCTCATCGGCGAGGTTCGAGATACGGAAACGATGGAAGCCGCGATTACGTTCGCGGAAACCGGGCATCTGTGCATCGGAACCCTGCACTCGAATAATGCCAACCAAGCGATCGAACGCATCATGAATTTTTTCCCTGTTGAACGTCACGCCCAGATCTATCTGCAACTATCCCTGAATTTGCGGGCGATTATCTCACAACGCCTCATTCCATCCGTCGACGGCAAACGAGTTCCAGCATTGGAAATCATGCTCGACACGCCGCGTATCAAGGATTTGATCAAGAAAGCCGAGGTCGATACGTTGAAAGAGGCGATGGAACAAGGGGTCGATGAAGGCTGCCAGACGTTTGATCACGTGTTGTTCCAGTTGTACAAGGTCAATAAAATCAGCCTCGAACAGGCGTTGATCAATGCTGACAGCGCGAACAACCTTCGCTTGAAAATCAAGCTCGAGGGGTTGAAAGGCGATGATGCCGTGAACGCCCTGCTCGATAAACATATGGACAGCCACGGGACGGATGCCTTCAAGATTCAAGGCGGCGCTTCTGGAAACGTGACTCCGATTCGCAAACGGTAGCCCCAGCTCTTACCGTCGCAGGTCCGAACTCTCTACGGTCTGACCTTCAAGATACGACGCGATCTTCTCGAGAGCCAGGGCACTCAGCCTGGATCCGTACCAGGTCGGCATCGTATGTTCGGGATAGCCACGTACCACAAATCGTTGCGGATCGAGCACAGACTCCACGATATACTCGTGCACCGTCTTTGCTTGCCCATGATACTCCAGATCGTTGAGCCGTTGCTGGCCGGTTGTGCCGAGGATCAAGGGCGGTCCGACTTGACCCTGTGCTCCGGGAATCCCGGGAATGATGTGGCACACCGAGCAACCGGGCCGCGTGAACATCTCGACGAGAGACTCGTCGCCCGTAACCAGCGGAATAGTTTCCAGTGTCAGTGTCGGATCGACAGACTGGCCGGGCATCGGGCGAGAGGCTGGAGGGTCGCGCAGTGCCCAAACCACCGACAGGAGAACCAGTGCGATGACCATCGAGACCACGATCTGTTCGCGAGACTGCGGCGTAGCTTTCCGGACTGTCGCTGAAGACTTCGTCGGATCCTGTTCACTACTCACAGAGCACCTGGGTACGTGATGGCTACGGAATATCGGTACGAAGAGAGAAGCGCTTATCTCTGCACATCCGCTGCACAGCGGAACCCGATTGTACGATCTTCAAAATCCGGCTCAGCCGAAAACCGAGCCGTCACCCGCAACGCAATCGGCAGGTCCGCCCAGGATCCGCCTCGCAGCACGCGCTTTTCTCCAGTCGCTGGGCCGGCTGGATTTCTGTCCGGACTCTGAGCATAGTACTCACGGGTATACCAATCCCCTACCCATTCGGCCGCATTCCCGGCCATGTGGGAAAGCCCATAGGGACTCCTGCCGCCGTTCGTTAGTCCATGGCGGACGCTCATCCCCTCAAGACCGCTTCCGACCGGAACCAGCGTAATGGCTTCACTCACCCATACCCCTCGATTGTAATTCGCGATATCCACGAATGGCTGCATGTCTCCCCATGGATAGCGCCGGCCATCGGTCCCCCGAGCAGCTTTCTCCCATTCCGCTTCCGTGGGAAGCCGTCTTCCGGCCCATTTGCAGTATGCCGCTGCGTCAGTCCACGACATTCCAACGGCAGGAAAATCCCTTTGGCTTCGGACCGCGTCATCATCCGACCTCGGCGGCACGTTGCGCCCGGCCGATTCAACGAACTTCTGAAAATGGCTGGCTGTGATTTCAAACTGATCGATGTAATAGGCGTCGAGTGTCACGCGATGTTCCGGTTTTTCATTCGGCAGTCCATCGTTGCTCCCCATCAGAAATGGTCCGGTCGGGATGAGAATCATCGGCGCCCCGTCCTTTCCTTTGGTTCTCTCAACAGGAGCATCGGCCTGTTGTCCATCTTCTGACATCGCGGCGGCAGCAAGACCGGCATCAACGAGACAGAACAGAAACAAGGCCACGAGGCATGCGTGAGTTCGCTTCAGCATATGAAATCTGGAAAGCGCGGCGGACAGGAGCCACGCATGACTGTTTCGCCCAAACAATAGCGCGCGATCGTCTAACATCGCGAAGGCTTCATGCCTTCGCTGCTCAATCTTGCGCTTCAGATAGACAGCTTCCCTTGAACAAATTTGAGGAGCTGATCAAGGCCCCCGGCTTCGATCTTGCCGTTGGGTGTCAGCTTGTCGACCAATTCCGGTAGGAGGCCGGCAAGCTGTGAACTGGCCGCACCAGAAGAGAGCCCAGCTTTGGCGGCCACTTGTTTGAGAAGGTCGCTTCCAAGGCCTTGTTCAACCTGACTGGGCGTGACCGGAAGATTGTTCCCTGTGCTCACCCATGAATTCACGATCTCCCCGAGACCATTCTTTTGAAAGGCTTGGACGAGGCCGTCTAATCCACCGATGCCGCCCTTTTGACTCAGCAGGCTGGTCAACGCCTGAAGGAGAGCATTCTGGCCGCCTTGCCCACCCATCATGCCGCTTGCTGCTTGCCCCAATTGATCCATCAATCCCATGACGAACTCCTTCTGTGTATGGGCAGTCAAATACCAGCAGGTATGTGAATCTGGTCATCTCTGGGATGAGGATGTAACACAGACGTGAGCGACAATCCAATGGACACGTGGGATACATTCTGGCCTGAGTTGAAAAACTACAATGCTGGTCGCGAATGTAAACAGCTGAGGATTGTGAAGGGCTACGCAGCCATCAAACATTTGGTATGATGATGGTCGGGAGGATCAATATGCGACCGAAGTCCTCATCCCTCAACAGGTTGTTGCTCGCAGGGTGGTTGTTCGTACTTCTCTGGACACCAAGTCTCCTTTCCGCCGAGATGTATGTTGCTGGATATGGGGGTGTAAACTTTGCCGACCGTATCAACAGCATTGCAGGCACAGGATCTCAGGCTGGAGTTCCTGGTCCGTTTGCCGACTTTGATCTCAAGAACTCAATCACTTACGGTGGCAAGATTGGATACTTCCCCGGACACAGCTGGTACGGAATTGAGGGAGAAGTCTTCCACACCACCCCGCACATCAAACAGCTGAATACTGATCCGGGTATCCATATGGGGGTGACCACTGTTGGAGTCAATTTTATTGCTCGGTATCCAGGCCGAACGTTTCAGCCCTACATTGGCGCCGGGGTAGGAGCGGCGATTGCCCGCATCGGCGATACACCGACGGTGCGGAGTGATACAGATGTGGCAGTGGCCTGGAATGTGTTGGCAGGGTTGCGCGCGTTCGTGACACCAAAAATTGCCGTATTTGGAGAATATAAGTACACCGGTGCGACGCTTGCATTCGATCAGGCATTCGGTGACTTAGGCGGCTTCAGCGGCAATTACAGAGCACAGCATATCCTGGGCGGGCTCTCGTATCACTTCTAGCGAAGGAGAATTCATGTCTCGTACTCCTGGGCTCACTCTCCTGATTGGTGGAGCGCTCATGCTCTCTGCCTGTGCAGAATCACTTCATCAAGTCCAGCGCGATACGGAGCTCCTCGGGGTTCCGCTCGGACTGGAGAAGGAGATTGATACCAGCATCAGTTTTGGGGACCTGAAGACAGCCCCCGGTGACTATGTCGGGCGAACGGTCATGATCGGAGGGAAGGTCATTCGATCCAAACGGACGCAGGCGGGCACCGAAGTCGAAGTCATGCAGCTGCCGACGGCGAACGACGGGCCACAGACAGAAGATAGTCTTCAATCCGAAGGAAGATTCTTGGCGGTTCAACACGCGTTTCTTGATCCCGCCAGCCTACCGGAAGGCACACCCATCACCGTGATCGGTACCGTGACGGGTGAAACCACGAGACCGCTGGATGAGAGTGACTACACCTATCCCCTTCTCGAGGTGAAACACATCATCGATTGGAACAGTATCGCAGCACAGCAACCGAGGGGTAGACCTTACTATGCCCCTTACTATCCGCCCTATGGTTGGAGCGGGTTCGCTCCCTATGGCGGTTATTGGGGACCCTTTGGCGGCTATTGGGGAGGGCCTGGATTCTATGGATCACCTCGCTTTTTTATTCCAAGAGGGCCATCACAGTCACATCCTCCGCCCCCTCCGCGAAGCGTTCATCCGCGGCTCAGAGGCCGCTAGGAGTCGACATTCTGACTTTCTGTTATACAGTGCGGAGGGCCTGACTGAATGAAAAGGATGGATGCGCAGATCGGATATCTTCTATCTCGCCGTGAAGCTCTTGTGTTGATGGGGGCTGCTGGCGCCGGTTTGTTGATGGGAAGTCGACCAGACAAAGCACAGGCTGTTACCAGTTCATCTCGATCCCTTTGCATTGTTCGGCCAGAACAGACCGAGGGTCCGTATTTCGTTGACGAGCAATTGCATCGATCCGATATTCGCAGTGATCCGGCCAGCGGACAGGTGAAGCCCGGGACGCCGATGGCTTTGACCTTTCAGGTCATGCGCCTCAATGCCGGAACCTGTCTGCCGTTGCCAGACGCTCAGGTCGATATTTGGCACTGCGATGCCCTAGGAATCTATTCGGATGTACGGGATCCAAGCTTCAACACGCTCGGCCAGAAGTTTTTACGCGGATCCCAAATGACCGATGCGCAGGGAGAGGCGCGTTTTCTGACCATCTATCCGGGGTGGTATCCGATCAGAACCGTGCATATTCACTTTAAGATTCGTACGGCGACCGCGGCCCCCAAGGCCTTTGAGTTTACCTCGCAATTGTATTTCCCCGATGAGTTCACCGATCGTGCCTATGCGAGCCTCCCCTATTCTTCAAATGGTCCGCGCAAAGTCAAAAATCGCCATGATTTTATTTTTAGGCAGGGCGGCGAACAATTGATACTGGAGCCATCGGTGACAGACGGTGGATACTCGAGTACCTGTACGATTGCACTGAAGCTTCCTTGAAGAACTCGTTCTCACCCTCTTGACTCCGGTATCAAGCGTGAGCCAAGCTAAACCAGATCAATGGTGGCAGCCATGGATCCGAGGGTAGCTGCTTCTTTTCTCACCTATCGAAGTGTCTCTCGTTCGTCAGATTCTCTCGTCATACCCTTCACGTACAAGGTTTCTCTCTTCAATGCCAAGGAGGTTGCATCATGAAAACCTCGCTTATCTTTTTGACCCTCTGCATCGGTCTGTTGACTGCGCAGACGACGATTCTTGCCAATCCGGCAATGTTACCGAAACATCCCGGCTATCCAATGGGCAAAGCCGTTGATCCCGTGAAAGGGCAATCGCTGGCGAACGACCCTGGTCAAGTCAATGCGAAGAACGAAGAGGCGCTCGCCAATGCGGCGGTCATCGACGACAGTCACTCGAAACAAAGTCTCTTATTTAACCAGAACGACGAGCGACTAGTAGAAAAGCCTGGGGCAGGGCTACTACCCAAGGTGCAGGGACCGAATATCAAGATTGAGCCGCCGGTGAATGCGGCGACGAAAGTGGATGCGGCACCGTAGTGCGGTCTGCGGCGAAGAAGATTGGGAACGGAGGGGCCGGATCCTGAAAGCGTTGTCGTCAGGATTGGCCGGTTGAGGGTCGAGTCATCATTTGCAAGCGGAACGACCGTGACCTACCGGTTCGGTCTAAGGCGGGAGATAGGTTCGCCTTCTCGCGGTGCTCCTCGATTCGGTTCAACACCAGAGTTCTTTCTCAAGATCTTCCTGGCCCTTTTGAAACTTGTTCTTCTCTGTTTCGTTCTCCTTCTTTCTGGCCTGTTCCTGCTGCTCTTCTTTGAGCGATGCCACGTGCGCCGCTTTCATGGCATCGTCGGGCACCGTTATCCATGGCAAGCGGTATCCCGCATGTTTCAGGGCGAGTCTTCGTCGAGCACGACCGACAGTCTCGCCCTTGCGGACGAGCTTGCCGCGTATTCTCAAACGTGACTTTTGCGTGCATTGTCAGCCCACCATGTTACAGTTGGCTGTAGTTGCCCACGTCTGACACAGCCAACGCTCTCGATCATCATATGGAAGACCCAATTCTTCGACAATTTCAGGAGATCAGTGCGCTGCTCAATTCAAGTCTCGACCACGCCACCATTCGCAAACGTGCCATCGAAGCGGCGACGCTCCTGATGGATGCCGAAGCCGGTTCGCTCCTTCTTCTGGATGAAACGACGAACGAGTTATACTTTGATGTGGCCCACGGAGAGAAGGGCGAGGCCATCCAACGGGCTCGGCTACGCCAAGGACAAGGAATCGCATGGCACGTCGCGCGCACCGGGCAACCTATGATCGTCAATGACGTCCAGCATGACACCCGGTTCTTCCGTCATGTGGACCAGGTCAGTGGATTCGTGACGCGCAACATGGTGTGTGTCCCCGTGACGGCTCACGGGCATCTGCTCGGCGTGCTGCAGGCTATCAATCGCAACAATAGCAAGTTGTTCAGCGAGAACGACCTGCTGAACTTCATTGCGCTGGGCCACCAAGTCGGCATCGCGATCGAAAATGCAAATCTCTATGAGGAAATCCACCAGTTGTTCGAGGGCTTTATCTCCGCGAGCGTTCAAGCCATTGAAAGCCGGGATCCCACCACAAGCGGACACAGTCAACGCGTCGCGACCCTGACGTGCCGGCTGGCAGAGGCCGTCGGTCAGTCCGACTCCGGACGCTATGCCGGCATTCGCTTTAACGCGGATCAACTCCAGGAGCTTCGTTATGCCGCGGTGCTGCACGATTTCGGAAAGGTCGGCGTACGGGAGCACATTCTGCTGAAAGCGCGAAAACTCTATCCGCTGCAGCAGGAACTCATCAAATCGCGATTCGACTTCATCAAGCGGACGCTGGAAGCCGACACGCTACGGCGGAAGCTTGCAGTGCATGAAACCAAACACAACCGCAGCAAGCACACACTGTTGGCGCACTTGGATCGGCAGCTGGCAGAGCGTATGAAGGAAGTGGATGAACTGTACGCGTTTATTTTGACATGCAATCAGCCGATATCCATGGCTCCGGCACAAGCCGACAAACTCAAGGCGTTTGCCCAACGCCAATATCGTTCGTACGACGGGCCTCGCCCTTTTTTACTGGAAGATGAAATTGCCGCGTTGACGGTTCCTCACGGAACGCTGACTCAGTCTGAGCGGCAGGAAATCGAGCGGCATGTCACGCACACCTTCGAATTCCTCTCGAAAATTCCATGGACGAGGATGCTCCGCGATGTGCCGTCCATCGCGTGGAGCCATCATGAAAAACTCGACGGCAGCGGCTATCCTCGAGGGCTCGCCCATGATCAGATTCCGCTTCAATCCCGTATGATGACGATTTGTGATATCTACGATGCGCTCGCGGCATCGGATCGGCCCTATAAGGCGGCCGTCGAACCAGATCTTGCAGTCGGCTACTTGATCAGACAGGCACAAGAGGGGAAGCTCGATCCGGATCTCGTCGAAGTGTTTGCAAGCCAGAAAGTTTACCTGGTCACTCGCCCGCGCTTGTCTCCGCGTAAAGCTGCGTGAACTCACCTCTCGCGGTGCGCCACGATCCCATTGTTGTAGTTCCGTCTAATATGCTTAACGTACGCGGGCTTCTGATCCCAGAGATCCTGCCCGGCCAACGGATGACTGCGCCGCATACACCGCCACTGGCTCCTGCCGCCCCTTGACCGTCACCGCTCTCAGGGGGAGAAGCTGAATATCCTGTCCGCCCTGGTGAGCATGCAGTTCCATCGAATGCAATCCCGATTTGAGCCGTGATGCCGTCGATTCGGTCAACAGAATCGGATGGCCCAGTGTTCTCGTCAATCCCTGAATGCGTGCGGCCAGGTTTACCGGATCTCCGATCATGGTGTAGTCGATTTTTTTTCCTTCGGCTCCGATATTTCCAACGACGACCATGCCCGTATTGATGCCGATCCCATTGTCGAGAATGGGCTTTCCTAACCTCTTCCACGCGTCTTGCAATTCCTCCAGCCGAGCGCGCATTTCCAAGGCACATCGCACCGCCAAACCGGCATGGTCCGGTTGATCGATCGGCGCCCCCCAGAAGACGACGATCTCGTCTCCTACGAACTTGTCGAGTGTGCCGTCCCACCGAAAAATAACCTCGGTCATCGCAGAGAGATATTCGTTGAGTTGTGCGACGACATTTTCGGCCGAACGCTGTTCACTATAAGTCGTAAAGCCGACGAGATCCACGAACATCATGGTCAATTCTTTGCGCTGTCCTCCCAGCGTGGCTTTGGACGGACAGGCCACGAGTTCCTGGACGATCCGGGGGCTCACATACCTGGCAAACATGGAGTGGATTTCACGCGCCTGCCGTTCCTTGAGAACATAGTTGAGGACGGTTGTCGCCATGAATACCGAACCAATGGTCAGAGCGGGCATCACCACGGGGAGACACATTCCATGCGTCACAAACATGCCTTGGGCGGCACCCGCGTACCCGATCCCGATCGCTGCCGCCAGACACGTTCCATGGAAGGCGCGTACTCGCGGCAACGTGCAGGCCAGCACGAGTCCGAATAAAAGAACCAAACCGAGTTCGATAGGGCCAGTCCAGAGCCCGGCGGTCAGAAACCGTTGGTGGAGAATGTTCTCAACGACTGTCGCGTTCTTTTCAACCCCTGGGAAATTGGCGGAGAAGGGCGTACTGAGCTGATCGTAGGTTCCCAGGGCGGCGGTGCCCACAAGCACAGCCTTCCCTCGGAAAACATCGGGCGGCACTCGCTGATGGATGACGTCTGTCGCAGATACCCATGGAAATCGAAGATCTCGTCCGAGATAGTTGATGAGCATGCGGAGTTTCTGATCCGTCGGGACGATGATATTTCCAACCGTCACTCCCTCCCCGAGGAGCAGTGCCATGTGTTCTCGTGGCTGATCGAGATACAGCCGGGCCACCTCTAACGCGAAGGACGGGAAATAGGCATCTCCATGCCGCAGGGCGAGCACCTCCCGCCGTGTGACACCATCGTGGTCCGGTAATCGATAGACATGCCCAAGTCCCGTCGCTTGGCGGGCAAATCTGTCGAGCGGTGGAAGTATGGCCGCAGCCTCATACACACCGATTTCTTCGGCCGCCTTCGTCTGCCTGACTATCATGAACTCGCTTTGTTTGAGGGTCTCGGACACGACCCTGGTCGCAGAGGTCGATGAACCAACGGCTTTACCCTCCGGCACAAAAAATGGCATGGTCAGGACAATCTTACCCGCCTGAGCCATGCTATTCTCGAAACGTTGATCTGTGTCCAGCGCGTTGAGGCGTGTGCGTAACGCACCGAATACTCGGTCACCAAGACGTCCATCGCGTCGCTCGGCAAACGACCATCGCTCGAGGTCACGAACTGCAGCGGATTCCTCCGGCTCGGCATAGATGATATCGATGCCGATGACCGCCGGTTGTTGTGCGCCGATTCGCTCTACAAGGAGAGCCTGTTTGTCACGTCCCCAGGGCCATCGGCCAATTTCCTTGAGACTTTTCTCATCGATCAAGACAAGCGCGATTTCTTGTCCCGGGCTGCGTTCCCCTCGCAGCCTAAGTTGAAGATCCAATGCGTCATTGTTGAGTCGCACGAGCACATTGGGAGTCAGCCATGACACGCACGCTAACCCCGCCGTTATGGCCATTCCCAACACAATACCCAGTCGAGATCCGGTCTCTCGGCTCTTCCCAGTTGGAGATTTCACGAGGTCATTCACCGTTCAGAGCCACGGAGAGGGATTGAGGGCACACCGTATACCATTGTGCCTGGCTATCCCGGAAGAACAAGACAATTTAGACAGTTCGCATCCTGGATGGTGGGCGGTCTTGATCCCATTGGACCAAGACCGCCGCACCCAACTAGACAAGGCGAGTCTTTAGTGAAGCAAATTGAGCGCGCCGTTGATGACGGCAGGAGGGGTTGTCAATACTGTAGTCACAAGAGGTGTCACAGGAGCGACCAGCGGGGTAATGACGGGAGCAACGGGTGTGACAACTGTTGTGATAACCGGAGCAATCGGTGCCACGACTGTCGAGATCACCGGGACCACTGGGGCCAGAACTGTCGATATGATCGGAGCGACCGGCGCGACGACCGTTGAGACCACCGACGTCAATGGAGCCACGGACACGGTCGTAGACCCTATCGAAACGGACCCCACAGAAAGCGAACCTACGGAAATCGTTCCGCCGGAAGCGTTCGACGTCCCCACGGAAACTGCCCCTACGGTTAAAGACCCATTCAAAAGTGTGCCCGATGTGCCGGTCGTTGTTGCCCCGTTGGTATCCCCGGAAGACCCAGGAATCAATGTGGCCAAGGCTGTCAGGGATCTCAATAAATTGGCGTCGATACTCAGCGCTTGAAGTGCGTGTGCCGGCAATTCAACGAGTAGTGCATCCCGCAAGGTTGTCAGCTCCACTGCCCTTAATGCCTCGGCAAGTCCAACGGGAGAAGACGCTTGCATCTGTTGGGCGACACGGCGCACACCTGCCTGAGCAGGACTTGCTTCCTGGCCTCCATCGGTCACATGGATCGAGACCGGTGTCGCTGCGTTGTGTCCCGTCGAACGCGAAGCAGAACCAGTGGCTTCGCCAAGATGATGCGGCATGGGAACCGACGGGGCTTTACCCTCTTCTGCGATCGCAAAAAATCCGGGATCGACGGCCACCGTGGTTCCGCCCGACGTAAAATCGACACGCCCCTTTTCGCCGATGTTGATAATCCCCGACTGTCCGTTTGCCGTCCACACCGTGAAATAGGTTCCACGTGCCGCCGCGACCGCCGAAGGGGTGTGGACCTCGAATTTCGATCCATTAGCCTTGAACACTTTGCTCACCAATGCTCGAACCTGCCCCTGCATAAGCTTCACGATCGCCCGCCGAACGTTCTGGTCGGGATCATAGACGTATTCATTGATCTCGACCCGGCTGTTTTCTCCCACCGTCAGCATACTGTCGTCCTGGAAAAATGCTCGTGTGCGGGACTCGTTGTGTGTCTGGATCACATCCTTAAACAGGACCGTGTCATGCAGGTTGACCGGAAGAGCGCGTGCCTCGCTTGGATGGGTCACACTGACCTGGCCAATGACTGCGGTATAGAACCCAATGCCTTTCTCTGTGCTTTCTGAGGCGAAGGCAAGGGAGGAAACGGACATCAGGCTTATTCCGACTAACCCCTGAAACAATCGATTTGTACTCATGACGCGATTCCCTCCGTACTGAGGAGACCATGCTGCTGACGGAATCGGAGTTCCCAACGTTCGTCATGGAGAATGGCATGAACCGTACCGGAACGGCATTTCTCCAGAGGAGGCCAGTGTTTCTCCAACTCATTGACAACGTTGGCGTCTGCTCACTGCTTATTTTGGGGTCCCCCTCGAAAGTAGTACACTTTTAGTAATAGTTTCAATTGGTTACAGGTCGAGATTCGTCGCCAAGGGCGACAAATTGCGCAATTAAAAGGAACGCCGGTTAGGGCTAGAATCGACTGCTGAGGGTGAGGGAAAACACGTTGCGGTTATAGTCGAAGACTTGCAGATTGGATTGATCCCTCGTGTAGTTGTAGTCGGCGGACATCGAGAGCCAATCGGTGAGACGCCTACCGATTGATGCAGTGATGAACATGATGTTGTCACGTCGCTTGATCATCCCGTTGGAGGAGAATGAATTCGGGTTGTCGTAGTCCAAATGATAGTAATCGAACGCGAATGTCGATCGAATGGTCCAGAATTCCGGCAGGCTCAATCCGACTGACAGACGATGCGCCATATATGCCCAATCGGCGTGGGACTGCACGCCGGGCGTCGCGACCGATGGACTCCCGCCGCCGGTGCGGTCCGTATCAAACGTATAGCCCATCCGTACATGTCCGGTCCCGTCAGCAAAATAGACGTATTGCGTGAGACCCGCCAGCCAGTTGGTCCCATCCCTGAAAGAGTTCCCGATGAAACGATCGTCCTGGAAGTTCTTATTTTGATACCGGATCTGTATTTGGGTAAATAGGCTGTTGCTCTCAGCGATGGTGATAATGGGTTGCACGGCATGGGTGAAGAGAAACGGATCCTGGCCGACCCTCACGTAATCGAAGGCATACTGCAGTCGGGCGGTAACCATCCCAAGCTGCCGCTGAACGAAAACGGACGGTGCGTGGTCTTGGATGTCGAACGCGGTCAATTGTTGATGGAAGCTCTGGTAAAGGCCGTATGCGACACCAGCGGTCCAAAGGGATGTCTGAATCGGTCGATACTCACCGCGAGCATAGATAGTCGTGCGGAAGTCGTCTCTCTGGGAAATTCCGGTCGTACCGCCGGGCGGCTGGACGCCGAGGGGAAGTAAGACCACGTTGGTGTCATACTGGCCGCTGGCGCTGAGACTCAGATCCCATTGTTTGGCTCCCCTGGGAACTGCAGCCCGCTGCTGCAGAATCGCGCGAGCGGTTTTGGCCAATTCAGACTCGGGTCCCCCCGATGCAATCGCCGCCTCCAATTCCTTTTGGGCTTGATCGAGCAAGCCACGCTCATAGTACGACATCCCCGTGTAATAGCGGACCGTCGGTGTCAGATCAGGGCTGAGCGCCATCGCCCTCGAAAACAGGGCGGACGACTGATTGAATGATTTCAGCTCGTGGGAAACGACGCCTTGATAAAAATAGACGAGCGGATTTTGAGGGTCGAGCTTTTGAGCGTGTTCGAGTGATTCCAGTGCCTCGCGATATTTCCCGAGTTGGCTCTGTGCGATGGCGAGTCCCAGCCAGGATTGTGCACGAACATTCTCCCCGATCGTTAAATTCTGGAACAACGCCTCGGCTTCGCGATACTTCTTCAGGCGCAACCACGTCTGTCCAAGGTACTCAGCCGCCTCTGGGTCGTTCGGCATGGCCCGACGGGCCTGCTCGAAGAAATCAGCGGCCTGCTCATAGTGCCCGCGCCCGAATTCGACCACCCCTTTAGTGATACTGAAATCATAGGTTTCGTTCGGAATCTGGGCCCAGCTAACGGGCGTGAATGCGAACCACACCAGGCACACGCAGAGGGCCCCAATACCGTTTGCGAATCCACTTCGTCGTCGCATTGTGGGTCTACCGTGGAGGCCGAGTTCGGACGTGTTCTTCACCTGCTTTGTCTCAGGCAGATTAGCAAAGCACTTGTTGCAGTCAATGAAATGCAAGAATTCAGGTGGCAGATACCCTTGGCCACTGGATATCCTGAGCGAGTATGTGGTGGGCCGCCAAAAGCCGAGTGTCACGGTATCGTCTTAGGCTATTACCCCGTTGGGGTTCTTGACAGGATCGGCACAGTCCGGCGGCCTCAATTCATATGCAGATGGTGGGGCCCCGGGTGTCGATGGATTGGAGGAATGGAAAGACAGAGTCACTTCCGTCGCGGGTGGATTCGTCCCGTTTTCACTTGCTTGTGTCTTCTGCGTGTCTCCACTTCCTGAACAGGCCACGACCAGTCGTTCGACGGCTGTAGAGACTGCCATCAGACCTTTCGCGGCCGAGGACTCTGGAGCGGCCTCGAGGACGGGCAGAAACTTTCGAACGGCCTGGCTCACGGCCGGATCATCGGGGATTTCGCCAAGCAGCGTCAGGTCACCGCCCACATACTCCTGAAGAATCTTGCGGAGGTAGAGGACATTGACTTGAGAACGGCCGGTCACGCGATTGATGATAAGGCTGGGGCGGAACGATTGTAATGCCGTGGTGGACGCATCTCGCCCCTCGCTGTCGGCAGCGCCGGCAACCTCCATGACCTCCTCCACGCTGGTGAAGTCCCGGTTTGAGAGCGCCTCAGCCATGGAACTGCGCGCGAGGAAGCAGGCCAATACGCGACGGATCGCGGCCAATTTAATGAATCGGTAGAGGTCCAACACCGACGTTGGCTCCGGCGTGGCCACGGCCAAATGGATGTCGGCCATCAAGAAAAAATCCAGGGAGTGGTAGTTGGTGCCCGCCCCGATGTCGATCACGACCACATCAGCCTGGAGATCTTGGAAGTGTTTCATCAGCCGTTTTTTACGAGCAAAGGCCATGTTGGCCGTTGCCAAGGTGTCGCCGGTCCCGGCAATGAGGCGGAGATTCGGGTGGAACGTGACAGGGATCGCGACCTCGTCCAGCCGGGCAACCCGCTTGTTCAGAAAATCTGTCAACGTCACCGGCGGATTCAATTCCCCGAACATGATGTGGGCGTCAGCGCCACCGACGTCGAGGTCTGCCAGGAGGACCTTGCGCCCCGTCTTTGCCAATGCCAAGGCAAGGTTCGTTGAAACGATGCTCTTGCCCACGCCGCCTTTTCCGGATGCCACCGAAATGAGGGTTGCCATGGTGCTTACCGTTTCGTTAGTGGAACAAGGGTCCCCGGATCCTCCAGGGATACAGACTCGTGTGATGACGTCATTGTACGGCCTGAAAGAAAAAAGAAAAGAAAAATTCAGGATTGCCGCAGCCGATCTCCTCCTCATACCCTGCAGCGGGCCTCCGCGAACGAGATATCTCATGAACGAATCTGTGGTATCCTCACTCATTTTTGTGGAAACCCAACAGAGGTGGTGATCGGCGTGACCATGCGAAAAGCCAAGATCGTCTGTACCATCGGCCCGGCTAGCGAGTCACCGATGACTCTCGATCGGCTGATCGAGAGCGGTATGAATGCCGCCCGATTGAACTTCTCCCACGGAAGCCATGCCTCGCACGCGGTTGCGATCACGGCGATTCGTCAGGCAGCGGCACGCCATGGTACGGCAGTGGCGATCATCCAGGATCTGCAAGGTCCCAGGATCCGCCTGGGGCTCGTCTCGAACGAAGGGATCGAGGTCACCTCCGGCCAGAAGGTACGTCTGCGTGCTCCGGCTCTACCTGGTGAGGAAGGTACGGGTCAGATTTCTCCCTTCGTCCCCTCTCTTCTTTCAGAAATCCCCGTGACGTATCCGATGCTCGGGCGAGATCTTCGTGTGGGTGCTCGAGTATTGATCAACGATGGCCTTATCGAACTGCTCGCCGATCGTGTTACGGATACTGTTGTGGAATGCACGGTCATCACTGGCGGCAAGATTACTTCGCATAAAGGCATCAATCTGCCTGGTACTGCCGTCAGCGCCCCGACGCTGACCGAGAAGGATCGGAACGACATTCGATTTGGCGTGGAGCAGGGCGTGGACTACCTGGCGCTCTCCTTCGTGCGCGGTCCGGAGGATATTGACGCGGCGCGGACTCTCTTGGCGGAGTACAGAAGCGGCATCCGGATCATTGCCAAAATCGAGCGGCCCGAAGCCGTCGCTTCACTAAACGATATCTTGGAACGGGCAGACGGTGTCATGATCGCGCGTGGAGATTTAGGCGTCGAGATGGGGCCTGAAGCTGTGCCGGTCCTCCAGAAGCGGATCATCGCGGAAGCCAATCGCCGACGTCGCCTGGTCATCACCGCCACTCAGATGCTGGAGTCGATGACGAACGCCTTGCGTCCGACCCGAGCGGAAGCCTCAGATGTTGCCAACGCCGTGTTCGACAGCAGCGATGCACTCATGCTCTCGGCTGAAACAGCTGTTGGTGCTCATCCCATCGAAACGGTCCAGGTCATGGATCGCATTATTCGAGCGGCAGAAGGGGAAGCCGAACCCAACTTGATCCTTAAACGCCAAACCGATTTGGACAACCTCTCTTTCCCGGAAGCGATCTGTACCGCTGCTTCTTCTGCGGCCAAAGCGATTGCCGCCCGTGCGATCATCGCCTTCAGCGAAGGCGGAGCCACCGCTCGATTGATTTCGAAACAACGTCCGTCCTCACTCATCATCGCGTTCACGCCGTTTGAGCCGGTCAGACAACAGATGGCGCTCTATTGGGGCGTCCGCCCTTATACAATGCCACAGATTGAGCAGACCGATGCGCGAGTGGAAGAAGCGGAACGACGAGCGAAAGCGGAAGGGTTGGTCAAAACCGGGGAAAAGATCGTGATCTTGTCTGGAACCCGCGTCGGGCAAGTGGGTGGGACTAATCTGATCAAGCTGCATGAGGTGAGGTAGCCGTCCCTGATCGTATCTTCTCGCCTTCCGGATGGCAACGATCTCAACCCTCAATCATCCGAGTCTCCTGTCCATGCATGCGTGAAAAGATTTCCCAATCGAAGGGTTTGGAAGTCAGCGCGTGTAATGGAATGGTTTCAATCGAGCCCAGCTCGCGATACGCGACCATGCAGCCGACGATTTCGCCAGGCCGTTCCACCAAACGTCTCACAGTTTCGTATGCCAGCTGTTGTGCGATGGCTTTGTCCTCCGGTGTTGGAGGGGCTCCGCGCAGCGTATGTCCTAGGATCGTGGCTTTGGTAGCCGGAGTCAGCGGATAATGGCCCGGCTGCGGACAGACCTGCGGCCATTTCGAAATCTCGCGGGCCACATAGTCGGGCAGTCCGTGGATGCCTCCATCAGGGTGATGCTGATGTGGAGTCCGCTCGGCGACAATGAACAAATGGCTCTTGTTGGGTACGCCTAACGATCGCTTCAGGGTTCCAAGAATCACGTCATTGATGTAAGTATCAGGGTCCGGATGTTCGTTGACCAACACCCCTTCCGCTCTCGCCTGATAGGCGCATGACAATGCAAGGTGACCGGACCCGGCACCCATCAATTCGACAAAAAAGATGCTGCCCATCGCGGAGCTCGTGGCCTTAAGCGATTCGATGGACTGATCCGCCAGCCGAAGGGCCGAGTGGAACCCCAACGAGACGGTCCCGCGAATGTTGTTGTCGATCGTACCCGGGATCCCTGCCACTTGGACGCCGAACATTTCATACATCGCACGCGCACCACGTAAGCTTCCATCGCCTCCCAGCACCACCAAGGCGCCGTCGCGCAGATAGGGCTCCAGATTCCGGACGGCTGCCCGCTGTACCTGTGGATCCTTAAAATCCTCGAACCGGCTGCTGCCGATCGGACTGCTGGGACGGCTGCCCATCATGCGCGTATCCTGTTCCGAGACCTTTTCAATCCAGTTGTTAGCTAACCCTAGAAACCCGTGCCGTACAAAATAGACTTCCAGGCCGAACCGGTTGCCAGTCACCCTCAACTCTTTCAACGCCGCCCCACCGCCCGCAAAGTCTCCGCCCGAAACAAGCGCCACCAACTTCTTTATCTGCTTTGGCTTGAGTGTCACCCGATCCCGCCGTTCCCTCTCAACTGTCAACCAGGCATCTCGTTCCGTCCGCTCGCGTTGCGATAAGCCAACCGCCGTCGAGTAGCCGGACAACTGTCCGTGCTCATAGGTCAGCAGCACGACATTATCCTGCCCCTCCTTGTATTCGCCGAACTCGGCGAAGGCCTCACTGAACGGTCGGGGGTCGAGAAAAATCACCAACGCCCGCAACGTCGAACTGTGGGTATAGAGACAGGCCACGGAGCCGTGATGCGCAGACGCGAGCCGATGCACGCCATCGACAACGTTCACATACGTGTCAAAGAAGGAATTGCCACCCGGATAACAGTAGAGCGGATGTTTGATCAGCTTCTTAGCCGTCGCTCCATCGACACCGAATGCCTGTGCCGCTGCTTCCGCTTCCACTGACTTCTCGATGCCAGTGACCCATCCGAAGTCTTGCGATTCGAGGGCATCCGCTTGTTGCGGCGCAGATGCCTCAAAACTGCCGGGCGCGAGGGCTGCCACCACTCGGTGATACAGTTGGGTTGTGTTCGGGCTTCGGCTGACCAGGTGAATGAAGGTCCGCGGGTCCAGATAATTGTGGACCTGCAGATAATCGAGCTGTTTACCCACGACGCCGATGATCTTCGCCAAGGCCATCCCGACCGCGTCCGCCTTGACAATCCCCCGCTCCGGATCCAGACGATTGGCGAGCCGGCATCCGACGCGGTGCGTTTTGCTCTCGACCTGCGAAACACCGTGCCGCATAGTGAAGAGAAGGGTCCGCTGCCCGAGATCTCTCGGCAGCAGCCAGAACCGATCATCGCCGAGATCGAGGACGATCCGTCCCTCCACCAACTGCGGCGTCAGTTGTGTACGGGGAACGATCGCCACCGGTCGGCGAACCGTTGGCTTTTGACTGTGTCCGATCGCGGCACGAAGGAGTGGCGCAAGTTCTCCCGCCGCCAACAGCTTGTTCCACGCGGCAAAGAAGACCAATGCGTCACCGCCACAACTCTGATCGATCACGGATTGTCGAGCCGTCCGATATTCAGTTGCATCGGCAAATCCCTTATGGGCACGCTGGACTAATGACCGGATGGCCGACAACGCCGCTTCGGCTCGTTCGACTCGGTCCGAACTCAGCGGGACCGGAGGTGGAAGCGTGGGATCGCCGATGCGTGGCAACCGCATCAAGGCTTCTCCATAGGCCAGCAGCTTTTCGAGCGTGACAAAATTCAACGTGGCGACGGAAGACGGCATGATCATCCAAATAGTTGTGAGGATACAAAACAAACGCCTATAGTTCTTGAACCTTCCCAAAGACGATGTCAAGCGGAGCGGTCAGTTGCGTGCGACCGATCACGAGTGCATGAGACGCAGAAACCGATACGTGCGTGATTCAGGTGACGCGGTGATCACCGTGTCCGGACGGTGCGCAAGAAGGGTACAAGAGATGGACGGCAAGACCGGTTAAGGCACAGGAAGTTGGACAGTTCCATCAAGAATCTTTCTAGGATCGTGATCAAAAGTGTTGATCTTCCCATCTCCGACAGGCTAGTCTTTGAGAAAAAGCGTTGCATCTATGAGTACACTCTTGACCTACGCGGCCATAAAAAACTCTCGTTCGTACTTTTCAAAGCTAGGATTTTCCCGAGTCCTCTTCTGTGAATTGGATTGGTAGAAGGACGCATGCAGGAGGCACACCTTAACAAATCTTAGTCACAACTTCTGGAGGATGACACTATGAGGCACTATAAGATCGGTCTCATTATTCCGCATCCCGAAGATCAGAAATGGGACTCGGTCTGGAAGTTGTTCCGTACACCCAATCTAAATCTCCCTACCCTCGCCGCGTTGATCCCAGAAGACGAATGGGACATTGAGATCCAAGACGAGATTGTCGGTCCTCTCGACTTCACCCGTGATTATGATTTGGTCTTCATTACCGTCACGACCGTCGTGGCTATTCGGGCATACGAGGTCGCCCGACTATTCCGCGAGCGTGGCGCCAAGGTGGTGCTTGGAGGTATCCATCCATCGACGATGCCGGATGAAGCGATACAACACGCCGACTCCGTCGTGATCGGGGAAGGCGAGCTGACCGTGCCCCGGCTGATCGAAGACTTCAAGAAAGGGAAGATGCAACCGCAGTACAGAATGCCGCACATGGTAGAACAATGGGATGCGAAGCCGCCCCGTTGGGATCTCCTCCCTCCCGGCTATATGTTCCGGGATGCGCTGACGGCGACGAGAGGGTGTAATTATCGCTGCACATTCTGCTCGATTCATTTGGCTTTAGGAGGGGGGCAGTATGGGTTCCGGAAAAAACCACCGGCCGATGTTGTGAAGCTCGTCGAGAAGATGAACGGGCCGATGGTGATGTTTTGGGATGACGACTTGCTGTCCGATCCGGCCTATACACGAGAGCTCTGCCAAGCCATGAAGCCGCTCGGGAAGAAATGGATGAGCCAAATGAGCGCGACCTATGTCGCGCATCATCCCGAGTTGCTCAAAACATTGAAAGAGTCCGGGTGCTCGGCGATGTTCATGGGAATTGAATCCATCAACCAGGAATCCCTTAAATCCGTCGACAAACAAAATTCAGCCAAACTGTATGAGGATATGATCCGTCGCATCCATGATCAAGGCATCGATATCCATGCCGGCTTTATCTGCGGCTTGGACCATGAAGATGTTTATGACTTCGAGCGCACGGCGGAATGGGCGACCAAGATGGGGTTGGCAGGGGCGCTCTGGCGCATCATGACTCCGTATCCCGGCACTAAGCAGTTTGCCGAGCTCAAGGCTGCCGGCCGGATTCTCACGGAGAACTGGACCGCCTATACCGGTGAGCACGTCGTGTATAAACCGGCCAAGATGACGGTCGAGCAATTGTACTGGGGCCATAAGTGGGCCAAGGGCCAGTTCTATTCGTTTCGCTCCATCGGCCAGAGAGCCGTCCAGCGGGCATCCCAGAACGGGTTTGGCGAACTGCTCAACATCACCGGCTGCGGGCTGGGCTATCGCTCCATGTTTCACCTGGCGGCGGATTCTGCTCCGGTCAATGTGTATAGGGACATGGATCACTTGCCACCTCAAGAGGAGCCTATCGCGTACCGGTTTCCCTATCCGCCGAAGAAGCGGTTCAGCTTCATCACCGATCGCTTGGACCAGATCCGGTCAAAGGTCCAACCGCGGCCGCGCATCAATAAATGTTGAGTCGTCATCGGCCGGTTTTGTTTCCAGTGAGGAAGCGATCATGCCGATATACCGGCGAAGTTTCTGGCTTCTTATCATGATGCTGATCCTGATGCAGCAACCTGCCCAGGCCGGGTGGGTGGCGATCGATCGGCAGTACCAATCACCTGGACTACAAACCATCTACATAGATCCCGACAGTGTCCGTAGAGAAGGTAATCTGGTGACCCTCTCAGCGTTGATCGACTGGACTTGGATGCAGGGAAATAGATCCCCTACCCGGTTTTATTCCACCAAACTCACCAAGCAATTTGATTGCGCCGAGAAGCAGGTTCGAACCCTGGCCGCCACGGACTTCTACGGCCACATGGGAACAGCTCAGCCGGTCGGAGGGAGCGGTTTGGCGAGCGGGGGACACTGGACTGCCATTCAACCGGAAAGCGTCAATCAAGGCTTATGGGAAACGGCCTGCAAAAAATGGTGAGAGGAGGAACAATTTCTCTCATCTAGTGAAACGTTCACCTATCTCTTGAGGTTTAAAGACACCTCGCTCGGTGATGATAGCGGTAATGAGATTAGCTGGTGTGACGTCGAACGCGGGGTTGTAGACAGCCACATCCTTGGGGGCAATCGGATGGCTGCCGTGAATCATTGTCACTTCGGACGGGTTCCTCTGCTCGATTGGTATCTCATCGCCCGATTTCGTTTTCAAGTCTATTGTGGAGTACGGAGCCGCAACATAGAAGGGAATGTTGTGCGCGTTGGCCAATACCGCGACTGAATAGGTGCCGATCTTGTTGGCCACATCCCCGTTCGCTGCGATTCTATCTGCTCCGACCACACAGAGATGGATCCTCCCTTGCTTCATGAGAGTACCGGCCATATTGTCGGTAATCAGTGTGACCGGTATCTGATCCTGCATCAGTTCCCAAGCCGTCAGCCTTGAACCTTGAAGTACAGGACGAGTTTCGTCAGCAATCACTTTAATTTTCTTGCCTTGCTCCCATGCTGAACGGATCACCCCTAATGCTGTTCCATAGCCGGCCGTCGCAAGCGAACCAGCATTGCAGTGAGTGAGAATCGTCTGTCCGTCTTGAATAAGTTCGGCTCCATTCCGCCCCATGGCCTTGCAGAGCTCAATATCTTCTTCAAGTATAGCTTGAGCTTCATTAATCAATGCATGCTTTATGGACACGATGGGATGACTTTGTAGCGACTCGAGCTTCCGTCTCATCCGTTCAATCGCCCAAAAGAGATTCACGGCAGTCGGCCGAGTCGACGCCAGATCATCGCAAATTGTGTGAACCTTCTGCGCGAAGGTAGGATAGTCCGACGTTTCGATCGTTTGAGCGCCGAGGGCGACGCCCAAAGCAGCCGTCACACCAATGGCCGGCGCCCCACGGACCTTCAATGTGCGGATGGCATCCGCCACCGTTCCGTATTCATGGCAATCGAGGAACTCCACCCGCTCCGGAAGCCGAGTCTGATCGAGCAAACGGATTGTGCCGTTTTTCCATTCAACGGTTGGAACCATAGGGGAATCTTCTAGCGGGAATAAAGAAGGAGTGCAAGTCCTTATCGGCGGCGACCGCTGACTTCCAATACGGTGATCATCGCGGCAATCAAGCCGGCTTGCTGATATCAGCCATCTGAGGATGCGCTGAACCTATGATCACACTTTTTCAATGACGATACGCAATAGCCCCCTCAATCAGGTTCCTTTTACTGCCAGCTGGCAGCAAGAACAGCCTGGACCTCCTGGGGCCGTTGATCAATCGCTTGATCCCACGTGAGGCCGGACTGCTGAGAGAAGGACGCCATGGCCTGAATA
>JACXTT010000631.1_pt1 | contig 60306 bp, 60 predicted proteins | sample 9270951 | NCBI WGS metagenome assembly JACXTT01 (sample SAMN15532306, study PRJNA645909) | rock metagenome | isolation source: weathered quartz diorite | place: Puerto Rico | collected 2017-06-21
GTTTCCACCTCGTTAAGAACAACAATCGCCTCCTTGCGCACGGAGCCGGCCTTCGCCGGGTCCGTGCCACATTCCCTCAGCAGTCACAGGAGGACTGATGTGAAAGCAAAAGACGCCGTCCACACGGCAATCGAGCGCGCAAGGCTAAAGGACGGGGTTCACATCGAGCTTAGTCCGCGGCGAGTCAGGACCTACTTTGGTGGCAACCTGATCGCGGACAGCGAACGCGCGCTTCTCGTCTACGAAACCAAGCGGCCACCCGCGTACTGGTTTCCGACCGCCGACGTACGCATGGAGTACCTCGATCGAAAAGACCCTTCAAACGGATCGTCTGAAGTCCTTCGTTGGCGACTTCAGGTCAAAGACCGCGTGATTGACAGTGCGGCGCGCGCATACGCGAGGCCGGCCGGGGATTTGGCCGCGCTAGAGGACCACCTCACGTTCTTCTGGGATGAAATGGATGCGTGGTTCGAGGAGGATGAGGAGGTCTTCGTTCATCCTCGAGACCCCTACACAAGGGTGGACACCGTGCATAGCTCGCGCCACGTGCGAATCGAGATCGGCGGCGTCGTCGTGGCGGAGACCCGACGGCCCGTGCTGCTCTATGAAACGGGTCTGCCCACGCGCTACTACATCCCCAAGCAGGACGTACGAATGGATCTTCTGCAGGCGACGGCGTCGGTGTCCAGATGCCCATACAAGGGTGTGGCGCGGTACTGGTCGGGTCCCACCGACGACAGGATGATTCCAGACGTCGCGTGGAGCTATCCGGCTCCGATCCCAGAGTGCCCGAAGATCGAGAACTTGCTGAGCTTTTACAACGAGCGGGTCGATGTCTACGTCGACGGGGTGCTCCAGGGCCGGGCGATGGCGCCTTCCTCTTAGCCTTCTGGCGGAAGTCACGGAGTCGTAACAATCAGCCGCTACGAATCACGTGTGCCGCCTCTGAGGATTGTGATTCCGTGCCTCGACGAGGAGGAGGCGATAGGACCGCTCGTCAGCGCAGTGCGCCGGACCATCGATCCCTCATGTGACCGGATCATCGTCGTCGACAACGGCTCGCGCGATCGCACCGCGCTCGTCGCCCGCGCGGCGGGAGCAGAAGTTGTCAGCGAACCTCGCCGCGGTTACGGGAGGGCTTGCGCGGCCGGCGTGCGAGCGGCAGGCGATGGCCTACTTGTCTTTCTGGACGGCGACGGAGCTGACGAGCCCGAGGACATCCACCTGGTCGCCGGTCCGGTGCAGGACGGCCTCGCCGACCTCGTCGTCGGAGTCCGGCGTCACCGCGAGCCGGGGTCGATGACCGGGTTACAGCGAATTGGCAATCGCCTCGCGACGTCGTTGATCGGTCTGTTGAACCGGGCCGAAGTAAGCGATCTCGGACCGATGCGAGCGATCCGCGCCGACCGGCTGTTTGCGCTGCAGCAACAAGCCCTCTCCTACGGGTGGTCGACAGAGATGACCGTGAAGACGCTTCGGGCCGGTTATCGATATCTCGAAGTGCCCGTTCACCACCACCACCGGCGGGTCGGGGTATCGAAAGTCAGCGGGACCCTGAGAGGCAGCGTCAAAGCAGGAATCCGCATCCTTTGGACAGCTCTTCGCTGGTCGCTCTGGCGCCCCTCCGCATCCACGGCATGACCAGCTTCTACTTCGCCGCCAAAGCGCCTCTTGCCGGGCGGGCCAAGACGCGCTTGGGCATGGCAATAGGCATGAGCGCAGCGGCGGCTCTCTACGCTGCCTTTCTTCGCGATCTGACCGCACGATTTGCCCATGCCCCCTTCGGCGTGCATTGGTGTGTCGAACCAGGGGCGCAGCCGCACCTGCGCCCCTTCATAGGCTCCGCGACCCTGGTCCGTACGCAGCGCGGACAAAGCTGGGCCGAGCGCCAGGCCAACCTCTTCCGGGATTGCGCCGGCGCCAGTGAGGCTCGTGTAGTCCTCGCCGCGACGGATTCGCCCCAGCTCACGACACAGCGCGTCGAGCAAGCATTTGACGCTCTTGACTCGCACGATGCCGTATTCGGGCCGACCTATGACGGCGGCTTCTATCTCGTCGGCATGAGCGGCTTCCACGACATACTCGAGGGCGTCGAGATGAGCACGCGGGGCGCCCTCGACGGCGTATTGGCCCGCGCTCATGGTCTTGACGTGTCCCTGCTGGATGCTGAATTTGATGTCGACACCGCGGACGACCTGGATCGGCTGGCGCGCGAGGTTGCGAGGCGGAATGACTTGAATCACACCGCCGCCGCACTGGCGTCGATCCGCGGCATCGCTGAGGAACCGCGAATTGCCTGAGCGCACCGCGTTGCTCACCGGAGGCGCGGGACTCATCGGCTCGCACCTGGCCGACCTGCTGGTCGGTGAAGGTTGGACTGTGCGGATACTCGACAGCCTCGAGCCGCAGACGCACGCCCAAGGCAAGCCGGGCTGGATCAATCCGGCCGCGCAGTTTGTGCAGGGTGACGTCCGCGATTCAGAAACGTTGCGATCCGTTCTGAAGGGCGTCGACACCGTATTTCATCTCGCGGCTTACGGCGGCTACATGCCTGAGATCGCCAAGTTCGTCGAGGTCAACAGTCTGGGGACTGCTCGGCTGCTCGAAGTCATTCGCGACGAGAACGTACCGGTCCGCAAGGTGGTTGTGGCATCGTCGCAAGCCGTCTACATCGAGGGTGCCGTGGAGTGCGAGGTGCATGGGGTGCAGCACCCGCCGCGTCGGTCGAACGCAGTCATGTCGGCGGGCCACTTCGAGGTGCGCTGCCCGCTGTGTGGCCGTCCGACGCGATCTGTGCCCACGCCGGAATCCGCGCCCACGGGCGGCGAGACGGTCTACGCGCTTACCAAGGTGGACCAGGAAAGGCTGGTGCTGAACTGGTCCTGGCAGATCGGCGTCCCGGCTGTCGCGCTGCGATTCGCATGCACCTATGGGCCCAGGCAGTCGCTCTTCAATCCCTATACAGGCGTGATCACGGTCTTCTGCACCCGCCTGCTGAACGGGCTGCCGCCCGTCCTCTACGAGGATGGCGAGCAGACTCGGGATCTCACCTACGTCTCCGACGTTGCCCGAGCGTGCGCGCTGGCCTCAACCACTGACTCCTGGGATGGCCGGGCTGTGAACATCGGGACCGGACAGCCGACGTCAGTCCGGAGACTGGCCTACCTGCTGGCGAACCTGCTAGCGGTTCGCGTCGAGCCGGAAGCGCCGGGGGCATTCCGCCCTGGTGAGATGCGCGCGCTGACACCAGACACCAACCTCGCGCGGCAGGGGGGATTCGAAGCCCACGTGTCGATCGAGGACGGCCTGGCCCGGTACGTCGACGGCCTCCGAGAACAGGGCCAGGTGCCGGAACTCTTCGGCGAGGCGCTCGCTCGTTTGAGACGGGATCGGGTCGTGCATTCGGTGACGTTGTGATCCAGCAAAGCCTGGACGACCTCGTCGCCGCCGGCCAAATCACCGGCTACACCCTTGAGGAGGACACCGCATACCTCGAGGCAAGGGTTCCCACCCTGACCTACCGCATGTATGCCGACGGAGCCGCGTCGCATCTGAACCTCGGCGCTTTCGCGGCCGCGATGGCAGAGCTCGGCGCGGCGATGCGCTTGTCCCGCGTACGCGGCAACCTCGGCGTGTCGGGAGCGATTCGCCGCTCCAAGCAGCTGTGCCTCATCGCCGAGTTCGCCTCCACCAGCGCCCTCGACGACGCGGTGCAGGTCGTCTATGGGCGGTTTATCGCGGCTCCGGCCGCGGCCCCGGGCTCGTGGCGATACCCCGACGTCAGGGTGGTCGGCACCGAACCGGTCGGTTTGTCTGCGGCTTATGCGCATCACTGGAAGACCGACCGTGGCAGCGTGGTTGCATTGACATTGGATCCAGAGCCTCCGCTGGCGGGTGGACGGACGGTTCCGGTGGGGATTCTCAGAAACTGGGTGGCCTTCTTGAGCGGAAAGCGCGAGCTCGCGATGTCCTCGAGATGAAAGTGCGCCGACAACCGCTGATCCTCGTCGTGGACGACGATCTGAAGATCGCTCAGCTCGTCGAGGCGTATCTGCGGCGTGCCGGCTACCGGGTGGCAATCGCCCAGGACGGATTGAGCGGACTCAAGATGATCCGGGAACTGTCCCCAGACCTCGTCGTCCTGGACCTCATGCTGCCCGAGCTCGACGGCCAGGCGGTCGCGCGAACCGCCCGCGAAGAAACGGATGTGTCAATCATCATGCTGACCGCGTTGGGCACGACCGCACAGCGCATCGCAGGCTTGGAAATCGGCGCCGATGACTACGTCGCAAAGCCCTTCCAGCCCGCGGAGCTGGTGGCGCGGGTACGATCGGTTCTCCGTCGCACGCGGGCGGACCATGCCGGCATCGTGCGCCACGCCGAAGTGTGGGTCGACCCCGCGCGCCGCCTTGCTAAAGCCGGCGAGAGGGTTTTGGAGTTGACGCCGACTGAGTTCGAGCTGTTGCATGCACTGGTCCGCGCGCATGGCAGAGCCCTGACTCGTGAATTCCTGATCGAGTCGGTGCTTCGATCCGGCGCCATCGATGACATTCAGGACCGCAGCATCGACGTATACGTCCGGCGCCTGCGGACCAAGCTCGGAGACGAAGGCTCTGAGCCACGCCACATCCTGACCGTGCGGGGCGTGGGGTATCGGATGGCTGACGGGTGAAGCTCAAATCCATCGCGGTGCGCATCGCCCTCGCCGCCGTCGTGGTTTCAGCGCTTGCTGTCGGCGTGGTCGCGGTCGGCGTTCTGGTGGTGGGGCAGAACACTTTCAATCACTTGATGGAGGAGCACGGTGCGTCGGCAGCCGTCTCCCAGGCAATGTTCAACGACTCCATCACCCGGGTGCTGCTCATGGCGTCCGGGTTGGCCATCGCCGGTTCCCTGGCGCTTGCGATCCTGCTGGCGCGAACGATCGACCGCCCACTCGGTGAGCTCGCGCGCGCGGCCCGGCAGGTTGCGGCAGGCCGCTACGACGCCCGCGTGCGGCGCCCAGGTCCGCCTGAATTGGCCTCAGTTGCGGACTCCTTCAACCAGATGGCGGCGAGCCTCGGAGATCAAGAACGTCAGCGCCGTGAGCTGATCACGAATTTCGCGCACGAGCTGCGAACTCCTCTAACGAATTTGCACGGCTACCTCGAGGGCATGAAGGACGGCATCGTCGAGCCCGGCACTGCGGTCGTCGCCTCGCTGCAGGGCGAAGTGGCTCGACTGATGCGGCTTTCCGAATCGCTTGACGCACTTGCAGCGGGCGTAGATCCCGAGCAGGTGCCCGAGGTGCTCGACCTCGTTGCCTTGATCAAGGCGCTCCTCGAGCTGAACCGTCCTCGGTTCGACCGCGGCTCCATCAAGGTCAACATCGATCTGCCCGCTCGCTTGCTGGTGCGCGCCGATCCAGATGCCCTCGCGCAGATCATCGGCAACCTGCTCCAGAACGCGGCTCGATATACGCCCTCGCAGGGAACGGTCTTCGTCCGGGCATCCCACGAGGGCGATTCGACTCTCGTCTCCGTCGCCAACACCGGCCCGGGCATTCCAGCAGACGACCTTCCGCACGTGTTCGAGCGCTTTTATCGCGTCGAGAAGTCTCGCGATACAGCACGTGGTGGAGCCGGAATCGGTCTGGCGATCGTGAAACAGCTGGTCGAGTCGTTCGGCGGGCAGGTGGGTGCAGAATCCGGCACCGGCTTGACGCGCTTCTGGTTTCGCCTGCCTGTCACACAGCTGTAACGCAGGGCCCGTAGACCGAGAGCGTGCTCACGATCCGACAAGGAGCTCTGGCGGGCATGGTGGCCGGGATCGCTTTCGCGTTCGCGCAGTCTGTACTGCGTTTCGCGGGGATCTCGCTGCCGTCGGAGCTCGTTGCAGACCGCGTATTGCCGCACCTTCCCGTCCACCAGTTCCTCGACTTGCTCGGCCGGATGGGCGGGGCGCAAGCGGCCAAGAACCAGGCGCTGCTCGGCGGCTTCATCGGCTCGGTCGCCGTCGGGATCATGGTCGGCGGCCTGTATGCGGTGTTGCTGCGCCGGCCATCGCTCGCACGGCGCCTTGTCCGCTCGCTGGCCATCGCCGTCGTGATCGCGTGGATCCTGACCATCGTCGTCCTCTGGCCGGTCCTCTGGGCAAGCTACCTGGGGCTCCCCCCTGCCATCGGCACAGCAGTGACGGCGCTCGGGCTGCTGATCGAATACGCCATTTACGTCGCCACTCTGCACCTGGCAGCGCGGCAGATGCGTCCTCGCCCCGCCGCCGCCGCGGGCGACGTCGACCGCCGGCGCGTGCTGCTGGGCATCGCCGGCGCGGTCGTTGGTCTGTCTACCGCGGGTTTTGTTACGGCCCTCTATCGCGGGAGCGCCCTCGGATACGACGGAATGACGTACGACGGTCCCGTGGAGCCGACCGCACCGAACCAGGAGTTCTACGTGGTCACCAAGAACCTGATCGACCCCAACGTTTTCGAACCCGCCTGGCGGCTGGAGGTGACTGGCCAGGTCGCTCACCCGGCCACCTACCGACTGGCGGATCTGACGAACATGCCGAGCTGCGTCACCCAGGACACGACGCTGGAGTGCATCAGCAACAGCGTTGGCCGGGGCCTGATCAGCAACGCGGCCTGGCACGGCGTCCCGTTGCGCACGCTGCTTGACGCCGCAGCGCCGATGCCGAACGCGGTCGGGGTGACCTTTTACGCGGTCGACGGCTACATCCACACGACGTCACTCGAAACGGCAATGGCCTCAGGGACGTTCCTGGCCTGGCAGATGAACGGGCAGCCGCTCCCCGATCGTCACGGCTATCCGCTTCGGCTCCTCGTGCCGAGCGCCTACGGTGAAGTCAGCGTCAAGTGGCTGACCCGAATCGACGTGGTCGATCACGCCGAGTCGGGCTATTACGAGACACAGGGCTGGCAGCCGCGGTTCGTAAAGACCATGTCTCGCATCGACAGCCCGAAGAAGCAACAGGCCTTGAGGGCGGGCTTGCCCGTAACGCTTCAGGGCATCGCCTACGCAGCGGATCGCGGGATTTCCCAGGTCGAGGTTAGCGTCGACGGCGGCGGCTCATGGGCGCCGGCGCGGGTGGGCTATGGCAAGCCGATGACCTGGTACATCTGGACGGCGAGCTGGACTCCGCAGCAGAGTGGTTTGGCCACGCTCGTGGTGCGAGCCCGCGATGGCAATGGCGATGCGCAGATCGCGACGCCACACGGCTCCGCACCGGCGGGAGCCACCGGGCTGCACCAGGTTCAGGTGATGGTGCTGCCCTGAGGGCAGCCTCGCTCGTCACGATCCGTCAACGCGAACGGATGCTGCCGTTCCCAGGGCTGGCGGTGGCTATGGCGTCCGGGACGTTCGCCGTTTACTTCGTATACGCGGCGTTGCGGTGGGCGACGTTGAGAAGCTCGTCGTTCGACCTGGCCTACTTCGACCAGGTGGTCTGGAACGCTTCCCAGGGCCACGGCTTCGCGTCGAGCTTTGCGCCGTATCCATTCTTTGGACAGCACTTTTCGCCCGCACTTGCGCTTTTCGTGCCTCTTTACGCCATTCACCCCTCGCCCGTGTGGCTGCTGGCAGCGCAGTCCATCGCCCTTGGGGCGGCAATCCTGCCTCTCTTCGCCCTTGCCCGCACCTGGCTGGACGTCCCGTCTGCGGCGATCGCGTGTGCGGCGTTTGCGCTTCAACTCTTTGTGCTGCGCGCGGTCAACTACGACTTCCACACCGAGGTGCTGGCCGTGCCATTCGTGTTCTGGGCGGTCCTCGGTGGAGCGCGCGCAAGTCGCGCGGGCGACCTCACCCTGGTCCTGGCCGGATGTATGCCCATGCTCTGTAAGGAGGACGGCGCGCTGGTCTCTCTGGGCGTCGGCTTCCTCGGCTGGGCCGTCTTTCATCGGCGCGCGGGCATCCTGCTGATGGCGGTCGGAGTCATTTACGGTCTATTGGTCACGGTCGTCGTGATGCCTGCGATCAGAAACGGCGTGCCACAGGACCTGATTGCTCGATATGGCTATCTCGGCTCGTCGGTCCCGGGCATTTTGCTTGGCGTGGTCACGCATCCCGACCTGGCGATAAAGCATCTCCTGAATCCCGGACCGTTATCGGCCGTTGTGCTGCTACTAGGCGGAGTCGCGTTCCTTCCGCTCATGCGCCCAATCGCGCTGGCGGCTGCAGCGCCAGCTCTGCTGTTCGCCCTCCTTTCCCAGAGATACCAGCAGCAGATGCTGTTCGACCAGTATGGGATCCAGTCTGGACCGATGGTGTTCATCGCCGCCCTGTTGGGTTGGGCTCGAGTCCGCACGCTGACTCCACGATTCGAATTCGTGCGGCCCGCGCTAGCGGGCTCGACCGTGCTGGCCCTCGCCCTGGGAGCGCCGTCGATCGGATTGGGTTCGTTGCAAGCAGGTCGTGACGCCCAGAGCCTGGCTGCGGCGGTTCCCGCGCTGGCGTCGGTCGATGCGAGCGACGACTTGCTGCCCATGCTCTCGGAGCGCAGAAGCATGGGCATCCTCGGTGCACCTCACCGCGAATGGGTCGCGGTGGATGCGTCGACCCCCAATGGCGATCTGCTTGCTGCGCTTCCCGTCCACGGCTATGTGATGGTCGGCAGGTGGGGCCGGCTCAGCCTCTGGCATGAAGAGCGGTAAGTCGCCGGGTAACAACTTCCAATGTGGCGATGACGCTGAAGAGAGTGTCCCTCAGCCGTGAATGAAGGCTCCCTTCATCGAGGTGGCGCACGGGCATTCGCGGGCTTCTGGAATGCGCGGGATCAGGTCCAGCACGAGGTCTCTGACGCGAGCGATGTTGGTGGCGAATTGCGCCACCACCTCGTCTACTGACACGGGCCTGACATCTGGATCGCCTTCCAGTCCAGCGTCGTAGTCGGTGATCAACGAGATGTTGACGTAGCACATCTCGAGCTCCCTCGCCAGGACCACCTCGGGGTATTGGGTCATGTTCACGACTGCCCAGCCCATAGACGAAAACCAGCGGCTCTCGGCCAGCGTCGAGAAGCGCGGACCCTGGATGACGACCACCGTGCCATGGTCGTGCACATCCAGGCTCCGCTCTGCGCCTACGCTCGCCGCCAGCTCGCGCAGGATCGGACAGTAGGGGTGGGCCGTGCTGACGTGCGCAACCTTCGGTCCCGTGTCGAAGTATGTGTCCTGGCGTCCCGACGTCCGGTCTACGAACTGGTCGCAGATGACGAGGTCGCCCGGTTTGACGTGGCTCTGCAGGCTGCCTGCCGCGACGGGCGCGACCACGCGGCTGACGCCCAGCGAATGCAGGGCCCAGAGGTTGGCTCGGTAGTTGATCGCGGACGGAGGCAGGGTGTGCTCCCGGCCGTGCCTCGGGATGAACGCGATCTGGCGCTCCCCGAGCCGCCCGATCGCGACCTCATCACTCGGCGCCCCGTATGGCGTCTCGACCTGCACGAAATCGACGTGTTCGAGCAGACGGTAGAACCCGGAGCCCCCCAGGACTCCGATTTCGGCGCCATGAGAACGGTGTGACCGGTCGATGCTATTCAGCGCGCTTCCCTACTCAACTGGTTGCCCGGTGCCTGACGAGGCGTAGCCTCGAGCACCCTCCGGATGGCGATGGACTCTGCCACCGCGATCTTCACCCCGGACGCCTGATGTTCTCAGGTAATCATTGCGCGGCGTTCGACTGGTCCGGGGCCAAGCGCGGCGATTCCCGGAACGAGACCGCTGCAGCTGGGGGGCCATCACGCATTGAACCGCGGCGTCAGCTGCTGGGCGTCCCCTGGGTATTGGCCGAGGCCCGCATCGTCACATCTGGCTTTTAGAATGTCGTTCGCCTGCGACCTGATGGGGCAGAACGGCTGATGGCCTCGATTGAACGAACCAGACTGCATCAGTCATCGAGCGGCTCAGTCCGGTGGCGGAGCTGGGGACCTTATCTGAGTGAGCGCGCGTGGGGCACTGTCCGCGAGGACTACAGCGCAGACGGCAGCGCATGGGAGTTCTTCCCGCACGACCATGCGCGGTCGCGGGCTTTCCGCTGGAACGAAGATGGCTTGGCCGGAATCTGCGACGAGCAGCAGATCCTGTGCTTCGCACTGGCATTTTGGAATGGTCGTGACCCGATACTCAAGGAGCGCATCTTCGGCCTGACCGGCAATGAAGGCAACCACGGCGAGGATGCCAAGGAGTACTGGTTCTACCTCGACTCCACGCCGACTCATTCCTGGATGATCTGGCGCTACCTCTACCCTCACGGCCCACTACCATATGGCGAGCTGGTCGAACAGAACCGGACGCGCAGCCGGACTGAGCCTGAGTTCGAGCTACTCGATACCGGCGTTTTCGACGAGAACCGCTACTGGGAGATCACCGCATGCTATGCGAAGGCGGCGGAGGACGACCTCCTCGTGCGCGTCACGGTCCACAACCCAGGTCCCGATCGCGCCGAGATCGACCTTTTGCCCACTTTGTGGTTCAGAAACACCTGGGCGTGGACGCCCGGCGATCCGGTGCCGAGTATCCGAGCGGAGGGTGACCTGATCGTGGCGGAGCACTGGGAGCTGGGTTCGATGAGCCTCGCTTCTGACCGCTCGCCAGCCCTTCTCTTTTGCGACAACGAAACCAACACCGAACGGTTGTGGGGCGTGACAGGACGTAGTCGATTCCCCAAGGACGGGATCAACGATCACATCGTGCGCGGCTTGCCGACTGTGAACCCGGAGCGCGCGGGCACCAAGGCAGCATTTCATCATCACCTGAGTGTTGGTGCTGGTGCCACCACGACGATCAGGCTGCGCCTCAGCGCATCCGGCCAAGCGGTCAATGGAGGGTTTGACTCGATTGTCGAGCAGCGCCACGCGGAAGCCGACGAGTTCTACGCGGAGCTCAGTCCTCCAGGCACCGATCCGGATGAGGCAATCGTGCTGCGACAGGCAATGGCAGGGATGCTGTGGTCGAAGCAGTTCTACAACTACAACGTCGAGCGATGGCTCGAGGGTGACCCCGCCGGTCCGCCTCCACCGGCACAGCGGCTGGCCGGCCGCAATTCATCCTGGAGACATCTGGACAACCGTGACGTGATCTCCATGCCTGACAAGTGGGAGTACCCCTGGTACGCCGCCTGGGATCTGGCTTTCCATTGCGTCCCGCTGGCGCGGGTGGACCCGGATTTCGCCAAGTCACAGCTGCTGCTTCTGTGCCGAGAGTGGTACATGCATCCGAACGGACAGCTTCCCGCGTACGAATGGGCTCTTGGTGATGTAAATCCACCCGTGCACGCCTGGGCGGCGCTCCGCGTCTTTGAGATCGACGGCTCGCGAGACTTCGACTTTCTCGGCCGCATCTTCCATAAGCTGCTGCTCAACTTCACCTGGTGGGTTAATCGCAAGGACAGCGAAGGCAACAACGTCTTCCAGGGCGGCTTTCTCGGCTTGGACAACATCGGTCTGTTTGACCGCTCATCGCTGCCCATAACTGGACATCTCGAACAGTCGGACGGAACCGCGTGGATGGCGATGTACTGCCAGAACATGCTCGAGCTGGCGCTGCTCCTGGCGCAGCACGACCGGGTGTACGAGGATCTCGCGATCAAGTTCTTCGAGCACTTTGCGCTGATCGCATCCGCCCTCAACAACCGCGGTCTGTGGAACGAGGAGGATGGTTTCTACTACGACGTGCTCCACCTGGCCGACGGTTCGAGCCGGCAGCTTCCCGCGCTCTCCATGGTCGGACTGATACCGATGTTTGCGGTCACGACACTGGGACCGCAGACCATGGCCAGACTGCCGGAATTCATGCGCCGAGCCGATTGGTTCACCGCCCACAGGCCCGAGGCGATGGGAGTCGTCGATCACATCCGGCACGAGAGCCACGCCGGTTGGCGGCTCTTATCGATCGTGTCGCCGCAGCGCCTGCGGCGGATCCTGACTCGTGTTCTCGATCCTGAGAGATTCCTGTCTCCGTACGGCGTGCGGGCGCTGTCACGGTGGCATCGTGATCATCCTCTCGAAGTTGATGTCGGCGGCTACACGGCGCGCCTTGGTTATGAGCCAGCCGAGTCGTCAACCGGTTTGTTTGGCGGAAATTCCAACTGGCGCGGACCGATCTGGATGCCAGTCAACTATCTCCTGGTCGAGGCGCTCCGCGTTTACCACCGCTACCTGGGTCCCGACTTCACAGTCGAATGCCCCTCCGGGTCCGGCCGTCTGATGAATCTCGACCAGGTGGCGGACGAGATCGGCCGTCGGCTGGTCACGATCTTTGTAGATCGCGGCGGTCGCCGCCCGGTTTTCGGCGATGCTCGGCGATTTCAGGACGATCCGGCGTGGCACGACCTCATTCCGTTCTACGAGTACTTCAACGGGGACACGGGCGCAGGCGTTGGTGCTTCACATCAGACTGGCTGGACGGGCCTCATCGGCGAGCTGGTGCTTCAACTGAATCAGCGAACGCGGCAAGCGCACTGACAGGATTCCCATGCAACGGCAAACCACAGGCCTAACATGCCACCACCGAGAGTCCGCCCCACAGGAGTACGAACACGGGATCGTCCGTGGGATCCGGCCCGGAAGCCGGAGCGTGGGACTTCTCCCATGCGGCCCTGAAGGCGGGGTGCCGCATCAGGTGGCCTTCGTCGATCCTCAACGGCTTCGCGGCCAGCAGATCCTCTCCCGCCGGGGTGATCCTGAGCTTGGATCCGAGCCTGTCGAACGCCGCAACCAACGCTCCGAGCGGCCCGCTCCTCACGATTTCGATGAGACCTCCCTTCTGTAGGTCCTCCACCGCCCAGGCGACATTGAAATCGAAAACGTTGCCGCAGCCCGGAAGTGTCACCGCTCGGGCCGCCTGCGTCACGCCGAAGTGCTTTGCCACCGGCGAGACAAGATCCCAACCCTGGTGAAGATGTCCATCGGCCAGCACTTCCAGTAGCGTCAGCCTGATTGAGGCGTGGTCCGGAATGCCCACCGACCGTGAACGGCTGATGGACTCGTGCTCGATTTGATTGAGGTCCAGGTTGTCGTGGATATCGGACTGCAGTTTTGACTGCAGTTTGAGTGCAGTTACGGTGTAACACCCCGGCACAGCGCGGCACGGCGTGGTCAAACGAGTTCACCACCTAGAATTCATGGGACCCGTTCCGGAGTAGCTCAACGGTAGAGCAGGCGGCTGTTAAGGATCCAGGCGCTGCCATTGTGGTCAGCTGTTTGAGTTCACGAAGGCCTTCAATGACGGCCACCATCAGTTTTTTGACTGCAGTTGGCGAGCTAAGCAGGCGATTCGCTGCCGCCTGCCGGATCATCAACTCGATCCGAGCGCTGGTCGCCTCGTATGCCAGTCTGTCGCGCGCTCGTAGGCACGCGCTGCTCGCAGAACGGTTCCGTCGTCGAGCCAGCGTCCGACAAGCTGAAAAGCCAGCGGGAGGCCGGATTGATCAAAACCAGTGGGTAGTGATACCGCCGGCTGGCCCGTGACGTTCGCCGGCGTGCAGTACCGGATAAGCGCTTCATTCAGATCCTCCGTATCGCGACCATTGATCGTGACTGTTTGAGCGCCCACTTCCCACGCTGGGAACGACACGACGGGCATTGCGAGGACATCCACGGTCTTCATCACGTCTGTGTAGGTGGAACGGATCACCTGCCTGACGCGCTGGGCATGAACGTATTCAGTGGCAGGAATGAACTCACCCTTGAGCACTGTCCTCGTAAGTGCTGGGGAGTAGTCATCAGGACGCTCGCGGAGACTCTTTCTGTGCGCCTCGGCAATCTCCGGCCCAGCGATGACGCTGGCCACCGTCCTCGAGAGGAGATGGTCAGGCAGTTCGACCTCCTTTAGGACTGCGCCCTCGCGTTGGAGTGTGGCGATTGCGGCCATATATGCGTCAGCCATTGCGGTGTCGATCACCTCAGTCGATTGCCGGCGCGGGACGCCAACGACTAGACCGCCTAGCCCCGCGTCGAGGTCGCCCTCGAAGTCGGGAGGCATCGCGCGAACACTGGCGGGGTCATCCGCGTCATGGCCGGCCACGGCACCCATCAGCATCGCGATGTCCAGAACCGTGCGAGCCAGCGGGCCGACATGGTCGAGGCTGTAGCTGCCCGGAACGACGCCGGCGCGGCTGACCAGTCCATACGTCGGCTTGAGGCCGATGACGCCGCACGCAGCCGCTGGCAGGCGGACTGAGCCCCCTGTGTCGCTTCCTAAGCTGCCGTAGGCGAGGCCTGCCGCCACGGCACATGCCGGCCCGCTGCTGGAGGCGCTGCAGCAACGGGTGTGGTTCCAGGGATTGATGCATTCTCCGTACCTTTCATTGACGTCGCCGAAAGCAAGCTCATAGAGGTTGAGCTTCCCTACGATCACGGCACCCGCCCGTTTTAGGCGCGCGACCACAGTGGCGTCGCGTTCTGGAACCCAGTCCGCCAAGACGTCCGAGGCAGCAGTGGTCCGAATGCCTGCGGTTGCGATGTTGTCCTTTAGTGCAACTGGCACGCCCTGCAGCGAACCAATGCGGTTGCCTCTTGCAAGTTGGTCGTCGGCGGCGGCCGCTTGTTCCAAGGCTTCGTCCGGCAGAACCGTGATGAAGGCGTTGAGCTGCGGATTTAGTCGCTCGATCCGCTCGAGCGTCAATCGGGTGACTTCCTTGGACGAAACCTCCCGACGGCTGATCAGCGCGGCGACGTCAGACAGCGATCGGTAGGAAAGGTCCGTCGCGGCGCCGTCCGCCATTTCTCCAGGTCCTTACTGAGAGTGCTGGATAGGAAAGATGACGGCCATCTCATGCGAAGAGACATCTATCTCCCAGAGCTCTATTAGCTCATCGCAAAGGCGGGAAAGCTGCTCGGCTATGGTCGTGAATTCCAGTTCAGGAACTTTGATTCCAAAGATCTTCGCGTATGTTCGAATGTCATCGGGCGCAATCGCAATGCTCGGTGTGTCCATGCTTCCGTAGTGTGCGGGTTCTACCGACACTTATCCTGGATCGCCACGATCGCCCCAATCGATTCGCTTGAACGGCCATTCGCGTCCTAGCCAGTCCCGTATGGCAGCTTCCAGGATCGGGTCAAGTCCCTTGTCCCATGCGCTACGCCGAACCCACATCCAGACCCGCGCATCGTGGGTTTCCGATGGATTGATGTAAGCGCAGCCAAGCACCTGTGACTCGTCCGGCGCCACCATCGTGTAAGCGAACGACCGCCGCATCTTGAACTCCCGCTGGTGCCACCCCAGATCGACCAGGTCTTCGGCGACCGTCATTACAAACGGGGGCTTCGACGCACCGGTTCGGTCGACCCTATCGCAGATCGCATCAAAGTCCTTGACGACGTCGTCGATGGCCAGCATTCTCAATCGGAAGTGCTCATGCTCGAGGCCGGCGGGCACGGTGAAGTCAGCCGGAACAAGTTCATACATGGTTTCAGCCTCGCGTTCCGAATGTCAGTCCAGAATTACGCAGATCAGCTCACTGGGTGAGATACCACTCCTCCGGCGTCAATTGGAGGAGCGCGCTTTGCGGCACAGCTCCGTGGAGCTTGGTGCTTATCGCCGAGACCTGGTTCACCGTGTTCGGGATCCAGAGGTCCGGAAGCTGCGTCGCAAGGTAGTCCACGTACCGAGTCCAGTTGGCTGGGTCGTCAGAAGTCTCGATTGCCTGAAGGTTGGCGTCGTTCGTCGGATCGCTGTAGCTGCCGCTATTGGCGCCACCGCCGGTACCGAAGACTGATTCGCCACTGGGGTAAGGATTCGTGATGATCCATGCCGGAACTCCCCACTGAATCGCCTGCCAGCTGCAAGCTGCATCAGACGGCTGACATGGGCTGGCCAAGGCCACAACCTGATTGCCGGTACCCTCCGTAAGGTCGACTTTGATCCCTGCCTTCGAGAATGACGACTTGAGGGCCTGCATCATTTGAGAGATCGCCGTGGTACCGCCAACATAGGCAAGGCTGAACTCCAGCTTGGCGCCAGCTGAAATCCCAGCGCCGCACTGGGTGTCTCCTGTGCCCGGTTGCGAGCACGTGGTAATGCCGTCGGGTTGAACATTCCAGCCATGGCCCGTCAACATGCTGACTGCCTTGGTCGGATCGTAAGGAAACTTTGGTGATTGCTCTGACGAAGGTGCATATACGCCCGGCGGATAAATTGGCGTCGGTCCGTTCGTCGGTTGACCTGCCGCACCAAGAAATGCCTTGATCCAGCCTGGCTCATCAATTAATGACTGCATGGCCTGACGGACATATAGCTGAGAGAAGATCGGGCCCATGACCGGATTGTGAAAGTTGAGTAGCACATAGGAAATGGAAACCAAAGGCCAGGGCTGCAAGGTATATCCCTTCGACTCGAACGCTGAGCTCTGGCTCAGATCCTCGAGCGGTACGTATCCATAGGTAATGCCCCCAGACCGAACGACGTTGGCCTCAGCCGTATCGGATGCGAACGGCTGCATTATGAACTTGGCGATCCTTGGTTTTGGGCTTCCCGAGTAGTTGCTATTCGGAACCAGAGCTGCATACCCGTCGGTTCGGAACTCGCTCAACTTCCATGGCCCATCAACGACCTGCCATAGCGGGTTGGTGGCGTAGGTCTGAAGGCTCTGGGCTTGACTGTTGAGGTACTTGTACACGGCTCCGGCGCCGCTGGTAGTTTGGTCGTAGTCGCCGATCGCGCCTGAATCGGACGTTTTGTCCCAGACATGCTGTGGGATCGGGAAGATCTGTGAAAGCTGCGTGTCGGTAAACCATGTGGTCGAGTAGGTCTTGTTCAGGGTTAGCGTCAGTTGAGTTGGGGAGTCAGCGCTCATACCAACGATGTTGTCGGGAAACTGACCTGGAATGTATTGACACCAGTTGTTTGGGCTGCCCTTGACCAAGTTGATCCAGAAGATGACGTCTCGTGTGGTCACAGGCGTGCCGTCTGACCATTTGTAGTCCTTCATCTTGATGACCACTGTATTGCCTGTGATCTGAGGTGGATCCGCAAGACTGCGATTGGTATTGAGAACAAGCTGGGGTCCCACTCCAAAGGAATACAGGGGTCGATACTGCATGTAGACGAATTGCGAGTTCGAAGGTTGGCAGTACTGCAAGCTGTCCATGGGCAAGATGTAGTTGACTGTGCCGGACGACTGATTCTCGGCAAAAGACACAGTGCCTCCGTTGACGATCGTTCCCGAACCACCGCTGCTACTGGAGCACGCCCCAAGCACCGCCGAGATGACCGCGAGCACTGTCATCTTTCGCATCGAAGTTGGTCGCATTAGTTATTCATCCTCTCCCCGGCATTCGACCAGGGCAGCCAACAGGACTTCGCCGGGACCATGACGTCGTCGATCTTGCTTCGTCCAGGCAGCGCGCGATCGCGCAGAGGTTGTCCGTGCACGCAAGATGCGTCCGCCCGGACACTCCCCAGGCACCAGCCGACCCATGCGGTCACTAACCGCCACCGGCCGCGATCCTAGCACAATTTCTTTCTAGCGATAGATAAGTTTCTGGCTAGAATGACTGGCTCGCCCACCCAGGGGCGCTAATAAAAGGAGAAGACATGTCAGCCCCTGTAGTCGATGCGCACCTTGACCTTGCGTTCAACGTTCTTCGCGGCAGGGACTACCGCCTTGAGGTGGGCCAAATACGGGCGGCCGAGCATCGCTCCGAAGAGCAATGCACGGTTTCGCTGCCAGAACTTCGTCGAGCGCACGTCGCGATCGCCTTCGCAACCGTCATGGCCATGCCAGAGAGTTGGGACGCGACTGGCATACCCATCTACAAGACAGTGCCCTCCGCCGATGGCCGCGAACAACTTGGGGTTTACGAGGAATGGCACCGAGAAGGGCTCGTTCGGATTATTCGCAGCCAAGCCGATTTGGACAACCATCTGGAGCTTTGGAGCCGGGACTCCGTCTTAGGCCTGGTGCTCTTAATGGAGGGAGCCGATCCGATCGACGAGCCCGCCGACCTGCGAGAGTGGTGGCGGGCCGGCATCCGGATTATCGGTCCGGCCTGGAGCAAGACCCGCTACGCAGGGGGTACGGATCGGCCAGGCGGCTTATCGGAGGCGGGCCATGAACTCGTGTCACGGATGGCAGAGATTGGCGTTGCACTCGATCTATCCCACATGGCAGACGAGGCATTTCAACAAGCTCTCGCCATCGGCGCGCACGGCGTACTTGCAAGTCACTCCAATGCCCGAGCAATAGTGCCGACTGACCGCCAGCTAAGCGACGAGATGATTCTCGCCATCGGCTCGCGCGGAGGCGTAATAGGCCTAAACCTCTACAACGAATTCATCCATCCCGGTTGGCACCACGAGCGCGATAGGCCCCGGGTAGGTCTGGATGACTTGCGACGTCATGCTGACCATATAGCGGGGATCGTCGGTTGGGAGCGTGTGGGAATCGGATCCGACCTAGATGGCGGTCTCGGCCTGGAGGAGACTCCAGTCGAGATCGAAACCGTCGCAGACTTAGATAAGCTCTGTTCGGTGATCCCCGAGCCGGCATGTGCCGGGTTTCTCGGCGCCAACTGGATCGACTGGTTACGCCGGACCCTGCCGACATGACCGATGACGGTTCGCCCTGCAGCTCCGCAGCTTCGCGTGAGCGCACCTTTCCGAAACTTCCTCCCGTACGTGACATCAGCACAACCAGCGCGATCAGGATTGACGCAGCGCCTTTCCCCGACTGGGCGCTAATCGCGCACGGCAAGGCCTGGGTCTCGGGTGTTGAGCCCGGACTGGCGAGCTTCGACTTGGCGACTGGGAAAAGGCGAGACAGCGTTCAAATTGCGAAGGTTTGCCTCGCAATGGATCACGGATTTGAATCAGTTTGGGTTGCTTCATGCGATGGCAATCCGGTTCTGTATCGCGTGGATGGGGCGTCAGGCCGGCCGATGGCTCAGATTGACCTCCCAGCCGAAGACCTCGCGGACGAGTCATCTGTGGGAGTGGGTGAGGGCCATGTTTGGGTGTTGTCCGGCTCCGAGCCGCGTCGTTTGATCGTTATTGATCCGACAACCGACCACGTGCTTGATTCGTTTACCGCACCACCAAATGCAACAGCCGTGCGCGTGGGATTGGGTGGCGTCTGGGTATCCACGAGTGACCCAGGGGGGGTCGTTCGGCTACATCCTCAGACAGGCCAGATCGTTGCGCACACGTCTGCAGGCCGTGGAGCGAGATTCCTTGCGCTCAGCACTAATGCGGTGTGGGTAATGAATCTCGCTGAGGGCACGATCTCTCGCATCGATCCGACTCTCAACCGAGTGGTTGCATTGGTCAGGGTCTCCCGAGGCGAAATCGCCGGAGGCGACATCGCGGCGACCGACCACTCGGTGTGGGTTCGAGTCACCGATGCGCTCGTTGCGCGTGTGGATACCTCCACGAACGAAACGGTTGATCGGCTGGGTCCGCGGGTCGGCAGCGGGAGCGTGGCCATCGCCGATGACTCGGTTTGGATCACAGCCCACGACGTGCAAGCTATTTGGAGTTTGCCCATCAAGGGAGCGAACTCAACCCGATAATCGGTACTAACGGCGCTGCAACCGGACGCCGAATGCATCGCGGAGCGCGTCACCGATGAAATTGATTGCGATCACTGTTACGACGATGGCGATACCGGGCGGCAAGATCAACCACCAGAAACCGGCCAACGTGTACGTCGCGCCCTGCGCGAGCATTCCTCCCCAATCCACTTCCGGTGGCGGGATTCCGAGCCCGAGATATGACAGAGCGGCAACTGTCACGATTGCGTCTGCGACCTGGAAAGTGGCCGCGACAACGATCGTTCCGATTGCGTTTGGGGCTATATGTCGGAACACGATGTAGAGTCCGGTAGCCCCCATCAGCCGGGCGGCCTGCACATACTCGCGCACCCTCAGGGACAGTGTTTCTCCCCGCACAAGCCGCGCCGGGCCAAGCCATGCGAACGCCGCCACGACGAGAATCAGCAGCAACCGGTTAAGGCCGTGCGGTAACAAAGAGGCGACGAACATCAGAAAGAACAGAGAAGGGATGGCAAGCATTCCGTCGACCAGCCTCATCATCACGCCGTCGAGCAAGCCGCCGGCGTATCCGGCAATCGCCCCCCAAATCGCGCCAATAGCTGTCGCGAGCAGCGCGGCCGCGACGGCTACTTCGAGCGAGAGCTGGCCACCGTACATCAGGCGACCGAGCTCGTCGTAGCCGACCTCGTCTGTCCCGAGGATATGGCCCGCAGCCGGTGGCAGGTTGACCTGCAGGATGTTGATGTGTACCTGGTCGGTCCGATACAGAAGTGGCCCGACAAAACAGAAGATCAACCCAACCAGGACAACGCCGATACCTACTACGGCAAGGCGATTCTCGACAAAAACCTCAACCATCCGGCCGAGCTGGCCACCCCGGAGGGCAGGAGGGAGAGCTAATAGTCGGTCGGAGGACCTTGCTCGTGATCGAGTCGTGGACTCCACCATGCCGGTGGCAGGGTCGGGTTGCTCACTCACTTCGTGTAAACAACCCTTGGGTCAAGGGCGGCGTACCCAAGGTCCGCCATTAAGGAACCGATGACCGTCGCTATCCCTGTGACGAGGACAACGCCGAGCTCGACTGGGAAGTCGTCACCAGTCGCAGCGTTCCAGAACAAGAGGCCCATCCCTGGGTAGTTGAACACCGCCTCGACGATCAGGGTGCCAGCCACCACCGAGGGCAGATTCAAGCCGATAAGAGTGACTAATGGGATGCAGGAATTCCTAAGAAGGTGTCTCGAGACGATCGCACTCTGCTTCAAGCCTTTCGATCGCGCTGTGACCACATAGTCTTGCGACAGAGCGTCAATTACGGACGACCGCATGTATCGACTGAACAGCGCGACGTTCCACAACGTTAGAGCGAGCACGGGGAGAACTAGGCCCCAAGGATCAGCGAGAATCTCTCCCACATCAAAACCCTGCGGCGCTTCAGGCGGGAAGATTGGAACACAAATGGAGAACGCCAGTACCAGTAACAGAGATAGAAAGAAGATTGGCATCGCATAGAAGATGAACGAGGCGGTCGTCAACGCGGAATCAAGCGCAGAGTTACGTCTTAGGGCTTCGATGAGGCCAATCGGAATCCCGAGAAGAACCGCGAGGACGAGTCCGGTCAGTGTCAGAAGAAGCGTCTTCGGCAGGCGTTCCTCGATGAGGCTCGTGACGCTCTGGTTCAGCTTGTAGGAGAAACCTAGGTCCCCACGGACCACATTGCGCATGTAAACGATGTACTGAACAGGGAGTGGCTGATCGAGACCATTCTGATGATTGAACTCAGCGATCTGTGCCGCTGTCGCGTGATTCCCCAGGACCGCTCTGCCCGGCCCGCCGGGCAGTGCATGTTGAAGCCCAAACGTGATGAGGGTAACTACAAAAAGAATTACGATCCCCTGTCCGAAGCGACTGACCACGTAACGAGACATAACCCTTGATTCACCTAGTCAACGGGTGGAGCGCTTGGCGATCCGATCGATAAGCTCCAGTACGGCGGAAGCCATCGCGCCAATACTGTGCTCGGATGGCTTCATCAACATCGGCACAGCAGGGCGAACATGTCAACCTCTTTAGCCTTAGTATCTATCAATTGATCGAAAAATATTGTGACAAGCCAGTCGGTGGACGGATACGCGATGGCGGTTGAGGAGTCGCACGAGCGTCGCAATAGGCTCGGTCGGCCTCGTAACCGTCCCGCCAGCCTCCAGGCGCAGCCCCGCGAAGAAATCTTGAATGCAGCCGCGAGCCTATTTGAAATCCGCGGGTTCGGAGCAACCACGACTCGCCAGATCGCTGCCGCAGCAGGCCTCGAGCAAGGGTCAATGTTCCACTACTTCAGCCGGAAGGATGAGCTGCTCTCTGAACTCCTCGACCGGACCCTTGAGCCTGCGCTCGCATATGGAGCGTGGCTCGATCGTCAGACCTTACCAATTGAGCAGAAGCTGTATCTGCTGGCGTATAGGGATACTCTCAATATCTGCTCGGGGCCACACAACTTGGCCATGCTCATGCATCTCCCCGAGGCGCGACGCCCGGAGTTCAAAAGCTACTGGCAGAAGCGGCTAGTCCTGAAGCGAACCTACAGACGATACGTACTGGCCGGCTTACGCAACCGGACGTTTGCGGGCGTGCCGGCGGAGCTCGGTGCCGAGCTAGTGTTCGCTATGGTCGAAAGCACGATCGAATGGTTCGACCGCAGTCGTGATGATGCAGTCCGTGCAGCCGAGCGTGTTGCGACCGCGGTCCTCCGACTGCTTCTAGCGGACTATCTCCGAATCGGCGATGTGGTGGCTCTAGCCAACCTGCAACTCAAGCACGGGCCTGGATCGCCGTCCGCGCGCCGGCGGATAGCGCCGGGTCAGGCCGAGTAATTCAGGTGCCGACGGCCGGCATCGCAGCTACCGCAGGCGTATTGCTGCTACTGCTCGCGTTCGCACTGAATCTTGCTGGTCGACTGGAGCGCCGAAGCATCGCGTACCAGTCCATTAATGTGATCGGAGCCGGCCTTTCGTGTTACGCGGCGGTTCTGATTGCATTTTGGCCATTTGTAATCCTTGAAGGTTGCTGGGCAGCGGTGGCGGCCGTTGCAGTCCTTGTCCACTTCATGCCACGACGAAAACCAGTCCCGAAACAGGCCCCCTGAATAGCTATCTGGAACACATAAGCTGGCGGGATCTTTGATAAATCCAGTGGATTCTGAGAGCGACCAGCGCCGTGTACTTGAGATTGCCGGACTCTACACACACATCCGACTGCGCCACTCAACTGTCAAGGCCGTCGATGGGGTGTCATTGCATCTGGACGAGGGCGAGACGCTCGGACTTGTAGGTGAGTCGGGAAGCGGCAAGACCATGACGGCCATGTCCATCCTCCGACTGCTGCCTCGAGGTGCGGAAGTCGTGGCAGGACGCATCGATGTCGCTGGACAGAATGTAGTCAACCTTGATGAGGACCGGCTGCGCAGGATGCGGGGGAGCGAAATGGCGGTTGTATTTCAGGACCCGATGACCTCGCTTAACCCCACCATGCGGGTTGGCCGCCAGATCTCGGAGTCGATTCGCGCCCATCGCGGCTGGACGTGGGCACGATCTTCTGAACGCGCCGTAGAAGTGCTTGGGCTGGTTGGAGTGCCAAGGCCGCACGAGCGAATGAACGCCTACCCGCATCAGCTGTCTGGAGGCTTGCGGCAACGAGTCATGATCGCCATCGCTTTAGCGAACGAGCCTCGACTGCTAATAGCAGACGAACCTACCACTGCCTTGGATGTGACCGTTCAAGCCCAAATTTTGAAATTGATCACGAGCCTCAAGAACCGATTGGGAATGGCTGTCCTTCTGATCACGCACGATTTGGGCGTCATTGCGGGCCACGCTGACCGAGTGGCTGTGATGTATGCCGGCAAGATCGTCGAGTACGGCGTGACGCAGGATGTCTTCTCGTCCATGCGTCATCCCTACACACAGGCGCTCGTGCAGTCGATACCAGTCCCAGGCCTACCACGATCCCAGCCTCTCTATTCGATTCCCGGACAGCCTCCGAACCTCGCAGCTCCACCGCGGGGGTGCCGGTTTCACCCCCGATGTCGTTACGCGACTGAGCTGTGCACACTCAGCGAGCCGATGTTAGAAGGGCCAGCGACGAACCACACATACGCGTGTTTCCATCCTCTCGGAATCGGTGCATCGCCAAGTCGACCGGTCGAGGTTTAGCGGTGCTCGAGGGAGTTCCGGCACAAATGGGGCATCAGGCCAAGGGCCTTACAGAGGGTCCGATCCTCGAATTGAGGGGAGTCGTAAAGGAATATCAGGTGGGCCTCGGTCTCCCGTGGAAGCGCCACACCGCAACCATCAAGGCCGTATCCGGAACTTGGCTTGAGGTCTATCGCAACGAAACATTCGGTCTCGTGGGTGAGTCCGGATGCGGAAAGAGCACTCTGGCTAGACTCATTGTCCGTCTCGAGCAGCCCCAGGCTGGGCAGATTCTCTTTGAGGGCACGGAGCTGGCCCGGCTCGGTGGACGTGCGCTCCGGCGGTTGCGACGTGGTGTTCAGCTGGTCTTTCAGGACCCTTACGCCTCGCTTGATCCGAGCATGACCGTTGGTGAGATTCTCAATGAGCCATTCCGCGTACAGCACGTTGGCAATCGGGTCAGCCGACAGGCGAGGGTCAGAGAGCTTCTAGAGGAGGTTGGCTTACCCTCAGCCGCAACTGAAAGCTATCCACATGAGTTCTCTGGCGGCCAGCGACAGCGAATTGCGCTTGCTCGGGCCTTAGCACTGCATCCAAAGCTGATAGTCGCGGACGAACCGGTGTCAGCGCTCGACGTTTCGATCCGCGCTCAGATCTTGAACCTTATGAGTCGACTCCAGTCAGATCACGGACTGACTTACGTGATCATCTCACACGATCTCTCAGTAGTTCGCTATGTATCTGATCGGATTGGCGTTATGTACTTGGGCAAGCTTGTCGAAATCGGCCCCAGTGATGTCGTATACGACCGGCCGGCCCATCCCTACACCCAAGGTCTGATTGCAGCCGCGCCAGTTCCTGACCCCAGAACCGAGCGTTCCAAGCACGATGTCGCCCCCCAGGGCGAGCTGCCATCGTCAATAACCCCTCCGTCCGGCTGCCGGTTCAGAACAAGGTGCCTTCGAGCGCAAGCGATTTGTGCGGAGGCTGAGCCTGCCCTTCGGGCGATGGTTACCGGCCAACAGGCCGCTTGCCACTTTCCTCTAGAGGAGCCTGCGTAGGCTCAAGTTGTTATCCGACATCGCGGGCTCTCTCCTGGTAGCTTCGCAATGATTTCGCACAGGCCGCACCATCAGTTAAGCGGCTCATAGCCCGGTGCAAGCAAGCGCCACGGTGCAAGTGATTCCCAAAAGGCACCGAAATTCAGGATGAGGTGGTCATTGAATCGAGGACCAATGATCTCAAGCCCGAACGGCACACCGTTCGAATGAAGGCCTGCGGGAACGGAGAGGGCCGGATGTCCGGTGAGATTGGGAGGCTCGGTGTTGTACGCCCAAGGCGGAACACCAGATTGTGTCGCGCCAAGCAGCCGCCCATCCGCCAGCCAACCCGGCACTGACAGAGTCGGGGTAAGGAGGATAGCGTCCTCGCCCAACAGGTCATCAAGCTGTCGGGTGTACGACAGTCTTCGCTTGCGGGCCGCCAGATAGTCCTGGAAACCGATGCGCTCGGCGCCTTGCAGAATGCTCCGAACGGGAGGATCAAGGAGGTCGGATGATTCCGCGATCCGATCGGCCCCAATCTCATAGACGAGTTCCGGTCCAAGAATGCGACCGAAGTCGTCCGGCGCATAGCCTTGCGGAAAAACGTCAGATTGGCGAATTCGGCGCAACTCGAGTCGGTTGGTAGCCTCGATTGCGGAAACCGCGCTCTCAAACAACTTCTCGACTTCGGGATCAAGTGCGACATCGGGGAAGAGATGCTTCACAACAAATCCCTTCGCCGGAAAACGGTCGTGGTCTGAGAGATCCAGAGGTAGGCAGCTTGGGTCCCCTGGTGCTGGTCCTTCCAGAACCGCCAAGAGCGTTCGCACGTCCGCAATCGTCCAACCGAAGAGCCCATGGTTATTGAGTTCCATGGAAGGCAGGATCGAATCTCGCCCGATCAGTCCGTTACTTGGCTTCAACCCAACGAGACCGCAAAAGGCCGCCGGACACCTCACCGAACCGCCGATGTCAGTTCCGCTCGCGATCGCGGCAAGGCCAGCAGCGAGCGCAGCCGCGGACCCACCCGACGACCCTCCAGGAGACCATTCCGGTGCCCACGGATTCCTCGTAATTCCAAATAGCGGATTTGCCGTGTAGCCCTCTGCAGCCAGTTCCGAAGTATTCGTCTTGCCGACGACTATCGCGCCGGCGCGCCGGAGGCGTTTTGCCATCAAGCCGTCTTGCTTGGCTGGGGGCGCATTCTTATAAATCAGCGAGCCAAACGTCGTGGGCAGACCCTCCACGTCTTCCACGTCCTTGATCAAAGCCGGAAGTCCGGCCAAGGGCCCGATGGTCTGGCCCGCCGCTATTGCACGGTCGAGTGCATGTGCTTCAGCGAGCGCCTCGTCTGATCGGAGGCAGACAACCGCATTGATCTCGCGGGCGTCATTGATTCTCTGGAGACTCCGAGTAATGAGTTCAACAGAGGTTGTCGACTGGGTCCGAACAGAGTTGGCAAGCTCCGACAACCTACCGGGCATCAGACTGATGCAGGCTTACGCGACTTCCGGCGGTCCGCCATAACCGTTCCCTGGGCCATGGTCAACACAATCCGGTTAGGATCCTCCCAGAGTTCAGGTTCCTCGAGGGGATCCCCGTCAACGACGATTAAGTCGGCAGCCTTCCCAACTTCGAGCGTCCCTGTCTCGCTCGTTAGGCCCAGGAGGCGAGCAGCGCCTTCAGTTGCGGCGCGAATTGCGTCATGGGGTGCGAGGCCGTTGTGCACCATCAAACTCAATTCCTTGGGCGGATACATGCCGTATACCGCATCACTGCCCATCGCGAGATGGACCCCCCGGTTTGCCGCGCGACGGAAATTGGCTTTCTGGAGTTCGAACGTCTCCGTCATCTTCTTGACGGCCCAGGGGGGGACCTCGCCCCGAGAAATCCGCTCAGGTGACAGGAGTTCCTCGCTCATCAAAAGGGTCGGGACCAGTGTCGCGCCTCGCTCGAGCATCATGTCGATGGCTTCGTCATCGAGCAGGTCGCCGTGCTCGATAGACGTTATTCCAGCCCGAAGGGCATTCTTGATGCCTCGTGTTTCGGCGGCATGCGCCAACACACCGAGTAAGCCGGCTGCCGCCGCCTCTTCAACCGCAGCTCGCATTTCTTCGACAGTGAATTGGCTAGCGCCTGCCTTGTCGCCGGCCGAAAGGACTCCGCCGCTGGCCATTACTTTGATCCAGTCAGCACCCGCCCGGATTTGCAGGCGTGCCGCCCGACGCACTTCCTCCGGTCCGTCTGCGATGCCTGAAGGAAGGTCGGGGGGGAGAGGGCCCTTCAGGTCGACTCCGGAGAGAGTATGGCCGTCGCCGTGCCCACCGGTCTGGGAGAGAAAGTTGACTGACACCTGAGTCCTTGGGCCCTTAAATCTTCCGGAAGAGAAAGCGGTGCGGATTCCAGCGGGGCAGCCGCCAGCATCGCGAACTGTGGTAATCCCGCCCTCGACCAAAGCCTTTCCCCAATCCAGCGCCATTACGATTCGGTCAGTCCAAGATCTCTGCACCGACTCGTGCAGAGGCTCGAGCCGCATTGTCAAGTGGACATGGCAATCAATCAAGCCTGGCATTAGCATCAGCCCGGCTAAATCGATTTCTTGGGCGTCCGAGGGAACGGGAATTTGAGCGTGACTACCGACCGCGGAGATTCGTCCAGCGTCATCAACCACCAAGATTCCGTCATTGATTGGCTGTGACGACCTGGCATCGAGCAATCGGGCATTAACGAAGGCTCGGGCGCTTCCCTCACGAGTGGAACTCACAGCTACGGCCTCCCTGGGTTCCTTTTGCGGCTGGGCAGAATTGGGTTCGAGCGGCCGCCAGAGTTGCCTCGTGGCTTGGTGATTGCGCCCGACGGGCTGCTTGAGCCGGAGTTGCTCGTGCCCCAGTCATATGTGTACCGGACCATCTTCAAGACGTTCGCTGTCTGGATCTGCCTGATGCCTTCGATACCTCCGAGTCGCTCAGTAATGAAAGTGCTCAGCGCATCCATCGATTCAAACCAGGCTTCCGCAGCAAAGTCATAAGCACCGCTGGTAAGTCCTATGAATCGGAACTCTTCGAGCTTCGAAAGCGCCTCCTCGACTTCCCGGAGAGCAGATGGCACACACTGAAGGCCGAAGATGGCGACCACTGGATAGCCGGTTCTGAGTGGATTAGCCACAGCAGCAATCCGGATCACCTCATCGTCGATCAGCCGAGCAATCCGCTTTCGAACAGTGCTCTCACTGATGCCGAGCTCGTGCGCTATGTCCGCGTTGGGGCGACGTGCGGTTTCCTTCAGGCCTGCGAGGATTCGGCGATCGGTCTCGTCGATGGGGTGTGCCTTGGCCACAACTCTCCTAGATGACGAAATTCGTCAATTTCCCAGCCATCGTCGGCGTCATTCGTCGCCTCTGGCGCTCAAGTGACGAATATGGTACTCTCCGGCGCGACCGACGCTAGGTCGAGGGGAAAGAGGAACGGCCCACCGACAGAAGGCCGGCCACATCAGCGGACAGCTGGGTCACTGTCTGCCGGCAACCGTCGACCCACTAGTGCGGAGGTGGCTAATGCCAGGCGCTGAGGTCTCGGGTCGCGAGAGTTCGGGTCCGCTAGGGATTGATCTTGACGAGCTCGTCCGATTGCTCGTAAAGGGCCGTCGCACTCGCCGCGAGTTTATTCGTGAAGCGCTCGCAGCTGGCCTGTCCATGTCTGCGGTCGGTGGGATCCTTGCCGCCTGCGCCCCGGGGCAGAGCAGTGGCACCGTGGTTGGATCTCCAAAGCCCGGAGGAATCCTAAAGATTGCGATGAGCGGCGACCCCAATGGCCTCGATCCAGCGATCGCGGGCATTGGATATTCCCATCTGATCATCGAGCAGGTTTTTTCGACTCTCATGTCGCTCGATGTCGATGACAACCCCAAGCCGGATCTGGCCACCAACTTCACAGTGTCTCCGGATGGCCTGACCTACACGTTTACCTTGCGAAGTGGCGTTCTCTTCCACGATGGTCAGCCACTGACGGCCGACGACGTTAAGTTCACATTTGACCGGCTACGAGATCCCAAGACTGGATATCCATTTGTAGACAAAGTCCAGACGATCGACCACATCGACGTCGTTGACCCACTCGCGGTCAAATTCGTGCTGTCGAAGGTGACGGCTCCATTCCTTGTCAACCTCGCGTTCCCCGGATCTGCGATCGTCCCCAAGGCTGAAGTGCTGAAAAATGGCTACCTCAATGCAATGCCAATTGGCTCTGGTCCGTTCAAGTTCGTCAGCTATCAACCGGGAACTCTTCTGACTCTTACCCGAAATCCCCAGTACTACCAGCAGAACCGGCCGTACCTTAACGGCCTCGAGTACCACATCATCCAGGATCAGACGGCGCGCACCGACGCCCTGATCGGCGGCATTGTCGATTTTTCAAGTGACGTGGCCCCTAAAGACTGGCAGCAGGTCACGGCCACTTCGGGGCTGGTGGGCCGAACGAACGTCGGCGGTCACTGGCATTGGATCATGTTGAACAACACCAAGAAGCCTTTCGATGACAAGCGCGTGAGGCTCGCGGTGGCTTATGCGATTGACCGCAAGGCAATCGTCGACGCCATATTTTTCGGCCAAGCGGATCCAATCTTGGGTGGAGTCATCCCGAATTTCAGCTGGGCATATTCCGCCAGTTCCAATATCTTCCCAGCCAAAGCTGACCCGGCCAAGGCTCGCCAGTTGTTATCGGACGCGGGTTTCCCAAACGGGTTCCGTGCACCTTTGGTGCTTGATGCATCAATTCCACCGTTTTCCGATCAGGGTCCCCTGCTTCAAGCACAGTTGCGGGCGGCTGGGATAACGACCGACCTAACACTCGTACCAGACCCCAAGTATTGCAACGATGTGTTTGTTGACCACAATTACACGATCTCAAACCAAGCTTGGCTCAGTCCACTTGCGGATCCCGATGATTTCATTACGCCGAACTACCAGTGCGGCAACCCAAACAACGCCCAGTTGTACTGCTCCAATCAGATGGATGCCCTAATTAATTCTGCTAGGGGGACGCTGGACCAGAATGCCCGCAAAGGCTTTTACGCCCAGATAGAGGATCTTGCCAACGCTGACATGCCATTTGTTCCCACGCTGAACGCACGGATATTGATGGCGCATAAATCGTCGCTCCAGGGATTCAGCCTGCCGCGCAGCGGGTTTCTGAAGACGATCAGAGACGCCTGGCTGTCTAGCTAAGGGACTTAGTCAAGCCTTAGGGCTCAGGGTGAGGTGCTAGGCTTCCGATTCTTGTACCGGCTCGGTACAGGTCTGCTTACTGTTTTAGCCGCCTCGGTGATCGTCTTCGTGCTAATCAATGTCGTTCCCGGCAGCGCGGCTGTGGCCTTCCTGGGTCAGGCCGAGACGCCAGCGGCAATTGCGGCCTTTAATCGGGCGCATGGCTTGGACAGGCCACTCTGGGTCCAGTACTTTTCGTGGCTAGGGGGATTCGTCCACGGCGACTTTGGACAATCCTTTGCCAACGGCGTCCAGATTGGCCCGGACCTATTGGCTCGGCTACCAGTGACTCTGGAACTTACAGCGCTGGCTGGACTAGTTGCGGCTGCAATTGCTCTGCCACTCGGAATTCTGTCTGCTTACTTTCATCATCGGCAGATTGATGGGGCAATTTCGATATTCGGCGGACTCGTCGCCTCGCTGCCGAGCTTCTGGATTGCGACCATGTTGATTCTGGTGTTCGCGATCGTCCTGCGGGTTCTTCCGGCTGGCGGGTACGTGTCTCCGTGGCAGGATCCGGTCACCAACCTATCGGAGATGGTGATGCCGGCCATCTCTCTGGGAGCAGTATCTTCGGCAGTCTTACTGCGGCTGACCCGAACGACGATGATCGAGGTCCTAGGGTCAGATTACATCCGAACAGCCATCGCCAAAGGTGCGTCTGGCTGGCGCGTCGTAGTGCGGCACGCAATGAAGAATGCCCTCATTCCGTTCTTCACAGTCGGCGCCCTCGAGCTGAGCGCCTTGTTTGGGGGAGCCGTCATTGTCGAGCGCATCTTCCTGCTGCCCGGGGTCGGGCAACAGGTCTTGATCGGCATCACCCAGCGTGACTATCCAATGCTTGAAGCGTCGGTGATGTTGATTACTCTCCTGGTGGTAGGGACAAACATCGTTGTAGACATAGGAGCTAGTTGGCTCGACCCGCGGATTTTGGAGCGGCGGGCTTAGGCGGTGCAGATCGCGCAATGCCTCTTGTGAGGGGATCGCCTCGCCTCGTGGCAGGCCTGTCGTTAACCTCGCTGCTTGTACTCATCACCCTTTTCGCTAACGTCCTTGTGCCTCACCCTGCGAATGCAATCGACGTTGCGAACCGACTCCAGGGCCCCAGCCTTGTGCATTTGCTCGGCACTGATGAGCTAGGCCGGGACACGTTCTCGCGGGTGCTGGTCGGAACGCGGGTCTCAGTCGTCGTGTCAGCAGCCGCCATCGCTCTCGGGCTGGCAACCGGTGTGGCGGCCGGCTCCGTGAGTGCCTACTACGGCCGCGGCATTGACCTCGTGGTCACGGGGGTTATGGATGTCCTCTATGCATTTCCGGCCATCCTTCTGGCAATTACCGTAATCGCGGCGTTTGGCATTGGGCTGTGGGTCACGGCGATCGCAATTGGAATCGTCTTCATTCCCTACTTTTCTCGACTTGCTCGTGCGACTACGCAAGAAGTTCTGCACCACGCGTACATCGACGTCGCGCGGACCCTCGGTATGACCGATTTGCGCATTCTTGTTCGCGAAGTACTTCCGAATATCGCGTCCCCAATGGTCAGCCAGGCGGCGGTCGCTATGGCGTACGCGATCGTCACTGAGGCGGCACTTAGCTTCCTAGGGCTTGGAGCTCAACCGCCCGAGCCCTCGTGGGGAAACATGATCAGCGCCGGCAGGGGATTTATGGCTACATCGCCCTGGCTAACCGTGGTCCCCGGTGCTGCGATCTTCATTGGTGCACTAGCCTTCAATTTGCTCGGAGATGGTCTCCGTGACCTGTGGGATCCGCGCCTGCGAGCAGTCGCCGGTCCCGCAGCTGCGGCTCGGAAGAGGTAGATGGCGCCACCAGTCCTTGAAATTCAGGATCTGTCGATTGAGTTCCAGGCTGGCGCCAATCGTGCTCGCGTCGTCGATGAAGTCAGCTTCCAGGTCCAGAAAGGCCAGATTGTCGGTCTTATCGGCGAGTCCGGAAGTGGCAAGTCAACGATTGCACTGGCAATCCTGCGGCTGATGCCGCGAGGTGCGATTGTCGCGAACGGCAGCATTCGCCTTAACGGTATTTCCACGCTACCACTCAGCGAGTCCGAGATGAGAAAGCTCCGCGGATCGCAGGTGGCCTTTATCCCGCAGAACGCAATGAGTAGCTTCAACCCCTTGTTATCCGTCGGGGAGCAGGTCGGCGAACCCTTAACAATCCATGATCGCATTGACCGCCGAGCGGCAACCAAAGAGTCGGTCGATCTCCTCAGATCGGTTCACTTGCGCGACCCCGAACGTTCAGCCCGCGACTATCCGCACCGCCTCAGTGGGGGCATGCTTCAAAGAGCCATGATTGCGATGGCTCTTTCGATGAAGCCCTCTCTTATTGTGGCCGACGAGCCGACGACTGCCCTAGATGTGACGGTCCAATCCCAGATCCTGAACCTCCTCAAAGAAGTTAGAGACCAGCACTCCACATCGGTATTGCTCATTACGCATGACCTCGCAGTCGCCGCACAGACCTGCGATTGGCTCGTCGTGATTTATGCGGCTAGAGTGCTGGAGTCGGGACCAACAGCAAAGGTCTTGTCATCGCCCCAGCATCCATATACACAAGCTCTACTCAAGGCGACCCCGCGTCTCAACGGCGGGCCGACGGAACTGAGCGCACTACCCGGACAGCTGCCATCGCCCTGGCGGTTGCCATCTGGATGCAGATTTGCAGATCGGTGCTCGTATCGATTCGAGAAGTGTGCGATCGAGCCCCAGCTCTTGGGTGCTGCCGGTCACCTGTCTCGGTGCTGGTTGAGCAAAGAGGCATGACGCAAACGATCCTAAGGGTCGACTCGGTGACCAAGCGATTCGTGACTGGCAATGTGCCATGGGCTCAGCGCGGGGTCGAAGCTCTCCGAGGCGTAACCCTCGAGGTGGGTCGCGGAGAGACGCTCGCTGTTGTAGGAGAGTCGGGATCTGGAAAGTCCACGCTGTGTCGCATCATCCTCGGGCTCACTGCGCCCTCTTCCGGCCGGATATCTTTCGATGGCCACGACTTTGGCGTTCTCCGACCAGGCGAAATTCGGCGACTACGGCGGGACATTCAGGCCGTTTTTCAAGATCCGGTCAGCAGCTTTAATCCACGATCCTCCTTGGGTTATTCGCTGACGGCTCCTCTGGAGGTCCAGGGGATCGGCACAAGAAGTGAGCGGAAGGACCAAGTAACGCAGGCTGCGGTCCGCGTGGGAATCGATCCGGGCCTTTTGGATCGGTACCCGCATCAGGTAAGTGGTGGGCAACTCCAACGCCTGGCGATCGCGCGAGCGCTCATGCTGGGTCCGTCGCTTGTCGTTCTCGACGAACCAGTTTCATCTCTGGACGTTTCCGTACAAGCCCAAGTACTGAACTTGCTGCGACGCCTGCAGAGGGAGCTTGGCCTCACATACGTCTTCGTGACGCACAACCTAAGCGTGGTCCGCTACATCGCCAATCGAGTCGCGGTTATGTGGCAGGGACGTGTGGTCGAAATGGCAACGGCTGATGAAGTGTTGGGTAATCCGACCAACGCTTATACGAAGACCCTTCTGGGGTCGGTTCCGCGAATCGATTATGGGGACTCCTGATGGTTCGGACCGGTCCGATTCCCTTGAACCGCGCGATTCACATTCTGAAAGGAGTAGCGAGCTTGCTTGAGACTGGCCTTCGCATGAGACAGCGAACGTCCAAGGACCCGAATCAAGTGCAAGTAGCCACGTCGCTGGACGTGGTTGGCTGGCTGCTGCTGGCTGCTCTAATTGCCGGCTGTGGACAAGCATCAACTGCCTCGCGCAATGAGGATCAGTCGTCGCCTACGTCCGTCGCAACCGCAGCTGTTGAAGTCTCGATTGTCGACTTCGCATTCAAGCCAGCTGCTCTAACGGTTCCTGCAGGGACTGTAGTGAAGTGGACCAATTATGGTTCGACTGCTTTCGATGGAACGCAAATGGGAACTGGAGACCACGACGTGACATTCGATGATCCGACAATACCAAGCAGTCCGGACATGCCCCACATGGCCACTTTCAGTGTCCGGTTCAACGATCCAGGCGTGTACCGATATCACAGCCGCATGATCCCAAGCATGACCGGCACCGTCACAGTCTTATCGGGGCCCTAGTGCCGCGCTGACCGGTTTGAGTGGAGAGACCCCAAAGGAGCGTGTGTCGATGGACGTTTATGTGTTGAGCGAGCAGGACATCCGAGCTCTGGTGGATCGACAATCCGCTCTTGAGGCGGTCCGATCGGCGTTCGCGGCCCTCGATAGAGGTCTGGCAATCATGCCTCCGCCGACTGAGCTTGACATCCCGGCGCACCATGGCGAAGTTCACGTCAAGGGAGCCTATCTAGATGGCAATAGTTACTTCGCGTTCAAGGTTGCCACTGGCTTCTACAAGAACGCAGATCTTGGACTGCCCATTACGGGCGGGATGTCGATCGCGTTCGAATCAAAGACGGGGCTCCTAGCGGGAATTCTTCTCGACAACGGGTGGCTAACTGAGGTTCGGACAGGGGCGGCCGGCGCCCTCGCTTCCCAACTCCTGGCAGTTCAGAATCCTCAACAGGCAGGCATCATTGGAACAGGGGGCCAAGCCCGGCATCAGCTTGAGGCACTATTGGAGGTCCGCAGACCTGAGCGAATCCTCGCCTATGGGCGCACTCGCGAACGGGCTGTGGAGTTTCAGCGTGACATGAGGGAGCGATGCGGCATCGACGTGGAACTAGTCGATGAGCCGCGGCTCGCCGTAGAGGGGTCGCAAATTGTCATTACTACGACGCCGGCGCGCCAGCCGATTGTCAAGAACGAATGGGTGCAGCCGGGCACCCACATAACCGCCATTGGATCGGACATACCCGAGAAGCAAGAACTCGACGCAGCCATTCTTCTCCGAGCGCGCGTAGTGGCGGACTCGTTAGACCAATGTCTGCGATCTGGTGAAATACACCATGCCGTCGCGACAGGATCATTTCGCCCTGAGAGCGTTTACGGTGAGCTCGGCGAGATCGCTTCGGGCCGAAAAAAAGGTCGGGAAGCGAACGACCAAATTACGGTCGCCGACCTAACTGGAGTAGGGATCCAAGATGCAGCGATCGCCAACCTCGCCATGGAACGAGCGATCGCGGCCGGCGCTGGTCATGCCATTAAGGTTTGAGCAACTCGGCGAAGGGTCTCGGGTCAGTTCCTAGTCACAGGGTGGATGATGCACGGTTGCTCGCGATAGTCGGTGCTTATCGAAAGCAAGACCGGGTCGCTGTTTCCCCTTCTGGGTCGTGTCGGCAGGGCGCGGTGTGTGTCGTGACGGAGCTGGCGGCCTCTTTGCCGCAGATGAATGGACTTCGACTACTGGCCATCCAGTGACAGGATGGGGCCTGCCGAGTGCGGCGCGGGTACGGAGATGCGCTGCAGATGCCTTTCGAGCGTAAAATTACACTCATCGCGATGGAGGTTCGCCACATGCGAACGTTCGTGGCCATCGCTGAGGCTGGCGCGCTAACACGTGCCGCAGAGCGCCTTTTCAAAACCCAAGGTGCGGTCTCGAACGATGTCAAGGCCTTGGAGCAATCGCTTGGGGTCGAGCTTATCGACCGCTCTGGGCAGCGAGTCAAGCTGACCACTGCGGGGGCCGCGCTTCTTCGCGGCTGCCCCTTGACCACGTCTTAGGAGAGGGGAAGATCGGCCTGAGAGCATTTCTCTCCGCCTTAGACGCTGGCCGGATATCGATTGCAGCCTTGGCACTGTCGCTCGCCGAAGCAGCCTTGGCAGAGGCACTGGCCTATGCAAAACAACGGACTGCCTTTGGTAGTCCAATTTCGAAGTTGCAGGCGATCCAGTTCAAGTTGGCACGCATGGCATCGATGATCGAGGCGGCACGACTTCTGACCTACCAGGCGGCATATCTCTACGATGCCAAGCGGCCTTACAGCAAAGAGGCAGCAATGGCAAAGCTCTTTGCGTCTGAGACGTCGACTTACTGTGTCAACGAAGCCGTCCAGATCCACGGCGGATACGGCTATGTCCTCGATTCGAAGGTCGCGAGGCTGTACCTGGACTCGAAGGTTCTCGAGATAGGAGAGGGTACCAATGAGATACAGCAGGTCGTGATCGCGCGCCACCTCGGCTGCTGAGGTGAAGGCAGCTGTGTGGCATGCCGCCCGGGATCTTCGCGTTGAAGATGTCCCGGAGCCTGACTCTCCAGCTCCAGGACACGCATTGGTAAGGGTCGCTGTCGCGTGCATTTGTGCGTCGGACGTCGCTGAATACCGCGACGGCCCTCATGTCATCCCAACTGCGCGTCCACACCCCCTAACCGGTCGAATGGCGCCGCTCACGCTTGGCCATGAATACTCCGGAGTAGTGATCGCGCTGGGAGACGGTGTGCGCGAAGTGGCAGTTGGAGACCGTGTATGCGGTGACGCATGCCTGCGCTGCGGACACTGCTTCTGGTGCAAGCGCGGCGCGTACAACATCTGTGCGTCTGGTGCAGCAGTCGGACTGCACTCAGATGGCGCCTTCGCTCCGGTACTGGAAGTTCCGGCGTACTCCCTTTATCGAGTTCCGGATTCGGTTTCGGACCTCGAGGCCTCGGTCGCTGAACCGATGGCTGTCGGCATCCACGCCCTCAAGCGAGCTGGCTTCGAGGCTGGCGAAACCGTAACGGTGTTCGGTTTTGGAATGGTTGGGGCTGCGATTTCGCTCATGGCGCAGACCGGGGGAGCCGCGCGCATATTTGTGATCGAAAGGTCGTCTGTGCGACGCCGGCTGGCTGCTCGAATGGGCTTGGAGACCATCGATCCGGAAAGCACTGCACCTGCCCCAATGATCAAGCGGGAGACGAGCGACGTCGGGTCAGATGTTGTTGCTGACTGCACAGGGCAGCCGCAGGTGTTGGCTACGGCAGTCGAATGTGCGCGGAGGGGTGGAAGAATCGCAGTCACAGGGATTAGTCATGCTCCTGCTGAGCTCGGCACAGACCGACTCGTCTACTTTGAACGCGAAGTCATCGGCTGCCTTGGCTACGCATATGACCACCCGGCAGTACTCAGCCTTTTAGGTAGTGGGCGGATCGCCGTCCAACCCCTGCTGAGCGAGCCAATACCACTGCACGAAATCATCGCGAGTGGGTTCGAAAGGCATCTTGTCGACCAGGATGCTCCGTTGCGCATTCCGGTTGTTCCCGGGTGAGCAGTCGGGACGCTGTGGCGCCCAACTCCAGGGACCTGGATCTGCCCTTCGCGGTCAGCATCATTACTGACGGGCGCCCTGAAACTCCTGACGGTGGAGCTAGTCGGTACAAGGAGCTCGTAGCAGAGGCTCAGGCCGCCGAGTCTCTAGGTTTCCGCGCCTTTCTCACCAGCGAACAGCACGCGGTCGATGACGGCTACATAGGAGCGCAGTTGCCGGTGCTGGCCGGCATTGCCTCTGTCACATCGACGCTGAAACTTATGACCTCCACGGTTCTTCTGCCTCTATATCGGCTCCGCCAGCTCGCCGAGTCGGCCATTGTCGTGGACTTGTTGTCGTCTGGTCGGCTCGAACTGGGTCTTGCAGGCGGCGCCTACGCACGCGAGTTCGTGAGTAATGGTGTCGACTACCACGAACGCGGCGCAATGATGGAGCGCGCACTGCCAGGTTTGAGGCGCGCTTTGACAGAAGGAGTAATTGCGGACGGGGCTGAGGGCAAGGATCAGCCCATCAGCCCTCGGCCGGCTCAAGCTCGAATTCCGCTCTTGGTCGGCGGACTAGCGCCGAAGGCCGTGGACAGGGCCGTGCGCTTGGCGGACGGCCATATCGCCTACGACTACGAGGAGCCAGAAAGGATTCTTCCTGACCACTGGGCGAATGTCGTGGTTCCCGCTTTGCAACAGCACGGCCGGAGTCCGCAAGGTTTTCGGTACGTCGTGATACTGCATGTCTGGGCTTCAGAAGACCCAGACCAGTCATGGAGGGACTTCTACCGCGATGCCGTTTCGTATCAACAAAATCGCTACGTGGCGATGGCTGACTCGCACGAGTCGCTCCCGGTGGGTTTAACCGCAAAGTCCCGCCCACAGAATTTGTTGGTCGGTACCGCCGATGAAATCGCCCACCGTCTTGTGACTCTGTGGCATCGATCGCCATGGACTGAGCTGGCCATCTGGTACCGGATGAGAGGCATCAGCCACAAGCGCGCTGTTGAACACCTGGAGTACTTTGCGAAGCACGTTCGACCAGCAGTCAAACTTGCTTTGCAAGCGCAGATTCCGAAGGCCCGGCCCTAAACGCCCGTCACCAGAAGATCATCGGCGTCGTGGTGAGGTCTTCGACGCCAGCGTCCTTGAGGATGAATGCGTGCTCGTAAGTTGCCGTACCGACATCAGCCTTGTGCATGAAGATCTCGACAGTGCAGACCTGACCAACGTGGAAGGGTTCGTCCACGTGCCAACCAGCCACCTTCTTGTCTGTGACGTGGCCAAAAGCGGGAATTACCGGCGGTAGCCAGTATGTGCTTACGCTGTGACCATAGAGGTCCCATATCGCAGCCCCAAGATCCTGCCCGTAACCCAACTTCTGCATTACCTTGTCGCCAATCGCACCAACTTCTCTCGGGGTAATGCCCGGCCGATGCGCATCTATCACCGTCTTGACTACAGTCACTGTTTCTTCGATAAGCTTGCGTGTCGCTGCGTCCGGCTTGTCACCGCACACCGCAGTGCGGCCGGGATCAATCCAGTAGCCTCCGAGGATTGGGCCATAAACCCAGCCTCTGACCATTTCGCCAGCATCAGGTGACTCAGTTGAGTACCCGTAGAGCGGATTGTTCCACATCGCGAATTCGCTCTTTCTGCCGTGGTGGCATGCGATCCTTTGAAATCCACCTCCGGCGGTCATGATCAACGAGGCGGCGCGGGCTGCAGCGTCACATTCTCGATCGCCCTTGATCAGACCCTCCATCAGCACTGTCAACGCCTTCGATGAGAGTTCGCCAACCTGTCTGTAGAGGTCCAGTTCGCGGCTGCTTTTGTGATTCTGCAGGTTGAAAAGCAGATCAAATTCGGGGACGAACTCAATGTCGGGAACTTCGGGAACCAACTCCCGGTATACCTCGACGGGAAGAAACGCCTCACCCTGGCTCGCAACCCTTCCCGAGAGGTGCAGTTCGCGGAGCCGCTTTCCGAAACCGATCGCCAGATTCTCGTTGTGGCCAAACAGCTGACCGCATACGACGTTGTCCGTGTCAATGATTTCGGCGGGCTCTGCGGTATGGAGCTCTGGATCGCGGCCAACTTGAACAAGCAACGCGGCTATGCCGCGTCCTCTGGTCGCCGCCGCACCGTACGACGGTTCTACCCCAGAGGAGTGAGAAGCGTAGTTCGTGAGGTAGTACACGTCCCCGGCACCGTCGTAGCTCCCGCCCGTCCGCTGCCAGAACACGGCGCAGGCATATCCTCGGCGTTTCAACTCGGCCTGAAGGCCGGACCACCGCTTCTCATACTCGTCGCGCGGGAAAAGCATTCCTCTACTCCTCAATCGAGATTTCAGCTGATCGCGGGGCGGCGACCGCCCTCCGACGTCCACGGTCCTAATTGCTCAACCACGCGGCCCACGGAGAAGACGCTGATGTCGTCGAATGGGCGACCAATGATTTGGGCTCCGGTGGGAACCCCGGTGTCTACGAAACCGCTTGGGACGCTAAGAACCGGGCAGCGGCTGCAAATGTTGAACGGGACAGTCGTGATGTAGCGCTCCCATCCCGCATGAACGACTCCATCGCTGTCTGGCTCCTCATCCAGGTACTCACGGCCCGCCTCAAGAGCGGGAATGGCAAATGACGGCGCGAGCAGAATTTGATAACGCTCGAAGACATTGGCAAGTTGTGTCCAGATCGCGCCCTCCATCTCCAGTCCGCGCAAGTAGTCAGCCTTTGAGACTCGCTCTGTGCGAGCTGCGAATGCGCGCGCATACGTCGTAACCAGGTCTGGATGCTCTCTGACATGTCTCTCGACAAATGGCCCGAAAATGACACCGAAATGAATGAAGGCGGTCTCGATGATCTGCTTCCAGTCCCACCCGATGTCAACTTCCTCCACTGTGCACCCAGCTTCACGTAGCACGCTCGCGGATTCCATGAGGTTCCTCTCCACTCGCTCGTCAACTGCGAAGCCCCCGACGTTGCGCGAGAGCGCAACACGCCATCCCTTTACCCCGCCCGAATCCGCAGGCACATGGACTCGCTCGGTAACGGTGGCCGGATCGCTGCTGTCAGGGCCGGCCATTACGTTTTCGAGCAGCGCGCAGTCGGCCACGGTGCGGGCCATCGGACCTTCGTGGCAGTAATGATCCAGGTTAAAGGGGATGAACTCAGGCACTCGACCGTAGGGGGGTTTGAATCCAACCACTCCACAGGCGGCTGCTGGGATTCGTATGGAACCGCCGATGTCCGACCCGTTGGCCAGCGTGGTGGTTCCAGCGGCGAGGGCGGCACCCGAACCGCCGGACGAACCTCCAGGGCTGTAGGCCAGATTCCAGGGGTTTCTAGTGATCCCCCATAGCTTTGAATGTGTAAATGGGGCACACGAAAACTCCGGGGCGTTGCTTCTGGCGTGAATGATGGCCCCGGCTGCAACTACGCGCTCAACACATATGGCAGTGAAGTCTGGAATCCAGTCCTTGTAGATCAGCGATCCTTGCGTAGTTCGCTGACCTTTGACTGGAGTTTCCTCCTTAACCGCGAATGGAAGGCCTTCCAGAGCTCGTGGTTCTGCCTGCTTGCCGACGTACCGTGCTTCGGCTCCGCGCGCGGAAATTAACGCCTCCTCAAACTGCTTCACGCCGAAGGCGTTGATCCTCGAGTCCACTACCTGGGCTCGTTCGATCACGGCCTCCATGAGCTCCACCGGAGAGAGCGACTTCTGACGAAACAGTGTCAGTGCTTGAGCAGCCGATAGGTAGTACAGCTCAGACAACACCACTCATCCGGCAGTGAACTGATGCTCGATGACTCTGTCACCGTCCAGGTTTAGCAGGACACCGCGAAGGATTCCCTCCGAATATTCGCTGCCAGGGTTGAAAGCGAACGTTCGCCCCAACCTGTACATGCCGCGCGACTCGTGGATATGCCCGTGCAGTGACGCGAGGGGTTGAAAGCGACGCAAAATCTCCCTCACGGCAACACTGCCGGCTCCAATCACCTTGGGCTGACCCAACTCGGTGACCACCTCGAGCTGATCGTTGACTTCGAAACAGCTGTCGAGGCCGGTGTCCTTCGGCGGTACGTGAAAGTTGAAGATGGCCTTACGGAAGTCTGTAGCCCCCATAACTATGCTCTCGAGCTTGCTGAGTAGCTGCGGCTCATCCAGCTCACGAGGAGTACGCCAGGGGGTTGGATTGGACCAGCCCGAGCTGTAAAGCTTGTAGCCATTGGGCAGGTCAATCTCGAGGGCCTCGACGTTAACGAAGCTGCGGCTGTTGGAAATGAGCTTGTCGATGTATTGCTCGTCGTCATTGCCCGGCGCTACGTAGATTGGGAATCGCCCGGCCGCCAGCTCGTCCCACATCTGTAGCCGACCGAGAACCTGGTCACGAAAGGCATCCTGTTGCCAACTGCCGTTTGTCTGCCGAATTTGCTCTTCGGTAGTCCTGACTGGATAGAAGCCTGAATCCGAGACCAGCTTCTCGAAGTCGCGCACTGCGGAGTCGGAATCCAAGCGGACTAGGGATGATTGATAGTTGACCTGCCAACCCTCGGCCGCTTGGCGGATCGGCACGAGCATTTTGCCCGTGAGATCTCCTCCCAGGATGATCGCGTCCACGCCATAGAAATCCTTGGCGGCTAGGAGTTTCCTGAAGCACAGGTTCGACCCATGGATGTCTGTACTGAAGAACAGTCGAAGATCAAACTTGCGTGCCGGCATGAGCTAAGTACTGACCATGCGTGCGGTGGCGTTAGGAAATTGCCGGCCAACCGCCGGAGCGCAACACTACGGATCCGAAGCCAATCACTGGCCTCGTGCGCGCATAGATTGTACGAATGGCAAGTCCTGAAACGCCGTTACTCCACCGGGATTTGTGCGAAAGCCTTGGACACGTCGATTCCCCGCTGGGCCCGCCAATACTTGACGGCCCAATAGGCCACTAAGCCCAACACGAACGCCCCGACCATGACCGCGATGCTTGCTGGAGTGTGGCCGGCGGCAATGGAGTCATTCCAGAGCAAGTAGATGAAGTATGCAAAGAATGCCGCGCCTGCGAAGCCCGTGATGGTGATCACGGGTATCCCTCCCAGCTTGTAGGCGGAAGCCGGCGACTTGGCCCACTCGGCAGGCTTCGTGAAAGGCATCACGGCAGCGGCCACCATACCGCAGCCCCAAACGAAGCCAAGGCCTTCAAGGAGGTTGAGCGTCGTCACATAAGGAGTGAACACAAACAGTGCCAGGAAGGCCAGCATCAGTACAACGCAGACGGCTATGGCCACAACAGGTGTGTTGTATCGCGGGTGGACGTAGGCAAGCTGATCTGGAGCCATCCGATCGAGCGCCCAAGCCAGCATTGTCCGGTCCGTATACACAATCTGTAGCGGAACCCAGGCCAGGGGCCACAGGATCATGGCGCCCGCAACGAAGATCGTGAGTACCGCGTTGCTCGCCACCAAACTGCCAAGCATCGAGAAATAAGGGATGATCGCCGGAGCCGGGGTCACGCCTCCCAGGAAGTTGAAGGCTACCGCACCCTCGAAGTCTGACCCGAATACGTTGTCAGATAGCAATTGGACCACCACCAACAGAAGGGCGGAGACCCCCAGAGCGGCGAGAATGCCGACAATCTGACTCCGGCCTACACGCTTGATCTCGCCACCGATGCCTATTGACTGGGCACTTCCGATCAGCACAAAGAGCGGCCAGACGATGAGGCCAATCGTTGCACCGAAGGTCACTGGAGCCGAAGTCCAGCCAGCCTTTCTCGCGGCATCGATTACTGCGTTGTAGCTGCCAGACTTGCCCATGAAAGCGTCAAGGTTGGTTACGAAGGTCTGGTGAGAGCCGACCAGCAGCACACCGACCGCCACCAAGGTGCCAACGATTGCAAGACCTACCAATATGCGTTGCACGACGAAGTAGCGCTGCATTCCTGAGATTGCAAGCAGACCTCCGCCAACAAGCGCCACAGCGCCCACGATAAAAATTCCCCAAGGCCCGGCTATGGTCGTCGACCAAGATGTGAGTGTTGATGAGCCCGTCTGATAGCCGAGTATCGCGAGCAAGGGTGCGAGCCCTTGTGTGGTCACGTATGAAGCCACCACGCCGCCATAGAAGAGAAAGACGACGTTTTCCAAGACGCTGAGAGCGAAGCCGAATGCCGGTGGTGTGCTCCGAGTCATGTACACGTAGAAACCGCCGGATCGCGGGTACGTGACTGTCAAGAAGTAGAAAGTGAGTCCGACTGGGACCATTAGCAATGCTGCGATGATCACAGCCCATGGGAGGCTGCCACCTGGATAGTACGCAGGGCCATAAAGTTGGTCGGCTGCAATTCCAATGCCGATGCTGACGATCCCAACGTTGAAGATGAAGACATTGAGGGCTCCAGCGCTCTTGACGAGCCCTGAGGACTGACGGAGGAAGACCTGCTGACTAGGCGCCTGAGACGCTGGCTGCCGTTGTCCTGTCTCCATTTCGAAAATCTCCCCTCCCCCAACAAAAGGGTTAACCGGCGAGGAAAAACGCTATCCGATGCTTTTGGGGTTGTCAAGACAAGGTTTCCGCTGCTAGACACCCCGAAAACCGCGGAATCCGCAATTTAGGCCTAGCACAACCAAATCTCTCGGGTTAACATCAGGCATCCTCAAATGAGGTCCAGCGAGACCAGAAGCAGCTTCGCAGCGTCGAGTGCACATGACAGCGAATAGTGCTAGCACGTCAATCGCGCCGGCGCTCGACGGGGTCGACCTGTCGCTGATCGAAGCCTTACAGCTGGACGGCCGCCGGTCTTTTGTTGAGCTGGCGGGCCTCGTAGGCCTGTCTGAAGCGACAGTTCGCCAGCGCGTGCGGCGGATGCTCGAAGCGCAAGTCATGCAGATCGTGGCAATTACGGATCCCCTCACTCTCGGCTTTCGACGAATGTGCATGATCGGGATAAAGATTCAGGGCGCCCTGATCGAGGCGGCGGAGGCGTTGGCCGCCTTCACTGAAGTTGACTATGTGGTGGTTACCTCAGGTGCATTTGACCTCATCGTCGAAGCAGTCTGCCAGGACGAGACTCATCTCTTGTCATTGCTTGATCGGATTCGCGCAATCGAAGGGGTTCGCGACACTGAGACATTCATCTATCTGCGGCTCCACAAGCAAACCTACGCATGGGGAGCCCGTCCACCGGCCGCCCCGTGATGATCTCCAGAGCGTGCCCGTTAAGCAGCACGGATGGTCAGCTAGTCTGGGACTGCGATCCCAACATGTCACCCAACCCCTTTGAGTCGTAGTAGTACGCCTCGGTGTTTACGACACCCAGATCTGTATCGACGGAGTACACGGCGCAAGCACGCCATCGGATCCGGCGGCCGGTCGGTTTGTAACCGAGGAATGTGCCGAGGTGAGTTCCTTCGAGCTGGAGCTCGACTGCTACCCACGGGTCGGACTCAATAAAGTGAGCGTCGGCGACATGGAAGTCCGGCAGGCCCTTCCAGTACTCGAGTAGGAGTGAGCGCAAACCATCCTGTCCGATCACGATCTCTCCAGTCGCCACGTCCTCGAACCTACAGGTCGGTGAGTAAAGTGCCACGAGCGCGTCAAGCTCGCCGCGCCGCAGTAGTTCGAAGACTGACTGGACTACACCGCCTGCCCTCGACACGGGTCCTTGGTTCATGTCGCCTCCAATCCATGCGAGCACCACACTTTGCTCGCGGAGCGAGCTAGCGTGAGATTCGGCGCTGCGTTTGGCGTTAACCGTACCGATTGGCCAAGCCTTCGGGACGCGTGCCTGCTTGCAGAGCGGTCTGGCTGGGATTCCATTTGGATCGAAGACCACCTCCTCGCCGATGAAGGTGACTGGCACGATCCGAAGTACGAGTGTTGGGCGATTCTGTCTGCTCTGGCCGTTCTCACGTCCACGGCCAAGCTCGGACACCTGGTCGTTGCTAACACATTTCGCAATCCAGGTCTAACGGCCAAGCTCGCCACCACTCTGGATCACCTTTCGAATGGGCGGTCCATCCTCGGATTAGGAGGTGGTTGGTTCGCCCGGGAACACGAAGCGTTTGGAATTGACTTCGGAGCTGGGGTTGGTGAACGGCTCGACCGCTTGTCGGAGGCAACAATGCTTATTCGGAGGCTGCTCGATGGCGAAACCGTCACTCATCGAGGCCGCTTCTACGCATTCGACCAGGCGGTTTGCGCGCCTCGCCCGATTCAAGAGCGACTCCCGATCTTGATCGGGGGCTCAGGGCCGAAGAAGACTCTCCGGATGGTGGCTCAGTACGCCGACATCTGGAATGTCCTGGATGACCCCTCGGCTCTACCCGCCAGCCTGGAGGTGCTCCGTCAGCATTGCTCTGCGGTTGGGCGTGACATTTCAAACATTGCCGTGACCATAAACCAGGTCTGCGTTATCCGCGATGACCCTCGGGTTGCGCTCGAGATTGATGCCGAAATCGCCCGCCTACATGGCCTGGAGCGAGACCGGACCGGATTCGGCAGCTTGAATGCCTGGGGACCGCCGGAGGTTATCGCGGAGTCGCTCAGGCCCTACGTCGGGATGGGTGTCAGCGAAATCATTTGGGTATTCCGGAGTCCATTTGACCTTGAGACCGTCCGACGACTCAGTGAAGTCAGAACAGCGTTAAGCAGTACCCGGGCGGACGGGCGATGACCACCCGCCCGGCAAACGGGAGAAGGCGAGTCTGTTGGATATTGCCTACATAACCCGACGGGCCAAGACAGACTGCGGGCAAGGCATCGCTCAGGCCCCCGCGGTGTCGCTCGAAGGTGGCAGTACGTGGACGTATCAGGAGCTCCACGACCGGAGCAACTGCTACGCCAACGGTCTTCTCTCTGCCGGCGCCGTACGGGGAGATCGAGTGGCGCTTCTTATGTACAACTCGCTCGAGTATTTGGCTATCTACTTCGCCATCGTCAAAATCGGATGCGTCGCAGTCAGGCTGAACTTCCGACTCTCGTCGGACGAACTGGAATTCATCCTGTCCGATTCCGGAAGCCGGATCCTATGCCTTCACGATGCATTCACCAAGCGAGTGGCGGGATTCGTTGGGCGGCCGCAAGGTTTGCGGTACGTAGTGGTGCCCTACGAAGAGTCTCATGGCGTACCCGATTGGGCTGACCCGATCGACGTGCTTGCCGCGGGTCCAGCCTCCGACCCGCCAGTGCCAGAGGCTCGATCAGACGATGCCGCGATGCTCATGTATACCTCCGGTACGACAGGTCGACCGAAGGGTGCCATCTGGACACACGAGGGCACGCTATGGATCGGCGCGATGCAAGCCATTTTCTGGGGATACGACCTGGGCACGGTTGCGATGACAACCGGGCCGCTGTACCACGTGGGAGGTTTCGAAGACCTGCTGTTGCCGTCCCTCCTGGTGGGCGGCCACGCCGTGGTCACGAGAAGCACTGGCTTTAACTTGAGCCGCGTCGTGGACGCGGTCGAGGCCCACCGTGTCACCGATCTTTTTCTTTTCCCATTCATGATTTATGAACTCGTGGGCCGCGAAGACCTCGCGGGGCGAGACTGGTCCTCTGTACAAAGTTTCTTCACCGGCGGGTCCGCCATCCTCCCTTGGGCAGTCCGAAAGCTCAAGGTTCAACTGCCACACACTCGGCTCGACGTCGGTTATGGACTGACCGAGGGCGGAGCAATTTCAACCATCATGTCCGGCGAGCTCACGGAGGCATACCCAGACTGCGTCGGCCGGCCCCTACCTCTCACAGAGGTTCGGCTCGTGAAGTCAGATGGCCTTACCGCTGGGGAGGGGGAGGATGGAGAGGTCTGGGTTCGAAGCCCTTCGGTATCACGTGGCTACTGGAAGCGGCCGGAAGCGACGGCCGAGACTTTCGTTGACGGATGGTGTCGCACCGGCGACCAAGGCAAGATAGCAGGGCCCGGTCTGCTGAAGATCACTGGCCGGATAAAGGATATGATCAAGAGTGGCGGGGAAAACATCTATCCGGCCGAAGTCGAGAACGTCCTCGCCGAACATGCTTCGATCAAAGAGGCTGCCGTTATCGGAGTGCCTGATGAGCGCTTTCAGGAGGCAGTGTGCGCAGTGGTCGTACTACAGCCCGGACGCAGCCTCACGGCTGAGCAGGTCATCGACTACTGTCGGGGCCGCATGGCCAGTTACAAGAAACCAAAACACGTTGCTTTTGTGGACTCTCTTCCTCGGAACGCAACGGGAAAGATCCTGAAGTACGTGCTTCGTGATCATTACCAACACTTGGGGTCGACACCGTCCGGTGGTGTTTCTGAAGCACGGATTGGCATAGATCGTCAGGACCAGATGCCAGTACCGTGATATCCGACCTGCCGACTTATGTGTCTCGAGTGACCGTTGTCCGCGAGCGCGGGCCAATCCGGCAAGCGTACCTACCTGTCGAACCTGGCCCAATCATGTTCGGCACACATGACGAGGTTCGGGACCACTATGGAACAGCGCCTGGACAATATCCCGAGCATGCCACCACGCTGGACTACGTTGTCGCCGCCGCCGCTGGTTGACTGACTGGCACATTGGGCGGCGCGCTGGAGGCGCGCGGGATAGACGCAAGCGATGGCCGGCTCACTTGCGAAGCGGAGGGTGACGTGTTCGTGGTGGACAAGGTCCTTGTAATAAAGCGGATCCGAGTCCATTACCGGCTAAGAGACTGTCCAGCTGACAAGCGTGAGACGGCGGAGCGGGCGCACAGCTTCCACGCGGGCCGGTGTCCGGTTGCAAAGAGCATCAGCGGCTGCGTGTCGATAACGACTTCTCTGGCGTTTGAATAGGCAGCGCGCCGCCTCAACCGCGAAGGGTCGATACACGGGCGTCCGGCTAAGGGGAGCCATCGTTGTGATAAGGCAAGATATGGCCTTCGTTAGCCGAGCATCGTTCAGCAGCCTTTGGTTGAGACCTCGAATTAGAGACCTGGCCGCTCATCGCTCCGCGTCGCCGCGCCGATACTCTCTGGTTAGCACGTCGAGCCGATCCATGAGTTCTGGTGTGATCGCAATATCAGCTGCAGCCACCAGGTCGTCGAGTTGTTTAGTGCTAGACGCTCCAATGATCGGTGCAGTTACAGCGGGCTGAGCAAGCACCCACGCGACCGCTAGAGTTGCTGGTTGCAACGCAGCCTCGGAGGCAAGTTGCATGAACGCGGTTACCGTTTGGAACTCGCGCTCATGCCAGTATCGATTCCGATACATCTCGCCTCCCTCACCAAAAGCAAAGCGAGTTCCGGATTCGGGTGGCCTAGCGTAGTGGTGTTTGCCTGCTAGCAAGCCACCAGCTAAAGGGTTGTATGAGATCACGCCGATCCCCTCTTCCAGACACAGCGGTAGCAGTTCGCGCTCAGGTTCTCTAAAAAGAAGGTTGTAGCGTGGCTGAGCTGAGACAAACTGGGCCACACCAAGGACTTCGCTGCGACCTAAGGCACGAGCTAGTCGATACGCAAGAAAGTTGGAGCAGCCAACATAGCGCACCTTGCCCCAACGGATCAGATCGTTGAGCGCCTCAAGGGTCTCGTCGATAGGTGTGGCGGGATCGTACATGTGCAGTTGGTAGAGGTCGATGAAATCCGTGCCAAGTCGTTGAAGCGACGCGTCCACCGCATCGATGAGGTGGCGTCTGCTGTTGCCGACGTCCCACGGCCGCGGACCAGTGCGGTTATGAGCTTTTGTCGCCAGGACAAATTGGTTGCGGCGCCCTTTGAGCCAGCGACCTACGATCCGCTCCGTTTCACCAAGCAGCTCGGTGCCGCCGCCTAGCGGATACACATCGGCTGTATCTATCAAAGTGATCCCTGCTTCGGACGCGCGATTGAGAACCGCAATCGCGTCAGGTTCTTTTACCTGGAAACCGAAGGTCATGGTGCCCAGGCAAAGACGGGACACCTTTAATCCGCTTCGACCCAGTCGTGTGTAGTCCACGGTTCAGCCCATCCTTCGCAAACTCTTAGCGCCCAGCCAGACGTGCGACGATCGGGGCAAACTCATCAAGCTGGCCGTAGCCCTCGAGTTCATCGAGTGTGACCACATTGATTCCCCACCGCGCGCGCATTGCCTGCAGCTTTTCTACGATGTGATCAACGGAACCTACGAGGACATGCGGCGATTCATCGAGCTCATTCTCAGTTGTTTGCTGCCCTCCATTGGCAGCGAACCAGTCGACCAGCCGGCGGAGGGAAGCCCTCCCGCTATCTGTAACTTGGGCGCAGCGGTTTAGTGGGTGGGAGTGGATCTCCAGATCGGCTAGACGGTACCCAGCTGCAGACCTGATCCATTCAACCTTGCTGTCGGTTGCGCGGGCGCTCGCATTGGCGATGTCCGAGGCGCCCCCCGGAAGGTTGCTTTCGGTGATGCCGACGATCTGAGCCTCGCGTGCGGCGAGCGAAAGAATGCGCTTGCCCGATCCCCCAATGAGAAAGGGTGGATGTGGCTTTTGGATCGACCTCGGAAACTCCTGCAGTCCCTCGACCCTGTAGTGCTCTCCGGAATGTGATACCGGCCCTTGGAAAGCAGCCTTGAGTATCGCAATCGCTTCGGCAAGGCGGTCTATTCGAACTCCCGCCCGGTCGTAGGTGATGCCCAACGCCTGGTACTCGGACTCGTTCCAGCCGGCACCGATTCCAACGATCAGACGCCCTCCACTGAGCTGGTCGATTGACGCCAATTCTTGAGCAAGCACCACCGGGTGGCGTAGGTCGTTGTTTAAGACCGCAATACCTACTCGGAGGCGTGTTGTAACTGCAGCCACATGAGTCATGAGCGCGATTGGTCCCAGCTTGTCTCGGATGTGATCCGATATCGTCGAGCCCGCATATCCAAGTGCCTCGGCTTTGATCGCTACCTCGGTGACTCTTCTCGCCGGCAGGCCGTTGGTCGAAAAGAAGAATTGAAATGGCCTCATGGGCGCGGCCTAATGTCCTCAACCGAAGGAGCATCAGCGTCGGGGGTCCGTTTTCCGCCCGACTCGTCGTCGCGACTCCGCTTGCGGAGAACGATCTCGGCCGCAAGCTTGATTGCGGCGCCCATACTTGCCCAGCGTGCGACACCTTTACCGGCGATGTCGAAGGCGGTGCCGTGGTCCACAGACGTGCGGACAATTGGCAAGCCCAGCGAGACGTTAACGCCCTCGTCAAAGCCGACCAACTTCACCGCGATATGGCCCTGGTCGTGATACATCGCGACGACAATGTCGAAGTCGCCGTTCACGGCGCGCCACATCAGCGTATCTGCCGGCCAGGGGCCAGTCACTGAGATTCCAGAGGCTGAGGCACTCGCTACGGCAGGTCGGATCTCGCGCACGTCTTCGTTGCCGAACAAGCCGTCTTCACCTGCATGCGGGTTCAGGCCAGCCACTCCGATGCGCGGACTGCTAAGCCCGAGAAGCCGGCCGCCATCGTGAGCCAGCTCGATCGTGCGCAGAACCCGTTGATGGTTGATGGTCTCGATTGCGTCGCGCAGGGATACGTGAGTCGTCACGTGCACCACGCGGAGCGACCCAGCAGTCAACAACATTCGAACATCCTTTGCCTGAGTGCGAGCCGCGAGTAACTCAGTGTGTCCCGGCCAGTCGTAACCCGCTAAGCGCAGCGCTTCCTTGTTTATTGGCCCTGTGACCAGTCCATCAGCCTCACCGCTCTGCATCAACGCCAGGGCTCGGTCGACGGCGCTCACTGCAGCATGTCCGCCCATCGCACTCAGTTCACCCGGCTGGATTCCTGGCGCGCTTCCAACATGCTCAATCCTGGAAGGTGACGGCAGACCCAGGCGTCGTGCAGTATCTGCGAGCAGAGCAGCGTCGCCAATCACTATGAACTCCGCCAGGCGAGAGATGTCTGGCTGAGCGAGGGCCTTGACTATCACCTCCGGACCGATCCCGGCAGGATCGCCGGAGGAGATCGCCAGTGTCGGCCTGAAATTAGGCGCCAAAATAAAGGCCCTCCAAGCCGCGCGACACGGCATCGATCGAGCCAAAACTTCCGGACTTCAAGGCAAATGGCATCCCATCGTGAGGTCCACCCCGACATAGACCAACGGGAACCCCAGGCAGGAGCTCGCCACAAAGGTCAAGGCTGTCTGCACCCAACCAGTGCAGCACTCTGGACGCGGTCTCTCCACCGGTGACGAGCACCGCGTCACTTCCTTCGATGCTGCTTGGCAGCTCCCCAGGGCCGAGTACCAGTACCTTCCCCCCGTGTTCGGATGCAAATCGCCCTTGTTCGAGAGCTGCCGGACTGCCGATGAGAGCTATGGGGTCGTTGCTTGCAGGGCGAGAGCGGGGTGCCGGTCGCAAGCCGAGGGCTGCCGCGAGTTGAGAAGCCAGCCCTGCGGTTCCACTCGGAATCAAGCGATTGCGGGAATGCACAATCCGATTCGCTATCGTCCGAAGATCACTGTCAGTGGCTGCATCGCAAATCGTGACTGCTCCAGGTCTGGCTTGGTCCGGAGTTCCGGATTGCACCTCGAGGCCGGCTTCGCTTAGGAGCTCCAAGATGTCGATCTGGCCACCTTGCCACTTCTGCCTGCCGTCGAGCGTGATCCTTCCCTCTTGAGGCAACGCTGGGGCCAGGACCACAGCACCGCCCCACTCAATGATTGTGCCCTGCAGGTCTGCACTGACGTTACCTCGAAGAAGTGAATCTACTTTCCGGAACAGAAGATCAATCCCCGCACGGCGGACCATTCCTGCTACTTGCTTAGAACGCTCGAAAGACTCGTCGGGGCGTTCTAGCCTAGATTCGGTGCTGATCCCAACGTAATCGGCCTGAGGCGCAGATGAGGCTGGCCAAATAGAAACTCCTACTGATCCGAGAGCCAGAAAATGGACAGCGCTGTCGCACGCGCCCGTTAGGTCATCGGCGACGACGCAGACTCTCATCTGCAGTAAACCGTTGTCCACGTCGGTTCTCGCGCGAGACTCGCGATAGTCGCAGCCGGACCTCTAAGACAGACTCACCGTCACCTGGACGCCTGTCGATAACCGCTGAGGGCGGCTTCAAAAGCATCAAGAGTGAACGTGACATCTTCATGTGTGTGAGCAGAGGAAATGAAGAAGTTGCCGCTACTTGCTATACGAACCCCGCGGCCAACTAGATGGGGCAGGAAGGCTCGGAGAGCTGTCCTGTCCGAGTCCGAGGCTTCGGTGAAATTACGAATGATCGAGCGAGGCGTAAAAGACATTGCGAAGAGCGCTGGGACTCCCTGGATGAGGATTTGCGGAGTTGCGCCTTTCACGATCTCCGATAGTCCTCCCATCAGCTGCTGCCCGATGGCTTCAATGCGTTCATACACGCGCTGTGATGGGTCCGACAAGATGTTGAGGGTAGCCACGACTGCTGCTAGTCCGACAGGGTTGGCGTTGAAGGTGCCAGCGTGCATCACCTCGTTGCGAGCGACTCCATCGAAGAGATCTGCTCGTCCCGCAACACAAGCGACCGGGAAGCCCGATGCGAGTGCCTTGCCGAAGACCGAGAGGTCGGGCTTGACTCCGTAGCGACCTTGTGCGCCAGCTGGTCCAAGCCTAAACCCCGTTATGACCTCGTCAAAAATGAGAACCACGCCATGGTCGGAGCAGGCCTTCCGGACTCGCTGCAAGTAGCTTGGCTCAGGTTCGATCACACCAAAGTTCGCCATCACCGGCTCCATGAGGACCGCGGCGATCTCTGAGCCATGGTTGGTCAGCACGCGCTCCAACCGCGAGGCATCGTTCCACGCGGTGATGAGGAGGTCGGCGGAAACACTCTCTGGTATTCCGAGCGACTCAGGGATCGGGGCCAGGAGGTCGTCGTCCTCCTCAGACCGAGCGGTATTGAATCGGCTGTAGTTGACGCTGTCGGCCCAGCCGTCGTAGTGGCCTTGGAACTTCACGATCTTGGCTCGTCCGGTGGAGGCTCGAGCCAGTCTGATCGCTGCTTGGACAGCCTCGGTTCCAGTCATATTGAACCTGACACGTTCAACCGACGGGATCATTTCGACGAGCTTTTCCGCAGCCTGGAATTCCAGGGCGTGCTGGCCGCCGAAGAGAAGGCCACGCTTTACCTGGGCCAAGACGGCGTCGGTGACCAGCGAAGGATCGTGTCCGAGCAGCATCGGCCCTTGGCCGAGGACGTAGTCCACGAGATCGTTTCCGTCAACGTCGCGTAGGTGACCTCCGCTGCCGGACTCAAAAAAAAGCGGCCAAGGCTGCTCGAGCATTCGAACATTGCTGTGAACTCCGCCTGGAGCGGTCTCTTGGGCCCGTTCGTGAAGCTGGAGCGACCGGTGGAAAGTCAGCTCCTTGCCCGCGGAGGCTGAAGACTCAGAATTCAATGCCGGACCTCACGGATTTGAATCGGGCGGCTTAAAGCCTAGAGTCATGAGTCTGCGCAACTGCCACGACGACCATCATTATGTTGAGGTCAGGCCTCAAGGACTTGCCTAAGTCGACAATAGAGTGTCCGATGGAGTTCTCCAGAATGTCGCGAAGGCGCACCATGTTCTGGCGACCTGGGCAGATCCCACGGACAGCACTGTGAAGACCAAGGGCGATCTGTCGCGCCTACATCGTCAGGTAACAGAGAAAGCGCCCACCTCCGCGGCGCTGCACGGAACAGCCCGTGAGCTAATGCCGATAGTCGCCTCACCGACCCTGGACGTCCTGCACCCAATCTACATCCGATCAGGCAAAGGGTCCCGACTGGTGGACGTTGACGGAAACGAGTACATCGATCTAACGATGGGATACGGTCCGCACCTGTTGGGCCACGCACCAGAAGTGGCAGTGGCTGCAGTCAACAGTGTTGCGAGTAGCGGCCTCCAGTTCGCCCTTCACAGCCCAGGGAAGGAGCCACTCGCCAGGCTTGTCACCAATGCCCATTCAGGAAACGAGATGGTGCTCTTCTGTAATTCGGGCACCGAGGCAACGATGCATGCGATCCGAGTGGCACGAGCTTTTACACACAAGTCGAAGATTGCGATCTTCGAGGGTGGCTACCATGGCGTACATGACTATGTTCTGGTCAAGGCGGGACCCGGAAGCACGTTAGATGAACCGCGGTACGTGCCCCGGAGCTTGGGTATTCCCAATGAAACGCTATCGACCGTAACCATGTTGCCGTACTGGAGCGACGTCGCAATAGACAGGATTCGCGCAATGCGGCACGAACTCGCAGCTGTTCTGATCGAACCAGTCCAGGGGCAGAACCCTCAGACCGAGCAGGGCGAGTGGCTTGCGAAACTGCGCCTGGTCTGCTCGGAATCCAATGTGATGTTGGTCTTCGACGAGCTAATCACAGGATTCAGACTGGCCTTCGGTGGGGGCCAGGAGTACTTCCAGATCGCTGCCGACTTGGTGACCTACGGCAAGATCCTCGGAGGTGGGCTGCCCGTGGGCGCGATCGCGGGCCGGCGAGATGTTATGGAAATGTTCGCGCCACGGGCCGACGGCGCAGCCGTCTCTTCTGCAGGCACGTTCAGTGGGAATCCAATGACGATGGCGACCGGGACTGCGGTTTTGGGATATTTGAGATCGCACCCTGAGGTGTATTCGTATCTAAACCACGAGGGCAAGCGCCTCGCTTCAAACTTGAACCGTTTCTTCGTGAGCAACGGGGTCGAGGCGGCGGTTCAGGTGGCCGAGTCAGTGCTGTTTCTTCGCCTGCGTCCGCGCCCGAGAATGCGAACTGCAATGGAAGCCGCGCTTGAGCCCGCAGTCGCCGAGGCATACGACGCGCTCCAGCTGAAACTGTTGCTTAGAGGAGTCATCCTGCCGGGCTACGGAGGCCACCAGTTCTACCTTTCGGCCGCTCACACGACGGAAGACATCGACTTCGTGGCGAATGCGATCGGTCAGTCCATGCTTGAAGTCCGTGACGAGGGCTTCATGGAGGCGGAGTAGACCAGCGTCCCGTTGAGAATAGTCTCGATCGCTGAACGAACCTTCCCCATCAGCGCCGATATTCGAAATGCAGTCGTTGACTTCAAGTCGATGACCGTGAGCGCAGTCGCTCTGGTGACCGATGTGGTTCGGGACGGCGCTGCCATCGTCGGTTACGGCTTCAATTCAAACGGCCGCTACGCTCAGGGATGCCTGTTGCGGGAGCGCTTCATTAAGCGGCTGCTCGACACGAGCCCAACTGAGCTGCTCGACAGCTCTGGCTCCAATCTGGACCCCGAGCGCGCTTGGGCGATCATGATGAGAAATGAGAAGCCCGGTGGCCACGGCGAACGCTCAGTGGCCGTCGGCGTCCTCGACATGGCGATTTGGGATGCAGCTGCAAAGATTGAGGGCGTTCCACTCTTCCGGCTGGTTGCCAAACGCAACGGCAGGACTCCAGCCTCCAGGGTTTTCGTCTACGCGGCGGGCGGCTACTACACGTCGGAGCCGGACGTGCAGGCGCTGAAAGAAGAGGTGCGCAAATACACCGACCAGGGATTCACGGTCGTGAAGATGAAGATCGGCGGCGACTCACTGAGTGCCGATCTTCGCCGGATTGAGGCCGCACTAAGTGCTCTGCCAACGGGCTGCCAACTCGCGGTAGATGCCAACGGGCGATTCGACCTGGACCTTGCGCTTCGGTACGCTCGCGAACTCGCTCATTACAACCTGTACTGGTACGAGGAACCAGGGGATCCGCTGGACTACGACCTGATCGCAACCGTTGCCCGGGAGTACGGAGGCGCTATTGCTACTGGTGAGAACTTGTTCTCATGTCAGGATGCACGCAACCTGGTTCGGTACGGCGGGCTGCGACCGACTCTGGATTGGCTTCAAATGGACTGCGCTCTCAGCTACGGCCTTGTCGAGTATCAACGGACGCTGAGAATGCTGCACGACCATGGGTGGTCTGCATCACGCTGCATCCCTCATGGAGGTCACCAGATGTCACTCAACATTGCGGCGGGGCTTGGACTAGGGGGAAACGAGACGTATCCCGGCTTGTTTCAGCCGTTTGGAGGGTTCGCAGATGGCACCACGGTCCAAGGCGGCTACGTGGAAATGCCTGATCTTCCGGGCATCGGCTTCGAAGGTAAGTCGAAACTGTATAGCTTGCTGAAGTCGATTCATCAGTGAACGGTTGCCGACCGCGCGGCTGGTCTGCCGGGATTGAGCTACCTAACCGTCGAGGGTTGGCGTCCAACGTTCGCGCGGATCAGCCACTATCGGTCGTGTTCCATCCTTCGCCCAGAGTTCCAAGAGTTCGGCGGTGATCTTCGCCAACCGGTTAGCCTTGTCGTGGATTGATGGGAGGTTCACGGTGGCGATTCCGCGGGATACGAGTACCGGATCAGAGGTAGGCCCTACGAACGAACCCGATGGATCACCTGGAATCGCTATCTCACGAATCAGGGTCACGATCTCAAGGCGTAGCGAGTCCTCCTGACTCATTGGTTCAAATGTGCGGGTTCCAAAAGCAATTGCTCGAGACTGATTGGAAACTGTTAGCGAGACTGTGACGATTTGTCTGCGGCTTGGCACGGCAATCGAGAAAGTGGGTGAGTCACTCCTGATCGGGTTTGAGCCAGACGCCTGCCACTCGTAGGTCAGCTTCGAGTCCATCGGAAGCGTAGAGCCATCGGCGACAAAGGTGGCGATATCGCCGGCTGCTGCCAACATGCGACCTGCATAACCGGGAAGCGGGCCTAAGATGCGGACGCTTCTCAGGCTTAGGCGGTTTAAGACATTGCGCGTTATCGCCGCAACAGTGCGATTCCTTGGCACTGACATCGGCCAATCAGTGGTGGCGCCTTGAAAAACGATTCCCCCACCTACGCTGGTGAATGTACCCATGGTTGCAGCGGCACCTGAGCGAAAGGTGTGCCATCCCGAACCCAGCCGAGCCAGGCCGAGTATGTAAAAGGTGGATGGCGTTCCCTTCACTCCAGTCGCGAATGCGTACCCATCGCGAATTTGATAGAAGGCTCCATCGCATTCATAACCGACTAGTGGAAGATCCTCGTCATCTCCGAAGATGCTTCCGTCAAAGAGGCCCGTGCCGGTGTAGACCCAGTGTTCTGCGTGCTGAACCGTGTAGCCGAGAGTCTCACGCTTGCCGTCCCACCATCCTCCCCCCAGGTAATAGCTGACGCCTGTAGTCCGATTCTCCGGGTTAGTTGCTTGGTTGGAGTCCTGGACCCAATCGACTGATGAGTCATCGGCCGAAGCAACTGAGGCTGTAGGAGCTGACGGCGAAGGCGGCAATTTAGCGCAGACAATTGCTGTGTCGTTGTCGTGAAAATGGATCTGCCAGCCATCAATGTTGCCGCTGAAGTAGGCAACGTTGCCGCCCGAGTTTACGAAGTCGTCGATGCGAGCGCGCATGGCCGAACTCCAATACTCATCGTGCCCAACCGAGAGTAGGAGGTTGTATGGGCGGAGGAGCGCCTCGTCCTGGTGGAGGTCGAGGTCGGTGCAGTAGTCGACGAGGTAGTTGTTCTCATCGAGCCACTTGATAAAGGGCTGGTCCCAGTGGGCAAAAGTCTGGCGCCTGGAGCCACGATCGTAAAAGTCCGGCGAGTCACCCATCATAATCACACCGCCAGTACCGCCGCCGGGCCGGCGGGTTGTGACCTTGAAGCCGGGCTCAGGATGACGCGGCGACCAGACTGCCTCCTGGTAAAGGCTGCCGTAACCGGTTGTGTTGTATGCGTGAAAAGTCGCCCACGACAGCTTGTACAGAATCTTGGTGTCCCGGCCTGGATTCGGGTTCTTGATCACGAATAGCGCCTTCGAGTCGAGGCCGTCAGAAGACGCGACGTCAGGGGCCACCCTGGTTCCGTCGGATCTGACCGTCGAAAGTACCGCGATGTAGCATCCGGGCCGCCAATCGACTGGGATCGGGAACACGTACCCAGGCCAACCCCAATCCTGATCGGTTGGACCAGGTGGATAGTTGTGCCCCTGGAGAGTATGTGCAACCAGCGGCAGCGGACCCTCCAGGCCGCGCCCAACTCGATAGAAATCCACTATGAAGCCCGGTTGATCGGTAGAAACATGCAGCGTCAGCTCGGCTCCTGGCAGCAAGCTTGGATGCCGCGGATATGCTCGAATCATCTGCACAGCTTCATCGGCACCCTGGCTGCAGGTGACGAGGTCATGCCACGAGTCTGGGCTATGGAGGCCATCATCGGCCCACCGATCGTATGCCCCCTTCGTCAAGCAGGCCGTTGTCGACCCCGACAACGGGTCAATCCAGCTTGGCAGGTCACGTCTCGTTCCGACCCGTACAGACCTGGGCTTTCTGGTTGTCGTGCTAAACAATCCACGGAAGCACAGCGCTAGATAGAGTTCTGGCTACACCGTTACTCTCGGTTGATAGGGAGATAACTCATGTCGACGCTCAACGAAGAGCTCGCAATCGAGCAGTATCAAAAGTTAGATGCAGGCAGCGCCGACGGACAATATCGACCAAACCGAGATCTTCGCTTCTATCCGGGTGCGAATCTCACCGCGGAGCGGCGCCGATCTCTCGACGACCAGGCTGTTGAGCCTGAGGACCTGTCAACAGATGACATCGTCTATTGCCTCTCCGGTTTGGTAACCACGACCATGTACGAGCTCGTGGAGCAGATCGAACAACGCTGGGGAAAAGAAGCCGCCCAAGAGGTCGTCTTCGAGTGGGCTCGAAAGAGAGGCCGAGAGGCAATCAAAAAGTGGGCGAAGGTGCGCGGGATCGACCGACTCTCGGCGGAGGCTTGGGCCCGATACCAGGATCTCAGGCACTGTATGTCGGGTCCTGTGCACGCCCACAGTTTCGTCTCCATAGCGGAGCCCAGTGATACCGAAGAGATCGTTCTGATGGATCGAACTGGATGCTTTTTCCACACCGGCCGACCGCAAGGGATGGATAGCTACAGTCCGTATGTCTCAATGGGTATGGAACTCGGCTATCGAGAGGCCTTCCCCGAATTGACATTCAAGATAGTTAGGTGCATGGGAGAGGGAACGTCGACAAATGGGTGCACCCTCCGCTTTCGAATCAAGAAGTCTGGGGCTCACGAGAAGCCTGAGAAGGTATCGTCCCGTTGAGGCGACCCCAGCCTGCTAGCTAACCTTGAACCTGCGCTCGGACTCGATTGCCTCGGTCTGACGTTGGTCTGGAGCCAGTGGACGGTGCGATTTTCCTGAACGAACCGCGAGATGCTCGAATAGGGCTTGCGTGTCAGCGTCGGCTGGAACGTGGTGAGATAGGAAAAACCGCTCGTCAAAGGTGAGCGATGAATGCCATATCCAAATTCTGTAGCTTCCGTGCTGAGTGTGCCGGACTTCGACCATCTGATGGTCGAGAAAGGCCGGCGTCAGTTGGCTCGAAGCACCCGAAGTGACTTCCGCCCAGAGAGCGCCGTACCTTGGGTCGGCGCATACACGCTGAATCGTTGCCTCAAAAGCCAGGTCGTGCGGATGGAAGCTGGACCTATGCTCGAGCCTCGTCAGAGCACGACGAGCATAGGCAGTGAAATCAACGAGCACTCTTTGCCACCACTCGGAGACTCTGGGATCGAGCAATAAGTCGATCGTGCGGCACCCCGCGACATGACCGAGCGCAGCAGCCCTGGTCGGGAATCCCAGCCAGCAGTTGGCGTGAAGTTCGTTTAGGTCCCAGATCCTGTACTCGCGATCCATCAAACAGATCGGGTAGGAACTGCTGTTGATGAGCGCTCTGGCGTGCTCCTTGACGTGCTCCACTTCGTCAGGCTTTGGGCTCGGCAGCTCGACGATGTAGCCCGCGAGAAACAAGAGCTGGGTGCGCTCTGGCCAACTCAGGGCCAGCGCATCGCATATTCGCTGGAGTGTTCTTTTGGTTGGGATAGCGTGTCCGCGCTCGATTCGGTTGACGTGACTCTTGTCGCTGTCAATTGCGACTGCCAGATCTTCTTGTGCCCACGGAGCGCCCGTATGAATCTGGCGCTGGCGAAGACGATACTGACGGACCCGGTCCCCCAGTGCAGACGCCATCTCCGACTCCGATTCTGGCCGCATATCTGAATCTGTAGGCTGTCGATTGTACGTCGAGCTTAACCCTCCGCCAAGTATCCGCCGCGAGGCTGTGGGAGTAAAGCGAATCTGTCACCCCTGAAGCGAAAAGCGATTCTGTCACCCCATGGATGGCAGGATCGTTTTGAACTCGACTGAGCAACGCCGAATCATCGTCCTCAACCACCTCAGCTCGGGGGCGCTGGTCAATGCCGAGGC
>JACXTT010000632.1_pt1 | contig 60192 bp, 49 predicted proteins | sample 9270951 | NCBI WGS metagenome assembly JACXTT01 (sample SAMN15532306, study PRJNA645909) | rock metagenome | isolation source: weathered quartz diorite | place: Puerto Rico | collected 2017-06-21
AGCGCGGCTGTCCCCGGCCGCAGCAATGGTTGAACGGCCTGTTTCTCTCGAATTTCGACACACCTGTCGGACCGAGAGTCGCCCTTTTCCTGCGGTTTTGCGTTTGGACAACACGCCCTCCAGACGCACCCCAATCACGGCCGCATCTCGATGTGCCAGAGCTATAAGGACTGCGCTGGGTAATTCGGGCGCCGCTGCGGACTGAAGTCCGCGCTCCGTCTCACCGCCAGCGCATCCAAATGTTCGGATCGTCGCTCCACAGCGCGGCGTGTTCTGGACTCAGCTTCGTTTCTTCCGACCCCGGCCCGTACGGGTGGTATTCTTTTCCATCAAACCAGCAGTTCTCGTGGAGGACCGCAGCCACAACCTCGCACCGGCGCTCGGTGTGAGCCAGCGTGGCCAGCGCGCCGGCCCAGGCAATGTCGCAATGGCTGGCGGGATTCAGCGTGTTGCGGCCTTCCGAAAAAATCCACTTGCTGCCGTTGTGCGTCTTGCGCAGCGCGAAATAGTCGGCCGCAATGTCCGACTCCGATTTCGGGAATCGTTTTTCGGCCACCGAAAGCTGGTTCATGATCGCGAAACCGAGATCGTGCTTCTTCGACGCGAAATTCACTTTCAGGAACCGGTAAGAAAAATGCTCCGCTGCCTCCCAGCAAATCTGACGGCCGAGTCCGGATTCATCACCCGCCGCCTGGAGGTTCGGCAGGTGCTTGAGAAAATAGAACAGGACAGTCTTGAGAAAGTGCCAATCCTCTGTCCGGCAGGTGAACAGCGCCCGGAGCCAGAGCGCATCTCCGCGCGCCTCGTCGATGTATATCGCCGCCAGGTCGCCCTGGCCCGAGGCGGCAACATCAAATCCCAACCGGAGCGGACCGGGGGACGAAGAAGTCCTCACCCTTGATCCCTCTCCCGTCGGACTCGCCGCCGCGAAGCGCTCTGGCGGAGCGGGGCGGGAGAGGGTGGCCGCCAGGCCGGGTGAGGGAGGGCGGCCGCCGAACAATCCCGCAAACGAATCCCTTAGAAACTCCGCTATCCGCTTTTCCCGCTCGCTTTCTTCAGCCGGACTGAATTCTCCAAACCGCTCTCGCACCTGCCCGGCTTCGAGGTGGACGCGGTCGATCTCGTAATCGGAACGGCAGCGCTCGATCGCGCTCCATTCCACGATATGATTCGCGGCAGCTCCCAGCGGGTTGCACATGTAGGATTGTTCGAAGATTTCCTCCTGCCGCGCGCGCGAGCGGCAATCGGCGAAAAACTCTCCGCGGGTGAAGGATGTCCCGCGAGCGCGGTTGATCACTTCCACCAGGCCGTCGCTGATGGCATCCGCCATCGTGACGCGGAAGTAGAGGTTCCAGGGGAGAGAGGGCCGAGAGTCGAGGGTCGAGGAGGAGGGAGGCGGAGCGTCAGAGGGTGGGGAGGAGGCTGGGTTCTGGATGTTGGATTCTGGATTCGGAATGTCAGACGGTGGATTCTGGATGCTGGATGAGCCAGAATGGATTGATGGAGTGGTGGATTGCTGGATTAATGGCTCGGACGAAGAGGAAGAGGCAGACGCAGAGGCAGATAAAGTCGCGCGGGCTTCCTGGGCGAATTCATTGAACAGCGTGTCTTCGCCGTCATGGGAGGACCAGACGGCCATATCGTAGCCCCACGTGACCCGGCCCTGGGCCGTCTCCCACAGCAGCCGCGCGTTCGGATGCTTGGCGAACTCATCCAGGCCGACGTCGCCGCCATAAACCGCCATGGCCTGGGGATTTGCCGAAAAGGCGATGATCCGCGAGCCGTTGTCGAACTTGATCACGCCGACCCTGACATCCTGCGTCAGCGCTGATGGCCGGCCCTTCTCATCCAGTGGATGGACCTGCAAGGATTCTTCGCCGCGTTGAACGATCGTATGCGTCAGGCTGAAGATTTCCGCGAACCGATAGCACTGCTGGATGTATTCGAGCGCGCTCTGATAATCCTTGGTGGCAAAAAGGTAGTCCCGCCCGGGGAACCAGAGCCGCTTGCGCACATTTTTGAACGCGTCGGCGTACGTCCAGCCAATGCGCACCGATTTCTCGGCCAGCGCCATCACGCGCTGGCGGCGCTCGTGGAACGGCTTTTCGGCTTCGATCCATGCGATTTGGTACGGAGTGAAGTGCTTTTTCAGCAAACGAGTTGAGTCGAGAGGCTTTGAGCGAAGTGGAATCATTGGATTATTGGATTACTGGATTGGTGGATTGGTGGAATCGCTGAAACTTTCAACCGTTGAATCGTTAAATCGTTGAATCGTTGAACCGTGCACTTTCGTCGGTTTGTTGATCCGTGTTTCGGATTTCGGGATTCGGATTTCTTTCGGCATCCGGCACTCGGCCTTCGCCATTTTCATGTTCTTCCGGACCTACATCGGCCATGGATTGGAGGCCGAGGATGGAGTCAACGTGGCGGACGATGGCGCGGGTTTCGCTTTGGGAGAGCTTGCGGCGAGGATCTTTCAGTTTCTGGATTTCGGCGCGGGCTTGAAGGCAGGCGTCACGATATTTCTGGTAACGGAGCGCTTCGCGAGTGATTCGCGGGAGGACGGAGAAGAGACGGGTGTAGGCTTCGGGTTTGTTTTCAACCGAGAGGGAAAAATCGAGGGCGTCGAATTGTTTGAAGAGTTGATAGAGACGCATGGCGGCGGTTTTGAGCGTGACCTGCTCGAGTTTTGAATCATCGGTCTGGCTGAATTCCAGGGCCTCGGCGTGGGTTTGCTGCATGTCGTCGCGCCATTCCTGCTCACGGAGCCAGCGCTGATGGCCGGCGATTTTCCAATTGGAAATATTTTTGTCGGAGATGTCTTCAAATTCGGCGTGGCCGGAGTCGAGGAACCGACGACGGATATCGCCATACGGAACGCCGTCCCGGATCATAGTATTTACCTGGTCGCGGATGGCTTTGGGAAGATGAGCAAGTTTGCCTCGACCGCGACGCTCGTCCTTGTCGGGGTTGTCCTCAATTGCGCCATTGTTGTTTTGTTCAGTTTCGTGGTGTTGCATACGAGTAAAAAATTTACCTTCCATAGCCTTCTATAGCCTTCCGTAACCGTCTGAGAACCTTCCGGTGTTGTCGCAGGGGGAAGGCTCGAGGGCCGAGTGTCGGGGTGGGGGAATGAGGGATGCGGGGTGCTGGATGCTGGTTCCTGGATACTGGATGCTGGAGGTGGGAGAGCTGGGATGCGGGATGCGGGATTCTGGATACTTGATGGAAGGCGGAAAGCGGATGTGGGCCGAATTCTACAAAAGGTTGCAAAGCAAACGAAAGGAGCGGAGTTAACCGCGAAATATGCGGAACACGAGCAAGAAAGGTCCGATTTGCCGTGTCCGGCGGACTCAATCGACTGACAGAATTCTGCATCATGGGTGCACTTTACCGCTGAGGATTGCGATGGTCTTCTTAGCGGAATGGACTTTTTACTAAGAAGTGGGAATCAGGAACTTGCGAAGGGAAGAAGGGAATGCTGCGGGGACCATTGGATCTTGCTATTCAGCGACCACCATGCCATGGGCGGCCTAGTGCCAGCGTGTGACCAGAAAATGAACCTGCTGCGCTCTCAAGTGCTCGCGGAGGGAGGACGTCCGGAATTTTGGTAAGGATCACGACCTGGGGGAAGCGGCCGCAGACCGGGCTGAGCGATCCCGCTTTCGAGCGTGAATTTTGCCAGGGCCCAAAAGGCATCCCCCTTGGCAGATTCGATTTCGCATTTCCATCTTTGGCCTCGATGCTCTGGCAGACTCAGGGGCTCGGCAGCAATTTCTCCCGGCGGCGGAATATGGACCCGGAACGCCTCGAGGCTTTGGTTGGGCCAAGGGAAGTCTGCAAAGAACTCACTTTGCGGTAATGCTCGCGCCATGACTCTCCACTTCGTGTCCTGTCCAGTGAAACGGTTTTCGCAGTACCGCGAGAGCACGTGGCCGGGATAATGGGGCAGCTTCTCGCGGTCGACCAGGCGATGGAACAACACCGGCGGCGTCACGTCAAAACAGCGCGCCAAGGCTAACAGGCGGTCCAAACTCACGTTCTGCCCTTTGGGAATTGCTTCCTCTATAGCTAGGTTCGGGACGAGCATCATTCCCGCTGCGGCATCGCAGAAGCGTTCGAGTCGGCTGCGGGCGTTCATGCGGACCCGGCCGTCTGGGGATGAGAGTGCTTCGTCACTATACGCCCGGCGGACACCAGCCTCATCAACTTTGAGAAAGAGCAAGTGAGCCAACTCGTGTGCCATTGAAAACCGCTGGAGGTAGGGCGGGGCCTTCTTCGGCACGCGTATGACCCGTGAGTAGCGGGTGACCTCTAGACGAGCGGAGGGGACATCCTCAACCAACACGTCACACCCGAGCTTCTTGGCGAACACGCTGGGGTCAACAGGAGGCTGCTCGGTCCACTCGGGCAAATTCCTTAGGAGGAAGCATTGCAAGGCTGCGCGCGTCGCTCTGGGGAAACGCGTCTGTTCCTGCAGCCATCGCTCGATATTAAGAACACCGTGGTCCATTGGATGCCGTCACTTAAACAGATCGCCTCTCCTCAATTGTTCAGCGACTTCTTTAAGCTGGTCGTTGAGCCAAGCAATATACCCCTTTTCCCCATGTAGGTCATTATCACTGAAAACCGAATCTTTCCAGCTCCACGTTGGGTACTTCTGCCTGAAGCGGGGTAGCAGCTGGCTAAATGCTTCCGAAAAATGCTCCCGAGCAATTTTCAACTCCCCGAGGTTACGCCGCCAAGTGGCCGCTGTCTCGCCGGTGGTGCGGGTTAGGAACGGTACAAAATCTTTAGGCTCAGATGATATCGGAGCCGGCTTCCTCTTATTCGCTTTGACAGCTTTTTGGAGATCAGAATCGGCTAGCGTCTTCCCGACTTGGTTCTTGTCTCGCCAGAGCCCGGCGACAGGATATTCGACGCCGATCGAATCAATCAGAGTGGCATAGACCTTTGGCACGTTGTCGGCAAATTGCCTCACCAGGTCCATGTCGGCAAACACGTAGAGTTTCCAGAGTGTGTTGTAATTCGTGAGCATGGAGGTGATCTGACTCTGTACTCCATGGTCGCTGGTGAAATCCCGCAGCAGCTGCAGGACGCCCTTCATGTCTGGGACTGGCTCAATCTCGGTACGCGCACCCGTATTCTCGGGCTGGTGCTCATGTTGGGTCGGCACCTCGACGAGCACCCGCGGATCTTTGTAAGCAACTTTCTCTTCCATGCAAAAGATAATGAATGGGTGCTCGTTGTGTATACTGGGGTTGCCCGGGGACAACGCCGCCGCCATGTCTCGTTCGGTCTTGAGAAGCTGGGACCAGCCCTTTGCGTCGCTGGGCTTCAACCTAAACAGCTTGACCAAAGCTCCCTTGTCCAACGTGAGCGGCACCCGCCGAGACGCGGGACGCCTGCACACCTCCTCGTCCAGTATGAACAGGGGCTTGTAAATGCGTCTCTCATAGATTTTTCGAGCGAGCCGTTTGACGCTTTGGGTGCTGCCGTTGTACATGAAATGTCGCAAAAGGGCGTCGTCGGAGGGGTACTTATCCAACTCGTACAGCGACGCAGGCTGAAGTTCATCAATCCGAAAAGCCCGACCGAGCATAGCCGAAGCCGACAGTTTGGTACGGTGCATGTAAACCCGCTCCATGAGGGCGTATCGGTTTTCCAGCAAACTCAAAAGGTCGGATACGGCGTCCTTCCGTAGCCCTCCGCGTCCGTCGTGCAAATCGAAGACGACCCGGAGCCCGGCACTCTCCGTCTCGGTCTCTTTGGGGGATGGCGACTTCAACGCCTGCTTGACAAACATGCGGTCAAGGAATTTGAGGTCGATCGTCTTCTGTACGCCAGTGTTCACGGCGTCCCGCAGGAGATAATCGATCAAATCAGCGCAGATCGTGTTCGAGATGAGATCCGAGTAGAATGCTCTGAAATAACTAGAGAAGTGAAACGTCCTCGCCTTAGCGCCCCAATTGTCGCAGAATTCAAACGACTCGTATGGGTGCTTTTCAGGGGACTTAAATGCCAGTATCTCGAATATAAGAGCGCCAAGAAAGTCCGCCTCGTCAAGGCTGTTGGAATTCAAAAACTCTGAGACGTCCTCCTCCTCAAGCCCGAAGAAAGCCCGTTGCCTTAGCAAGTACTGGCGAAATCGATCAGAAAACTTCCGCAGCGCCCCAGCGACCGCGCTGTCACGGCCGAAAAGATACAGGAAGAGTTGGGGGTTTTCAGCCAAATCATCATGTTTGACGAGCGCGGAGGACTCGTGTTCAAGTGCGTGCGACATTGGCGGATGCGGTATGTCGTGCAGGAGCGCGGCGAGCCCAACACACACCCTCTGTGCCCACCAGATTCTGGGACGCCGAGCATGGTCAAGTGCATCGTCTGCGTGTTGGAATCTCTTCTCGTCAGACCGATTCTTCTCCTCGCTTTCCTGAATGGTCCTTTCGGCGAATACCCTGTGGTTTCGGTTGATACTGTCAACTAGTAGCTTCGCCGCATGGCAGACACCAACGGAATGCGCGAACCGAGAGTGCTCTGCTGTCTCATAAATCAAGGAGGCAAAGCCGAGCTGCTTTATGTAGCGCAACCGCTGCATCTCCGGGGTGTCGATTACCGCGCGCTCGATCTCGTTGAGATAAACGAAGTCATGGACATTATTGCGCTGTCTCTTGTGATCAAGCATGAAGAGCGGGACTCTCTCCACCACGCTGGGAAACGTCGGGGCTGGAATCAACATGACCGCGATCGTAGCTGTCCGCGGTCTCGTGTCAATACACCGGCGCCGACTCCGGAAACGATGTCGATACCGAGTCAGATGCAGGTGTCAGTCGTCAGCATTAACAGAAGTCGCGCCGTCATAGACGCGAGGTGATATTGGTGCAGTGTGAGTAATCAGTGACTCTTGCCCGAAGTCGTCAGCGTGCACCCCCATTAGACAATGCTTCAACCAGGATTTTGTTGTTGGCCGATAGTAATTTCGTCGTTGCCCGCTCATAACCTCGGACTTAGCATTTTTCGAGCGTATGGAAAAACCAACGATTTCTCACCACGCCTCACAGGAGTTCAGGGATTGGAACGAGCTTGGCGTGCTCGTGATTACGCCAAAGTTTCAGAGGCGAGAAGTATGGAAAACTCCTGCTCGCTCATATTTCATCGAGAGTCTGCTTTGCGGAATCCCGATACCCCCAATATTCCTTAGACTGGGCCAAAGTCCCGAGAAGAAGCGGGTCGTGCGCGAAGTAATCGATGGCCAACAAAGGCTCCGGGCGGTTCTCGAATTTATGGAGGGCAAGTACGCCCTTTCCAAGGCAGTCACCCGGTACGGCGGAAAGCGGTTTGCCGATCTGGCTCCCGAGGACCAGAAAAAAATAGAAACGTTTACATTCCTATGCGAGGTGTTTCAACAGATCTCCGACAAGGATGTCTTGGAGGTCTTCGCCCGTGTGAACACCTATTCTGTGGCGCTGAACGACCAGGAACTAAGAAACGGAAGGTACTTTGGCCCGTTTAAGAAAACGGCTTATGCACTGGCTCTGGACTATCTGGAATTCTGGAGGAGGCATAGGATTTTCTCAGAAACCTCCATCGCGCGCATGCTTGAAGTAGAGCTGACGAGTGAGCTGATGGTCGCGATTTTGGCGGGCCAGCAGGACAAGAAAAAGAGCATTTCGGCGTTTTATGAGGAGTATGACGAAGCTTTTCCTACTCAGAGGTTGGTGCGCGCCCGGTTCACACAGGCTGCGGATGAGATCACGAATACCTTAGGTGACGACCTAAAGGACTCAGAATTCAGAAGGGTACCTTTGTTCTACACGCTTTTTTGTGTGGTACTCCACCGTTTATCTGGGCTCCCCGGCGAGAACTTTCCTTCTCCGAAGCGGGGACGCTTCACTGACTCGGAGAGAACGCAAATAAAGGACGCTGTTCTCGTTTTGTCGGATAAGCTCGCGGCTGCCAAAGAAGGCAGCACGGACAGCCTTTCGCAAAGGGACCAAGTTTTCGTTACCGCCTGCCTCAGGCAAACCGATAACATAATTCCGCGGAAAACTCGGTTCGAGGCACTTTACCAACAGGCGTTTTCGAGTCGATGATCCGCCGTGCCCCGGCAAGTCCCCCCATTGGCTTCTAAGCTGGCAACTCAGCTTCGTGAAGCGGAGCGGATCGCAGCGATGAGCGAGCGATTGAGAGCACACTCGCTTATCGGGAGGGTGGTCAGGCGGGAACTGACAGACCATCGGCGACTTCTGCTTTATGAGTTGGCCTATCTTCGCGCTTTCAACCAGTGGGAGGTCTTTCTTGACTCTATTTTCGTCCGTTATCTTTGCGGATACGAGTTCGGCGGACTTTGCGAGACGCCGCTGACCGCCTTCGCCCGAGATCTCTCTACCGCCCAGGCAACGCTATACGCTGGGCGGCCCTACTTACTCTGGCACAACCCTCAAGACGCTATTAGGCGTGCAAATCGGCATTTCACAATAAACAACCGGTTGTCAACAGTCATAGGCTCCGCATTAGCTGACCTGGAGGACTTCGGCGCCATCAGACACCGAATCGCTCACGACCATACTGACGCGCGCGTGAAGTTCGACGCGGCCTGCATGCGCCTCGCCGGCCGGCACTTCTGGGGCAGCCGCCCCGGCTCCTTCCTCCGCGCTCAGACCCTGTGTGGAACGCCCCTGCTCCCCATGACCTGGCTCGGGCGAATCTGCTCTGACTTGGGGGGCCTAGCATCACAACTCGCCCCGTAACTCGGCTGCGGCTTACCGAACGCGGTCTGCGCGCTCCAACCCAAATCCTCTTGCGCTGCGCCCGCCTCCCGCGACATCCTCGGATGAGGTGTGCTTATGAGCCTTTCGACCCTGGTCAACGACTTCGCAGACGCCCTCGCCGCAGTCGATGCGACCGGACGCGCACATAAGACATTTCGCCCGGGTATAGGCCCGTTTGGCGAAGCCGATGCCACCAAGCTGGCCTTGGGGTTCCTGAGGCAACGCGCTCCCGACACCTACCGCGACGCCGTAACTAAACGACAGCCGGACGTCCTGATACCAGGCCTATGGCAGGTCGAGATCAAGGTGATCCGCCCGTTTGGGGACAACGGCAGGGAAGCAGAGAACTGGTCACAGAATCTGCTCCACCCCTACAGAGGCAATACCAGCTCACTCGGCGACTCACTCAAACTTCTGCAGTCAGAACGCGCCGAACCCCGAGCCATCCTTGTATTCGGCTATGAGCATGATCCGGCTCAAATTCCACTCGAACCCTGCGTTTGCGGGTTCGAGACTCTCGCGACATCCGTGATGAGGATCCGCCTTTCAGAAAGGGAAGAGCACACCCGCAAGCCGCTAATCCATCCTGTACATCAAGTCCTCAAGGTTTTCGGCTGGCAGGTACTGTCCATGGACGGTGGCTAAGGCCCTATGGTCGCCCATCTCTGAATTCGGAGTGCGAAATTCGGATTTGCTTCTGGTGTCTTGAGGCGAGGACTCACTTCGGTTGATGTTCTCCAGCAAGGGCGCTCGCTTTGGCAAGGAGCCATGGTTCGGGGTAGAGGGTGGTGCCGTTTTTGATGAGGCGTTTGGCTTCGTCGATTTTGGCCTCGCGGAGGCGGATTAATCCGAGGTAAACGGAGGAGATCCCCTGGTCGTTGTATGCGGGGCTGCGATCGAGGCATTCGCGCAACAAGGGCTCAGCCTCGTTGAATTTCCCTTGTTCGACCAGAATGCCGCCGAGGGTTCCCTTCAAGGTTAAGGTGCCTGGAGCCATCTCAAGCGCCAAGCGCACGGCCTTTTCCGCGCGATCCATTGAGGCCGACGAGGCATGGTAAAGAGTGGCGGAGGCAAATGCGTCGAGGGCTTTTATTTTGTGCTCTTTGTTGACGGGTTCCGAGGCAAAATCGAGACAAGCCTTTTCGGCACTGTCGATGTCCTGGTGTTGAATATGGGCGAAAATCTTGGCCGTGAGTACCTGGTTAAAGGCGCCTGAATTGTGGTCCGGTATGGATGAAAGGACGTCGCTGAAGGTGTCTGCTGCGGCCTGGAATTCGTGGCGAGCAAGCTGGTCATTGGCTTTCTTGATGAGGTGGATTTGTTCGGGGCCGAAGGGGAAAGCGCCTCCAAGCCAGATGGGCTTGCGAACTTTTGCGATTGGATCTACCGCAACGCGCCAGGTGATCCAACCGCTTACAAGACTGAGACTGGAAACAACCACCGCAAGAAAGATTCTTGCAGGCCACATCATTTCGTTTGACCAAAATAATACCCCAACGGCGATGGCGCCCAGCAACAGACATGTGGTGAGGGTGATCAGAAAAATGAACCACTTGAGGCAGTGGGACAGAAGCAGTTCCCAGAGGGGGACAGGTTGGGGCTGATTTTGAACGGGTTTGTTCCATCGAAACAGCAGGTGCCAGAGCTGCAGACCGTCGGTTGGCACCGGTCCGAAGGAGGTTTGTGCAACATGAGGGAAGAGGCTTGAGGCAAGGACGACAACGTTTGCCCAACACAGCAAATTGGGAAAAGAGGCAGTGTCAGGCAGAGGCGAGGCAGGCCTTGCAGCCAGCAACGCGGCTGTCGCCAGGCAGAGGTTTACCATTGGACCAGCTGCAACAATGACGACGTGTTTCCAGCGGCTGATTTTGGAGGAGGGAGCAAAAAGGGTTAGCCCACCAAAGGGAATCAAGTTGAATAGCCACGCGAATCCAAAAAATTTTGCCGAAAAAAGCTGCTTCCCTGAGCCGATGAGGATACGGATTTGGTTGTAACCGAAGAAGCGGGCGAGAGCGGCGTGGCCCAGTTCGTGCGGTAAAATCATGAGCCATTGAAGAAGAAGAACACATGCAATCTGGAATTCCCTGGATTGCAGGAGCGGCGTGGATCGGCGTAGGGCTGCAATCAAGGCAAGGCTCGCGAAAAGCAACGGAATCAAAAAGAGAACGAGGTAGATACGATTGTAAAAGCGGCTGCGACACGCTGGGCAGTATCGTTTCGGTCTGCGGAATGGCAGGCGTTCCTGCTGGAATTCCTGGCTCTCCAAGGCTTCGATGCCGCAGATGTCGCAACGGCCGGGCATGGCGGCAGTATGGGGACGGGAGATGGGAGTTAGAAGCTTGGAGTTGGAGAAAAGGAAATGGGAAGAATGGGAGGAGTGGGAGGGATGGAAAATGTGGATGATGAGTGACAGGAGGAGGCGCTGGAGGAATTTCAGATTTCAGGGATTTCAAATTTCAAAGGAGGGCTGAGATAAGCCTCTGAGCTACGTCCCAGCCCCGCGGTCGGCCATCCCTGGAACTATTGCCTCTGCCGGTTTTCTGCAGACCAAGCACATTTCGGCAGTAAGTGCTAAAGTCTCGCTCGTTGTCGGAGGGATATGCATCAGGCCGCTTGAGCGCGGGACGAATGACGTTGAGGAGGTCGCGGTAGGTCCAGTTGTGCCTGGTTACCAGGGGCCAGAGGGAGATGATAAGGGTATCCGCGTCGGGATAGAGCCAGAGCGGGTCGGCTCCGTCCGCCATCGCGCTTCCGAGAGTGGGCCATTTGGGGGAATTCTTGAAGCGTTCTGCGGCTTCGGCGAAAAGTTGATGCCATGCAGAGCGGGATTTTTCGCTGAGCTCGGTGAAATGGCGTTGGGCGTTGCCGAGGCGGGCAAGTTCGCGTTTTTCAGCGTCGGGATCGAAACAAACGGGCGCCAGGTGCCAGTGGCGGTGGGTGCGGAGGTGGATGTCGGCATCGAGCCAGGAGCACCAGCGGCGAAGAAGATTGGAGTGATGGAGTAGTGGAGTGATGGATTGATGGGATGCGGAATCGGAATGAGCTGGCCCTTGGTTCAGCTCGATGGAGAGGGGGAGGTAGGCGCGGCGGAGGGAATTGAGGGGCGATTTGTCGGCCTCGCAGAAGCGATGGAAGCAGGAAGCCAAGTACGGAAGTTGAGCCGCCGCCGCTCCGGTATGGCGAGGCAAAGAGTTGAGAGTGGATCCTCCTTCGGCAGAAGCGCTACGGAGGACGGGGGGTTGAGGGTGCGCGAGGATGGTTGGGAAGATTTGCTGGAGCTGGCGCCAGGCTTCGCCGTTCTGGAGCGAGCGGTCGCTGGCACGTTTCTTCTCGGCATATTCGGCTTCGGCATCGAGAACGAGACCGCCGAGCCAGAGCCGGATCATGAAGGCGGCCAGGTGGAAGGGGTCCTTGTCGCGTTCGTACAGGGCCAGGGCGGCGTCGAAAGAGGCGACAAGAGGCAAACTGTCGCAGTTGATAGTTGGTCCTCCTTCGCCAGAAGCGCTACGGAGGACGGGTGGTTGACCCGCCTTCGCCGAGGCTTCGTCGGGCGGGGAGTTGAGAGCGGGTCCCGGATCGTCAGTTTTCATGCGGGGATTGTGAGGGAGTCGGTTGGACATCCGCTGTCCAAGGAACATTTTTTTTGCGCCTGCGCGAAGGTCGCAGAGGAAATGAAGAATGGGGAGGTAGCCGCGAAATATGCGAAAAACGCGGAAAGGGGCGACGGAGGAAAAGCTGGAGGGGGAAAAGCTGAAACGCTGAAACGATGAAATACTGCCGTTACCTCGGCGGCGGCGGCGTTCATCCCTCGCCGCTCTTGCGCCAGGCGCCAGGCGTGACACCGGTTTCGCGCGCGAAGGCTCGTGAAAACGAGAACTCGGATTCGTATCCCACCGCCGCCGCTACTTGCGCCAGCGTTTCGGATGATTCCCGCAACCGTTGGCCGGCCAACAGCATTCTCCAGCGGGTCAGATAACTCATGGGTGGCAGGCCGACGGTGCTCGTGAATCTTTCGGCAAAGGCGGAGCGCGACAGGCAAGCCTCCTTAGCCAGTTCTTCGGCTGTCCACGCGCGCGCGGGTCGCACGTGCAGCGCACTTAGCGCGCGCGACAGCGATGGGTCGCGCAGTGCGGCAAGCCAGCCTGTGGCGTCACCATGAAGCGAGTCGATGTAACCCTGCACGGCTTCGACGAAGAGCATCTCGGAGAGGCGCGCTAAAATTTCCTGCGAGCCGGGGCGGCGCACGGTGTGTTCGCGGGCGGCGTAGCGGAAGGAAGCGTCTGCCCAGTCGGCGCACGGCCGTCCGCGCAGGTCAGCCACGAGCAAGGGCGGCAACGCGGCGAGCAGAGGGTTGTCCCGCATCGCGGTGGCGAGAAAGCCGCAGACGAAATGGCTCTTCACCTGCCGGCCCGTTCCGAAATCCGAGCGCGCCAGCAGATCCTCCTGCGCCTTGCGAATCAACGGCCGCGCGTCCATGGGCGGTATCGCCACATCGCTGCCGACCAGGTGCAGGTCATTGCGGCTGATCAGAATGATGCTCCCCGGCCCCGCCGTGCGTGCCGGTTCACTTCCCACGCGCACCTGCACGCGACCATCCAGCACATAATGGAACGCGACCAGGGCGCCGTCGGCCTTGAAGCCAGGTCCGCAATCCTGCGGCACGACCTGCGTCCGCACACACCACGGCGCGCGCCAGTAGGACTCGAGAAACAGCCCGCCGGAAAAGCGCACGACGCGCAGGAGGTCAGAAAGCGCGTCCATGATCAAAGAACCTGTGGCGGCGTTTGGGCCAAAACATCCGGCGTCCCGGCCATAGCACCAATTCCGCACTGCGGGTAGAGTGTCGCGTGTGCCGGACGTCTCGGCCGCAAGTAAAAACCCGAATCATGAGAAGAGACTAATATGTTGAATAGCACCACGATTGACAAGTTCAAGGCCGGCCTGCGCGGTGAACTCATCCAGCGCAGCGACCCGGGTTACGAGGAAGCGCGCAGGCTCTACAACGCCATGATCGACAAACGGCCGCTGCTGATTGCCCGCTGCGCGGATGTCGCCGATGTCATCTCTGCCGTGGGCTTTGCCCGGGAGAACGATCTCCTAACGGCTGTGCGTGGCGGCGGCCACAACGGGCCCGGACTCGGGAGCTGCAACGACGGGCTGGTGATTGATCTCTCCCGGATGAAGGGAGTGCGCATCGATGCCCGGAACCGCACCGTGCGGGCGGAACCTGGTTGCACGCAGGGCGACGTGGATCACGCAACGCATGCCTTTGGATTGGCCGTGCCCGCAGGGGTCGTCTCGACCACAGGCATCGCGGGCCTCACGCTCGGCGGCGGCCACGGCTATCTCTCGCGAAAATTCGGTCTGACGATTGACAACCTGTTGGAGGCGGATGTCATATTGGCCGATGGGAGGCCCGTGGTCGCCAGTGCGACGGAGCATGAGGATTTGTTTTGGGCCTTGCGCGGCGGAGGCGGGAATTTCGGCGTGGTGACGAGCTTCCTCTACCGGGCGCATCCGGTGAGCACAGTCTATGGGGGCCCAATGTTCTGGGAACTGAAAGACGCGGCGGCGGTGATGAAGTGGTACCGGCAGTTTCTGGCGCAGGCGCCCCCGGACCTGAGTCCGTTCGTGCATCTAGGGACTGTGCCCTCGGCGGAGCCGTTCCCGAAAGCTATTTGGGGCAAAAAGACTTGTGGCCTGGTGGTCTGCTACACAGGGCCGCTGGACAAGGCGGAAGAGGTGGTCAGGCCTATCCGCCAGGAGCTGCCCCCGCCCATCCTCGACTGGATGGGGCCCATGCCGTTCCCGGTCCTGCAAAGCCTGTTCGACCCACTGCTGCCCAGGGGCATGCAGTGGTATTGGAAAGGCGACTTCGTCAGTGAGTTGCCCGACCGGGCGATCGAGCTACATGTTGAGCACATCGGCAAGGCGCCGTCGGAGCTTTCGATTGCGCACATCTACCCTATAGACGGCGCGGTCCACAAGTCAGGGCGACACGAGACCGCGTGGAACTGCAGGGATGCGACCTGGTCCATGGTCATCTGTGGAATCGATCCCAACCCGGCGAACGCGCAGCGGCTCAAGACCTGGGCCCAGGAATACTGGGATGCCATCCATCCGCATAATCTAAAGGGCGCCTATCTCAATTTCATCATGGAAGAAGGCGAGGATCGCATTCGGGCCACTTATGGGGACAACTACGACCGCCTTGCCGCCATCAAGAAGAAGTACGATCCGACCAACTTTTTCCGCGTGAACCAGAACATCAAGCCGGCCTGAGACGGGGCATGCCTGTCCAGGATTGCGGCTTACTAAAAATGTCAGAAAAAAATATGAAAACTATGACCACAGCGATAATTCAGTACCCACTCCCGCCGGGGGCACCGATAGATGCAGTGAAGAGCGGCTTCCTCGAAGTTGCGCCCTTTTTCCAGCGTCCGCCCGGGCTACTCCGAAAGTATTTTCTCCTCTCGGACAACGGCGCGACAGGCGGCGGGGTGTATCTTTGGAACTCACGGCAGACGGCGCAGGATTTTTGCGAGGCGACCATCCGCCCGATGATCAAAGAGAGATTCCACGTCGAACCGTCGATCACCTATTTCGAGACGCCCGTCATCGTCGACAACGTTTCCTCTGAGATTCTATTTAAGCCGACTTCAAACAAGTCAACCTCAGATTGGAGGCGAGGGTCGGTTTTCGCCTCAAAGGATGACGGGAACCACTAATGGACACGAATTAACACCAATGAAAAGAGGGCGCGGCGTCGTGATCAGACCCACGCCACGCCGGGATATTTCTTTTGTAGCGTGGGTTTAAGCTTGGGGTAGGTGTTCGATTTGAAGGAGAGCCAGTTTGTGGTCGGTTCCAGACGTTTGCCGTCGGGCGCGCAGAGCCAAAGCTTCACGGACAGCCGGCCTTCACAGATGAGCGGGTGGGCTTTTAGACCGAAACATTCGTGCAGTTTGATCTGCAGCTCGGGCAAAATGGGCTGGCCATCCTCGTCGTGGCCCGTTTCAGAGTACTGCAATTTCAGTTTGCGTCCATCGTGCCAGGGGATGGATGTGGGAGCCATTTCGTTGAGCCAGGGCACGCGCTCGTTGCCGAGCCGATCGAGAAAAGGCTCCCGCAAATGCGAAGCTTGCGCCTCCTTGGCGAGAGACAATCCCTCGAATGCTCGCGCCAGGCGGTCGGTTATGCCGGCCTCGTCGAAAACCGGAAGTTCCAGCTCCGGCATGACGGCGGCGACCAGATTGACGCGGCCAACGAGTTGCTTGAGTTCGTGATTGAAGAGCGGCAATTCGAAATAGCCTTTGCGATGCGCTTCCGCGAGGCAACGGCCCGAGGCTTTCGGGTCCAGCTCGCGCTGGTGCTCGTGATGAATCACCAGGTCGCGAAGCCGCACCAGCTTGACAGCGGCGACACGTTTGTGGGTCCGATCATACAAGTGCTCCACCTTCGCCGTGATCTGCTCGGGAAATGTTTCCTCGATCCACTCGCGTTTGGCGGCGGTAGCCAAGCCAAGCAGAGTCAGATTTTCGGAACTGCGGCCGGTGACTTCGCGAATGCTCGCCGCGACAAACAGCGGCGCGTTCTGCACGACACTTTCCCGCATCAGGGTCCCATGACGTCCCTCGGTCAAATCGCACTCGAGCGTGCCCAGGTCGCGCCGCACGCATAACTGGTCGATGAAACCGGTCATGATGCAGCGAGGCAACGGGTCGGGGGCGAGGGGAGAGGGGGGAGGGATGAGGTGCGAGGGACGAGGGACGAGGGGCGAGGAGGACGAAGAGGCGGACGAAGATTCAGGCGTGGCTGAGGAGGGAATTGGGCCCCCGTCCTCTGCGCCTTTCTTGCCGTCATCACTTTTGAGCAGCCAATCGGCCGTTTGGAGGATTTGGTCGAAAGTCTGCTCGACCTGGCGCGCGGTCTGGGCATGAAGACCATAACGGCGGCAGGTCTCGACGCCGAAATTGTTTTTCTTCGCGAATTGATACGCCCGCATGAGCGTATAAAAATCCGATTCCTGGCTGGCCTCGAACAGTTCGCGGGCCTCTTTGATATGCAGGTCATCGCGGCCGAGGCGCATCAACAAGTCGCGCCCGCTGACCAGCGCCGCGCAAAGCGCCGCTGCGGGGACGCAGTTGAATCTGGCCGCCTCGACCAACATTCGCGAGTAGCGGGGGTGCATCGGCAACCTGAGCATCTGACGGCCGATAGGGGTGAGGTCCGAGGGGCGAGGGGCGAGGGGCCGGGGGAGGGACGAGGTGTGAGGGGCGAGGGGAGAGGGACGAAGTGTGAGGGGCGAGGGGGGAGGGGAGAGGGAAGAGGTAAGGGCGCCTAGGGTGAACAAGAGTTGCTCGGCCCTCTCGACGGCCTGCGGGTCGGGCTTGTCCAGCCAATCGAACTCCGCGGCACGTTTGATCCCGAGCGAGTGCAGCAGCAGAACCACTTCCGCCAAATCGCTCCGCTGGATTTCTGGCGTGTTCTTCTCCGGCCGATCCAATTGGCCGCTCTCGGTCCATAGCCGATGGCACGTGCCCGGCGCGGTCCGACCGGCGCGGCCCTTCCGCTGCTCGGCTGACGCTCGGCTGATGGGTTCAATGAACAGCGTACTGATGCCACGCTCGGGTTCGTAGCGCGCGATTCGAGCCAGACCGCTATCCACGACATGCCGAATACCATCGATGGTCACAGACGTTTCCGCGACGTTCGTGGCGACGATCACTTTGCGGAGAGGATTTGGTGCGAACGCGAGGTCTTGCTGGTCCGCGGGCAGGTCGCCGTGGAGCGAAAGCAGGGCCAGCCGCTCGTTGCTTCGCATAGCGCGCAGGGCGCCGATCGTAGAGTTTATCTCCGTCATCCCGGGCATGAACACCAGGATGTCACCAGGTGCGCCAGAATTGATGATTTCTTCGACGGCGTCCGCCGCTTGCTCCGTGGCTGGCCGCTCATCCGGGTCGCTCAGGTACCTGACCTCGACTGGAAACATTTGGCCTTCGGAGATGAGGATCGGGCAAGGGAAAAGGGGAGAGGGGAGAGGGGAGAGGGCGGAGGTGCGAGGTGCGAGGTGCGAGGTGCGAGGGAAGTGAACTTTAGATGCAGACTCGATTCTCGATTCTCGATTCTCGAATGCCAAGTACTCCGCGACGGGCTCGGCTTCGAGAGTTGCCGACATGACGGCCATCTTTAGATCGGCCCGTTGTGTTTGCTGTAAATTCTTGACCAAAGCCAGACCGACATCGCTGAGCAAGTTGCGCTCATGAAACTCGTCGAAGAGGATGGCGCCAACGTCCGTGAGCGATCGATCCTGCTGCAGCCAGCGCAACAAAATTCCTTCGGTCACGTAACTGATTCGCGTGCCCAGGCTCGTTCGATCCTCGAACCGGATTTGGTAACCGACTTCCGCGCCGAGCGGAGCCGCTCGTTCCCAGGCGACTCGCGCAGCCACCGTCCGCGCCGCCACGCGACGCGGTTGCAGGACGATAATCTTCTTTTTCCCGACCAGCCCGGCATCCAGCAACATCTGCGGCACCTGGGTCGTCTTGCCCGAGCCCGTCGGGGCGACCAGGACCAGGCGATTGCCCGAACGCAGCGCCTCGATAATCTCCGAATGGAGTTCCCAGATCGGGAGGGATTTTGTGTTCACAACGAAGCTCGACCGCAACCCAGTTCGCCCAGCCCGGAGACTTCATGCTTTGTAGCCGCCGACTTCAGTCGGCGCACTCTCTCCGAAGTCCAGATCAGCGCCAACTGAGGTCGGCGGCTACTCTCTGCTGGCGAATCTTGCGAGAAGTGAAAAATCCGGCCCACGGCGTGGACCCTTTCAGGATCAAAAACGACGCAGCGCCAAAGCAAGGATCGTGATGACCAGCATCAAGCCGGCGGGCATGAACTTCTTGGTTTTCACCAGTCGCATTGAAAAAACCACTAGCAGCGCCACCAGGAGAATATCTGCGACGTAGGAGTGAAATATGATGTTCGCGGCGCAAAGACTGAGGGCGGCGGCAAACGCAACTGACATGATCAACGACACCCGGCTCTTGCCTTTGAGAAACCCGATCAGGCCGCCAATCACCAGGAGAATAATGTAAATCCAAAGTACTTTATTCGGGTTCATAAACTTCGATCAGCGCAATCTAGCGGCAACGGAGCACAATGAACACAACGAAATAGTTGAAACGATGAAAAGTTGAACCGTGCAATCAAAATGTCGAAGTGTGTTCGTGTTTTCGACGGTTCAACAACTCGGCAATTTAACGCTTCAACGCTTTACCCAATCACGTGCCCACCACTTCGATGCTGACTATCTCACCGGGGTCACATTCAGCGAGAACCTCGATTGGCCGGCAGCAGACCTCGCAATCGGTCGTAAGCCGCTGGCTGGCGATGCTCGTGTCGATGACGAGTTCGAAAGTCTGTCCGCAGAACGGACATTGAATCGAGGCCGAGCATTCCATGCTGTTTAGAACTTGTCTTGAAATTGTAGGAGCCGACGTGAGGAGGCTCTGATTTAATTCCGCACACCGCACTCCGCATTCGAATCGAGCCTCCTCACGTCGGCTCCTACAAGGGAACGGATTTTCCGAACACGTTCGGAAACACCCCATGATCCCCGCTTAGGTGGTAGCAGCCTGCACGAGCTCCAAGACCTTCTCCAGCGCTTGCCCAACCTTCACCCCCACTAGAGCACCTGCCCGCGGTTTGATCTCGACTTCACCTTTGGCCAGAGATTTTTCGCCGATGCCAATACGGATTGGAAAACCGACCAGTTCGGAGTCTTTGAATTTCACGCCAGGGCGGTCGTTGCGGTCATCCAGTATGACGTCAATACCTTTTGCTGACAGCTCGGAGTAAAGGCGTTCCGCGAGCTTCATGACCTCGCTTTCCGGCGCGACATTCAGCGGGGTAATGCAGACTGTGTACGGCGCGACGCTGATTGGCCAAATGATGCCCTGTTCGTCGTGGCACTGCTCGATGATGGCTTGCAGCGTGCGGGTCACGCCAATCCCGTAACAACCCATGATTGCGGGTTGTTGCTTTCCTGATTCATCAAGGAAGAGCGCTTTCAAGGCTTCGCTGTACTTGGTGCCCAGCTTGAATACATGACCGACTTCAATCGCGCGTTGCAGTTTGAGCGGCTGTCCGCACTTTAGGCAGAGCTCGCCCGGCTGCACGACTCGCAGGTCAGCCCATTGGGCGACCTGGATATCGCGGCCGATCGCGACGTTGCGGAGATGGAAGCCGTCCTCGTTCGCGCCCGTGGTCATCCCACTGGCATCGCGGAGTCGTTCGTCAGCCAGAATCTGAAATTTGGTCACCCCGACAGCGCCGAGGCTGCCGGGATGCGCGCCCAGGCTGGCGAAGATTTCATCCGGTTCGCCGGGCCGAAAGGTCCCAGTGCCGAGCGCGCCGGCCAGTTTGGCTTCATTCAACTGATCGTCGCCGCGAAGCAGAATCAACACCGGTTTGCTCTCGACGGTGTAAACGAGCGTTTTGATCTGCCGTTCGGCCGGGACATTATGGGGCGGCTTCGACAATGCCTCGATCGTCAAAACACCAGGCGTCGGAAATTTTTCCAGTGCGGAATCCGGACTTTGGACCTTGGGCTTGGAACTTTGTACTCCGGAAGTTGCTTTATCAATGTTCGCCGCGTATCCACAGCCTTCGCAGAATGCGACCTCGTTTTCTCCCGTTTCTGCAGGCACCATGAACTCGTGCGAGAACTTGCCACCCATGACTCCCGTATCAGCCTCGACCGCAAGAGTCTTGAGGCCGCACCGCTGGAAAATGCGCGAGTAGGCGTCGTACATCTTGCGATAGCTTTCCTGCGCCGCCTCGTCGGTGGCGTCAAAGCTGTAAGCGTCTTTCATGATGAATTCCTTGGCACGCATCAGGCCGAACCGCGGCCGGATTTCGTCGCGGAACTTGGTTTGAATCTGGTAAAAGTTTTTCGGCATCTGCCGATAGGAATTGATTTCGTCGGCCACAAGGGTGGTGATGACCTCCTCGTGCGTTGGGCCAAGCACCCATTCCTTCTTGGCGCGGTCACGGACTTTGAACAGCACGTCTCGGGCGGTTTCGTAGCGGCCGCTTTGCTGCCAGATGTCCGGCGGCTGCAGGGCGGGCATGAGCAGCTCGAGCGCGCCAGCGCGGTTCATTTCCTCGCGAACGATCTGCTCGACTTTCCGCAGAGCACGCAATCCAAGCGGCAGAAACGTGTAAAGCCCGCCGGTGAGTTTGCGGATCAGGCCGGCGCGCAGCAGCAGCTTGTGCGAGGCGATCTCGGCCTCGGCAGGCGTCTCTTTTAATGTGGGAATCAGGGTTTGGGTCCAACGCATAGGGAAGTGAGAGGGGAGAGGTGGGAGGGGTGAGGTCTGAGGTGCGAGGTGAGAGGGGCGAGGTGCGAGCGGCGGCACTTACTGGCGTGCGCGTTTTCGAGACGTTACTACAATCGACACGAGCTCGTCTGCTTCAACGAGCAGTCGGGTGAGTTCAGGATGCTCGCGCGTAGCCAATTCTTTGAGGCATTCGAGCCAGAAGAGGGATTCGTCGGCCTCTTCCTCGACTGTACCGATTTTGTTAATGAAATCAGCCTTCGATTTGGCGCGTTGTGAGGCGCGGTAATTTGCGGCAGTCGAAGAGGCGGCCTTGATGAGTTGGTATTTAATGACTGTGAATTCCTCGCCGCGGGGAAGCTTGCGCGCGTAGCGGATAACATCCAGGGCAAACCTTTTTGTGCGTTGTTTGAGGTCTTGCATAACAAGGCCGAGAGTGTGAGGAGCCGGGTGCGAACTGTCGAACCGATTCTGAGAAGCTGCCTCGGAGAGTAACTTTGCCTACGGTAGGGCCGCCCGCCTCGCACTTCGCACTTCTTACCTCGTCCTTCCCATCTCGCCCCTCTTACCTCACTTAACGGTGTTCACCAGCGGCGCCATGCCCTGGATTCGCACTTCCAGGCGATCTCCGGACTCGATGGGCCCCACACCACTAGGGGTCCCGGTTAGAATGATGTCGCCCGGCAGCAGCGTCATGTTGGTGGAGATGAAACTGACGAGTTGGTAGCAGTTGTAAATGAGCTGGCTGGTGTTGGAATTCTGACGCAACTGGCCATTCTGGAATAGTTGAATCGTCAAATCATGCGGATCGATTTTCGTTTCGACGTAGGGCCCCAGCGGCGTGAAAGTATCGAATGACTTCGAGCGCGTCCATTGGCTCTCGCCATTTTGAATCGTGCGATCGCTGATGTCCTGGGCGGAGGTGTAGCCGAAAATGTAACGGCCCGCAGCGGCTGGCGTGACATTGCGAATGCGGCGGCCGATGACTATTCCCAGTTCCGCCTCAAAATCCGTCCGGTGGTTTGGGAAGGGCACTTCAATCTTGGCGCCATCCGGGATGAGCGAAGTCGTGGCTTTGATCCAAAAGAGCGGTTGCTTGGGCACGGGCTTGCCGCTTTCTCGCGCATGATCGGCGTAATTCAGACCGACCGCAATAATCTTCGAAGGGGTCACCGGCGTGAGCGTCCGCACGCCTTTGAGCTTCATCGGTTTCTTATCAAATGAAGGCGAGCCGAAGACATCGCCGTGCAAGGGATAGATCTCGCCGTCCACGACTTTTGCGTAAAAAATCAAATCGCCCTTCTGAAATCGGCCAATTGCTGCCATAAAGCAGACCGTATGTAACAAATTCTGGCGCGCAGCCGCAACACCAAACTGTTCGGGAACAGCAGTTCTCATTCTAATTGGAGGAGGCGAGGTAAGGGCGTGTTGCCCAAACGCGAAATCCGGAGAAAAGAGCGTGTCCCGGTCTCGCAGTTGTTCCGAAATGCGAGAGAAACAGCCAGTTCGGTCGTTGCTGCGGCCGGGGACGGCCGCGCTCCGGCGTTTGGGCAACACGCGCGTAACGAGTCTCTGCTCTCAGGGTTTCCGGACTGAGTTTTCAGACTCGTTACCTCGCCTCCTACAGGGGATGGTCAAAGTGAGAATTGCTGGCTCGTGAATTTGACTTCATCGCGCCAGCGATCAATTCTCCGGTCATGAACCTAGGAAATGCTTTTGCCCAGGGCTTGGCTGAGAGCAGCTCGACTGCAGCCCACCTGTTGCTTTTAGGTCTCGCTCTCGCGTTGCTCGGTGTCATTGGATCGGCCTCCGGAGCCGAGAGCGCCGCTGCCAAACATCCGGGCGCCGCCGCCAAGGGATTGCTCCTGGTCGCCAACAAAGGCGACCAAACTCTCGGTATCATCGACCCGGAGGCGGGACGCCAGATTGCCACAGTGGCTGAAGATGGCGTGACCGGCCACGAGGTGGCTGCGTCGCTGGACGGCAAGCGCGCGTTCGTGCCGATTTATGGCAATTCCGGCGTGGGCCAGCCGGGCACCGATGGTCGGCTCGTCCGAGTAATCGATTTGGCAAAGCGTGAGGTCGTAGGCACAGTCGATTTGGGCCAGGGCATGCGTCCACATTGCGCCGTCATCGGTCCGCGGAATGGGCTGTTGTACGTGACGACCGAACTCGACAACTCGATAACGGTAATCGATCCCAACAGCTTGAAAGTTGTGGCGACGATTCCGACGGGGCAGCCCGAGTCGCACATGCTGGCCATCACGCGCGATGGCCGGCGGGGTTACACGTCGAATGTCGGTCCTGGCACGGTTTCGGTGCTTGATCTTGAACAGAAGAAAGTGCTGGCTGTGATCCCGGTTTGCCGCACCGGTCAACGTATAGCTCTATCGACAGACGATCGCTGGGTATTTACCGCCGACCAGGCCAAACCGCAATTGGCGGTGATTGATGCGCGTAGCAACAAAGTCGCGAACTGGATTGAGTTGCCGGGCACCGGCTACGGAACGGCTCCGACACCGGATGGCCGCTGGTTGCTGGTAGCGCTGAGCCACAAGAACCAGGTGGGAGTCGTGGACCTCGGCGAAATGAAATTCGCGCGGACAATCGAAGTGCCACGAGCGCCTCAGGAGATTTTGGTGAGACCTGATGGCCAGCTGGCCTATGCCTCCTGCGACACCAGCAAACAAATCGCGGTGCTGGATTTGAAGAACTGGAAGGTGGAGAAGCTGATCGATGCCGGCCGAGGAGCTGACGGTTTGGCGTGGGCGGTCGCGAACTGAAGCCACATCGGAGAGATGATGGACGACCAGTCGTTCGTGGTTCAGCAATCCGGCCCCAGCCGCCTGGAGGATCTCTACTCTGGATGAAACAACTGCTGCTCTGGCCTGACCCGCGGCCGCTGGTCGAGCGGTTGGGCTCGGAATTTTTCGCCCAGGCTCCGGAGCGTCCGGGCGTTTACCTGATGCGTGACTCCGCCGACCGTGTGCTTTACGTAGGCAAAGCCAAAAACCTGCGAAAGCGGCTGGGGAGTTATCGCGTGGCCAATCCCGACCGGATGCGGCGGCGACACCTCAGGTTGCTGCGCGCTGTCGCGCGGATCGAGCTTCAGGAGTGTCCGGATGAGTCAGCCGCTCTGGCGACGGAAGCGCTGCTCCTGCGGCGGTTGCGCCCGAGCTTCAACCGTGCGGGCACCTGGCCGGGCCCGCAGCGGTTTGTCGCCTGCCGCATCAGCGAGGCGGGACTGGAGTTGGCGGTTCTGTCGTCGGCTGAACCGGGCTGGTATGTTTCGCCGCCGCTCGGTGCAGGTGCGCTCCCTTTTCGAGCTGCAATCGCGCGTCTCTTCTGGTGCGCGCTCTGGCCGGGGCGGGGATATGTCGGGATGCCGGAAGGATGGTTTGCCGGACGGCTTGGAGAGACGCTGACACTAAAGTACGACGCGGCCGAGGCAGCCACGATGGCGGATGTTGCCAGGTTGTTGGGAGGCGCCGTGAATGGCGAATCGGAAGCACTGATTGGGTGGATCCGCGAGCGAACCGCAAAACAACAGCATCCTTTTGAAGTGGCAATGATCGAGCTGGATTTGGAAGCCTTAGGCGTGCTTGAAAGGGTTGACCTTACTCATTCTTGACTAAACGTCCTTCGCCGAGCACAGATCACCCATCATGTCCATAGCCGACGTTCGACGAGAATACAACCTCGCCGGTTTGCGGCGGAGGGATCTGGCAGCGGAACCGATTGCCCAGTTCAAGAGCTGGTTCGACCAGGCGACAGGCGCACGCGCCAGCGGCCGGCTGTTCAAACTGCTGACAGGCATTTACAAGGCGCTTCTGGCCTGTTTTGGCGAGGGCTCCGGGGACGTGACCGCGATGTTTCTGGCGACCGCTGACAACCACGGCCGGCCATCAGCCCGGGCGGTGCTGCTCAAAGGGGTGGACGAACGCGGCTTCATTTTTTTCACCAACTACGACAGCCGCAAAGGACACGAGCTGGCGGAGAACCCCCACGCGGCGTTGGTGTTTTACTGGGCGGAGCTCGAACGCCAGGTTTGCATCGCGGGCGACGTGAGCAAACTTTCGGAAGTGGAATCGGAAGCTTATTTCCGCTCGCGGCCGCGCGGCAGCCGGTTGGCAGCGTGGGCCTCGAGACAGAGCGACGTGATTCGCGACCGGATCGAACTGGAAGAGGAATGGAAGAATCTGGAAATTCGCTACGCCGGCCAGGAAGTGCCACGGCCACCGTACTGGGGCGGCTATGTGCTGAGGCCGACGCGAGTCGAATTCTGGCAAGGCCGGCCCAACCGGCTTCATGACCGGTTCCGTTATACGCGCCAGCCCGACGGACACTGGTTGATCGAGCGGCTGGCGCCGTAATTTGTGCTGGGCACAGGGCAAGCCCGGAAATTCTTGGGTGTAGATGGGTGCAGCTTGGGGCGGATGGTTGCAGATAGCAGTTAGTGAAGGCGTGGACGCAACGCCCGAGCACTGGGCCTCCTCTCCTTCCTCGTCCCTGGGTCAGATCTCCGGCTGCCTGGACGATTTCCGGCGCAACGGCGCAAGCACGCAGCCAGTCGAGCAGACATGCTGAAAGCACACTGTTGACGCTCCTGCCCCCGATTGATAGCCTCTCGAGGGTCGGTGTGGCAGTCGAAGTGCCCTCACGCGGCGCGTGGATTTGCTGACTGTATATAAAAAACCAGGCTGACCCAACATCAGAGAGCCGCAAGAAATCGAAAGGAACGCTATGCCCGACATGAACTGCCCCAAGTGCAACTCCGAAACTACCCAGAAGCTAAGTGCGATTGTGGACAGTGGCACAAGCCACTCACAGTCGGTGAGTGTCGGCAGTTACGGGGGCACAGTTGGTGGCGCCGCCCAGTTCGGAACCACCAGCAGCTCGACGAGCACCACCACGCAGTCGGTTCTTGCCAAAAAGCTCGCCGCTCCCAGAAAAAAGGCGACCGTCCTGCTTTTGATCGGGTTTGCAATCCTTGCACTCATTGTCTGGGGAATGTTCGGCAAGTTCCTGGGCATCGTACCGGCAGCGGCGATAGGTTATTTTGCCTGGTTGAAATACGTGAAGAACTGTGCTTACAATGCTACTGAATTTCCCAAACTGCTGGATACCTGGAATCGTTCGTTCTACTGTCATCGCTGCGAGAATGTCTTCCAACTGTAATCTCGCCCGAAGCCCTTCGCACCTTCTTTTGCCCCCGCTTCTCATACTGCGAAACGGAAAAGAAAATTTGCCGCAAAAGAAACTTCTTACCTGTGGACCGCGCGCTTGATAGGGCTTAGGCCACAACATCGCCATCAGTGTGTCTTCCTCGGCTTATTTGTCAGGCACGATATGCCGGAAAATGTGCTACCGACGCGCTGCTGCGCAGCGAAAAAAGTGCTTGCATTCTGGCGCAACAGGCGGAAGTTGACGGTACGGGTGAGCGAGTGCTCGGGAGACGAACTGGGCGGCCTTGCCGGCAGCGACGTCATCCCCTCGCGATGACTTGGCGGACAGTGAGCGACCATGAAAAGGACCTGGTCAGTGGTTGTGGTTTTTGAGGACGCGACGACTCGCGGGCAGGCAGTGGAAGTCTGTGACCATCTGGTCGAACGCTTCTGGACCGACTGCGACCTGGCTGTGAGCTGGTTGTCGTGCGAGATGTTGGGTGAGCCGGCGCTGGCCCGGGACGCGCTCCAGAAAGCGGCCGAAGCGGATTTGTTGATCTTTGCGGTTGGCTCCCAGGAGGAAGTGCCGTTACCTGTGCGGGAGTGGATCGAAACATGGCTTTCTTTGCGTGGTGAGCGAGAAGGCGCGTTGATGGATTTGTTCGGCAAGGAAACGGAGGCTGAAGAGGCGCCCGCCGCACGTCATGGATATTTGCGGCGCGTGGCTCACCGCGGAGGAATGGATTACCTGTCTCGGGAGCCACAGATGCTGTCACTCTCCTTCTCTGACTCGCTCGACTGGTACTCCGCGCGGGCTGAGCGCGTTTCGAGCGTGCTGGACGAGATCCTGCACACCCGAGGCGCTCCGCCGCAAATGGTGATTGGGAGCTGCCCGCGCGTTACCGACTGATCGCAGGACTTATTCCACTGCGGCGGCTTCCTGTTGTTGCTCGCTGATCACCGGCGCGATTGCCTGCAGCTTATCGTTCTCAGCCAATTCGATGAGTTTGACCCCCTGAGTATTGCGACCCGCCTCGCGGATGTCCCGGACGAACGTCCGCACCATCTGGCCCATCGTGGTGATCATCATAATTTCATCAGCATCACGGACGGTGAGGGCGCCAACAACTCCGCCAGTTTTCTCGGTCACTTTCATGGTGATCCGGCCTTTGCCGCCGCGGGATTGTTTGCGCGTGCCGCTCTCGGATTGAACGAGGTATTCTTCGAAGCTGGTGCGCTTGCCGATGCCATTTTCGCCAGCGACAAGGAGCGTGGCGTCGGGAACCACGACAGCGAGGGCGACGACGCCATCCGTAGGCTCTAGGGTAATGCCCTTTACGCCGCCAGCGGCGCGGCCCATCGAGCGGACATCGGATTCACTGAAGCGAATGCTCATCCCCTCGCGCGTGATGAGCACAACGTCGTCTCCGGGGTCTTTGACATCGTCGTTTTCGATGATGCTGCCACGAGTGAGCTTGACACCAATGAGGCGGTCGCCCGAATCAATGGTGATGGCGATGATGCCGCCTTTGCGGACGTTGGCGAATTCGCTGAGAGAAGTTTTTTTGACCGTGCCGCGCTGCGTGGCAAAGAACAGTTCTCCGGGCTGTCTCCAGGTGACATCCTCTTTGTTGTCCGTTTTGGACGCGATGCGGATCAGCGCGGCAATGGTCTCGCCGTGCTTGAGTTCGAGCAAGTTGGCGATGCTGCGGCCCTTGGAGGCGCGGCCCATGTCCGGGATTTCGTGGACGCGTTCGACATAAACGCGGCCGGTGTTCGTAAAGAACATGAGGAAATCGTGCGTGCTGGCCGTGAACAGGTGTTCGATGAAGTCAGTGTCCTGTTCGGTGGCGCCTTCGCGCGTGACCATGCCGATGACGCCTTTGCCCCCGCGGCGCTGGGCGCGATAAGAGCTGATGTTTGTCCGTTTGAGCAGTCCGGAGTGGGTCAGCGTGATGATGACACCCTCGTTGGCGATCAAATCTTCGATGGCAATCTCCCCCTCGTCCGGGACCAGCTCGGTCAGGCGGGGCGTTGCGTACTTTTCCCTGATAGCGCGAAGCTCGCTTTTGATAATCGCCAGCACGCGGGGTTCCTTCGCTAGAATGTCGAGGAGATCTTTGATGCGCGCCAACAGGTCTCGATACTCGGCCTTGACCTTGTCGATTTCCAGGCCGGTCAATTGATACAACCGGAGTTCCAGAATCGCATTGGCCTGGGCTTCGCTGAAGGAATACCGGCCATTGGTGAGGCGGGCTTCGGCGCGGATGAGGACGCCGAATTTTTCGACCTGGGCCCGGGTGAAATCAAACGCCAGGAGTTTGATTCTGGCCTCTTCTCGCGTTGCGGAGCTCCGGATGATGCGAATGAACTCGTCCAGGTTGGCCAGAGCGATCAGGTACGCGTCCAATTGCTCCGCGCGTTCCTCGGCTTTGCGCAATTCGAACCTGGTCCGGCGGATGACGACATCGCGGCGATGCTCGATATAGCAGGTGATCAGGTCTTTGAGGCCCAGCGTCTTGGGTCGGCCATGATCGATGGCCAGCGCATTGACCGCGAAACTGCTTTCCAGCGCGGTGTGCTTGTAGAGATTGTTGATGACGACCTTGGCGATGGCATCGCGCTTGATTTCGATCACCACGCGGGTGTTCTCGTCTGATTCATCGCGCACCGCGGTGATGTCCGGGATAAGCTTTTCGTTTACCAGCGCGGCGATGCGCTCGACCAGGACAGCACGGTTCACGTTGTAAGGGACTTCAGTAACAACAATTTGCTCACGCCCACCCTTAAGCTGCTCGAGGCCAATCCTGCCACGAACTTTCAGGCTGCCGCGGCCACTGGTGAAATAGTCCTTTATTCCCTCCAAACCGAGCAGCATGCAGCCGGTGGGGAAGTCCGGCCCTTTGACGTGGGCCATGAGCTCCTTGAGATTGATGTCCGGGTTATCGATCTGCGCGCAGATGCCGTCGATGATCTCGCCGAGATTATGCGGCGGCATATTCGTGGCCATGCCGACAGCAATGCCGGTGCCGCCGTTGACCAGCAGATTCGGAAACGCGGCGGGGAAAACCACCGGTTCAGTGAGCCGCTCATCATAATTGGGTACAAAATCAACCGTGTCCTTCTCCATGTCTGCCAGCAAGGAGCCGCCCAGCGCAGTCAGACGTGCTTCGGTATAGCGCATGGCCGCAGGTTCATCTCCCTCCACGGAACCGAAGTTCCCCTGGGGATCAATCAACCGCTCTCGCATGGCCCAGGGCTGGCCCATGTGCACCAGCGTGGGATAAATTACAGCCTCACCATGCGGGTGATAATTACCGGAAGTGTCACCGCAGATTTTGGCGCACTTCATGTGCTTCTTGGGTGCGTAGAGCCCAAGCTCGTGCATGGCGTAGAGGATTCGCCGTTGGGACGGCTTCAGTCCATCGCGCACGTCCGGCAGAGCGCGGGAAATAATGACCGACATCGAGTAGTCCAGGAACGAGTTCTTGATCTCGTCGGCGACGTTGATCTGGAAGATCTTCTCGTTCGGCGCGTAGGGTGACGGGCCGCTTTCGGGGGGACTACCGGAATCAGGAGTATCGTTGGGCTCGTTTTCTTCGGGCATGGGTTGAAACGTGATCCGTGATCCGTGAACAGCGATTAGGTCTTTTCGGTTTTTCCGTTCAATTCGAGAGCATTGGGTTGTTTGGCCTCGAGCTCTGAGATCTTGCGATTAAGGCGATTTAAGTCCTCGAGCAGCCGCTTCTCGTAAGGAGCAGTTTGATCTGATCTGACAGATTTTACCCGGCCATCTTCCCAAGTGACATACTCTGTACCGCAGCGCCGGGCGCGGTGGATCGCCTCCAGGCCAGCATTCGTCAGCGCACGCTCGACTTTATAATCCTCGGCGTCCAGAATGGACTCGTCCCAATCTTCGATCTTCTCAAACATCCAGGTTCCTGACATTCAGCGCGTTGTCTTCGATGAACTGCCGGCGGGGCTCAACTTCCTCGCCCATCAGCCGGGTAAACATCTCCTCCGCCTCGATCGCATCCGTCAGATCGATGCGCAGCAACTTCCGGTGCCTCGGGTTCATGGTGGTCTCGAATAGCTCTTTGGGATTCATTTCACCCAGGCCTTTGAAGCGCTTGATTTGCAAGCCGCGCCGGCCAATCTCTTTAATGCTCGACAAAATCTCCGGAGTCGAGAAGAGCGGTTTCACCTGTTGCTTTTCGCCTTCACCTTCGACCAACTCAAAGAGCGGCTTGTCCTGCGCGGAGTAATGATCGAGGCTGAAGCCCTTGCGCGCGAGTTTCTCGAGCAACTCCTTGATGGCGTGGCTTTCATAAAGCTCCTCGTGCCGCGCGCGGCGCGTCGCTCCGTTTTTGGATTTCTCGACGACCGAGGTGTCGCTCTCCTTCTCACCGGAAAAGCCGAGGTTCAAATCGGGATGCTCCCGACCGAAAGCGGCCAGGTCTTCCCGGCTGAGAAAATAATGAACGGTTTCCTCGTTGCCTTCGCGGATCTTTACCAGATGTTGTGGCAGCGCATGGGTCCGGGAATCCCGATGCTCCAGATAGACTGCGAAGTCGCCTCCTTTGCTCCGAAGTCCGTTGGCGTATTTGTCAAGCGCCTCCAGCAGTTCGAGAACCTCGCTCAATTGCTTCTGAGACAGTTCCTTCTCGTCCTGCAGGTTTCGGAGGCGGACTTCTTCAGTGCCGAGCTGGATCAGGATGCGGTTCAACTGAGGGTCGTCATCCACATATTCAACGCGCTTTTTCCGCGCAATTTGATAGAGCGGCGGCTGGGCGATATAGACGTAACCGCGCTTAATCAGCTCGGGCATTTGCCGATAGAAAAAAGTGAGCAACAGCGTGCGAATGTGCGAACCGTCCACATCGGCATCCGTCATGATAATGACCTTGTGATACCGGAGCTTGGTCAGATCGAAGGCGCCTTCGCCATCGCCGTCGCCGATGCCGGTGCCAACAGCGGTAATCATCGTGCGGATTTCGTTGTTCTGCAGCACTTTGTCGAGACGCGCTTTTTCCACGTTAATCAGCTTGCCCCGAATCGGCAAAATCGCTTGAAACTTCCGGTCGCGGCCTTGCTTGGCCGAGCCGCCGGCGGAGTCACCCTCGACGATATACAACTCGGTGTGGGCTGGGTCACGGTCGGAGCAGTCCGCCAGTTTGCCCGGTAACCCACCGCCAGTGAGGGCGGATTTGCGGACGGCTTCCCGGGCCTTGCGCGCCGCTTCCCGGGCTCGTGCCGCATTCAACCCCTTATCCACCACCCTTTTGGCGACGGACGGATTCGCATCGAAATGCGACATCAGGCCGTCGTACGTGACCGAACTGACGATGCCTTCGACTTCCGGCGAAAGGAGTTTCTCCTTGGGCTGGTTGTTGAACTTGGGATCAGGGTGTTTGATGGAAATGATGGCGACCAGGCCTTCCAGAAGGTCGTCGCCGGTAACAGGCGGATCCTTTTCCTTGAGCAGATTGTTTTGCTTGGCGTACTGGTTTACCGCCCGGGTGAGCGCCGAGCGGAAGCCGGCCTGGTGCGCGCCACCATCGGGGTTGTGCACAGTGTTGGTGTACGCCAACACCTGCGCGTTATAGCTGTCGTTGTACTGAATCACCACGTCCACGGTGATGTCCGCCTTGCGGGCGACGCCGTTCTGGGTGTACTCGTATGGGCGACGGCCATGGAAAGAGATGGTCTTGGGATGCAGAACCTGCTTGCCCTTGCTAAGCTGTTTGACGAACTGCTCGATGCCGTCTTTGTAGTAATAACTCTCCGGCTTGGACCCCTGCGCGCGTTCATCCTGGAAACTGATCTCCAGGCCGGAATTCAGGAATGCAAGCTCCCGCAAACGCTGCGTGATGCGATCCGCCTTGAAGTCGGTCGTCTCCTGAAAAATCTCGGGATCGGGCTTGAAGGTGATGAGCGTTCCCGTCCCCTTGGCCTTGCCGATGATCTCGAGTTTTTTTGTCGTCTTCCCGCGCTCGAACTCCATGTGATAAACCTGGCCCTCGCGCGAGACTTCGACCGAGAACCATTCCGAGACGGCATTCACACACTTGGCGCCCACCCCATGCGTGCCACCGGAATAAGTGTAACCACCCTGGCCGTACTTGCCGCCGGAATGCAGCGTCGTCAGCACCAGCTCGACCCCCGGAATCTTGTACTCGGGATGCAGGTCCACGGGGATGCCACGACCATTGTCCCGGATCGAAATCGAGCCGTCCACGTGAACCGTCACGTCGATGCGATCGCATTGGCCGGCCAGGTATTCGTCCACTGAATTGTCGAGCACTTCGGTCACGCAATGGTGCAAAGCACGCTCATCGGTGCCGCCGATGTACATCCCGGGCTTCTTGCGGACCGCCTCCAGTCCCTCCAACTTCCCCAGTTGGGCCGCCCCGTATTCGCCCGTAGCAGCGGGCGTCGCACTCACATTTTCTTCAGCTTCCAACACGTTTTCCTCAGGCATAAAAATCGGGCGGATTGGGCCTTTTCGCCATCCGTTTTCGAGTCAAAAAGTTTAGAAAAAAAGGCCGCCAAACACAATAAATATTTCAGGTGAAAAACCCCTGAAAAACACCATTAGTTGTAGAATTTCCCCTTCAAAATGCCCATATATTGCGCTTTCAGGAAGGCCCCCTCTGAGTGCTCTAAGATACGATCTGCCGGACCAATTTTCAACTCGGAGAAGCGCACCCGGATCCTCGTTTAAGGATCGTGTTGAGAACGACGACACAGGCACCACGCGCAAGAAAGAACGATTGCAGGCGGTTGCATGTTTGCGTGCGTTCTAGCCTCTTCGAGGCACCTGACCCTGGATTGGTGCCGAGCCACAGTGCACGTTGCTGCTTTGGGTGCTTGACGCTGGCGGACGGTTTGTCACCTTGCGTGCAGAAAGCCTATGTGGATTCGCCGATGCCAGATTGACGCTCGGTTGGAAGCGCCATTTCCAATCCCAACTCAAATCGCCTCGAACGAGGAGTTCATCCCGCCGCCGCAATCGCTGGAACAAAAGAAAGTCGAGGCGCTGACGTTAGAGCTCGCGGATAAGCCGGCCAAAGCGCAAGGCCTTTCGCGCCGCCAGTTTCTTCGCACCGGCAGCGGTATGGCCGCCGGACTGGTGGCCCTGAACGAGGTTTACGGCAAATGCTTTGACGTCGATGCTGCTGAAATCAAAGACCAGAAAGCCTACACCGAAAAATGGCCGAAGAACCAGTTCATCTTCGACGTGCAGACGCACCATGTCGATGTTGAGCCTGCCTGGTATGCCAATACCCCGGACGGACAGGGTTTGCTGAACTTGCTCCGCTCGTTTCGCCGCGAAGCGGCCGATTTGAAAGGCTCACTTGAACTTCTCAATCTCGACCACTACGTCAAAGAGATCTTTTTCGACAGCGACACCGTCATGGCCATCATCAGTGGCGTTCCTACCGCCGAATGGAACAAAAACCCGTTGCCGCCGGACCTCATGGTGGCCACGCGCAAGCACGTCAACGACCTCGCGGGTTCGAAGCGTGTGTTAAGCCACGGGTTGTTGCGGCCAAACCTCGGCGCTTCCGAGTTGGATGAGATGGAACGGCAGGTCAGAACACTCAAGATCGATGCCTGGAAGATGTACACCGGTGCTGAGATCGGGAAGAATGCCTGGTGGCTGGACGATGAAAAGGTCGCCTATCCGTTCTGGGAAAAGACGCTGAAGCTGGGTGTGCGAAACGTTTGCGTGCACAAGGGATTGCCCCTCGGACTGCTGAATGAGGAACATTGCCGTCCGCGCGACGTGCTCAAGGCGGCGAAAGATTTTCCGAAATTGAATTTCATCCTCTATCACTCCGGCTTTCGTGGTTTCATGCCGTTACGCGATGACGAAAAGAAAACCTCAAATCCGCAGGACATTCCGTGGATCAGCGATGTGCTCAAAATGTGCAACGAAAATCCGGGCGTGAAGAACATTTACTTCGAGCTGGGCAGCACGTTCGGTCAAACCTCCGCCTACGCGCCGGAAGTTTGCATGCACATGCTCGGCCAAATGCTTCAGGTGCCCGGCGGCGAAGAGAGGATTCTTTGGGGCACGGATTCAATTTGGGGCGGCAGTCCCCAAAGCCAGATCGTCCGGTTGCGTCGATTGAAGATCAAAGAGGAATTGATCGAGAAATATCATTACCCGCAGCTCACCGACACGGTTAAAGACAAAATCTTCGGCCTGAATGCCGCGAAGCTTTTCGGCGTGGATGTCAAAACCTCGCGCAAGGCGATCAAAACGGACAAACTCACCGCTTTCAAACAGGAGTATGAGAACGCGCCGCAACCTGCCAACACGCAGTACGGCTGGGTTTGGAAACCCGAGCGCGGGAAAAAACCGGCGGCGCCGATCGGAGGCTGAGCTCTGTGTGCAAGTTGCCCATGCCCACTCCACGGCCTGTTACTTGTCCCTCGCCCTGTTCGGGGCCGGCCAACTCTTCGCAGCCGACTGGCCCCAATGGCGCGGACCCAATCGCGATGCCGCCTGGACCGAACCGGGCATCGTCGAAAAGCTTCCCCGTACCGGACTCAAAGTCCTCTGGCGCTCGCCCATCGCCATGGGATATTCCAGCCCAGTGATTGCGAATGGAGAGGTGTATCTCAGCGATGCGGAAGTGAAAAAACCGATCCTTCGCGAACGGGTTCAATGCCTGGAGGCCGATTCCGGCAAGGTCTGCTGGACCTATTCCTTTGAAACGAGCGCCCCGGATTGGTTTTTCACGGAAGACCAGGCGCGCGGGCCCGGTGCCACACCCATTGTGCGGAACGGGAAAATCTATGCGCTCGATCTCTTTGGAAACCTCGTTTGCCTGGAAACCTCGCATGGCAAACTCCTCTGGAAAAAGGACCTCAAGGAGGAATTTCAGATAGCGGGAACTTCGGTGGACACCTCCCCATTGCTCGAAGGCAATCTGCTGCTTCTTTTGCTCGGCGGAAAGCCGGGAGCGGGAGTCGTGGCTCTCGATCGGAATACCGGTCGCGAAGTCTGGCGGTCGCTCGACGAAGCCATTACGTGGAGTTCGCCCATTGTGATCCATGCCGGAGGAGTTCGGCAGTTGATCGTCTGGACCCAACAATCGGTCAGCTCGCTCAATCCCGCCACCGGAAAAGTCTATTGGCGGGAAGCCACCAGCACCGGCGGCTCTCCCGGCACCGCGGGCGTGTCCACCCCGGTTTTTCAAAACAACTATTTGCTCGTCGGCGGATGGATGTTCCAACTCGACGAGGAGCGGCCCGCCGCCAGAACGCTCTGGCCCGAAGGCCAGGGCGTTTCCCGTCGGATCTTAAGCGATACCTCCACCGGTCTGCTGTTGGGTGAGCATGTTTACAGCGCCAAAACGGGCGGGGCCTTCGTCTGCCTGAATGCGGCCACCGGTGAGGAAATCTGGAAGACCGACACTCTGACCGATTTGGCAAATGGGGCGAGCATACACGTGACCGCGCACGGGGATTCCACTTTTCTCTTTAACGACCGCGGCGAACTCATTCAGGCCCATTTGACCCCTCGCGGCTACGAGGAAATCAGCCGCGCGAAATTGATCGAGCCAACCTCGCCGTTTGGCGGCCGAAAAGTTGCCTGGGCCGCCCCCGCTTTTGCTCATCAAAACGTTTACGCTCGAAACGATCGGGAACTCATTTGTGTCTCGTTGGCCGCGAACTCGTACCGAGCCCACGCTCGAGGAAAACAGAAAAACACCGATCCCTGATCATTGACCGCCGATCAGCGGTTCCGCCTTTTCCCCCGTCCCTTTGTCCTGTTGTCCTGTGGTCTGTCGCCCCGTGGTCCCTTCGTCCCCTTTCCGCTTCTCGCCTCGCCGTAGCCTTCGGCGGAGGCGGGTCCGCTTCTCGCCCTCCACAGCCTCGGCGACGGAGGGTTAGCTTTTCCCCATTTGCTCTGTTGTACAACCCCAACGGGGTCCTACATATCAACCCAGCGGTTGCGACGCTCTTGACGGTTTGCTACTCCGCATTCCGCACTCTGCACTCTGCATTCGAATGTCGCTACCCTGGGAAATCATTCGGCAAGATTCCGCAACCCTGAAAGCGGTTGCACCATGCCAAATCAGCTCTTGAAGCAATCCACACATTGCACTCAGTTGCCTTTAGAATGGAAATCTTTCCGTGCGTTTGGGACCCCGTTCCCTTGCCCGCCATAGAGTCTGTTGATTGAGGCTTCCGCCCTTAGTTTCCTTTGCGAACTTCTGTTCTTTGCCGGGTCCGAAATCCGCGAGCCGGTAGGGCCCAGCAGGCACTTGACACACGCGCCCGGCCTGCCAGAATAGTCACTATGATGCCCCGGCTTCCTGTTCTCCTGGGCAGCGTCTTGATTCTCGGCTCGGCTGCGAATGCGGGGGCCGCCACCGTCCCGGGTTCGGCCAATCCCTGGCTTGCAGGAATGCCCAACGGTACGACGGCAAGTTACGACTACTACAACGGAGGCTATGACACAGCGCCGGCACAGTCTCCAGTACAGGTCACCGAGGTGCCAATCACCTCCGGAGCTGAGTTTACGTTCACTGCCTCAGGTCTGGTAAGCCGCGGAATTCCGTCGTCCTCAGGACCCGATGGTCATACCACCGACCTCGCCACCCACTATGCAGGTGCTGAAAATGGTATTTCCAGTTTGACGGCTCCGTTTGAAGCACTCGTTGGCGTGTTCCTTGGACCTGATCAGCCAGATAGTACACCCGCACCTCCAGCCTTGGATTTCAGCAGCGAGGCAAGCCGCAATTACTCCGTTTTGTCACCCCAGTTGAAGCAACCTTTTTTTATCGGTGATGGTCTCACAACGAATGGGACGGTTCAGCGTGTGGTTGCGCCAGCCGGTGCGACTCGACTATTCCTCGGGACCATGGACCTTTATGGCTGGGCCAACAACACCGGCTCATTTTCCGTAAGTGTGGGGCAAGGTCCGCTGCTAACCATCCGATTCTCGGAGGTGGAAATCTGTTGGCCTTCACAATCCAACCGGACATACCAGGTCCAGTATAGTTCAGGGCTATCCAACAGTACCTGGACGAATCTTGGGCAGTCCGTTCAAGCCACCAATACCACCCAATGCGTCCGCGACCCCATATTAATCACAGAACCGCGGCGATTCTATCGGGTGCTTCAGTTGTAGCGTCGGAGCCCGACTTGCTCGCGCACATTCTCGCTTCTCTGTTCGAAACCCGAAAAACCCTGGAAGGGTGACCTGATAATAGCCCGGACGCCCATCGCTCCGTCCGCCTGCCCAGGCATCCATGCGGGCAGCACTACATTTCGAGAAGAGCATTGGAGTGATTGTTTTTACTCGTGGGCATCGGACGCTCGTAGAACATTGCGTAAATACTTGTAACTTATTGCCAACGTCATCGTTCTTAGGTTGGCGTAAGATGGTAGACCGAAGAGGGATGAAACTGACGAAAACCAATTTCATATTTGACAAACTGTACTAATTGTAGTAGTACACTTAGGTGTTGGCATGAAATTCGTCATCAGTACAGGTTCCGCGACGCCGATCTATCGTCAGATTACCGACCAGGTGCGGCTGGCTGTTGCGACAGGCAAGCTCGAGGTGGACGTGCAATTGCCGAGTGTCCGCGCGCTGGCAGAGGAGTTGGTCGTAAATCCGAATACCGTGGCGCGGGCTTACGCGGACCTGGCACGGGAGGGAGTCATTGCATCGAGGGCGGGGCGGGGGGTATTCATTATTCGGAAGCGAAAAGTGTTCACACGAGAAGAGGGGTGGCGGCGGCTTGAACCGTTAATTGATTCGCTCATCGGCGAGGCGATCAGTCTGGATTTTACGGCGGAGGACGTTGAACAGGCGCTAAAAAAGAAGCTTCAACAATGGAAACCAGTGAAAGGAGGCAAACAATGAATGAACAGTCGGTGATCAAGGCGCAGGGCTTAACGCGCTACTTCGGCGCCAAGGCCGCTGTCTATGAGCTAACCCTCGATGTGCCGCGGGGCAGCGTCTTCGCATTCCTTGGCCGAAACGGTTCCGGCAAGACGACGACGATTCGCATGTTGCTGGGTTTGCTGCGGCCAACGCGAGGGAGCGGAAGCATTCTCGGTCATGATATTCGCGCGTTGCCGCCGGAAGCACGCGCCCGCATCGGCTATCTGACCGAGGAACATCAGTTGTATGGCTGGATGAATGTGCACGAATGCCGAGATTTTCAATCGCAGTTTTTTCCGAAATGGAACGACAAGGTTTTTCACGGAGTGATCGGTCATTTTGGCCTCAAGCCGGAAAACCGGGTGAAGAGCTTGTCTCGTGGCGAACGGGCGGGCCTTTGTCTGGCGTTGACGCTGGCGCCGGAGCCGGAAGTGTTGATTCTGGATGATCCTGCGCTGGGGCTGGATCCTGTCGCGCGACGGTCGCTGGTTGAATCGATGATTTATCTCACGCGGCGAGCGGACCGCACGATTTTCTTCTCCTCCCATCAATTGGCGGATGTCGAGCGGGTGGCGGATTACATTGCGGTGCTGGACCACAGTGTGTTGCGCGCTTGCTGCTCACTCGAAAAATTCCGACACAGCGTCCAGGAAGTACGGCTCACGTTTGCCGGAGCGCCGCCGGCTCTGCCGCAGATTAATGGATTGCTCCAGGCGTTTCGAAGCGAGGGAGAATTGCGGCTGACCTGCGTCCACTATAACGGCGCTACGGAGAAAGCTTTGCGCTCACTGAATCCAGCGAGTCTGGAGACGGTGCCGCTGAGTCTCGAAGATGCGTTTATCAGCTATCTCGGCGAGCGCGGCGAGAAATCATTCATCTTGGCGGAGACGGAGGGCAGTCTATGAAAGCGATCATACGCAAGGAGCTGAGGGAAAACCTGATTTTGGGTATTCTGGGCTTTGTCATCTTCAGCCTGATGCTATTGCAGCATTATCACGATTCGAGCACCGCGCTGAAGGATGTAGCTTCGCAATTCTATTACGGCCAGTTCGACGCAAAGATGCAGCCGTTGCTGGGTCTCGGATTAGTTCCAATCGGGTTTTTCTGTGCGATTTTTGGAGCGTTGCTGGGATGGAAGCAGATTTTTGTCGAACGCCATCGCGATCTGCATGCCTTTCTGATTCATCGGCCGATCAGGCGGACGCAGATTTTTTGGGCCAAAACGGCAGCCGGAATAACAGTTTATCTGCTAGCGACAGGCATTCCGCTGCTGTGCCTCGTAGCATGGACGCGATATCCCGGCCACGTGGCGGCTCCGTTTGAATGGCAGATGACAGTTCCGGGCTTTAGCTTTTGCGCTGCTGGAATCGCTTTCTATTTCGCCGGGATGCTGACCGGCCTCAGGCAGGCGCGATGGTACGTAAGTCGCGGTCTCGGATTGGCCGCGGCGGCTTTGGTTTGTCTCGCCGTCGCAATCAGCTCGAGTTTGTGGCAACCGGTGGCTGCGGTTGGCATCGGCGTGGTCGTGCTGGCCACAGCGGCATGGGGCGCTTTTAAAACCAGCGGCTACTACCAAGGGCAGCCGGCGGGAGGCAAAGCGACGCTGATTATTTCGCTGACCGTTGGAAGCGCCGTTGCATTGGTGTTTCTCATCGGGTTGGGCGGAACGTTTGTTTCAGGCAAGGACGTTCCATGGACCTATTACACGATGGGCACGAACGGAGTAATTTACAAGATAACTCAAATCCGTGGAAAACAGCCGGAGATCGTTGGCCTCGCCGGCAAACCTTTGCTCGATGAAAAGACAGGCCGGACGATGCAGATGTCGGAATTCAATCGCCGGGTCGCTCCGACTCCCTGGTTGATTGTTGATTTTGAACCCTCGCCTCCGAGAGGTTTTATCGAACCGTCGCGCTATTTCCTCCTCTGGAGCGCTACGCCGGATACCATCTGGTATTATTGGAGCAAATGTGGCCGGCTGGTCGGTTACGATTTTCTCAGCCGACGGGTCATAGGAAGCATTGGCCCAAATGGGTTTGTCGCTGACACGCGCGAAGGTCCGGACCGCTTCGCGCCGCCTCTGAATCATCATTCCTGGGGTGGCCAGAATCTGCTTAATACGGCCGACACGGTTTACGAGGCCGACCTCGTAGCAAGAATCGTAAAGACGGCGTTCAAGACGACAACCGACGATCCAATCGGCGGCGCAATCAGCGTTCAAGTCCCAAAAGAGTCGGAAGACGGTTATTCGGTTTTGGCGGCAACCCGGCGTCAGATTTATTTAATCAGGCCCAATGGCGTGACTGCCTGGAAGATTCCATATCAGCCCGCCTATCCCGATTACGCCAGTATTCGCCTGTCGATATTGCCTCAGGCGAAGCAATTCGCTGTGTGGATCGGCCCCTCGCTTGCGAGAAACTTTGCGAATTCGTTCAAGCTGCCGACACACGTCATGTGGCTTGCAGGTGACGGCGCGGTTGAAAAGAGGGTCGAGTTACCGAGCCCTGAACTTCCCGGGGCAGGTGGAATGGAATGGAAAACGCTCTTGATCGTGGCTGCCTGTTGCGTGCCGATTTGTTTGCCCGTGGGATTCTGGTTCTGCCGCCGTTATGCCATGCCGGCGGTCCCGACGATTGGTTGGATGCTCTTTCTTTTGCCGACGGGGTTGCCGGGCCTCATCGCATTTCTATCCGCAAACGAATGGCCCGCGCGGGAGCCATGCCCCTCCTGCGGCAGACGCCGCGTGGTCACACGCGAAAAATGCGAACATTGCGGCGCGGTGTTCGCTCCGCCACAGAAGGTCGGCATCGAGATTTTCGAATCCGTAGCCGCCTGAGCTCGAGGAATGGGGCAGCGGCAAGACTAAGACGATTATAAACTGAACCCTTCAGAAGTCGCTATGGTGCTCGGTTTTGCTTTTCGATACGATGTGGCAGAACTGGTTGATCCGCATGTGCATGTGGTTGCAAAGATCAAGAAGAGCAGCCTCGTAGGCCTTAGTCCCGCAAAGAATTGACCTATCAGGAGGCCGTGCGATCTCCTTGCACCTTTTCTGCCGCAGACCCCGCAAGCCCAATGCCGAGGCCTGTGTTTTCGTTTTTCTTTCCAAGAGTAGGAGTCTTGCATCTCCAACTGAATCATTTCTGGCCGTACTTGTTAATCAACCATTTTGCTGCCGCCTCCTCGCCGAATATCCTCCAACGATCCTTGTAGCTGATCCAATCCTGATCGGACATCATCGGCAGCAAAGCTTCCGTTTGGTCGGCGATGTTTTTCAATTCTGTTCTTTGTTGAGCGAGATAATCGAGCCGCTCCTGGACGGTCTGTCCGCTGTCGTTGTACGAGCTGTTTGGATCCATCGACTTGAGTGCATTGCGTTCGATGGCGAGTCCAACGAGCCGGCTGATCTCAGTCTCGCCAACAATGGTGTTGCCATAGCGTTGGCCCAGATTCGCTGCCATTTGCAATGCAGCCTGCGCGGAGGCTTCATCCCCGGCCTGGCGATATGAGCTGGCCAGATCGATCATCTGCTGGCTCAAGTCCTTTAGCTGGGAGAGCTGTGGCAGAAGTAATTGCCAGGCGGGAATTGTTTTGGCCTCGGCCGTTGGATAACCCGCCTCGAGGTAAGCGTCTTCGTCATTCTGCATACGGTCGAGTGTATAATCCTGAAATAGATTTTTGCCGGACGCGGCGATCAGTTCCTGCACCGCCTGATCGACCTGGCCTGCTTTGAAGTAATCGAGCGCCGATAGATAATTGGGCAGCGCGCTTTCGGCGCCAGACTTCTTGAAGGCTTCGATCCAGTGACGCCGCTGTTCGGGAGACGCATCCTTTTTGAACGCTGCCTCAAACGCCACTTGCGGATCATCAGGATACCTTTGCATGGCTTCGTCCAGCAGCGCAGGGTCACCGCTTGTCCGGTATGCCGCCAGAAGACTCGATGCGCTTCGGTGGTTTGCCCTGAGATAAGGCTCAATCTGTGCGGCGGTCAGTTTGCCCGAATTCTCTTTGAGCCGGGCATACAGATTGGTGGACCGCAATTCTTTAACCGTCGCCTCGCGCGGACCCGCGGCCTGCAGCCGAGGCGCGGGCAGGCGCGGGACGCGCGCGCGCCTTGCTTGAGCGATGTGGTTGGAAAGATTTTCATTCTCGGTTTGAAGCTGCGCCATCTTCTGCCGTAACGAGTCGTTCTCTTTGCGCATTGTAACTTTCGATTGATGTTCCATCAGCAAAACCGTCGCCGCGCTTGCGATTGCAAAAACGCTGAGGCCGAGTTTGAGTTTTGTCGCAGCCATAAATTTCAAAGCAGTGAGTGTGGTAGCAGTTCCCGTCCCGGCGCTTGCCAGCGATGCAGTTGTGAGCGTGGCAGCCAATCCTGCGGGCACGGTTTCAACGGCGTTGACTGTAACCGCAGTTGAAAGCGCCGCAGCCGTCGTCGTTACGCCGCGTCGAACCATAAGCTCGCGGAGCTTTTCCAAAGCGCGGCTGACGCGCTTGCGGGTCGCTTCTTCATTCGAGCCGAGCGCGCGGCCGACTTCTGAAAAACTCCTTTGCTCCATGAATCGCAGGATCAGCGCATCCCGGTCCGCGGCACTGAGTTCGTCGAGCGCTTCATCCAGCAGCGGTCGGATTTGCTCCCAGTCGGAACCAGATTCGGAAGTATTCATGGCCACGGCCTCCTGTTCGCGGCATTGACGGCGGCGTTCACTGCGAATTACTTGCGCGACGGCAAAACGCGTCGCGCGATGCAGCCAGCCTGCCAGCACGACCTCGGGCGACAAGGAGCCAGCCTTGCGCGCAAGATCGGCAAAAACCAATTGCGCAACGTCTTGCGCCAGATGCGTGTCCCCGCCCGCGCGGCGGAGCGCGGCGGAATAAACGAGATTCACGTATTTCGAGACCAGTTCAGCGAAAGCGGCTTCGGAGCCTTCGTCGGCGTAACGTCGCAAGAGTTGGTGATCGCCTGACATCGTTCTTCTCCCATTATACAGCCGCGAAACGCGAAAACCGGACAGGAAAGTTTTGTAACGGTGTCCCCTTCCTCCCTTCCGCTGCGCCACCATTGTTTAACACCGCAGGAGCACAACGCAGGGTTTTGCCCGGAGTGCGGAGCGAGGGTAGGACCGTACTGCAATCAGCTGCCTTACGTTTACATTTTTCCCCAAGGTGAAGTACTTCGGGCCGGAGTTACCGAGCGCTTTCGACGCAGCTCACTCATTTTCATCGGGTTTATTCCTCTTTCACTCTCGCTATTCGCCGTCGTCGCGCGGATTTACTGCCTTTTCCTGTTCAAGAAACTGCGGCTCGGCGACACAGCAGGACTGGATGCTTCACCCGTCAGTGGATAAGAAGACGTTCATCCCTCAAATGCGACGCGCCCGGCGGGTATTGCCTCTTTGGCGGTCAGTAGCCTCGCTTCAGAAGCATGTAGATAGCTACCATCAACACGATGCACATTAGCGACATCAAAACGGCAGATCCGGCGAAATACGACGCACCGATCATCAACACCCCACCGAGCATCGGCACCCAGGATCCCTGCCTCCTTCCATAGATAAAATAGCCGACGCCAACTGACCCCCAAATCAGCGAGGCGAATAGAAAATGCGTGTTGAACATGGCTCAACACTATCACAACGCGCCGTTCATGCCCATGTGGCGGCGCAGCCGCCAGCCGTCGATGGGCATACCGGCCTCGGCGAAAGCCAATTGCCAGGCCAGGCCAGGAGCATAAACCGTGGCCACCAAGGTTCCGTCCAGATCGAAAATAAGCGCGTTCATCGCGGGCAACTTTAGCAAGTTCCTTAGCCGTATCCATGCGGACCGAGCCGCACGCAAAGGGCGCAGAGGGCGCAAAGGAGAGCATAGAGCTGGTTTCTTCGAGTGCTGTTCTCGCTCACCTTTTGGTGAAGATTCTCGTGAGCCAAAACTCTCAACCTCTTAGCGTCCTTTGCGCGCTTGGCGTGAGCCTCCTCGGCTTGTATAGTGTGGGCGAAGAACGCGCCCAGTAGGTTACTATGAAAACCTTTCTGCGATTTTCCATTTTCTTTGCCATCATCGGCAGCCTTTGCGGCTGTCACTCGTTGCGCCAGCAAAGCGCCCAGCCAACTGCTGGCGGCGCGAGCGTATCCTCGCACAATCTCGTTCAAACTACTGCTTCTGGCGGCGCTTACGACATCCCGGAATCCCTGGTCGCGCTGAACAAGTTATTCCTGGAGGGCTACCAGGAGCGACAGGCATTTGTGAAAACGAACACAAGGCCGTTAATCGTCGCGAACCCCGGCTCACTTATTCTTTACTGGAACGGGGTCACAGAAACCAACCGTTGCATCCCCGATATTTATCACGCGCTCAAGGCCGTGGCCCATGTACCGTTCGGCATTTTCCTGCGCATCGACGGTTATGCTAAAGACCCTCCGAGCCTTCTCCCTGAAGCGGTGCTCAGCGAATTGAGGGTTTATCCGGCCCGCATTGCCGAGGCCGAGCCATCCTTGCAGGGGGCCGGGTATTCTCCAATCCAGCTCGCTCGTCAACAAGCCATCCTGAGCGCATGTAAAGCATATCTGGCCGACGTTCTCACGACTGGGACGGCCTCGCGAAACGCGCTCCTGGCCTTCACACACAAAGTCGGACCTTGGATGCTCAAGAATGCCGACGAGGCTGCGGCGGCGCAGTTGGACATGACACATGCGGCAGTGATGCGCTGGAAGAAGCAAATTCCTCCTTCCGATTGGCGACATCTGGTCGTCGTCGTTCGTGGCCTACAGATGCCACGGCGGCTAAACATCCTCACCCAATATTTTGCGAAGGCGACCGGTGAACGCAGCCACAACCTGGGGTATCCGCTCGAAAGCCGCCGATTGATTTATGCCGAGTCTCTCATGAACAACAGGGATCACCTTGATCTGATGGCGACCACCTTCATCGATGGAGACGCCAGCGAGGCTTTCTTTGGCGACCGCTGGCGAATGAGCCGGGATGTTCTTGCCGACGGAGCTCAGGAATACTTGAAAACGCTAAAATTCGATTGAATCTGGAGCATGGAATCTTCGAAACGGGCGCTACGAGAGAATGCCTTGGACGACTTGAGCTTTCTCGACCCCGCTGAGCTTCGCATCGAGGCCCTGAAACTTGTAGGTGAAGCGCAGGTGGTCGATTCCCAGGAGGTGCAACATCGTGGCGTGGAGGTCGTGAACCGTGACGACGTTCTCGATGGCGGAATAGCCGAGCTCGTCGGTCGCGCCCCAGGTGAGACCTCGTTTGATGCCGCCGCCGGTCAGCCATATGGAAAACCCTTTGTTGTGATGGTCGCGGCCGGGAGAGCCTTTGTTGGTTTGAGCCATCGGCGTGCGCCCGAATTCGCCTGCCCAGACGACGAGCGTGTCGTCGAGCAAGCCGCGTTCTTTCAGATCCATGACGAGCGCCGCGCAGGCACGATCGGTTTCACGAGCTTTTTCCGGGAAATATTCGCGCAAGCCGTTGTGGTGGTCCCAGTCACGGTGATAAAGCTGAATGAACCGCACGCCGCGTTCGGCCAGGCGCCGGGCCAGCAGGCAGTTCGAAGCGAACGAACCGTCGCCCGGCGTGCAACCGTAGGATTCACGGACGCGCTCTGGCTCGGCCGAAGTGTCCATCAGCCCGGGCACGCTGGCCTGCATTTGGAAGGCCATCTCGTATTGGGCGATGCGCGTGGCGATTTCCGGATCATCCACAACCCGGTCATGGCGCGCATTGAGCAGGTTGAGCGTGCGCACAACCTCGCCCTCCTGCTGGCGCGAAACCCCAGGCGGATTGGTCAGATAGAGCACCGGGTCGCCACGGCTCCGGAGTTGCACGCCCTGAAAGCGGCTCGGAAGAAACCCTGCGCACCACTGTCGCGCCGCGATCGGTTGCGGCGAACGCCCGTGTCCATGCGACACAAGCACCACGAACCCCGGCAAATCATCCGCCTCACTGCCCAAACCATAAGTGACCCACGATCCCATTGATGGCCGGCCGACAATCTGCGAGCCGGTATTCATGAACATATGCGCAGGATCGTGATTGATTGCGTCAGTAGTCATAGAGCGGACGATGCAGAGATCGTCGGCGATGCTTCCCACGTGCGGAAACAACTCTGTGATCTCCGCACCACACCGCCCGTAGTGCTTGAATCCGGTTTGCGGTCCCCAGCAGACCAACTTTTCTCCCTGCAATTGCGCCAGTTGCTGGCCGGCGGTCATGCTTTCAGGCATTGGTTGGCCATCCATTTTTGCGAGCTCGGGTTTGAAGTCGAATGTCTCGAGGTGAGAAGGGCCACCAGCCATCGTCAGCCAAATCACCCGCTTTATTTTGGGCGGGTGGTGCAGAGGGCGAATCGCGCCGCGCCATGTGTCAAAGGCTTCCGACTGGGCCGAAGCCGCGCGCAGCAAAGCCGGGTTGAGCAGCGACGCCAGCGCCACGGAGCCGACCGTGCGCCCGGCCCGCCCGAGGAACACTCGACGGGTCTGCTGTTGCCAGCCGAGTTGCCGCAGGTCGAGGGCCATCCCCTAGATTACCGCGAATGCACGGAGAACGCACCTCTTTTGACAGGCCAGCTCACTTCACATTTTTCGCCTCCAGCCGATATAACCGCAGCGAACATGGTCCAACGTTTTCTGCTTTTTTGCCAGCGTTTGGGGCATCGGTGAGCAAATAGAACTCTTCGGGTGTCTGCACCGAACCGACGAGCGGACTCGGCGACATGACGTAGTAGCTTCCTTGCAGCCCCAGAGACACGGGATTGGATTTAGCCAACATGGTCCGGTTGACTTGCCCGCCACCGAGGATGTCGCCGTGCCACGCGCAAAGCTGTCCCAACGATGGATTGTTAATAAAGATGGATTGATGGTCCGAAAGCGGCAGCCACTTGCCTGAATTCGACCAGGAGTAGTCCGTTGTGATCGAGCGTAAGAGATGAAGTTGCATCTCTTTTGCCGAATAGGCCCAAAATTCATGGGCGCAATTCTTCCGATCACCGCGAGTCCTGGTCGCGCATAGAATGAAATTCTCCAGCCGTCCAGGCTTTGGCCTGAGGTCATAGGCGCAATGATTTCCCTCGTTTTCGGCTGGCAAATCCTCCTGATGCAGGATTTTACCGGACCGGTCGAGATGCACGAGCCTTGCACGAGGACGTTTGGCATCGTCCCACAGCTCACCAACGACCACCGCTCCGGTCTCGACTACGGCCACCAATGGATAGAACAGCCCCATCGCGGGCGCATAGGCTATCGGCTTTTGAAATTCGAAGTCCGCTCCTTTGCGTTCGGCAAAAAATACAACCGGCGTATTGAACGGTACCTTGCTATCGCCCGAAACCGCCAGCACGACCCACACCAGCCTTCTGCCATCCGCCGAGAGGCCGACGTTCATTCTTAGATGAAACTCATTGTACAAATTGGTGGAAATCAGTTCCGTGCGGTCCACAATGCTGGTGATATCCTCCGGTGACGCGCTGCGAAAATAGCGCAATACGCCCGGCTTCAAGTTTGGTTTTCCCCTATCGTGCGTCACGCCTACGAATATATGAATGAATCCGTCCGGCGTGTGGACCAACAACGGCAGCGACGAATTATAGAAGTCCGGCGCTTCGAGCGAAATGGACGTCACGACCGGCGGCCGGTCAACGTCCTTCTTCGGATACTGGCCGATCAACATTGTCCGGCTCGTTCGCCCGGGTTCGTAGAGCATCCCCGCCCAAAAGACATACCTCTCGCCGGTGACGACATAAGAAAACGTGTGCCCTCCCCACTCGCCTACTGCGTTGGCATGAAGAAGGATCGGCCCCTCAACAATCCGTATGGGCGCTGCTTCCGCCAACGGCGGCATCGACTCGAGCGGTTGTTCAGCCGATCGACTGAGTCGAGCAAAGCAGATCAAAAACCAAGCGAGAGCGGCCAGAATGCGAGTTCTCATGGATCTCGAATCGAACCTATTACCGAAGTTTCATCATTGTGGAGCGTGCTTCAACCCCGAATTTACAATTAGGAAAGTCACGGGTAGATCTTATCCGGGCAAGACGGAATGGGGATTCATCATATTTCTCCCCTCACTCGCCTTGATCCCCCTGATAAAACACTTGCTGTATCCATCGCTGTGCAGTAGGCTCTACGTAGATGTCTATTAATTCTACAGTTACTGTCAGTCAGGCGCAGGCGCAATTGCCTAAGCTCCTCAAGAAAGACTCTTTTACCATATCCAGGCACGGCAAAGTCATCGGCGTTTATCTGTCCCGCGACCGGATCGAGGCGCTGATCGAAACCATGGAGCTTTTGGGAGATCCGTCCTTTACGAAGGCGCTCAAGGACTACAAGTCCGGCAAGATGAAATTCCTGGATCTGGAAGATATCAAATGGTGAGTGCGCGCATTCGCCTTGGCTCGCAGATCACAGATTTCATCGCCAGGCTGGCGCCGGAGCGCAAACGTGCCTTGCGCGAGGCTCTCAAAGGCATCGCAGCAGGAAAAAGCGATGTAAAATTGCTCGAAGGGAAACTGAGTGGGTTCTGCCGGCTTCGGTCGGGGCGAGTTCGAGTGATTTATCAGGAACGCACTGTCAGCGGCGAACGGCAAAACTGCTGTTTTTACGCTGATTACCGAACGACCGTATACGATGTCTTCGAACAATTGCTCACGGCAGTTCTGATTGAGCATTTCTCCGACTGAAATACTCACTTGCCAGGGGGGCTTTCCGACTTCCGCTCGAAACTGTCGGCGCTGTTTGGATCACCACTTCCCTTGAACATGGCATGTTCGGGGTAGGGATAGAGAGGCCGGGTCATCGCAACTTTGCCGCTTTGCCTTTTCGACGCGACGAGCCGATCGGGCGCTTTGCCCGACTCGACCCAATCCGCGATCACCGAGAGCCAATCGACGTCCGAAGCACCCGGACCACCGCCGCAATGCAGACAGCCGGGAATCAGATAGAGCCGGCAATAACCGTCAGCCTGCGCATCGTGCGCCAACACCTGGCGGTAATAGTCGATCGTTCCTTGCGCCGGCAAGGCGGTATCAGCCCACCCATGCCAGAGGATTAACTTGCCATTCCGCGCCTTGAATGCGGCCAGGTCGGGATTGGCCGCGTTGAGATATGATGCAGCCAGGCGTGTGTCCTTTTCGAAGTTGGAAAAATCGTACTTCGAATAATCCCAGTCCGCATCATTGAAGATCAGGAATTTGAAGATTTGGGTGGCAAAGGCGAAAGTGAGGTCAGGGACATGATCCCTGACCATGGGAGGGGGAGCGGGGCCCGTCAACCAGGCAATCCATTGGTCCGGAATGCACTCGGCTACCGGGGCAAACCCTGGATAGATTACTCCTTTGTCGTTGCGGGCGCCTTGATAGATCGCCTCGATGGCCTTGCGCTGTTGGTCGGTAAGCCCAGGAACCTTTGCCAAGTCGAAATGTGCAGAAGCCGGGTCCTGGATCACGCCATCCTTTAAGCCATCCTGCGCATCGCATTGCTCGTTAATTCCCGTTTGAAGTTTCTGCAGAGCCTCTCTCGTCAGCACCGTGCTGTCGAGATGTGCGGGGTCAGGGTAAAGCGCCTTGGCAATAGTCACGCCAAGAGAAGCCAGCCCCGTCCAGTGAAACGCTGGCGCCCCGGCCACGATGCCGTTGAAGTCTGTTGGATAACGCTGGGCCTCCATCATCGCCTGTCCACCGCCACGTGAGCACCCGACAAAATACGAATGCGATGGATCGGAGTGGTAATAGGCCCGGATGAGGGCCTTGGCCACCTCCGCAGTCCGATGCACCGCCAGGTAACCGAAGTTCACCTTCGCTTCTATGTTGTCCAGCGCCCACTTCGCCATGTACCCCGGCTGAGACTGGTGCCCGGTGTCTGTGCCCACGGTGGCGTAGCCCTTGTTGACGGAATCGCGAGCGGCGTTCTGCACACTGCCGACGAATCCTCCCCCGCCACCCATGACAAACCGCCCGTTCCAGACTTCCGGCAGCAGCAACTCAAAGCGGATATGCTCGCCGATGGTGCCCTTGACCTCGACGTGAGGCGCCCTCTTCGGGTTACTGTCGGCGTCGGGAAAAACCGATTTGACCGAATCAAGGACGACTTCAGGCAGTCGCACCTGTCGGAGTTCCTCGACGCTTATGTGAGTCGTCGCTTCAGCCCTGCCAGATGCTGCGCCCGACAGAATAATGCTGCTGAGCAGGAGGATTCGTTTCATATCGAAGACGTATAGCCAGCCAATTTCCCGTCTGCAACCACTGAACTGCTGCACCTGGCACGTTGGCAAAGCAAATCAGGCTTTGCCATTGTGGCGAATCAATGCGTCATCAGGTAAAAGAGGATATTGATGCCCAACGGATAGGCGATGCGCTCGGAATAACGGTGGAAATAGAGCTCGTTTTCTCCCTCGCGTTCCCAGCCGTCGCTGACGTCGCTGTTATGGATGGCCAGAATCATCATCCTCTGCCGGTCATCCAGCAGGGCGCGAACATGCATTTCCTCGGAGCCTTCACCGCGGAAAATCGTCTGCAGCGGGGAATTCGGATCGTTGGGGTCTTGTTCCCGGTTCCAGAACTGGATGGTCGGGACCTGAAGCCTATTCATCGGACCTCGCAGATTGTAAACGCAATTGAATACCGGATGGTCCGTGGTTAACTCGGTCCAGGCGCGGCCAGGGAGGACGCGGTTGATCTCAGCGGCGAAGCCATCCCACTCCTCTTGTCCCCAAAAATCGTTTACGAATAACGCGCCGCCACTGAACAGATATTTTCGCAACGCGGTGACTTCTTCATCGCTCAATCGCATGTAACCGGCGTGCTCCATGTAGAGCAAGGGGTACCGGGACAACTCAGGGTCAGACAGCTTCAGCACGCGCGCGTCGGGATCGGTTTTGATCGACGTGAGTTGTTGGAGCCGATACGAGAGGTTCAAGTCGGCGTCGGGATAATCCACCCACCAACCGAGCCAGCGAAACCTGCCGCGGGTCGAGAACGGGCTGGCATCGGAATGGAAGATGACTCGCGTGAATGTAAACACGTCGTCTTCGAACCCAGGCGCATTGGTCCAGTTGGGAGTGCCGGAACTGTGGGTCTCGGTCTCGCGCGCGGTCCGGATTTCGTCCTCATTCACCACGAGTCCGCCCTCAATCCGAACAAAATGTCCGGGGCCACCTGGCCCCGGATTAACGCTCTGACGCGGGCGCAGTTGAGCCGGGCAGAGGCCACCACCTAACAGCATCGCTATCAGGATGACTTGCCGCGCGTTCATGCTCAAATCGAAATATCGGACCCGCCCGCCCGAATGCAACCATTTACGGAATTCTGTCTTTGATTGCTCTCCTGTCTTAACTTACAATGTCCAAACCTCAGGCGGCCGATCGCCAACCCCGATCACGGCGCGGAGAGCGATGATCAGACGAATGATAGCCCTAAAGCCTGGCCCGACTCGATTCCGAGTTGGCTCGCTATTTGTTGCCTCGCTCTTCCTGGTCTTATCTTTCCCCGTTCGAGGAGCCACAGCAGCGAAGTCTCCCGACAAAGTCTTCTACAATCGTGATGTTCGCCCGATTCTTTCGGAAAACTGCTTCTTTTGCCACGGGCCGGACCCGAAGAAGCGCAAGGCCAAGCTGCGCCTCGACATCCGAGAGGAAGCGCTCGCCAGGAATGCTTTTGTTCCCGGAAAACCAGAGCAGAGCGAATTGGTCCGGCGCATTCTTACTTCGGACACCGACGATCTAATGCCGCCGCCGGCTTCGCACAAGACGCTGACGGCTGCGCAGAAGCAACTGTTGCGGCGGTGGATTGCCCAAGGCGCAGAATATCAAAAGCATTGGGCGTACGTGCCGCCGGTCAAACCACCGGTGCCCCCAAAGCACGCGGCCATCGATTTCCTGGTGCAGCAGCGCCTCAGCGAGCATGGGCTCAGGCCCTCGCCGGCGGCGGACCGCCGGACCCTGGCGCGCAGGCTCTATTTCGACCTGCTGGGGTTGCCACCCAGGCCGGAAGAGGTTGCTGCCTTCGAAAAAGACAAATCGCCTGAAGCTTACGAAAGACTGGTCGAGAAGCTGTTGTCCTCCCCGCACTATGGGGAACGGATGGCCATCGGGTGGCTAGATGTGGCGCGGTACGCCGACACGATTGGCTATCACTCGGATAACCCGCGCAATGTCTGGCCCTATCGCGAATACGTCATCAAATCCTTCAATGAAGACAAACATTTCGATCAATTCACAAGAGAACAGCTTGCCGGCGACCTCCTGCCGAACAGCAGCCTGGAGCAAAAGGTTGGTTCGGCGTTCAACCGCTTATTGCTCACCACCGAGGAAGGCGGCGCGCAGCCGAAAGATTACGAAGCCCGTATGCTGACGGATCGTGTCCGGGCCATTGGCGCGGTGTGGCTGGGACAAACCATCGGCTGCGCCCAGTGCCACGACCATAAATTCGATCCGATCACGTCGCGCGATTTCTACTCGTTGGGCGCATTCTTCGCCGACGTCAAAGAGGCGAGTATCGGCCGGCGTGAGGAGGGCATCATAGTCCCCGACGCTAAGCAAGCAGCCGAACTGGAGAAACTCGACGCGGAAGTAACGCGCTGTCAGAAGGCGTATGATGCGCCTCGCCCGGAGTTGGCCGCAAGATGGGAACAATACGTCCGCGAGGCCATGGCCGCAGAGACCAACTGGACGCCACTTGCTCCGGAGAAAATGATCTCGGCCGCGGGCGTGAAGCTCACGGCTGATGCCAACCAGATTATCAAGACGGACAAGGAGCCGAAGGAAGGCAAAGATACCTATCGCATCACGGTCAAAGAGAACCTGAAAGATGCGGTTGGCTTCCGCCTTGAGGCGCTGAGCTCGGTGAAACTTCCCGGCCACGGCCCCGGCCGCGGTACCGATGGAACATTCGTGCTCACCGAGCTCAGCGTCGAAGACGAAAATGGCGACAACATTGCATTGACCAACGCCAGTGCCACCTTCGAAGCGCCGGGATTCCCCGCCTCCGCCGTCCTGGACGGCAATCATCAAACCAACAACGGATGGTCGATTAAAGGAGTGACCGGTGTCGCGCAGGCACTTTACTTCCGCACAAAGGCACCGATCCAGGTTGGTCCCGAGGCCGTGCTGACCTTCGTGATTCGCCAAACCAGCGGCGATAACCAGGTTTTGGGGCGCTTCCGTTTGTCGGCGATCACCAATGCCGCAGCGGTGCGCACGCCGCCGACGGCTCTGCCTGCGCCGGAAATCGCGGAGATCGTGAACACTCGCGAGAACGAGCGTAGCGAAGAACAAAAGGCGAAGCTCGCGGCGTATCAACGGAGTGCGGCTCCGGAGTTGATCGATGATCGGCGACGTGTCACCGAGGCGAAAAAAGCCAAGGCGGACTTCGAGGCCGGCTTGCCGCGCTGTTTGGTGTCGGTCGCCGAACCCGAACCTCACACCGTGCGCATTTTGCCGCGCGGTAACTTCCTGGACGAAACCGGCGAGGTCGTGCGTCCGGCGTTGCCAGCGTATCTGAATTCAACCGCTTCGAGAGTGAAGGGTCCTGCGCAGAATCGGGAAGACCGGAGATTGAGCCGGCTCGATCTCGCCGAATGGCTCGTCTCGCGCGAGAACCCACTGACCGCGCGTGTGTTCATGAACCGGCTCTGGAAACAGTTTTTCGGAACCGGCTTGGCGCGGATCCTCGACGATTTCGGCATGCAAGGCGAGCCGCCGGTCAATCCTGAATTGCTGGACTGGCTCGCCTGTGAGTTCATCGAGAGGGGGTGGGACGTCAAACACATGGTTCGCCTCATGGTGAACAGCCACACCTACAAACAGGTTTCGACTGCGTCGAAGGAATTGCAAGCACGCGACCCTTACAATCGCGAGTTGGCCCGTCAGAGTCGGTGGCGGCTCGATGCCGAGTTCGTGCGGGACGACGCCTTGAGCGTCGCCGGCCTGCTCGTCCTCAAAATCGGCGGACCTAGCGTCAAACCCTATCAACCTGATGGTTACTGGGAGAATTTGAATTTCCCCCCGCGCACGTACGAGGCGGACGGAGGCGAGAGTCAATATCGCCGTGGTCTTTACACCTGGTGGCAGCGCACATTTTTGCACCCGAGTTTGCTCGCCTTCGACGCTCCCAGCCGCGAGGAATGCGCCGCCGAACGCAACCGTTCGAACATTCCTCAGCAGGCGCTCGCCCTTCTGAACGACCCAACTTACGTCGAAGCCGCCCGCGCCTTTGCCGCGCGCATTCTCAAGGAAGGCGGTCATGATACGGCCTCGCGTATCAACTGGGCATGGAAACAGGCGCTTGCTCGCTCCCCGCGCGGAGAGGAATCGCAGATTATTCGTGCGCTGCTCACCCAACAGCTCGCCGAATATCGGCGAGACCCGCAGGCGGCAGAAGCTCTGTCTAAAGTCGGGCTGTTGCCAGCGCCGAAAGATATTGATTTAGCGGAACTGGCCGCCTGGACGAATGTTGCGCGCGTAATCCTGAATCTGCATGAAACGATCACGAGGAGCTGATCAGTCGATGAGCGCGGATTATTTCAACCGACGCGCATTCCTGGGCCGGGTGTCACAGGGCGTAGGGTCGCTCGCGCTGGCGTCCCTCATCAATCCTGCGCTCCTGCATGCGGCCTCGGTGACGGCGACGGCGAGCAAGAACAAGTGGCCGGGCGTTGTGAACCCGGCGCATTTTCCGCCGAAAGTCAAACGGGTCATTTGGCTGACGATGGCGGGTGGGCCCTCGCATCTCGAGACGTTTGATTACAAGCCAAGACTGGCCGAGATGCACAAGGAGCCGATGCCCGAAAGCTTCACCAAGGGCAAACAGATCGCGCAGTTGCAGGGGCAAAAGCTCCTATGCTACGGCCCACAATTGAAATTCAAGAAGTTTGGCAAATCCGGCGCGGAGATATGTGAGCTGTTCGAGCACATCGGCTCGGTCGTGGACGAGCTCTGCCTCATTCGCTCCATGACTACCGAAGCGATCAACCATGATCCCGCGCATATGTTCATGAACACCGGGAGCCAGATCGCCGGGCGTCCCAGCATGGGCGCCTGGGTGACCTATGGTCTGGGCAGCGACACCCAGGATCTGCCCGGCTTCGTGGTGTTGACCTCGTTGGGCCGCGGCGGCCAAAACCAGCCGATTGCCGCGCGCCAATGGGCCTCGGGCTTTCTGCCGAGCCGCTTCCAGGGCGTCCATCTCCGCTCGAAAGGCGATCCAGTCTTGTATCTCGGTTCGCCGCCCGGTGTTACCCCCGGACGCCAGCACGACGTTGTTAGCGCGATTAACACACTCAATGCCAAGTACGATGCCATCGTGGATGATCCCGAGATTTCCACGCGCATTGCTCAGTACGAGATGGCCTTTCAGATGCAGGCGAGCGTGCCCTGGTTGATCGACACCAGCAAAGAGCCGCAGCACATTCTGGATCTTTACGGCGCCAGGCCGGGCGACGGCTCGTTCGCCTCGAATTGCCTGCTGGCTCGACGCCTGGCCGAGCGCGGCGTGCGCTTCATTCAGCTTTACCACAAGGACTGGGACCACCATGGCGGTGTGAAAGAGGGAATTACGTTCAAAGCGCAGGAAGTTGATCGCGCCTGCATGGCGCTAATCACCGATCTCAAGCAGCGCGATATGCTGAAGGACACGCTCATCGTGTGGGCGGGCGAATTTGGCCGCACTCCAATGAGCCAGGGCGGCGATGGCCGTGACCATCACAATGCCGGGTTCAGCATTTGGCTGTGCGGCGGCGGTATTAAGAAGGGCATTATTTACGGCGCGACGGATGAGCTCGGTTACAACGCCATCGAAAACCCGGTGGACGTCCACGATTTGCATGCCACGATGCTCCGGCTCCTCGGCATCGAACACACTCGCCTGACCGTGAAGTTTCAGGGACTCGACGCGCGCCTGACCAATGTGTCGGGCAAGGTGATTGAGGGAATCTTGGCGTAGTTAGCCCCCTCGTCTCAGGAGTGCTCATGATTTCGGCGCCAGTTGAGCTTGCCGCTTGCGAACCAACTCCGCTTCATCTCGAATGTTGATCAAGGAGAGCGCCGTTTTTGTCTGGCAATTTTCGTTGGTTTCCGGTACGCAGTCGTGGTCTCGACTGCCCCGGTGCCCAAGCTATGTCGCAGCAACACGAAGACTCGCAAACTCCGCCGATCAGGCCCCAATGGTTCACCACGACGCATTGGAGCGTTGTCCTGGCCGCGCGCCAGAACAGTTCGCCGGCGGGTGGGGCAGCTTTGGAACAATTATGCCGAACCTATTGGTATCCCCTCTACGCCTACATTCGGCGCCAGGGATATAGCCCAGATGATGCGCAGGACTTAACCCAAGGTTTCTTCGCCCGGTTGCTTGAGAGGAATTATCTTGCGTCGGTAGGTCCGGAGAAAGGGAAGTTCCGTTCGTTTCTCCTGGCGTCACTGAATCATTTCCTTTGTGACGAGCACGACCGGGCCAATGCCGCCAAACGCGGCGGCGGCGAACTGCCGATTTCTCTGGAAATGGCTGAAAATCTCCTGGCCGCCGAGCCAACGTCGGGGCTTCCCCCGGACAAGGAATTTGAAAAGCGCTGGGCCACAGTTCTGCTCCAGGAAACCTTTGGACGGCTTAAAGCAGAATTTGAACAGTCCGGTCGCGGCGCAACCTTTGAGAGATTGAAACCGTTTCTCGAACAGGGTGTTGGGCGCGGAGCTTACCTCGAGGTGGCCGACGAATTGAAAATGAGCGCGAACGCGGTCGCAGCGGCAGTGCGGCGGCTGCGGCAACGGTATCGCGAGTTGGTGCGGGCAGAAATCGCCAATACCGTCGCCACGCCGGAAGAGGTGGAAGAGGAACTGCGTTATCTATTTGCAGTGCTGGCACAGTGAGGCGTGCAGTTGCCGACATCAAAAGGAACGGATTTGAGCTTCCTTACGTCGGCTGCTACAGTTCCGCTGAATCTGGCAGTGAGTAATAGTTGCGGCGATTTCCCTCTGTTAGAATATGCAGGCAATGGAAGCAGCGCGCGTTTGCCCTAGATGTGGCACCGAATTTCCCGGTGCGCCGCTGCACGGGCTCTGCCCCAAGTGCGTCGCGCGCATCGGGTTCGCATCGGACTCGGACAGCGAAGCGGATGCACCAGAGCTGATTCCAGAGCCAGCAGAGATACCCCTGAGGACTTTCGGGGATTACGAACTCATTGAGGAAATCGCCCGCGGTGGCATGGGGGTCGTTTACAAGGCGCGCCAAATCAGCCTGAATCGAATCGTCGCGGTGAAGATGATTCTGACGGGACAACTTGCGAGTCAAAGCGAGGTGCAGCGGTTCCATGCCGAGGCCGAAGCTGTCGCCGGCTTGCAACACCCGAACATCGTCGCCATTCATGAGGTAGGCGATCATGAAGGGCAGCATTATTTCTCGATGGATTACATCGAGGGACAGAACCTCGCCGAGTGGAGTGCGGAATGCAAAAATCGGAATGCCGAATGGTGCCGGCAAACTGCGGGTTATGTGAAGACCATTGCTGAGGCGATTCACTACGCCCACGAAAAAGGCACGCTCCATCGTGACCTCAAGCCGTCCAACGTACTGATCGACAGCTTTGGCCAACCGCGCGTAACCGACTTCGGACTGGCCAAACGACTGCATCGAGACCCGGACTTGACGGCTACCGGTCAGGTGTTAGGCACGCCGAATTTCATGTCACCGGAGCAGGCCGACGGAGACAGCGCGGCGCTCGGGCCCCAAAGCGACCTCTATTCACTGGGGGCAATACTATACTTCCTCTTAACAGGTCAGCCTCCGTTTCATGGCACCTCGACGCGCGAAATGATGGTCCAGCTGGTTCATCACGAACTGGCCCCGGCGCGCTCGATCAACCGCGACATCCCACGAGACCTGGAAACGATTTGCGAAAAGTGTCTGCGAAAACGGCCTGAGCGCCGCTACGGTTCCGCGAAGGATTTGGCGGAGGATCTCGGGCGGTTTCTGCGGAACGAGCCGATCCTCGCCCGACCCGTTGGCAGCGCGGAGAAACTCTGGCGGGCGTGTCGTCGGCGTCCTGCTGCGGTGAGCTTCTTTTTGTTGACGGCGCTCCTGTTGCTCGTGCCCACCATTAGATGGTTGTTTGCGAAACCAACGGTCCCGAGCCTCCCGGTGTTCAGCGGAGAGGGCGGTTCGGGTGTGATCGAGGGAAAGCTCTACGTCGCAACCGGCTCGGACGGCATGGACGGCATTCATCCGCATTTCCACGTGTGTGATTTGGCAAAAAGGCGGTGGCACGAACTGCAAGCGCCTCCGATTCCGCACAATGGCGGTGCCGCCGCAATTCTTGATGGTAAATTTTATTTTGCCGGCGGCGGCGATGGAAAGCAAACCACAGGAAGATTGGACGTGTTCGATCCTGCGACAAAGGAGTGGACCATGAAACAATCCATGACTACGCCTAGAACCGGCTGCACGGGAGCAGGTCTCCAAGGGCGGCTATTTGTGGTCGGAGGGAACTCAGGAACGAACGTGCTCGCAACCGTTGAGGCTTACGATTTCAGTCGAAATGCGTGGAGCACGGAAGTCCCACTGCCGGCGCCGCGCACAGAACCTGGCGCTACGGTTTTGAATGGTGTCCTCTTTGTCCTTGGTGGGCGAGACCGGATAGACCGCGCGGACGCCATGACTGAGGTTTGGGCCCTCGATCACGAGCAGCACAAGTGGATTTCAAAAACCCCATTACGCGAACCACGAGCGCGGGCCTTTGTCACTGCATTTAATAGCGGTCTTTTCATCGCCGGAGGCGTTCACCTTGGCGAAAGCCCGAACTCCTATTTTTGGAATCCGTCGAAAGATCAATGGGATCCTCTGCCGCCGATGCCCTCGCCCAGTTACGGCGGAGACGGAGCCCGGGTGATTGATGGAAAAATCTGGTGCATCGGCGGCTGGTGGATTCAGAAGACAAGCAGGGGCCTGCCTACTGACAAAATCTTCATATACGACCGGACGACGGATTCGTGGGAAACCAGCGGGGCGACGCGATAGAGGGGCCGGTTTTTCGACGGAGGTAGGTTCTGTTGGGCATTTGACGAGCCGGGGTTCCGACGATGCTCCCGAGCTTCTAGCCGGCGCCGCTCTATTAGCAGCTAGAATTTCGGCGTCATAGTTCATCGGTTTTTCCTCTGTAGCAATTTGGAACCAAAAAGGTTCACTTGGGCTTGAAATTTATGAACAGCTCCAATGCGTCTAATTTCCAACCAAGCCAATGAATAAGATATGAAACCGATCCTATATCTATGGGTCTGCATTCTAGTGGTACTCGGAGAGATGCGGGCTCAGGCGCAGGTGCGAGGCGCTTGTGTGCAATGCGGTTACTGTAGTACCGACACCGGAGGATGCCCACGAACCGGTTGTACGGGGAGCTGTTGTGCCGGACGAGGGGGGGGCAGCAGCGGGGGAGACGGAGGAGGCTTGTCGATCTTTAACATCATTGACAACATTTTTAACGGCATCTCTAACGAGATCGCCCAAAGTCGAGCGAGGAAAAGTCATGAAGCAAATAAAAAGGGAATAGAATTTTACAACAAGCGAGACTTGGAGAATGCCGTCAAAGAATTTCGGCGGGCTTTAAAATTCGCCCCAAACGATAAAGATGTGCAAGGAAATTTAGAGGTAGCAGAGCAACAACTTCGAGCAGGAACACCTCATGACGAATACCCGAACGTGGTGTGGACGGGTGATGGTAAGTCTATCCGCCCGGCTCCAGGTTATATGTGGGTTTCACACGATCCGTCTGGCAACCAGGATTTTCGAGTCACGCCGGTGCTAGCGGGAACGCCGCATCCGACACATCCGAACGTGGTGTGGTCGGAAGGCGGCAAAAACACCGAACCTGCCGCCGGCTTCACATGGGTAAATCCAGGCGTTGAAGGAGATTTTGAAGTCAAGCCCCTGCCAGCGGGAACGCCGCATCCGACACATCCGAACGTGGTGTGGACGGGCGATGGGGAGCATTTCAGGCCCGCTGAAGGATACCGATGGGCCTCAACGACTC
>JACXTT010000633.1_pt1 | contig 60052 bp, 52 predicted proteins | sample 9270951 | NCBI WGS metagenome assembly JACXTT01 (sample SAMN15532306, study PRJNA645909) | rock metagenome | isolation source: weathered quartz diorite | place: Puerto Rico | collected 2017-06-21
CTCGTGAGCCCAGGACGCGTCATCGGCCGGCGCCTCGCGCGCGGCGTTCCCCGACCCGCCGCCGTGGATGGCGGCGCCACCCGAGGCCGCGCTCTCGCCGTGGCCTCCCGCGCTCTCGTCGAGTCGCCGCCAGAACCCGACCACTTCGTGGTCGAAGCGCAGCAGCGCGAACGCCGGGACGAGGGAGAATCTCGCGTCCCCGGCGCGCTCCTGCGGCAGACGGGTCAGGGCGTCGCGTGACAGGGGCGCGGCGTCGGGGGCGTCGAAGACGTCGGCGCGCATCCATTCCAGGCGCGCCAGATCGGCGAGGTACGGGAAGTCGCCGAGCAGCGGGTGCGCGGCGATGAATTCCGGAAGTCGCTGCCCGAGGTAGCGCAGCGACGGATGCCGCGACGGGTGGCGCAGGAGGTAGTCGGTCACCAGGTTGTGGAAGTGCGCCGGGCCGACCGCCGCCAGGGTCTTGGGGAAATCCTCCGCCAAGCAATCGAGCAAGCGGTAGAAGTACATGTTGGCGTAGATATCGAGACGCTCGAGCGCGGGCAGCCGCTCGTCTCCGGCGAACAGGGCATCGAGCGACCCCTCGTCCACCCCGCGTCCGGCGGCGCCGTCGATCGCGGCCCGCACGCCCTCCGGGGCCGTGATCAGATCCCAGAAAAGCTCCTGTGTCGTCTTCAGCCCGGCGGGCTCGTGGTGCCTCATGCGTACCTCGCCGGACCGTCGATCCCGACGGCCGTCTCCGGGACCGCGGCGCCTCCCTTCCCTGCAAGCACTTCGTCGTGGATCGCGCGGGCGCGCGCCGATTCCTGCTCGAGCCGCTCGAACGTGGGGATTCGGTCGTCCCACTCGATGAGCGACGACACGGCCCCGAAGCGCCGCACCGCCTGGCGGTAGAGATCCCAGACGGGATCGACGACCGGGTGGTCGTGGGTGTCGAGAAGATAGGGGCCCTTGTCGGAGTGTCCGGCGAGATGAAACTGCCAGACCGATGCCGGCGGGATCCCCTCGACATAGGCGCGCGCATCGAACCGGTGGTTGCGGGCGCTCACGTAGATATTGTTGATGTCCAGGAGTATGCCGCAGCCGGAGCGCCGGGCCACCTCGGCGAGAAACTCCCACTCGGTGAGCGCGGACTGCCTGTAGGCGACGTAGCTGGAGACGTTCTCCAGCGCGATCGGCCTCCGCAGCCGCTCCTGCACGTGCTGCACGCGGCCCACCACGTGCTCGAGCGCCTCCTGGGTGTACGGCAGAGGCAGCAGGTCGTGGGCGTTGCGGCCGCCGACGCCCGTCCAGCAGAGATGATCCGACACCCAGGCGGGCTCGTACCGCGTGGCGAGGGCGTCGAGCCGGTCCAGGTACGCCTCGTCCAGCGGGTCGACCGAGCCGATCGACAGCGACACACCGTGCAGCACGATCGGGTAGCGCTGGCGCAGACGCGTCAGCACGTCGAGCGGGCGGCCGCCTTCGACCATGAAGTTCTCGGACAGGGCCTCGAACCAGTCGACGCTGGTCGGAGCGGACAGGACGCGCTCGAAGTGATCGCGTCTGAGTCCGACGCCGTGACCCAGAAAGGGAGGACGGCCATCGAGCGGTTGGTGTGTCGGAGGCGTCTCGGGAGTCATGGAGCGGCGAACCGGTTCCGGTGCGCGCACAGAAAACCGGAGGCCCCGGGCCTTCGAGAGGCCCGGGGCCGCCCAGCAACTACTGGAAGACCGGCCTGTGCGGCAGGCCGGGGTGGACTAGCCCTTCGACTCCTCGGACTTCACCACCGTGCCGCCCTTGTCGGTGCACTCCTTATCGGTCTTCACCTTGATCCAGCCCTTGCCCTTGCACTCGTTCTTGCCGGCGCAGGCATGGCTGCCATCGGCGGAGGCGCACTCGCCCTTGCCCTTGCACGAGTTGGCGCCAGCGCACTTCACCGACTTGCCCGCGTCCTTCTTGGCCGCATCGCCGGCGAAATAGTGTCCGCCCGCGAGCATACCGACAACGGCAGTCGCCACGACGAAACCGAGAGCCTTCTTGCCAGTCATTCCGGTGTCCTCCTTGCTGTGATGCCTGCACGTCCGTCCGACCACCATGGTTTGACGGAGGGTGCGGGAGTATACACAAGCACCGGGCGCCAGACAAACCGGGGCAGCCCCGGTCGACTCTCCGACTGTTCTACGCCCGCACGGGTCCTCGCGGATGTCGATGTCGTGCCAGGAGATGCGCCTGCCCGTTGACAAGGCGCCGTCTGCCGGTGGATAACACGCTTTCGAGCCATTGGACGCCCTGCACCGGACCAAGCCCCGGGAGGCCAGGCGTGCGGCCGCCGCGCAACCTCGTATCCTTATTATGCGCAACCTCCCTGGCTGCCGTTCTGGACGCCGCCTGCCGGCGCTCGCCCGGCGTCACCTTCACCATCGCGCCTGCCGGGCCGCCCGGCCGGCCGGATCGCCTCGCGGTCACCCTGGAGATACGTGACGCCCCTCCGGATGGGCTGGACCTCCGGGGCTTCACCACGACCGACGTTTTCCGGGTGAGCGAATTCGCCGCCCATGGGGCGGACGGGACCCGCGTCCCGGCCGAGGCGCGCATCGAGACGACACAGTTCAACAACCGCCCGCTCGACATCCCGCGTTACGTCCTGAGGGGCCCCCTCCCCTCCCCGCTCGTCGTACGCTACACGATCACGCCCGGCGCCCGAGAAGGCGACGCGCACATGGGGTTCACCGGCCGGTGCCAGGGCTATCTGGGGAATGAGTTCGGGTTCGTCACCGGACGGGACGTGTTCCTCCTGCCCGATCCCGCCGAGACCCTCCGGGACATCACCGTCCGTCTCGATCTCCCGGAGCGCTGGAGCGCCGTCGTTCCCTGGCAGAAGGACGGCGAGGGCTTCCGACCGGGCGTCGACGGGGACCTGGCGGCCGAGCACCTGGTCTCCGCCGCCATCGGGATGGGTCGTTTCCGCGAGCGCTCGTTCGACCTGGGAGGCACGCGCATGCGCCTGGCGTACGCCGCCGGCATCCCCGAGGATCAGGAGGCGCGCGATGAGGCGGGGATCGAGGCCGCCGCGCGCTACCTGCACGAGCTGTTCGGCCGCGATCTCGGGGCGGAGTACCGGGTGGTGGTCCTCCCGAAGGCACCCACGGGCGACGAGATCGCGGGTGAAGGCTGGGGCACGGGCCAGGGCGAGACGCTCTCCCCCCTGACCGCAGACCGTCTGCACACCTTCGCGCAGTCCCTGATCGAGGCCTATGTGCGGCACGCGCCCTACCGCACCGAGATCGTCCGGCCGGACGAGTACTGGCTGGTGGACGGCGTCAAGCATCTCTACTCGTGGCGCGCGGTGGCCGCCGCGGGGCTCATGCCCGGGGACGAGGTGAGCCGCAGCCTCGCAGTCGGCTACTTGATCTCGCTTCCCGTCCAGGGTGTCGAGTCCGATCTCGAGAAGATCTACGCCACCGCCGGGAGCCACCGCGTCGAGACCGAGTCGCGGGCTCCCTTCGTCCTGCAGCACCTGGACCACGAGCTGCGTGGCGCGGGTGGCGAGGGCGGTCTGGATCCCATCCTCCGTCAGATGTTTCGCGAGCGCCGCGCTCCCTCCCTGTGGTCGCTCGTGCCGGAGGTGCGCTCCGGCTTCCGCGAGGAGTTCCGCGCCCGTTACGTGCGCGGCAAGGAGATCATCCCGCTCGGCAAGGCCTACACGATGACGCCCACGCGGCCCAGGCCCGAGCCTCCGGGCGGCCCCGTGGTGCGCCGGATCAATCTGCTGGTGACCGGCGACACCCAAGGCTACCTCGAGAATTGCGGCTGCAAGGTGAACCAGTCGGGTGGCGTCGCCCGCCGGGCCACCGCGTTCGAGCGCCTGCTCCGGAAGGATCCGGGGTCCCTCATCCTGGACGCCGGAAGCGCGTTCGTGCGGCCGGAGAAGCAGCTCGAGCTCGACTTTCTGACGCGCCAGGAGCAGGCGCTGTACCTGTCGACCCTCGACATGATGCACTACCGGGCGGCCGCCATCGGGACGACCGAGCTGACCTTCGGGCTCGATTATTTCCACGAGCAGACGCGCGGGCTGCGGGTGCCGTTCCTGGCGTCCAACCTCAGCCAGTCCGGGAAGCCGATCGCCCCCGCCTCGATCGTGCTGCGCTCCGACGGCGTGCGCGTCGGGGTCATCGGCGTCTTCGAGCCGCCCTATGGCCAATCGGCGACCGCCCTGTTCGAGGAGAATACGCGCTCGCTGACATTCGCCGATCCGATCGAGACCCTCAAGAAGGCGGCGCCCGAACTCAGGAAGAGGGCCGATCTCGTGGTCGCGCTGGGCAGGCTGACGCCGTTCACGGTGCGCACGGTCGCCGGCGCCGTCCCGGAGCTCGACGCCGTTCTCTCCAGCGACTACCGCGCGCCGGCGATGGTGGATGGCAACCCGGAGCACATCCATCCGGAGGACCAGGACGGGTTCATCGGCAGGACGCTCGTGGCCTACACGAGCCTCACCAATTACGGCCTCAGCAGCGTGCGCCTCGGGCTGGACGCCCGGGGTCGGATCGCCACCGCGGAGTTCGGCGACCATTGGCTGTACGAGGACACGCCGGACGAGCCGCGCGTGCGCGACGCGCTGAACCGGTTCTACGACCGCGTCGGCCGCGAGGTCGCCGCCCAGGAGGCGGTGCCGCCCCTGTTCGCCGGCGACCCGGCGCGTCTGAGCGGGCAGTACGTCGGCGCGGCGAAATGCTCCGAGTGCCACGCGCCCGAGATGGCGCAGTGGCGGCGCACCAAGCACGCCACCGCCTACAAGACGCTGCTCGATCGTCACCGGCACTTTCAGCCGAAATGCGTCGCCTGTCACGTGGTCGGCTATGGAACCGCGCACGGCTATCGTCTCGGGTCGCCCGAGGCGACGCTCGCGAACGTGCAGTGCGAGGTGTGCCACGGACCGGGCGGCGAGCACGCGGCGCAGCCCGCCAGGGAGAACATCAGGAAGGAGGTTCCCGCGAAGGTCTGTCTGGAATGCCACACGCCGGATCACTCGGACCATTTCGTGTACGAGGATCGGCTGCCGAAGGTGAAGCACGATTATTTCGACTGACTGCGTGGCCCGGCGCGCTCTCGGCTGCCAGACCAGCAAGTGGATCTAGGACCGGGGCCGTCCGTTCGGGCGGCCCTTGCTCTTCCCTCAGGAGCGGTCGAACCGGATCAGGAGCCGTCGCAGCGCCTCGGCGAAGATCTCCGGGTCGACCAGCAGGCTGAGGACGAGATAGGCTTCGCGGGAAAAATCGAAGAAGTAGCCCGGCTGGACCAGGACATCGTCCCGCGCCAGCAGGTCGAGCACCAGCTCTTCCTCGGAGCGGACCGCAGGCACCTGCAGGACGGCGGACCATCCGCCTTCGCGCGCCAGCACGCCGCAGGACGCGACGGCGCCGGCCTCCCCCCGCAGCCTCTCGGCGTTGGTCGCGATCCGCCTCTGGATCGAGAGGTGGATCCCGTCGCCGATCGACAGGAGCCGCGCCGTGGCGCGCTGCACGGGCGTGCCGACCGACAGATAAGTGTCGGCGATGAGCTCGAGTCGCTCCAGTGCCTGCGCGACTCGATCCTCAGGCCCGCCCACGACCATCCAGGCGAGCTTCATCTGCGGCAGACCGCACGCTTTCGACAGCCCGCCGAGCACGAACTTCAACGCTCCGGCGCCGGCGGAGTCGGGTCCCTCCGGCACCGCCGCGCGCGTCATGAGAGAGACGGCCCGGGCCTCCGGTCCTCGTGCAGTCGCTCCAGCCGAGGGCTCGCTTCCGATCGGCGGCTCTCCCAGGTAATCGAAGAACACCTCGTCCGAGACGATCGCCGCGTTGGCGCGCGCCGCGATGTCCTCGAGCCTCGGCCGCTCGTTCTGGCGCACGGGCGAGCCGGTGGGGTTGTTGGGGTTCACGACCACGATCGCCCGCGGCGGCGACCCCGTTCGTGATCCGCTTTCGAGCGCGTCGAGGTCGAGCGACCAGCGCGTGTCGTAGGTCAGCGGGTAGGACGACGTGCGCACTCCTTCGAGCGACGCGAGGTAGTCGAACAGCGGATAGCTCGGACGCGGCACCAGGACGCGATCGCCCGGGTCGGCCAGGAGCTTGAACAGGAAGGCGTAGGCCTCGCTCGTGCTTGCCGTCAGGAGAATCCGGTCGGCGGTTGCCGGCCGGCCGCGCCGCGCCAGCCACTCCGCCACGGCCACGCGCGCCGATTCCAGGCCGAGAGCCGACGGCTCGTAGCCGCTGGCCGCCGCGTCGCGCAGCGCATCTTCGATGGCGGCGCAGGGGTACTCGAGGCCGACCCGCGTCGGGTTCGACTCCGTCAGATCGAGGACCCTGGCTCCGCGCGCGCGCTTCTCTTCGAGAAGTCGCGACAGTCGGTTCGACGGGAAGGGCCAGCTCAGCCGGCGCGAAAACATGCGATCGAGTATACGCGGCGGGGCGCGCGCGTCGGCGCAGGCGACCCGGGGATTGCGGTTTTACTATACGCACTCACGTTTCATTTCTCTTGCGCGCCCCGCGTCGCGCTGGTATATTTCCCTGGCCGCGATTCTGAGGAGGGGACCATGGCGAACGCAACCGATGCCCCGACGCCCGGCGCGGACCTGCTTCACGATCGAGCCGCGCGGCCGTGGTCGGCGGGGCGCGAGCCGCTGAGCCCCGCCGACATCGAGCGCGACCTCGCCACGATCCGCCTGCCGCTCGAAGAAGCGACCACTCTTCCCGCCCGCTATTACCACGATCCGGCGGTCCTCGAGAACGAGCTGCGCAGCATGTTCACGAGCATGTGGCTGTGCGTCGGCCGGGAGGAGGACGTGGCGAAGCCCGGCGATTTTCTCACCCGCACGGTCGGCCGGGAGAGCGTCCTCGTGCTGCGCGACGCCGGCGGGGACGTTCACGCGTTTCACAACGTCTGCCGCCATCGCGGCTCGCGTCTCGTCACCGAGGCATCGGGCTCGGGTCTGAAGCACCTGCTGTGCCCGTACCATGCCTGGACTTACGACCTCGACGGATCGCTGCGCGTCGCGCCACACATGGAGGACGCGCGCCATTTCGAGAAGCGCCAGTTCGGTCTCAACCGGGTGCGGCTGGAGCGCTGGGACGGCTTCCTGTTCATCAACTTCTCGACCGCCGGGCCCGGGCTCGCCGAGTTCCTGGGAGAGATGGGCACGAAGTTCGCGCGCTACGGGATGGGCACGCTGCGCCGAGGCCGTCGGATCGGCTACACGGTGGAGAGCAACTGGAAGATGCTCTGCGAGAACTACTCGGAGTGCTACCACTGCTCCCTGATCCACCCCGAGCTGAACCGCGTCTCGCACTATATGAGCGGCGAGATCGATCTGATCAACCAGGCGACCGTCGGCGGCTGGATGGATCTGCGCAAGGACGAATACCAGACGATGTCGCTCAGCGGGAGGAGCAACCGTCCCCCCTTCAAGGGGATCGCGGCCGAGGATCACCGGCGCATCCACTACTACATCGTCTACCCGAATCTGCTGCTCAGCCTGCACCCCGACTACGTGATGACCCACACCGTCTGGCCGCAGGACACGGGGCGGTCCGAGGTCGTGTGCGAGTTCCTGTTCGACCCTGAGGAGGTCGAGCGGCCAGGGTTCGACCCGTCCGACGCCATCGATTTCTGGGATCTGACGAACCGGCAGGACTGGCGGGCGTGCGAGCTGGCCTACCAGGGCACCCAGTCGGGCGGGTATACACGCGGGCGTCTGAGCCCGCTCGAGTGGATGGTCCACATCTTCGACAACTTCGTCGCGGATCGCCTGACCGGCAGGGAGCGGCCGACTCCCGTCACGCGCACCACGATTTGAAACGCGACCGGCCGCCCGCCGGCCCGGCGTCGCGGAGGCCCTATCCGCCCACGATTTTTCAGAGCATCCCGAGCTGCAGCTTGGCCGCTTCGGTCATCTTCTCGGGCGTCCAGGGGGGCTCCCAGACGACCGCGACGCTCGCCTTGTGGACGCCCGGGACCGCCCGCACCTTGGCCTCGACCTCGGGCGGCAGCGAGCCCGCCACCGGACAGGCCGGCGACGTGAGCGTCATGCGGATGCCGACCTCCCCCTTCTGCTCGTCGACGTCGATGTCGTAGACCAGACCGAGCTCGTAGATGTTGACCGGGATCTCCGGGTCGTAGCAGGTCTGCAGCGCCTCGATGACCTTCTCGCGCAGGCCCGCGTCCGCGCCGATCCCGGCGAGCGGGCCGCCGTCACTCTTCGTGTCGCTCATGCGCTTTCACTCCGTCGTCGCGATGCCGTTCGTGTTGTCGAGGGCGGCGCGCAGCGTGTGCCAGGCGAGCGTGGCGCACTTCACCCGGATCGGGAATTCGCGCACGCCGGAGAACACCACCAGCTTGCCCAGAGCCGCCCCGTCGGGTGAGCCGCCATCTTCGGTGAGCAGGCGATGGAACTCGCGGAACAGCGTCTCCGCCTGGGCGCGGGTCCTCCCCTTCATGCTCTCCGTCATCATCGAGGCCGACGCCTTCGAGATGGCGCAGCCGGACCCCTGGAAACGAATCTCCTTCAGGATGTCCCCCTCCAGGCTCAGGGAGACCGTGACACGATCGCCGCACAGGGGGTTGAAGCCCTCGGCGCGGCGAGTCGCCCCCGGAAGGTCACCGAAGTTCCGCGGCTGCCGGTTGTGATCGAGGATCACTTCCTGGTACAGATCGCCCAGATCGGACGCCATCAGCGAAACACCTCCAGCACCTTGCGAACCCCCGACCCCAGCGCGTCGATCTCCCGGTGCGTGTTGTACAGCGCCAGGGAGGCACGCGCCGTGGCCGGGACGCCGAATCGCTCCATCAGCGGCTGGGCGCAGTGGTGGCCGGCGCGGATGGCGATCCCTTCCCGATCCAGGATCGTACCGATGTCGTGCGGATGCACCCCCTCGACGATGAACGACACGACCCCGGTCTTTTGCTTCGCTCTTCCGACGATCCGGACGCGCGGGATTGCCGCGAGTGTCCGCGTGGCGTGGTCGAGCAGGTCCTCTTCGTGCGCCGCGCGTCCCTCGGTCTCAAGCGAGGCCAGATAGTCGAGCGCCGCGCCAAGCCCGATCACGCCCGCGATGTCCGGCGTGCCGGCCTCGAACTTGTGCGGCAGCCGGTTGTAGATCGTCTTCTCGAAGGTGACCGAGGCGATCATGTCGCCGCCCCCCTGATACGGAGGCATCGCCTCCAGGAGCGCGGCCTTGCCGTAGAGAACCCCGATGCCGGTGGGACCGAAGAGCTTGTGGCCCGACAGGGCGTAGAAGTCGCAATCGAGCGCGCGCACGTCGACCGGGAAATGCGGCGCCGCCTGGGCGCCGTCGACCAGCACCGGGATGTTCCGCCGGTGCGCCATCTCGACGATGCGGCGGATCGGGTTGACGGTCCCGAGGGCGTTCGATACGTGCGCCATGGAGACGATGCGTGTCGCCGGCCCAAGGAGCTTTTCGAACTCGTCCAGGAGCAGCTCGCCGTCGTCGTTGATCGGCGCGACGCGCAGCCGGGCTCCCTTCTCCTCGCAGAGCATCTGCCAGGGGACGATGTTCGAGTGATGCTCCATGGTCGTGATCAGCACCTCGTCGCCGCGTCCGACCCGCGGGCGGCCGTAGCTGGACGCCACCAGGTTGATCGCCTCGGTCGTGCCGCGCACGAAGAGGATTTCCCGGTCCTCTGCGGCGTTCAGGAATCGCCGCACCTTGGCGCGGGTCTCCTCGTAGGCCGCCGTGGATCGCTCGCTGAGCTGGTGCAGGCCGCGGTGGATGTTGGCGTTGTCGAGCGCGTAGTAGCGCGTCAGCGCGTCGATCACCGCGCGCGGCTTCTGGGCGGTCGCGGCGTTGTCGAGATAGACGAGCGGCTTGCCGAACACCGTCTGGGCCAGGATGGGGAAGTCCTCCCGGATTCTCTCCACGTCGAACGTCGCAGGAGTCCCGGGTGCGGTGGGCGCGGCGCGTCGATCGGAAGGTCGCGTCACGACTCCACCCCCGCCCCGTGCCCCTTGCGCAGCCGGGTGAACAGCAGGCACTCGAGCCCGGCCCGGATCGGCTCGATCCTGACGCTGTGGAGGATTTCGCTCACGAACGCCTGGATCAGCAGGTTGCGCGCGGCTTCCAGTCCGATCGCGCGGGACCGGAGGTAGAACATCTGATCCTCGTCGATCTGCCCGATGGTCGCGGCGTGCGTGCACTTCACGTCGTCGGCCAGGATCTGCAGGCGTGGCGTCGAGTCCACCAGGGCGTTCTCGGAGACCAGCAGGTTCCGGTTCGTCTGGTGCGCGTCGCTCTTCTGCGCGTCCTGGCGGACGATGATCGTTCCGTCGAACACCCCGCGCGAGCGGTCGTCCAGCACCCCCTTGTACAGCTCGTGGCTCGCGCAGTGCGGGCTGGCGTGATCGATGAGGGTGTGGTTGTCGACGTGCTGCGTCCCGCCGGTGATGTACAGCCCATCCAACGTGACCTCGCCGCCCTCCGCACCCAGGAGGACGCCGAGATCGTTGCGGACCAGGGCTCCCCCGAGCGAGATGTTCCAGGACCCGAGCCGGGCGTAACGACCCAGCGCGCTTTTGACGACCGCCACGTGGTATCCGCGCTCGCTCTCGCGCTGCAGCTTGTAATGATCGACCGCGGCGTTCTCCTCCGCGACGATCTCCGTGACCGCGTCGGTGAAGTACCGGTCGTGGTGCGGCCCGACGTAGCTCTCGACGATCGAGACGCGCGCCCCCCGGCCGGCGACAATCAGGTTCCTGGGGTACGACACCACCGGCTCCCCGCGGGAGGTCGAGAGGAACAGCAGATGGAGGGGCTCCTCGAGCTCGACCCCGTCCGGTACGCGGACATAGGCGCCGTCCTGCAGGAACGCCGTGTTGAGCGCGGCGAAAGCGTGCGACCCGCCGTCGGCGTGACGACCGAGGTGCGGCTCGATCTCGTCGCGTCGAGGCTCGAGGGCGGCGGCGAGCGGCTCGATCACCACCCCCGCCGGCAGCGGCCGCAGACGCGAGAGCCGGGGCGCGTAGTGGCCGTTCACGAACACCAGGTGCGTGCAGTCCCAGGGCTCGAAGGTGTAGCGCTCGATCACGTCGTGCGTGAAGCCATTGGTCGCGGGCGCCTGCTGCGGAGCGAACGGGACCTGCAGGATCGGCGCCACGCTGGTCTTTCGCCACTCCTCGTCCTGCGCCGTGGGGAAACCGATGTTTTCGAACCGGGAGAGCGCCTCCCGGCGCAAGGGCAGCGTCCAGGAGCGCCCGACGGACGGCCGCTCCTTGACCTGGCAGGCGAAGGCCGTCCGATAGCGCTCCCTGTCCCCACCAGCGGCTCCGGTCGTCGAACGCGCCATGCCCTACGCCCCCGGTGCGGCGCCCGCGCCATCCCGCCGCGTCTCCTGCTCGATCCAGGCGTAGCCCCGCTTCTCGAGCTCCAGGGCCAGCTCCTTGCCGCCGGACCGGACGATGCGCCCGTTGTGCAGCACGTGCACGCGGTCGGGGACGATGTAGTTCAGCAGCCGCTGGTAGTGCGTGATCACCAGCATCGATCGCTGCGGGGAGCGCAGCCCGTTGACGCCGTTGGCCACGACCCGCAGCGCGTCGATGTCCAGCCCGCTGTCGGTCTCGTCCAGGATGGCCAGGCGGGGATCCAGCACGGCCATCTGCAGGATCTCGTTGCGCTTCTTCTCGCCGCCCGAGAAGCCCTCGTTCACGGAGCGGTTGAGGAACGCCTGCTCGATCTCGACCAGCCTGACCTTCTCCTTGATCATCGCGAGGAACTCGATGGCGTCGAGCTCCGGCTGGCCGCGATGCTTGCGGATGGCGTTCAACCCCGCCTTGAGCAGATACATCGTGCTGACGCCGGGGATCTCGACCGGATACTGGAAGGCGAGAAAGACACCCTCCCAGGCGCGCTCCTCGGGAGACATGGCCAGCAGGTCCCTGCCCTCGTACAGGACCCCGCCCCGGGTCACCTCGATCGATTCGCGTCCGGCGAGGACGTTCGCGAGCGTGCTCTTGCCGGAGCCGTTCGGTCCCATGATGGCGTGGACTTCGCCGGCCTCGACTCTCAGGTCGATCCCCTTCAGGATGTCCTTCTCGCCGGCCCGGGCGTGCAGATTGCGGATCTGAAGCATGCGGTCCTCTGTCCTGCGACATGACGAGGGCTCAGCCGACGCTGCCCTCGAGGCTGACACCGAGCAGCTTCTGCGCCTCCACCGCGAACTCCATCGGCAGCTCGCGGAACACTTCCTTGCAGAAGCCGTTGACGATCATCGAGACGGCGTCCTCGGGCTTGAGGCCGCGCTGCCGGCAATAGAACAGCTGATCCTCGCCGATCTTCGAGGTCGACGCCTCGTGCTCGAGGCGCGCCGTGCTGTTCTTGACCTCGATGTAGGGAAAGGTGTGGGCGCCGCAGGTGCTGCTCATGAGCAGGGAGTCGCACTGGGAATAATTGCGCGCCTCCGTCGCCCCCTTCATGATCTTCACCATGCCGCGGTACGTGTTCTGGCCGTGACCGGCCGAGATCCCTTTGGAGATGATCGTGCTGCGCGTGTTCCGGCCGATGTGAATCATCTTGGTGCCGGTGTCGGCCTGCTGATGGTTGTTGGTCACCGCCACCGAGTAGAACTCGCCGACCGAGTTGTCCCCCTGCAGGATGCAGGAGGGGTATTTCCAGGTGATCGCCGAGCCCGTCTCGACCTGCGTCCAGGAGATCTTCGAGCCTTCCCCGGCGCACTTGCCGCGCTTGGTGACGAAGTTGTAGATGCCGCCCTTCCCCTCCCGGTCTCCCGGATACCAGTTCTGGACCGTCGAGTACTTGAGCGTGGCGTTCTTGAGGGCAACGAGCTCGACCACCGCCGCGTGCAGCTGATTGGTGTCCCGCCGCGGCGCCGTGCAGCCCTCGAGGTACGACACGTACGACCCCTCGTCGGCGACGATCAGGGTGCGCTCGAACTGTCCGGTGTCGGCGGCATTGATGCGGAAATAGGTGCTCAGCTCCATCGGACAGCGCACCCCCTTCGGGATGTAGGCGAACGAGCCGTCGCTGAACACCGCCGAGTTGAGGGCGGCGAAGAAGTTGTCGTTGTAGGGCACCACCGATCCGAGATGCTCCCGCACCAGGTCGGGGTGCTCACGGACCGCCTCCGAGAAGGAGCAGAAGATGATACCCAGCTCCTTGAGCTTCTCCTTGAACGTCGTGGCCACGGAGACGCTGTCGAACACCGCGTCCACCGCAACCCCCGCGAGGCGCTCCTGCTCCGCCAGGGGAATCCCGAGCTTCTCGTAGGTCTTCAGGAGCTCGGGGTCGACCTCCTCGAGACTGTTCGGGCCTTTCTTCATCTTCGGAGCGGAGTAGTAGATGATCGACTGGTAGTCGATGGGGGGATAGTGGACGTTGGCCCAGCGCGGCTCCTTCATCGTCAGCCAGTGGCGGAAGGCCTTCAGACGCCACTCGAGCATGAACTCGGGCTCGTTCTTCTTCGCGGATATCATGCGGATGATCTCTTCATTCAATCCGCGCGGCACGGTCTCCGCTTCGATGTCGGTGACGAAGCCGTACTTGTACTCGCGCCGGGTCAGATCCTCGAGCGTCTTGGCCGCCGGGGTCGCCATCACTTCCCTCCCAGCCCGCAATCGGTGCAGCGGACGGTCGCCGTGCCGCCGTTGCAGGCGACCGGGGCCCTCTCGTCGAGCACCGCGTGCATCGTCTTCTCGCTGCTGATCAATTCCGACAGCATGGTCCGACCCAGGACCTTCTCCAGAAGCTCCTCGAGCACGCCCCAGAGCGACCGGATGGAGCAGTCGCCCATGTGGGTGCAGACCTTGAGATCTCCGGCATGCCGCTCGCAGTAAGCCCCGTCGTACAGGCGACCGCCACCGAGCGCCGTGAGGACCTCCCCCACGCTGATCCGGCTGGCGTCGCGGGTCAGGACGTACCCTCCGGTCCGACCGAGAGTGCTCTTGACCAGCCCCGCTTTGCGCAGGCTGCGGATCAGTTTCGCCACATGCGGGACGGTCAGCCCTTCCTCCCGGGCGATCTGGCCCAGAGTCAGAGGGTTGCTCCTGCCCCTCCGGGCGTGCAGTGCCATCTGCAGGATGCACCGCAGGCCGTACTCTTCCTGCGACGTGACTTTCATTTCCGTAAGACCCTCCGGGTGACGCCGACAGTCTACGAAATGTGTACTTTCATGTCAACTATAATCTGGACCCCGGCCCCGGGCGACGCAAGCCCTATTCGATTTGATACGATGGAGTCTCCTGCTTCGAGGGACCGCATGTCCGATACCGCGCAGTCGGTCAAGGGGTTCGGCGGATTGCTCGTCGGAGCCTTCGAGAGCCGGATGGCCGGGGAAATGGCGCGCCTCATCGAAAGCCACGGCGGCCGCGCCCTGGTCGCCCCGTCGATGCGGGAGATCCGCCTCGCCGAGAACCGCGAGGCCCTGGACTTCGGCGAGAAGCTCCTGGCCGCGCAGGTCGACATCCTGATCCTGCTGACCGGTGTCGGGTTGCGGACGCTGGTCGACGCCCTGGAGACGCGCCATACGCGGGACCGGATCGTGAGCGCCCTTGCCGGCGTGACGCGCGTCTGCCGCGGCCCCAAGCCGGTAGCGGTCGCGAAAGCTCTCGGTCTCGACCCGGGCATCACCGTTCCGGAGCCGAACACCTGGGTCGAGCTCCTGAGAACACTGGACGAGAAGGCGCCAGTCCGCGGGCGCAGGGTCGCCGTGCAGGAGTACGGCGTCAGCAACCTCGACCTCCTGCAGGGCCTCAAGGAGCGCGGCGCCGACGTGCTGCGCGTCCCGGTCTATCGCTGGGCCCTGCCGCTCGACCTGACGCCGCTCCGGCGAGCGCTCGAGGAGATCGCAAGCGGCCGGGTGCCGGTCGTCCTGTTCACCAACGCCAATCAGGTCGAGAACGTCCTGCAGGTCGCCCGGGACGGCGGGATGGACGAGCGGGTGCGGACCGCCCTGGACCGGGCGGTCGTGGCGTCCGTCGGGCCGGTCGCGAGCGAGAGCCTGCGCAATCATGGCATCGCGGTCGACCTCGAGCCGCCCCATCCGAAGATGGGGCCCCTGGTGCGCGAGGCGAGTCTTCGCTGCCACGCAATCCTCGAGCGGAAGCGAACCCCCTCAGGTGACGGATCCGGCAACGGGCCCGGACGCCTCGGCTCCCGGGTCAGCGCGCCCGGCGGCGCCGTTGGCGGCACGATCGCGGCGCCGCGCGCCGCTCCGTCCCGGTCGTCCGCGCCGGCTCGCGGGATCGACCCGCTCGCGGACAGCCCCTTTCTGCGCGCCTGCCGCAAGGAGCCGGTCGCGACGACGCCGATCTGGCTGATGCGCCAGGCCGGTCGCTACATGCGCGAGTACCGCCAGATCCGCGGCCGGCGATCGTTCCTCGAGATCTGCCGCGACCCCGACCTGGTGACGCAGATCACCCTCTATGCCGTCGAACGCCTCGAGGTCGACGCCGCCATCATCTTCGCCGACCTCCTGCTGCCGGTCCAGGGCACCGGATTGACCCTCGCCTATCCCAAGGGAGGAGGCCCCTCGATCGAGCCGCCGATCCGGACGCCGGAGGACATCGACCGCCTGCGCGAGCCCGATCTCCAGGAGAGCGTCGGCTACGTCTTCGAGGCCATCCGACGGACCCGTCGGGCGCTCCCTCCGGCCATACCCCTGCTGGGCTTCGCGGGCGCCCCGTTCACCATGGCGTCCTACATGATCGAGGGCGGCGGCTCGACGCATTACACGAAGACCAAGTCGTTCTTCATGAAGGACGCCGGCGCCTGGCACGCGCTCCTGGAGACGATCTCCCGCATCACGATCGACTATCTGCGGGGCCAGATCGCCGCTGGGGCACAGGCGGTCCAGGTCTTCGACACCTGGGTCGGCTGTCTCGGTCCAGCCGATTACCGCGAATTCGTTCTGCCGCACACCCGGCGGGTCATCCAGGCGCTGCCGCCCGGCACGCCGGTCGTTCATTTCGGCACCCAGACCGGCAGCCTGCTGCCTCTCCTGAGGGAGGCGGGGGGCGACGTCATCGGGCTCGACTGGCGCGTCGACCTGCCCTCGGCGTGGGACGGCCTGGGGGACGTCGCCGTGCAGGGGAATCTCGATCCGACCGTCCTGTTCGCGGCGCGTCACGAGGTGCGCCGCCGCGCCCACGATCTTCTGGGGCGGGTCGCGGGGCGCGCGGGACACATCTTCAACCTCGGACACGGGATCCTTCCGCACACTCCCCTCGACAACGTGCTGGCGCTGGTGGACGCGGTGCACGAGCGCGGCGGGGCCTGAGCATGCCTCCGGTGGAGCACGATGCGGTCCTGCTGCTGGCGTTCGGCGGACCGACGAAGCGGATGGAGGTCCGTCCCTTTCTCGACAACGTCCTGCGCGGCCGGCCGATCCCGAAGGAGCGCTACGAGGAGGTGGTCCGACACTACGAGGAGGTCGGCGGCGTCTCGCCGATCAACCGTCTCACTCTGGCCCAGGCCGCGGCCCTGCGCGACCGGCTCGACTCCGAGGGTCCGCGGATTCCCGTCTACGTCGGCATGCGCCACTGGGAGCCGTACGTGGCTCAGACGCTCGAGACCATGGTACGCGAGGGTCGGCGTCGCGCCGTCGGTCTGGTCCTGGCGGCGCATCGCTGCGCGGCGTCCTGGGAGGCGTACCTCCGCGCCGTGTCCGATGCCCGCTCGAGACTGGGCGAAGCGGCGCCTCCGGTCGACTACGTGGCGCCATGGTCCGACCATCCCGGATTCATCGAGGCGGCCGCGGCGCGCACCTCCGACGCGTTGCAGGCGGTCCCCGCGCGCCGGCGCGGCGCGGCCGAGGTCGTGTTCACCGCCCACAGCGTCCCCGTGGAGATGTCGCGTCGCGCGTCGTACGCCGAGAGCATCGCGCGATCCGCCCGCCTGGTCGGAGAGCGGCTGGGGTTGGTCTCCTGGTCCCTGGCCTACACGAGCCGCAGCGGACATCCGGCGGACCCGTGGCTCGAGCCGGACATCGCAGACGCGCTGCGCGCGCTGCGGCATCGCGCGGTGCGCGACGTGGTGGTCTCTCCGATCGGGTTCGTCAGCGACCACGTCGAGGTCCTCTACGATCTCGACATCGCGGCCCGGCGCGTCGCGGATGAGATCGGGATCGGCTTCGTTCGCGCCGGAACCGCCGGGGATCACCCGGCGTTCACGCAAATGATGCTCGACCTCGTCCGCGACGTAATCGACGGCCGGTGACGGCGGCGTCGCCGGTGACCGGCGGGCGCTTCAGGGTGGCGATCGCCGGCGCCGGCGTCGCCGGACTCGCCTGCGCCCATCGCCTGATGTCCCTGGCGCGGGAGAGCGGGCTGCCGCTCGATCTCACCCTCCTCGAGGCGGCGCTGCGTCCCGGGGGGGTGATCCGGACCGAGCGCATCGAGGGCTGCATTGTCGAGGGCGGCCCCGACTGCTTCGTCTCCGACAGACCGTGGGGGATCGACCTGTGCCGCCGCGCCGGCCTGGCGGGCGAGATCGTGGGCACGAACGCGGCGCATCGGCGCTCGTTCGTCTGTGTGCGCGGCCGACTGCTGCCGATCCCTGAAGGGTACCAGCTCCTGGCGCCCGGGCGTCTGCTGACGTTCGCGGCGACGCGGATCCTGAGTCCTGGAGGCAAGGCGCGCGCCTTCTGCGACCTGTTCCTTCCGCGCGGGCGGCCCGGCGCGGACGAGAGCCTGGCGTCGTTCGTCCGGCGGCGATTCGGCCGCCAGACCCTGGAGCGTCTGGCCCAGCCGCTCCTGGCGGGCATCTACAACGCCGACCCCGAGACGCTGAGCCTGCGCGCAACGATGCCGCGCTTCCTCGATCTGGAGCAGACGCACCGCAGCGTGATTCTCGGGCTGCTGCGCGCCCGCCGGGACGCCCCGGCCACGTCGCGCGCGGGCGTGAGCGGAGCGCGCTACTCCCTGTTCGTGACTCTCAGGAGCGGCCTGCAGGCGCTCACCGACCGGCTGGCCGCCGATCTCCCGACCGGGGCCCTGCGCCTGGGAGCCCGCGTGGTCGGCATCGAGACCGCGACCCCGTCGGGTTTCAGGGTGGCGATCGATCGGGGCCCGTCGATCGAGGCCGACGCCCTGGTGCTCGCCATGCCGGCAGGCGCCGCCGCTCCTCTGCTGCGAGCGCTCGATGGCCCTCTGGCCGATCGATTGGCCGCGGTGCCCTACGGCAGCGCGGTGACCGTCAACCTGGCGTATCGCCGAAGCGACGTCGCCCATCCGCTCGACGGGTTCGGATTCGTCGTCCCTCGCGGAGAGGGTCGTCGTCTCGTCGCCTGCTCGTTCTCGAGCGTCAAGTTCCCCGGGCGCGCGCCGGAGGGGATCGTCCTGCTGCGCGCGTTCCTGGACGGCTCGACCGACGCTGCGACCGACCTGCCCGAACGGATCGCCGAGGAGGACCTGCGCGCCGTTCTCGGAATCACCGCCGCTCCCCTGTTCGCCCGCGCCTACGTCCACCGGAGCGCCATGGCGCAGTACGAGCTGGGGCACCTGGACCGGGTGGCGGCGATCGAGGAGCGTCTCGCGGCGAGCCCGGGCCTGGCGCTGGCCGGCAACGGCCTCCGGGGCGTCGGGATCCCCGACTGCGTGCGCAGCGGGGAGCTCGCCGCCGAGCGGGTGGTGTCCCGGGCCGCGGTGATATCCTTGGCGCGATGAGATCCGGCCGGTCCCGGAGTCGAGCGCCCCGCTGCTGGGCGCTCGGATGCATGGTGCTTGCGGTCGCGACGAGATCGGTGCCCGCCGCCCTGCGCGATTCCTGGATTCTCCCCGACCGCTCGTCCCCGGGGCAGGGTGAGACGGTCGCGCTCGCGCTGCACGGCGGCGCGACCTTCCCGGGTCCCGTGCTCGACTGGCGGCACGTCGCGACGCGCGAGCTCTTCCTGGTCGATGCCGCGGGGCGGCTCGATCTCCTGGAGCGCGTCCACGCAGGCAACCCGCCGGCGCCACGGATCGCCCTGCGGTCGCCCGGCACGACGGTCGTGGCCCTCGTGAGCGAGCCGGTCTATACCGTGATTCCGGCGCGCGAATTCCAGGGGCGACTGAAGATCGAGGGACACGAGGACATCCTGGCGATGAGAAGGACCACCCAGAGCACGGCGACGCCTGGCCGGGAGCGTTCCCGGGACTACCTGAAGACGCTCCTGAACGCCGCCGGCGCTCCGTCGGATACCGCTCTCGCGAACCTCAACCTGGTGATCGAGATCATCCCCGAGACCCAGCCGGCGGCGGTGCGCCCGGGCGGATCGCTGCCGGTCACCGTCCTGTTCGAGGGCATGCCGTACTCCGGCGGCCTCCTGTGCGCCACGCACGCCGGGCTCGCCGCCGCGGCCGGACCCTACGCCTGGTGCGGCCGCCTGGACGCGCACGGGCATGCGTCCGTGCCGATCGCGACGCCCGGCTGGCAGCTGTTGAGGACCACGCGGATGCGCGCCCTCGCGGGCGACGACCGGGCGGAGTGGGTGTCGTACCGGTCGGCCCTCACCTTCGAAGTGCCCACCGACAGGAGCCCGCGATGAAGATCGCCGTCGGATGCGACCATGCCGGCTTTGCGCTGAAGGAGATCCTCGCACGCATGCTGCGCGACGAAGGGCACGCGGTGACCGACCTGACCCCGGTCCTCGAGCCGCAGGACGACTATCCCGACTCGGCCGCCGCCGTCGGGCGTGCCGTGGCTTCCGGCGCGGCGGAACGCGGACTCCTGGTGTGCGGCAGCGGCGTCGGGGCCTCGGTCGCCGCCAACAAGATAGGCGGCGTGCGCGCGGGGCTCTGCCACGACACCTACAGCGCCCGGCAGGGGGTGGAGCACGACGACATCAACGTCCTCTGCCTCGGCGCCCGGGTCATCGGCGACATGGTGGCGCGCGAACTGGTGGGCGCCTTCCTGTCGGCCCGCTTCAGCGGCGAGGACAGGCACCTCCGCCGCCTGCGCAAGACGCTGGATCTCGAGAAAGGATGACGCCGATGGAGCTGGGTCTGGTCGGGCTGGGCCGCATGGGCGGCAACATGGCGCGGCGCTGGATGCGCGCGGGCCACCGCGTGACGGGTTACGCGCGCAGCACCGCGACGCTCGACGCGCTCGGCGGCGAGGGCCTGACCGGGGCGTCCTCCCTCGAGGATCTGGTGGCCCGGCTGCGACCGCCGCGGGCGGTTTGGCTGATGCTTCCGGCCGGCGCCCCGACCGAGGAGGCCGTCACGCGTCTCGGGGTGCTGCTGCAGCCGGGCGATGTCCTGCTCGATGGCGGGAACACCTATTACAAGGACGACCAGCGACGCGCCGCCGCGCTGACGGCGCGCGGTGTCCACTATCTCGATCAGGGAACCAGCGGGGGCATCTGGGGTCTTCAGGAAGGGTACTGCCTGATGCTCGGCGGTCCGCCGGAGATCGTGGAACGTCTCCGGCCTGTCTTCGAGGCGCTGGCGCCGGCACCCGACCGCGGCTGGGGCCGGGTGGGGCCGGTCGGAGCCGGCCATTTCGTCAAGATGATCCACAACGGGATCGAGTACGGAATGATGCAATCGATCGCCGAGGGCTTCGCCCTCCTCGACGCGAAGAAGGATTTCACCCTGGACCTGCACCAGGTCGCGGCGATCTGGCAGAACGGCAGCGTGGTCCGCTCGTGGCTCCTCGATCTCGTGGCGCGGGCGCTCCGGGATCGGCCGGGCCTGGAGGGAATCGAGGCGTACGTCGATGACTCGGGTGAGGGACGCTGGACCGTTCAGGAATCGCTCGACGGCGCCGTTCCCGCTCCGGTCATCGCGCTGTCCCTCATGGCCCGCTTCCGCAGCCGGCAGACCGAGTCGTTCGCCGACCGGCTCCTGGCGGCCATGCGCCAGCAGTTCGGCGGTCACGCGATCAAGAGGTCTCCCTCGTGACAATCCGTGGCGCCGGGCCGTCGGCGCCCACGCTGGTTATTTTCGGCGCCACCGGGAGCCTCGCCACCAGCAAGCTGGTTCCCGCCCTGTTCAGCCTGCACCGCAAGGGACGGCTCAGGGCCGGCACGCGCGTCCTGGGCGTGGCGCGACGCGAGCTGGGCGACGACCGATTCCGCGACCTGCTCGAGGCGGGCCTGAAGGCCTCGGGCGCCCCGCTGGAGCAAGCATCATGGCGCGAGTTCGCGCGGCGCGTCCGCTACGCTCACGGCGATGTCACCAGTGGCGCGGGGCTGGCGGCCGTGGTCGATGCGCTCGGGGACGGGAGCGCCGACGCGGGGCGGCTCGACTATCTGGCGCTGGCGCCGTGGCTCTACCCCAAGGCGATCGACGGGATGCTCCAGGCCGGTCTCGCCGGCCGGAGCGCCGCGGGCCGCGGGTGGCGGCGGGTCGTGGTCGAGAAGCCGTTCGGCGACGACCTCGCCTCGGCACGCGCCCTCAACCAGAAGCTGCTGTCCGCCTTCGACGAATCGCAGGTGTTCCGCATCGATCACTACCTGGGCAAGGAAACGATACAGAACATCCTGGTGTTCCGATTCGCCAACATCGCGTTCGAGCCTCTGTGGAACAGGAACCTGATCGATCACGTGCAGATCACGGTCGCCGAATCGAAGCGCGTGGACGATCGGGGCGCGTACTATGACGGCGCCGGCGTGCTGCGCGACATGTTCCAGAACCACCTGATGCAGCTCCTCTGCCTCGTCGCCATGGAGGCACCCAGCCGCTTCGAGGCCGACGCTCTCCGCAGCGAGAAGGTGAAGCTCCTCGACTCGGTCCGAAGGATTGACATGAAGGAGGCCTCCCGTGACATGGTGGTCGGGCAGTACGACGGCTACCGTCTCGAGCCGGGGGTCCGCAGGGATTCGCGCACGCCGACGTACGCGGCGGTGCGACTGTTCGTGGACTCCTGGAGATGGCAGGGGATCCCGTTCTATCTGCGCTCGGGCAAGGGGCTGGGAAGCCGGGTGACCGAAATCGTCGTACAGTGCACGGCCCCGCCGCACAACATGTTCGAGCTCCCCGAAGGGCAGACCCTCCAGGGGAACCGCATCAGTCTCGGCATCCAGCCCGACGAGGGTGTGCACATCCGCTTCGAGACCAAGGTGCCGGATCGCGGCATGGAGGTGCGCTCGTCCTCGCTCGTGTTCCACTTCGCCGACCAGGCGACGGCCGCGCCGCCCGAGGCGTACGAGCGGCTGCTCCTCGACGCCCTGGCGGGGGACGCTTCGCTGTTCATGCGCGAGGACGAGATCGAGCGGGCCTGGTCGATCATCGATCCGCTGACGCGAGCGCAGGAGGACCCCTCCGCGCCGCCTCCGGCGACCTATCCCGTCGGCTCGTGGGGTCCGGTGGCGGCCGAGCCGTTCATCGCGCGCGACGGCCGGGCCTGGACCCTGGACACGGTCTCCGAGGTCGCCTCCCGGTCTGGAGGAACAGTCGATCGGTCTTTGTGACGCTCAGGGTTTTCGCGCACTCCCTGGCCGCGCCGGGCGTGGCCCGGCCAGCTTGTGATAGCCGCCGTCGAAGTACAGCAGGGGCCGACCTTCCGCATGTCCGGCCGCCACGACCCGGCCGAGGAAGATCGAATGGTCCCCCGCCTGGTGGCTCGTCTCCAGCACGCAATCGAACCACCCCAGGCAATCGCTCAGGATCGGCGCCCCGGTCTCGGCCTTGCGGTGCGGCTCGGACTCCAGCCAGTTGCCGTGCTCGCCGCTGTGCCCGGCCGCGAGCTCCGACAGCCGCTCCTGCCCGACCTTCAGAACGTTGACTGCGAAGCAGCGCTGCGTCTCGATCAGGGCGTGGCTGCGTGTCTTGCGATCGATGCACACGAGGACGAGGGGCGGCTCGAGAGAGACCGAGCAGAACGAGCTGACGGTGATCCCGAGGATGCCGCCTTCGCGGCGCGTGGTCAGGATGGAGACGCCGCTGGCCCAGCGCCGCATGGCGCTCTTGAACAGATCGACGGAGACCGTCACGGTGCCTCCCGGAGGCGCGCCGATCGGGCCGGGGGCGCGCGAAACGGCATATTATCCCGACTCCACGATCCGGTGATCGACGGGAGACGGGATGCCGCGACCGGGCAAGGGTGAAGGGATCTACAACGTCGTCGTCGTGGGGGCCGGGACCGCGGGGCTGGTGACCGCGGCCGGAACCGCCGGGCTGGGCGGACGGGTCGCCCTGGTCGAGCGGCACCGGATGGGCGGCGACTGCCTGAACGTCGGCTGCGTTCCGAGCAAGGCCCTCATTCGATCGTCGCGCGTCGCCGCCCTGATCCGGCAGGCCGCTCTGTTCGGTCTCGAGGCCGCGCCGCCGGCGGTCGATTACGGTCGGGTCGCCCGCCGGGTCAAGGCGCTGCGCGCGCGCATCGAGCCGCATGACTCGGTGCAGCGCTTCGAGGGGCTCGGCGTCGACGTCTTCCTCGAGCGCGCCACCCTGGAGTCGCCACGGCTGGTGCGCGCCGGCGGCGTGGCCCTGAAGACGCGACACATCGTCATCGCCACGGGGGGACGCCCGGCCGTTCCCGACGTGCCCGGCCTCGAAGAGGCCGGCTACGAGACCAACGAGACGATCTTCGAGCGCGAGACCGCGCCCGACCGCCTCCTGGTCATGGGCGGCGGGCCGATCGGCTGCGAGCTGGCACAGGCGCAGGCACGTCTCGGCGCCCGCGTCACGCTCGTCGACCGCGGCGCCCAGCTCCTGCATCGCGAGGATCCCGATGTCGTGGATCTCCTGAGAACGCAGCTGGAACGCGACGGGGTGCGTCTCCTCCTGCGCGCCCGCGTCGAATCGATCGCGCCCGGCCGCGGCGGACCGCACCGGGTGACGGTGCGACGCGATGCCGACGGCGACCGCCTCGTTCTGGACGCCGACACGATCCTGGTCGCCGCCGGCCGCCGGCCGAACGTGGAAGGTCTGGGGCTCGAGACAGCCGGCGTGGCCTACACCGACAAGGGCGTCACGGTCGACGCGTGCCTGAGGACCACACGCAGGAACATCTATGCGGCCGGTGACGTCTGCGGCCCTTACCAGTTCACGCATTTCGCCGAGTATCAGGCGCGCCTCATCGTGCGCAACATCCTGCTCTCTCCCCTCCACGGTCTCGGGCGGGCCCGCGCCGATTATCGCGTCGTGCCCTGGACCACGTTCACGGAGCCCGAGGTGGCGCGGGTCGGCCTGAACGAGAAGGAGGCCGCGACGTCCGGCGTGCCCGTCGACGTGCACCGTTTCCCGTTCTCCGATCTGGATCGCGCGATCCTGGAGAGCCGCGAGAGCGGCTTCGCCAAGGTGATCGCCGCGCGCGGCCGCGGGACGATCCTCGGCGCGACCTTCATCGGCGAGGGCGCCGGCGAGCTGATCCACGAGATCGCCCTCGCCATGAAGGAAGGAATCGGACTGGCGAGCCTGTCCTCGCTGATCCACGTCTACCCCTCGCTCTCCCAGGCGGTGCAGCGCGTGGCGGATGTCTACATGAGGACGCGCCTCACCAATCGCGCGCGGGCGATCTTCTCGAGGCTGTACGCCTGGCAGCGACGGCGAGCGTGAGCGCCGTGGCGTGGAGGAGAGCGCTGCGCTGGGCGGCCCCGGCGCTCGTGCTGCTCCTGGTCGTCGTGGCGGCGCGTCGTCTGCCGCTGGGGGGTTTCGTGCGCGACCTGAACGCGCTGTTCGCCCGGCTCGGATTCGCGGGGATCGCCCTGTTCGTCCTGGCCTACTCCCTGGCCGCGATCCTGCTCGTCCCCGGCTCGGCACTGACGATCGGGGCGGGCGTCGTCTACGGTCTGTGGTGGGGGTTCGTCGCCGTGTCGGCCGGCTCGACGCTGGGGGCGGCGGGCGGGTTCCTGGTCGCCCGTTACCTGGCTCGCGCGCGGGTCGAGCGCTGGGCCGACGCGAACCCGCGCTTCGCCGTCATCGATCGCGCGGTCGGCCGGGAGGGCTGGGTGATCGTGCTCCTGACCCGTCTCAGCCCGGTGTTTCCCTACACGCTGCTGAATTATCTGTACGGCCTGACGCGCGTCCCGTTCGGCTCCTACATCCTGGCCTCCTGGCTCGGCATGATGCCCGGCACGCTGCTGTACGTCTATCTCGGTTTCGCCGGCCGCGCCCTCGCCCAGGCGGCCGCCGGCCAGGCGAAGCGCGCGCCCGCCGAGTACGCCCTCTGGACCGTCGGCCTTCTCGCCACGATCGCGGTCACCCTCTACGTCACCCGCCTGGCGCGCCGGGCGCTGCGCAGCCGCGACGATCTCGGCGCCTGAGGCCCGTCTCCGGTCTCCCTCGACGGCCTGTCCGCGCGCGGATGCTAAGATGCCGCGTCCATGACGAGGATCGACACCTTCTTCCTCTCCGGCCCCGCCGGGCGGATCGAGTGCATGCTCAAGCGGCCCGACGCGGCTGGTACGGAGGCCGGCGCCGCCGTGATCTGCCATCCCCATCCGCTGTTTGGCGGCACGATGCACAACAAGGTCGTGCACGCCGCGGCCGAGGCGATCGGTGCCGCCGGTCTTCCCGTCCTGCGTTTCAATTTCCGCGGCGTCGGCCGCAGCGGCGGAGCGCACGACGCCGGGCGGGGCGAGCAGGACGATCTGCGGACGGTGATTGACGTGCTCGCGGGGCGGTACCCGGGCCGACCGCTCCTGGTCGCCGGGTACTCCTTCGGCGCTTACGTCGCCTTGCATGTCGGGTCGCGCGATGCCCGGGCGGCGGCGCTGGTCGGGATCGGCCTGCCGGTCGGCCTGATCGGATTCGGCTTCCTGCTCGAGTCTGCGAAGCCGCTGACGATCATCCAGGGGGATCGGGACGAGTTCGGCCCCCTGTCCGCGGTGATGGCGCTCGCCGCCACCCTCCCCGGCGGGGCGCGGGTGATCGCCGTCCCGGGGGCGCCGCACAACTTCGCGGGCCGTCTCGAGGAGCTGGCGCGTCGCGTGCACGAGGCCGTTCCGGAGGAGATGCGGGCGCGGGCATTGTGAAGGTCCGCCGGCGGTGGTATCGTAGCGTCCTTCCAACGGATGGGGAGGGACAGCGATGAAGCGAGGTCTCGTCGCGGGGATGGCGCTGGCGCTCGGTCTGGGACTGGCTCCGGCGAGGGCCGAGGACGCCGCCAAGCCGGATGCCGCGAAGGTCGAGAAGGGCCAGAAGGTGTACGCCGACAAGCACTGCAGCATGTGCCACTCGATCGCCGGCAAAGGGAACCCGAAGACGCCGCTCGACGACGTCGGCGGCAAGATGAGCGTCGACGATCTCAAGAAGTACATCACGAACCCGAAGTCGGTGAAGGCCGATACCAAGATGAAAGCCTACTCCGACATCGCGGCCGCGGATCTCGACGCGTTGATCGCCTACCTCCAGACCCTGATCAAGAAGTGATCGGGACCGGACGCCCAGGCCGCATCGTCCCGGCGCTCGGCCTGGCACTGACGGCCACCTGCATCGTCGCGTCCGCGGACGAGCAGGCCCCGCGTCTTCTCTACATCACAGCCGGCCTGCTGGTCGACGGCACCGGCGGCGCGCTGCGGCACGACATGGCGATCCTGGTGCGCGGCGACCGGATCGAGCGGATCGATACGCTCAAGGCGCTGCCCCGGCCGGAGGGCGCGGCGGTCCTCGATCTCTCCGACAAGACGGTCCTGCCCGGATTGATCGACTGCCACGATCACCTGACCATCGACGTGAAGAAGGGATGGGAGTACGAGCCGGTGCTCCACACGGAGATCGACGCCGCGATCGCCGGGACCGTGTTCGCGCTGCGGACGCTGCGCGCCGGCTTCACGACCGTGCGCAATGTCGGCGACAGCGGCGGCGCCAGCGTGTCGCTCCGCCGGGCGATCGACGAAGGGCTGATCGAAGGACCGCGCCTCGTCACCGCGCGCGAGATGCTGTCGATCACCGGCGGGCATGGCGACGACCTGAACGCGTTCCGTCCTGACCTGCGCATCGCCGGCGTCGGGAACATCGAGTCGGGCGTCTGCAACTCACCCGACGAGTGCCGCGCCGCCGTGCGCTACCAGGTGAAGTACGGGGCCGACCTGATCAAGATCGCGGCGACCGGCGGCGTCCTGTCGGCGGGCGACGAGCTGGGGGCGCGGCAGTTTTCGGACGACGAGCTGCGCGCCATCATCACCGAGGCGCACGCCCTCGGTCGCAAAGTCGCGGCGCACGCGCACGGCACCGCCGGCATCAAGGCGGCGGTCGCCGCCGGCATCGATTCCATCGAGCACGGGTCGATCCTGGACGACGAGGCGGTCCGGATGATGCGGGAGCGCGGCACCTTCCTGGTGCCGACGCTGATGGCGGGCGAGGCGGTCTACACCAAGGCGAAGAGCGGTCAGCTCCCCGCGTACTCGATCGCCAAAGGGCTCGCGGTCTGGCCGATGATGCAGCAATCCTTCCGCAAGGCCCATGAGGGCGGGGTCAAGATCGCCTTCGGCACGGACACGGGCATCACGCCTCACGGCCAGAACGCCCATGAGTTCGAGCTGATGGTCGCCGACGGCATGCGGCCGATGGAGGCGATCGTGGCGGCGACCCGGAGCGCCGCTCAGCTGATCGGACGGGACAAGGACCTCGGGACGATCGAGCCCGGCAAGCTGGCCGACCTGGCAGCGTTCGACGGCGATCCCACGCGGGACGTGTCGATCCTGAAGAAACCGGCGGCCGTCGTCAAGGGCGGTTGGCCGGTCGACCTCGGTCGATGACCACCCCGGCCACGCCGTCGATCCACGTCGGGATCAGCGCCTGCCTGCTCGGGCAGGAGGTGCGGTACGACGGCGGGCACAAGCGCGACCCGCTCCTCATCGAAGAGCTGGGGCCGCTGTTCGAATGGGTGCCGGTCTGCCCCGAGGTCGAGCTGGGGCTCGGCGTGCCGCGCGAGCCGCTCGCGCTCGAAGGCGGCGCCGCCGCCCCGCGTCTGGTGCTTCGCGAGCGTCGAGGCGACATCACCGACCGGATGAACGCCTGGTCCCTGCGACGCCTGGGGGAGCTGGAGGACGCCGGGCTGTGCGGCTACATCTTCAAGAGCGTCTCGCCGTCCTGCGGCCTCCTCGGCGTGCCGCTGTTCGAGCCGGGCGGCTCCGCCGGAACCTCCCCGTCCCCGGCACCGGAGGGCTCCCGCTTGCCGGACCGCCGGCGGCCGCCGCGCCTCGAGGGCGTCGGTCTGTTCGCGCGCGCCCTCCAGGAACGCTTCCCGCTCATGCCGGTCGAGGACGAGGAGCGCCTGCGGGCGCGGGAGCGGCGTGACGCGTTCATCGGCCAGGTCCTGTCCTACTGGCGGGCGCGGCCGCACCGGCGCGACGCATGAAGACCCCGGGGCGCGCCAGCCCCGAGGCGACGCGCGCGCACCTGGACGGGTTCCCGGCGCACCACCCGCACGGCCACACGCCGCTCGGACGCACCGGTCTCGCGGTCAGCCGCGTCGGCTTCGGCTCGTACCGCGTCGATGACGAGACGCCGGATCAGCGCCGGGCGCTCGAGGAGGCGCTCGCCTCCGGCTGCAACCTGATCGACACCTCGACCAATTACACCGACGGCGGGAGCGAGCGTCTGATCGGCGACGTGCTCGCGCACGCGGGCAACGCCCCTTCCAGGCAGGCGGTGGTGGTGGTCTCCAAGATCGGGTACGTGCAGGGCGACAACCTGCGACTGGCCCTGGAGCGCGAACGCTCCGGCTTCGCGTTTCCCGAGATGGTCAAGTACATGGACGGGTGCTGGCACTGCATCCATCCCGACTTCCTGCGCGATCAGCTCGCGCGCTCGCGCGACCGGCTGCGTCTCGAGACCGTCGACGTCTGCCTGCTGCACAACCCGGAGTATTTCTTCTCCGACGCCAAGAAGCATGATCACGGCCCGCTGGACGAGCTCCGAGCCGAGTTCTACCGGCGCGTGCGGGATGCCTTCACGTTCTTCGAAGACGCCGTGCGGCGCGACGAGATCGGGTGCTATGGCGTCTCCTCGAACTCTCTCGTGTCCGCGGCCGACGACCCCGAGGCGACCTCGCTCACCTGGCTGCTCAGGGCCGCCGTGGAGGCGGGCGGCGCGGATCATCACTTCCGCGTCGTGCAGATGCCGATGAATCTGTTCGAGTCCGGCGGTGCGCTGCTGCTCAACACCGGACCGGAGCGCAGCCAGACGCCCCTCGAGGCGGCGTCGGCGGCTGGTCTGGCCGTCCTGATCAACCGCCCTCTCAACGCCATCGTGCACAACCGTCTCATCCGTCTGGCCGACGTCGTGGAGGCAGCCACGGGCGGGGGCGCGGCCGGGAACCTGGACGAGCTGAAGCGCCTCGAGCAGGAATACCGCGCCCGCATCGCGCCGCTCGCCGGAACCGCGCAGGAGGCGATCGATCCCTTCTTCGAGCTGATCGATCAGCTCGGCGGCCTGCCGGAACAGATCGACGACCTGGAATCCTGGAGGCAGATCGAGCAGCAGTACGTCATCCCGCGCATCAACCATACGGCGCGCGCCATGGGGCACGATGTCCCGGCGGAGCTGCGACCCGCCTGGACCCGCTGGTGGGAGCGCTGCCTGCCGGCGCTCGAAGGGCTGCTGCAGAGCATCGGCCGGGAGGCGGGACGCCGCAGCCGCTCGCGCAGCCGGGCCGTCAGCGAGGCCATCGACCCGCTGCTTCCCGCCCCGCGCCGCGCCGAGTCGCTGTCGCGCAAGGCGATCTGGACGCTGGCCGGCACGCACGGCGTCACCTCGGTTCTCGTCGGCATGCGGCGTCCGGCTTACGTCCTGGACACGATCGGCGTCCTGACCTGGCCTCCGCTCTCCGACCCGTTCGCGATCTATCGGCGGGTGAAGAAGCTCGGGCCGAGCTAGCCAGCGACCGTCAGGAGCGCGTCAGCGCTCCCGCGGCCAGGAAGCCGCGGAGCATCGCGGCGACGCGATGGGCAAGCGGCGGCAGATAGAGACGCGCGCCGGAGCGCAGGCGGTCGGCCGCTTCGCGCCCGCCACCCCCGGGCCCCGCGCGATCCGCCGCATCGACCCATGCGTCGACCATCTCGACGGTGATCTCCGGATGGAATTGCACGCCGTAAGCGCGCGTCCCGATCCGGAACGCCTGGTTCTCGTACAGACGCGACGAGGCGAGCCGCGTCGCGCCGCGCGGCAGGTCGAACGTATCGCCGTGCCAGTGGAACACCATCGCCTCCCTCGGCAGCGAGCCCAGGACCGGGTCGCGCGACCCCGGGTCGCTAAGAACCACGGGGAACCAGCCGATGTCCTGCGCCGGCCCGCGGTAGACTCGCGCTCCGGCGCCGGCCGCCAGGATCTGTGACCCGAGGCAGACGCCAAGGATCGGCACGTTCCGGTCCAGCGCGTCGGACGCCAGCGCGATCGCGTCGGCAAGATGCGGGAAGCGATCGGTCTCGTACGCGCCCATCGGCCCGCCGAGGATGATGATGGCGGACGCCCGGCCCGCGGCGCGCGGCACCCGCTCGCCGCGAAAGGTGCGCACGAACCGGACCGCAAGCCCGTGATCGTCGAGGACGTCTCGCATCAGGCCGAGCCCCTCGCGGCGCGCGTGCTGGACCACCAGGATCGGCCCGGGCCCGCTCCTGCGCATCGCACGGACGGCGGGACCCGCTCGAAGGGATGCCGTGGAACCTGCGCTAAGATGCCGGCGTGACGATCCTGGCGTTCGCGGGCTCATTGCGCTCCGGCTCCCTCAACAGGAAACTCTTGAGCGTCGCGGTGGATGTGCTGCGCGGCCAGGCCGACATCGACCTGCTCGACCTGCGCGACGTGCCGATGCCGCCCTACGACGGCGACATCGAGGCGAGCCAGGGGCTCCCCGAGGGCGCGCGCAAGTTCAAAGAGAGGATCGCCGCCTCCGACGCCCTTCTCATCTGCACCCCGGAATACAACCACTCGATCCCCGGCACCCTCAAGAACGTCATCGACTGGGCCTCGCGCCCGCCCGGCAACCCGTTCAAGAGGAAGGTCGCGCTCCTCATGGGCGCCTCGCCCGGGCCGTACGGGGCCGTGCGCGCCGTTCTCGCGCTGCGGCAGGTGCTGACGGCGCTCGGCGTCCTGATCCTGCCGGCCACCGTGCAGATCATCCGCGCCGGCGAGGCGTTCGACGCGTCCGGGAAGCTGGTGGATCCCAGGAATGCCGCCCGGATCGAGAAGACGTGCGCGGAGCTTCTGCTCGTCGCGCGACTGATGAGGGACTGAACGCTCGAGGACGCTCCTGGCCGATCGCGGCCAGGGGACGGGTCGAGAGGCGCGGCGGCGTTCAGCGACCAGTCGTACTCCCCGAAGACAAGAGAGGGCCTGCCGCCCTGCCGGTCGATGAACGCCTTCACGTCGGGTGCGGCGTACGGAGCGATGAACGCGGCGACCGACGGCGCGCTCTTCGTCCACCCCGCCGCCGTGAAGTCCTCGCCGTACCAGTCGAAGTACTTCGATACCCGAAGTCTCGTCCCCTCGACCTTCACGTTGGCCGGGCTCGACAGGAAGGTTCGCGTCCTCTCGTCCAGCTCCTCCCCGATCCGGTCGCCGTCGTACGCCCAGGATGGCAGCGGGGCGCAGGAGCGCGAGGCGCAATTGAGCGCGAAGTGGAGGCGCGGATCGCGGAAGAACGGCCGCAGCAGGCGGTGCTCGATATCGTCCAGCGTGAGATCGAAGCCTCCGACCCGGTGTCGCTTCTCCGTCCAGACCCCCGGGATGTCGCGGATCGACGCCACGCCTGGATGCTCGAGGATCGAACGCACGGTGCAGGCGTTGTAGGCGTTGATCAGAAGCGCTTCGAGGTGCCCCGCGGTCAGAGAACCCAGGCGCGAGCCGGCGACACGCGCGAGGTAGGCGTCCAGCTCGGCCCGGTGCGCCTGCATGAACCGGTAGTCCACCAGGCCGTCCTTCGTCCCGCTGGAAAGGAGCGCTTCCCACGCGGCCTGATCGAAGCGCTCGGTCCCGCCGGCGAGCGACGCCTCCATCGCCTGCGCGATGTCGCCGGTGGCGCGCTCGGCGGGCGGCGCGCCGCACCCGGCCGCGATCCCGGCGGCCGTGACGAGGGCGCACGAGATCGCCGTGACGATGGGACGCTTGGACACGTCGCGTTGCTTCAGGAACGACGCCGGGGAGGGGAAAGGGGTGGTAGCGCTACGGGGATTCGAACCCCGGTCTGATGGCTGAGAACCATCCGTCCTAACCCCTAGACGATAGCGCCACCTGGTTCCGGGACAGGGATTCGAACCCCGATAACATGGTCCAGAGCCATGTGTCCTACCGTTAGACGATCCCGGAGAGCCGCGCAATTTTAGTGAACGCGCCGGGGAGTGTCAACCGAATGTGCGATGATGGCGGAGGAGGTGGCGCCCATGAAATCTGCAACCTCGATGGCCGCATGGCTCCTGGCGGCGGTGTCGGTCGCGCACCTGCTGCGGCTGGTCTTCGGAGTCAGGGTGACGGTGGCCGATTCAGTCGTGCCGATGTGGTTGAGCGGGGTCGCGGCCGTCGTGGCGGGCTCGGTCGCCTTCATGCTCTGGCGAGGGGCGCGCCGATAGCCGGCGAGCCGCGTCATCCGCTTCGATGGCGGGCGCTGGCGCTGGCCCTTGCCTGGATTTGCGCGGGCGCGGACAATCCAGGGCGTGTCCGGCCGGGCGACATCGTCTTCCAGACGTCGGAATCCTCGCAGAGCGCCGCGGTGCAGGCGGCGACGCACTCGCCGTACAGTCACATGGGACTCGTCCTGTATCGGGACGGACGGCCCTTCGTCCTCGAGGCCGTCGCCCAGGTCCGGCTGACACCGCTGGACGAGTGGACCCACAGAGGTCGGGACGGCCGGTACGTCCTGAAGCGACTCAAGGACGCCGGCCGTCTGTCCGGCTCCGATTCGCTGAGCAGGCTGGAGCACGAGGCCCTGCGATTCCTCGGGCGACCGTACGACCCTTATTTCGAATGGACAGATGAGCGCGTGTACTGCTCGGAGCTGGTGTGGAAGGCGTACGAACGGGGCCTCGGCCTGCGCCTCGGCGAGCCCGTCACGCTGTCAGCCTTCGATCTCTCGTCGGACATCGTGCGCACGAAGCTGCACGAGCGCTTCGGCGACCAGGTGCCGCTGCGGGAGCCGGTGATCTCTCCGGCGGCGATGTTCGAGTCGCTCCTTCTGGAATCGGTCCCCTAGGCCGACCCGAGGAACGCGATCAGGCGATCGATCCGGCGCAGGGCCCGCTCCTTCCCCACCAGGACCAGGACGGCGAACAGGCCGGGGCTCACGCCGGTCCCGAGGAGGGCCACCCGCAGAGGATGGATGTACTCTGCCGCCTTTTCGCCGCGCGACTCGGCGACGGAGCGCAGCGCCTTTTCGGTCTCCTCCTCGGTGAACGGCTCGACGGAGGCGAGCGCCTGGCGGAGCGCCCCCATCCGCTCCGCGAGCGCGGCCCGCGAGCCCGGTTGGCCGTCTCCGCCGAGATGCTTCGCGACCGCGTCCTGCCGGTACTCGAAATCGTCGGTCAGGAAGGGGCGGACGTCGCGCACGAAATCGGGCATCCGCTTGGAGCGCGCCTTGAGCGCCTCGACGACCCGGAGAAACCACTCGCGCCGCTTCCCGCCGTCGTCAATGTCGCCGCTCATCAGACCCGCGCCAGCCAGGTCGTCGCGAATCAGTCCGACGATCGCTGTGGCAGGAAGATCGTTGATGTAGCGGCTGTTCAGCCACTCGAGCTTCTGCTCGTCGAACACCGCGCCCTTCCTGTTGATGCCCTCCAGGCGGAAGGCCGCGGTCATCTCCGCGCGGCTCATCTTCTCGACACCGTCTCCCGGCGACCATCCGAGCAACGCCAGGAAGTTGAACATCGCGTCGGGCAGGTATCCGCGGTCGCGATACTCGGTGACCGACACGGCGCCGTGTCTCTTGCTGAGCCGCTTCTTGTCCGGCCCGAGGATGAGCGGCAGGTGGGCGAACCGGGGCGGCGTCGCCGCCGCGGCGCGATACAGGAGGATCTGCTTCGGCGTGTTGCTGATGTGATCGTCGCCGCGGATCACGTGCGTGACCCGCATGGCGATGTCGTCCGACACGCACGACAGGTTGTACGTGGGCGATCCGTTCGATCGGAGGATGACGATGTCCTCGATGACCGCCGAGTCGAACGATGTCGTTCCGTGCACCAGGTCGTCCCAGACAATCTCGCCGTCCGGCACCCTGAATCGCAGCGCCGCCGGCTCGCCCGCCGCCAGCCGGCGCTGGACTTCCTCGGGCGCCAGGCGCAGACAGGTGCGGTCGTATTTCCAGGCGGCCCCGGCCGACTCGGCCGCCTTCCGGCGGGCCTCGAGATCGGCGGGTGTGCAGAGGCAGTGATACGCCTTCTTCTCCTCGAGGAATCGCAGGGCGAGACGGCGGTGCGCGTCGACGTTCCCGGACTGATAGTGGGGCCCCTCGTCCCAATCGATCCGGAGCCACTCCAACCCCTCCAGGATGGTCCGGACGCTCTCCTCGGTGGAGCGCTCGGTATCGGTGTCCTCGATCCTGAGGATGAAGACTCCCCCGTGCCGCCTGGCGAACAGCCAGTTGAACAGCGCGGTGCGGGCTCCCCCGACGTGCAGGAAGCCGGTGGGGCTGGGGGCGAAGCGGACGCGCACGCCCCCGGATGCATCCGCTCCTGTGACCCTATCGGTCATGGCCAGAGGGATTTAACCCGATCCAGGGCCGCGCCTCAAAGCACTTTTTGATTGCCCCGAGGGCGGTCCCGAGGTATATGAAGGGTTCAGTCTCGAGAGGACGCCGATGTCCCACATCTCGCCGCATCGGGTCAGGTCTTACCTTCAAGCCCTCATCGCTGCCGCCGCCATGGGCCTTGGAGTCCTGCTCCTGCCCTCCGCCCCCGACCCGTTCGCCACACCCGCGGAGAACAAGCTGCAGGGGTCGATCCCGAAGGCCCCCGACTATGCCGCGGGCTTCCCCCTCCTGTTCTACCGCACCGTCGACTTCCGGCCCCGACAGGGAGCGGTCGTCGCGGCCGACCTGGACGGGGACGGACGCCGCGAGCTCATCGTCTCGGTGCCGAACGGTCAGATAGTGGCACTCCACTCCGACGGAAGCCGCCTCCCCGGATGGCCTCGCTCCTTCGATGGTCTGACCCAGCCGGCTTTCCCGATCGGCGACGTCGGCGTCGGCGACCTGGACGGGGACGGCTCCCCCGATATCGTGACCTGCGTCGTCTCGGGCACGCCGATGCGCCGCAACTACCTGTACGCCATGCGGGCCGACGGGACCGACCTGCCCGGGTGGCCCATCGAGCTGCGCGATACCAGCACCGATTATTACTCCTGCTCCGGCGTCCCGACGCTGCTCGCGGACCTGGACGGCGACGGGCACCTGGATGTGATTCGCGCCATGAATCGCGGCGTCATCACCGCCTTCGACCGCCATGGGACTCCACTGAGCGGGTGGCCGGTCCGTCTGGGGCCCGACAAGAACGGGCACATCCGGGAAATCGGCGCCGATCTCGTGGCGGTCGATCTCGAGGGGGATCACCGCCACGATCTGGTGTTCGTCGAGTCGGGGCTGGGACCCCGGCTGGCCGCCGTGTCGGGCGACGGCCGGCTCCTTCCCGGTTTCCCGGTCTGGCTGCCCGAGATCATCGATCGCGACGCCCCGGCCGCCGCCGATCTGGACGGAGACGGCCGGCTGGAGCTCGTGCAGGCGACGCTGCCGTTCTACGGCGACCTCGTCGAGCCGATCCCCGAGCCGACCGCCGGGGGCCCGCTCGTCCCCGCCGCCCTGCACGTCATCCGGTCCGACGGCTCCAACCGGCCGGGCTGGCCCCGCCCGCTGCAGACCGGGGCCTCCTGGGGATCGATCCTTGCCGACCTGAACGGCGACGGCCTGCCGGAGATCCTGCAGCAGGACGGCGACCAGCTCCTCGGCTTCGACGCCGCGGGCACCTCGCTCCCGGGCTTCCCCGTGGTCGTGCACAGGGTATTCGTCCGCTCCCAGTCCCTGACGACCACCCCGTGGGTCGTCGGCGACCTGAACGGCGACCGCCGCCCGGATCTTCTCCAGGTATGGAGCAGCCTGTATGCCGGAAGCTCTTTCATGCGGGTCTTCGGACTGCGCCCGACCGGCGCCCCCCTGCGTGGTTTTCCCTTCGACGCCGACGGCGTCCTCGCCTCGTCGAGACCGGTGCTGACCGATCTGGACGGCGACGGCATCAACGACCTGGTCCTGCTCGTCTCGGAGGGTGGGAACGGCGGCTGGCGCCTGCTGGCCTGGAGTCTCGGCTCGCTGGTACGCGGGAACGGTGGGGTGACCTCGACCGACGGCACGCCCCAGGCGCCGCAGCTCCGCCCCATCGGCCCGCAGCCGCCGGACGGTCAGCTGCCGAACAAGTCCAACTGATCGCCCGCGCGGCGCGGCACCTCGAACCGGCTGGTGTCGAGCGGAAAGGGCGCTCGCGCCAGCCCCAGACGCCCGCAGGCGGTTTCGAAGCGGCGTCGCAGCAGCTGCGCGTACGGCCCCGTCCCTTTCATCCTCGCCCCGAATTCGCTCTCGTAGAGCTGTCCGCCGTGCGCCTGACGCACGAGACTCAGGACGTGTTTCGCCTTCAGGGGATAGCGGGTCTCCAGCCATTCGGTGAACAGCTGCTTCAGCTCGTGCGGCAGGCGGAGCAGGACGTAGCCGGCCGAGCGCGCTCCGGCTTCGGCCGCGGCCTCAAGAATCCTCTCGAGCTCGGCGTCGTTCAGGCCCGGAATCATGGGCGAGGACAGCACGCCCGCGGGGATGCCCGCCTGGCTGAGGGCCCGCAGGGTCTCGAGCCGGCGGGCGGGCGAGGCCGCCCGCGGCTCCATGGCGCGCGCCAGGCCGCGGTCGAGCGTGGTGATCGACACGAACACCGACGCCAGGCGCGCGGCGGCCATCGGGGCGAGGAGATCGAGGTCCCGCAGGATGAGACTCGACTTGGTGATGATCCCGACCGGGTGACGGTGCTCCCGCAGCGCCTCGAGGAGACTGCGCGTGATCCGCAGATCGCGCTCGACCGGCTGGTACGGATCGGTGTTCGCGCCCAGCGCGATCACCTCGCAGCGATAGCCGGGCCGGCGCAGCTCCTCGCGCAGGAGGCGAGCCGCGTCCGGCTTGGAAAAGATCTTCGTCTCGAAATCGAGCCCCGGCGAAAGCCCGAGATACGAGTGGGTCGGACGCGCGAAGCAGTAGACGCAACCGTGCTCGCAGCCCTTGTACGGATTGATCGACCGGTCGAAGGAGATGTCGGGCGAGTCGTTGCGCGTCAGGATCGTGCGCGTGACCTCGGGAGTGACGGTGGTCGCGAGACGCGGCGGCTCATCGTCCTGGCCCGCGACCGGCGCGGCGTCCTCGATCGGCGCCAGCCGGCGCTTCTCGAACCGACCCTCGACGTTGCTGACGGCTCCGCGGCCTTTCTTCGCCGGCACGAGATCACCTAGCTCTTGTCGTCCCCCCAGAGCCTCTTGACGGTCTGGCTGGCGAAGAAGACGAGGTCGAGATCGATGTGCGACTTCCCCAGGCCCGGTTTGTCGGTCTCCGGATGTCCGGGGAGCGGCCGCAGCGGCGCCTCGATGTCGATGCGCATCGAGGACGCCATGCGCGTGCTCACGAACACGCCGCGCTCGACCTCGAACACCGCCTCTCCCGCTCCGTTGCCGCTGCCGGTGCTGATGGTGCAGGTGGCGTTCTCGGCTTTCGCCTTGAACGCGGGGTCGTTCGAGTAGGAGGTTTTCACGTCGAAAGTCGCCAGCCCGTTGGCGATCGCTTTCAGCGTGTAGGTGCGCGTGAGCGTCAGAGTCACGTCCTCCAGACCGGCGATATTGAGCTTGGTCGGCAGGGGCACGACGCGCTCGTCCTTGAAGCCTTCGCCGATCCGGATCTCCTTCACCCCCTGGACCGACGGGAAGATCCGGTCGATCTCCGCGATCTGGAGCCCGTCGATCTCGGGATTGTCCTTGCCGCTCACCTTACGCTTCTCGCTCTGATTGCCGGAGGGGTCCAGCGTGCCCTCCCAGATGTAGGTGCGCAGATCCTTCTCGATTTTGTCGCTCGCGGCGTACATCTCTCCCTGTCGCTCGAACTCGAGGTCGAACTTCGGGATGGTCCGCCGGAACGGTACCTGGCCGCTCTTGTCCGCGTCCTGGGTGACGGTCGTGATCTCGTACACTTCGCTGCGCTTCTGACCTTTCATACGGCCCGCCCAGAAGTCGAATCCCTGTTTGTACGCGTCGGGCGCCTCGAACGAGATGTCGCGGTTCGCGATGTCGAAACGTGCCGCCAGGCTGTAGGTGGAGTTCACCCGCGCCTTCGGAGCCAGACGCACGACGCCTGCGACCGTCCCCTTCGGGGTCGGCGCGGCGGCGGCGGGCGCCGGCGTCCTGGAAGGCGTGGCGGCGGGAGAGGGTGGCGTCGCGGCGCCGAGAGCCCCGGCGCAGAACGCCATGAGCGCACCGGCCGCCAAAGAAGCGCTGCGGTCCCGTGGGCGGCGCATCACATCAGGTACTTGTCCGAGCCATCCCCCGGACCCGACTCGTCGCCATCCTCGCCCTCGTCCCGGTGCTTCTTCCAGTAGTCGTCGATGGCGCTGCGGATGGCGGCCTCCTCCGGCACGCGCAGGTTGTGGATCGCCGCCAGCAGCAGGATCGCCTGCCCGACCTGCGCGGTGTCCTTCGGGAGATGGTGGCGCAACGGCTCGATCAGGTCGCGCGTCCCCAGCAGAGACACCCAGCGTGCCGCGTTGCCCGGACCGGCCGCCTCGAAGAAGAAATCCGCGTGCTCGAGGACCAGCGCCGCGGCCTCGGCGGTTCCCTGCTCGCACAGGCTGATCAGGAGGCTGTGGCCGGAGTCCTCCTCCAGCGTGCCCGCCTCCAGCCGGGCGCGTGCCGCCTCGAGGACCGCCCCCTCCAGCTTGGACAGGGCGTGCTCTGCCGCCTCGTAAAGGTACGAATTCTCCTCCGCAAGGAAATCGATGATCTCATTCACCGCACCGACCGAGCGCAGCTCGCCGAGCGTCTCGATCGCCATCCCCTGAGGGAAGAAAGGGCCACGGGAGGCGGCGATCGCCAGGCACCGATCTTCGACGGCGCGCCGGGCCTGCGAGCGCGCCGGGGTACCGGTCTCCCCGGCCGCCTCGACCGCTCGCCGGATCGCCTGCGGCAGGTCGTCCATCATGAAGGAGGTCTCCTCCTCGAGAAGCGCCAGCAAGGCGTCGAGATCCCCCGAGAGACGGCGCACCTCCAGCGTGTAGTTGCGATACCTCGCCATCTTCACCACCGCGGCGATCAAGAAGCCGATGACCCACTCGCGCAGATGCGGACCGAGGCCCTCGACGGGCCCGACCACCTCGGGCTCCGCCCAGTACACGGACACCTCGACGATGCGATCGACGAGATCGTCGCCCGGCGCGCGCCGCACCTCACGCGCGCGCTCCTTGACGGTCCGCGCCAGGGCCGCCGCGCTGTCCTCGAAATCGCCGGCCTCCAGAGCGGCAGAGATCGATGCGATCACGGCCTCGCCCAGAGCCGGCCGCAGGTCGCAGTTGTAGGCCGATTCGATCGCCTTGAGCGTACGCGGGAAATCGATGCGGCCGCTCAGGTTGGTCCGGAAGCACCAGCCGCAGTCGTCGATCTGCAGGTGGTCCATCAGGGCGCGGAAGGCCTCGCCCGTGTCGCCGCCACCCGCGCCCTTCCATTGCAACGATCGGATCCACGCCTGCAGGAGCGTCCGGTAACCGCCCGGCTCGGCGATCTGCAGCGCCGACGGCAGGATCGACGGCGAGCCGAACCAATCCGCCCGCTTCTTCAGGAACGACTGCAGCTCGTCCCGTGCCGGCGTGTCACCGCGCTCCGCCAGGGCGTCCAGGACGAACGCCCAGCACTCCTCGTCGAAGTCGCGCCGCTCGAACGCCTCGCGAACCTGCCGTATCGACTCCGGCGCCCTGAGCCGGACCAGCGCCTCGAGGGCGCGCGCCGCCGGCATGCCGCGCAGCGTCTTGACTCCGCGGGCCAGCCCCGGCAGATGGCCGGGCCCCCCGTGGCGGCCCAGGTGCGACGCCACCAGCTCCGGCGTCAGATCGTGCTCGTCGAACAGGTAGGGTGCCAGGAGGTCCGTCGCTTCCTTGGCGTAGTGTCGTGCCAGGCGGTCGGCCGCCCAGTAGCGGACCTCGGGGTCCTCGTATCGTAGGAAGCGCGCCAGATCGTTCAGCGACCAGAGTCTTTCGGCCATAAAGTTTCGACCCTTCGGACCGCACGCATTATAGATGATGGGAGCCGAACGGTCACGCGGCGAGCGGCACCGCGGAGGTCGCGTGATCCCGGGACCGGGCCGCGCGCCCACCTCGATGCTTCAGGGAAGATGGCGGAGAGGGGGGGATTCGAACCCCCGACACCCGTTTTGGCGGGTGTAACTGCTTAGCAGGCAGCCCTGTTCGGCCACTCCAGCACCTCTCCGCGCTTGTACTTCAAGAGCTTGCGCGATGCTGGTCCCGGAGCCGGGCCCGCGGGCAACAGTTCCGGTGCCTGTCGGCGACGGGGGCATCGGGAGCTTGCGGCATGGTACCACGGTCGCTTGCTCAGGTCAGCGGACCGATCCTCTTGTTCAAGGAGGCCCAAACCGCTAGGATGCGCGGAACACTGGAGGAAGAATCAGATGAATGACGCCATCGGCACGCAGATCGTCGCGGCGCTTCTCAACGTCAACAAGACGCTGGGCGCGATCCATGCGGAGCTCAGCAAGATCGCCTCCGCGAAGGGCCAGAAATCGTCCTAGGAGAACCCGCCCTGATCCGACCTCTCCCTCTCAAGCGCGATGATCCGGGCTCCCTCGAGCCTCGAACGGCGGACACGCGAAGCGTGCGATTCCAATGGTGCCTGCTGGTGTGCGTCGCCACAAGTCTGGCCGCGTGGGTCGGCGGATCGCCGATCAGGGCGGCCGAGCCGCCTGCGGCGGAGCCACGCGGGGCCAAGCCGCCCGTGGTCGTCGGCACGGCGCGGGCCGCGCCGGGCGAGACGGTGCGCGGAACCCTGAAGGTGGCGGAGGCTTCCGACGGAGCTCCGATCGCCCTCCCGGTCGCGATCGTCGCCGGCAGCCGATCGGGGCCGGTCGTCTGGGTGCAGGCGTGCAGCCATGGTGACGAGTATGGCGGCCCGCGCGCCCTCCAGAACGTGGTGCGCGGTCTCGACCCCAAGACGATGTCCGGGACGCTGGTGGCCGTCATGATCACCAACGTCCCGGCCTTCCGGGGGCTGCAGCGCGTCAACCCCAGTCTCGACGATCTCGAGGACATCGGAGACGCCTACCCGGGTAAGGATCGCTTCACGACCGAGCGGGTCGCCGGAGCGATCCACGCCAGCGTCAAGGCGGTGGCCGACTATTTCGTCGATCTGCACACGGGCGGTGATCGGTTCCGCCAGCACCCCTTCGTCATGTACACGCTGACCGGATCGGTTCCGCAGGATCGCTACGACGATCTGGCGCGAGGTCTCGGTGTCCCGACGCTGTGGCGCGACACGGTCAAGGTCTTCCCGCTGGACGCGGTGACGACGTTCGCCGCGGAGGGCATCCCCTCGTTCCTGGTGGAGGTGGGTGGCGGGCAGCCGCTGGAGGCGGCCGACATCCGGCTGCAGGCCGACGCCGTGCGGAATCTTCTGCGCAAGGTCGGCATCGTGCACGGCGCCGCCGCGCGTCTGCCGAAGTACACGGTGGTGACCGGTTACCGGATCGTCACCAACGCGCGCGGCGGGTTCTTCGATGCCGCCGCCCAGCCCGGCGACCGCGTGAAGGAGGGCTCGGTCCTCGGCACGATCACCGACGTGTACGGCGACACGGTCGAGACGATGCGCGCTCCGGCCGGCACCGACATCGTTCTCGGAGTCGGCACCTACCCCGCCGCGCCGACCGGCGGCTGGCTGTTCGAGCTCGGAACCGGTCTGACGGAGACCCCCTAGAGCCCGGGACCCGCGAATCCCGCCGGCACCATCACCCGTCTCCCGCCACCGTGCTACCCCGCGAAACCGCGCGCCGCCGGCCCTTGACCCTTCGATCGCGCCGACGGTACGCTGCCGTCGTGGCCCCTGAAGAGATTCACGATCCGGAACGCGGCGACGACGCGGCCGGCGCGCCGCGCACGCCGCTGGCGCGGATCGAGGGCGTCTGGGTCAAGCTCGAGCACCTGAACCCGAGCGGCAGCGTCAAGGACCGCGTCGCGAGCCACGTGCTGGCGAGCGGTCTGCGCGACGGCACGCTCCGTCCCGGGCAGGAGGTGGTCGAGCCGACCTCCGGCAACGCCGGGATCGCGCTCGCCTACTGGGCGAAGCGTCTCGGTCTGCGGGCGGTCGTCTTCATGCCGGAGAACATGACGATCGAGCGCCAGGCAATCATCCGCGGTCATCGAGCGCGTCTGATCCTGACACCGGAGCCCGAGGGCGTCGTCGGGGCGATACGCAGGGCGCGCGAGTACGCCCAGGCAGGTCCGGATCGCTTCCTGTTCGATCAGTTCGACGACGAGGCCGGCGTCGAGGCGCAGGCGGCGCTGGGACGCGAGGCGCTCGAGCAGGCGCGCCGGCAGGGGATCGATCGGTTCGACGCCGTCATCGCGGGGGTCGGGACCGGCGGCACGATCGTCGGCGCCGGCGGCGCGATCAAGAAGGCGCATCCCGCAGCGCGTCTCATCGCGGTCGAGCCGGAGGCGAGCCCGCTGGTGTGCAAGCAGCTGTTCTCGCGCGTCTGCCCTCCGCCCGCGCTGCCGCCTCTGCACGACTATCCGATGGCGGTCTGCCATCTGCAGGAGGGCATCGGCGACGGCCTGGTGCCCGGCATCGTGCGACGCCACCGCGGTCTGCTGGACGACGCCGTCCTGGTGAGCGACCGCGAGGCTCTCGAGGAGACGCGGCGGCTCCACCGCGCCGGCCACCCGGTCGGCCCCTCGTCCGGGACCAACATGGTCGTGGCGCGCCGGCTGGCGGCGGACGGGCTGAACGTGCTGACCTTCTTTCCCGACCGGATCGACCGCTACCGCAGCCTGCCGGAGTTCAAGGACATCTGAACGGGAGGAGCCGTCGATGCGCATCGCGCGCGCTCTCGTGTGCTGTCTCATCGGTGCCGGCGTCCCGTCGTTCGGCGATGCGCTCCGCGCCGCCGAGGACCCGCCCGGGCTGCAGGCGGCCTGGAAGCGTCTGGACGAGTTCGTGCGGCGCACGATGCGCGAGGACAACATCCCGGGCGTGTCGCTGGCGCTGACCGACCGGAGGCGGCTTCTGCACGTCGCGACCTACGGCTTCTCCGATCTCGAAGCGCGCCGGCCGCTGACTCCCGACCACCTGCTGGAGATCGGATCGATCACCAAGTCGTTCACTTCGATCGCGCTGTTGCAGCTGCACGACGAGGGACGCTTCGACCCGCGCGCGCCGGTGACGACCTACCTGCCGTGGTTCAAGGTGCAGACGACGTTCGCTCCGCTCACGTCCCACGACCTGCTGACCCACACCGCCGCCCTGCCGCGCGACCGCGACGACATCCCGTCGTCGCTGTACCAGGCGGTCGCCGTCGCCGACCGGGTCGTCGGCGAGGCGCCGGGCCGGCACTTCCGCTACTCGAACATCGGCTACCAGGTCCTGAGCCATCTGCTCGAGGCGATCGACGGCAGGCCGTACGGCGATCTCATCAAGGCGCGCGTCCTGGATCGGCTCGGCATGACGCACACGGCCCCGACGCTGACGCACGCCCTGCGGCCGCGCATGGCGATCGGATACGAGGATCTGTTCGACGATCGCCCCGGCCATCCGAGTCATCCGCGCGTGCAGGGGACCTGGGTGGAGTACGGCGAAGGCGACGGCAGCATCGCCTCCACGCCGGCCGACATGGCGGCCTACGTCCGCATGCTCCTGAACCGCGGAGCGGGCCCGAGCGGCCGCCTCGTGTCGGAGGAGGGCTTTGGTCTGCTGATCCAGCCGGCCATCGACGCCGGCGAGGGCTGGTCCTACGGGTACGGACTGGAGACCCGGAAGGCGGACGGACACACGATCGTCGCGCACAGCGGCGGCATGATCGGCTACTACGCGCGCATCATGGGGGATCTGACCAGCGGTCTGGGCGTGGCCATCATGATCAACGGACCGGGGAGCAGCGTCGAGATCGCCAACTTCGCCCTCCAGGTGGCGGACAGCGCCGTGCGCGGCCGGCCGCTGCCGCCGCTCCCGCCGGACGATCCTCTGACGCGGGTCAAGAGCCCCGCCGACTATGCCGGCACCTTCACCTCGCCGGACGGTCGCAAGCTGGTCCTGTCGGCGGAGGGGGATCACCTGATCCTGACGCACGCCGGGAAGAAGCTCGTCCTCGAGACACGCGACGACGATCGGTTCTACGTGCCGCACGCCGATTTCTCCATGTTCCTGCTCGCATTCGGTCGCGACGACGGCAGGGTGGTCGAGGCGTCCTATGGATCCGACTGGTACGCCGGCGAGCATTACGCAGGCCCGCGCTCCTTCGACCATCCCAGGGAGTGGGACGCCTATGTCGGCCACTACCGCACCGTCAATCCGTGGGAGTCGAACTTCCGCCTGCTCCTCCGCAAGGGCCAACTGCTGTTCAGCACGACGGAGAGCGAAGAGGCGGTCACGCCGCTCGAGGGCGGGCTGTTCCGCGTCGGCGAGGACTACTCCGCCGAGCGCCTGCGCTTCGACACCGTGATCGGCGGGCGGGCCCTGCAGGCGAACCTGTCGGGTGTCCCCTACTACAGGGTCTTCACGCCATGAGGTGCCGCGCGTTTCGCCGCCGGCCGCTCTCCCCGACCCCGTCGAGCGCGTCGGACATCTCGGACCGGACCTCGGGGTCGGTCTCGGCGGCGCGCGCGCGCTCGAGAGCGCGCCGGGCACCGGCGTCACCCGATCGGCCAAGGGCCCAGGCGGCGGCGCCACGCACCACCGGGTCCGGATCGGACAGTTTCTGGAGAGCGGCGCGGAGCGCCCTCTCGTCCCCCGTGTTTCGGGCCACGATCAGGGCGTTGCGCACCAGACCGACCCGTCGAGGGCGCCCCAGGGCGGTCGGCGCGAACTCCTCCGTGAAGGCCCTCTCGTCCAGCCGCACCAGGTCCTCGAGGTCGCGCCGCTCGAGGTGGGCCCCGGGCCGGAACGCGCCGTCCGGGACCGGCTCCGTCTTCCGGTTCCAGGGGCAGACCTCCTGGCAGATATCGCAGCCGAACACCCAGTCGCCCAGATCATGGCGCCGCTCGGGAGGGATCCGGCCGTGCAGCTCGATCGTCAAGTAGGAGATGCAGCGGGTCGAGTCGACCAGGTAGGGCTCGGGGATCGCCCCGGTGGGGCAGGCATCGAGACAGGCGGTGCAGGTCCCGCACCGGTCGTCCACCGGCGCATCGGGCGGCAGGTCGAGACTCGTCAGGATTTCACCGAGGAGCAGCCATGAGTTGCCGCGCGGACCGATCAGGTTGGTGCTCTTCCCGAACCAGCCGAGACCGGCGCGCGCCGCGAGCTCGCGCTCCAGGACCGGCCCGGTGTCGGTATAGACGCGTGTCCGCGCCCCGGGCGCCTCCGTCTCGATGAAGCGGGCCAGCGAGCGAAGCCGGGTCGTCAGCTCGGCGTGGTAGTCTCGGCCAACGCTGTATCGCGCCACGCGGGCGACCAGACCGGCCTGCGAGCGTCGATCTTCTTTATAGGGGAGGTACGGGACCGCCGCGGCCACCGCCGTGCGGGCCCACGGGAAGCGCCGGCGGAGATCGGCACGGGTCTCTTCGGTCCGGGCCATCCATCCCATCTCGCCGGCGCGGCCGCCGTCGAGCCAATCCTTCAGGAAGCCGGCGTGCTCCGACGGCGTAATGCCGGCGATCCCGACGGCTCCGAGACCGAGGTCCAGACCCTTGTCCTTGACGCGGCGCGCCAGCGCGGCGGTGTCCATCGCATCCGCTCCGCGGCCAGACTAGCACGAAGCCGCGGCGGGACGCGGGCGCCGGCTTCAACCTTCGGCGCCGAGGTCGACCGCCGCGGCGACTCTCTCGACGATCTCCCGTCCGATCGCGATTGATGCGGTCGCCGCCGGGGAGGGAACGTTCAGAACGTGGATCAGACGCTTCTGGGAGACGATCAGAAAATCGTCGACCAGCCGGCCAGAACGGTCGACGGCCTGGGCGCGCACCCCCGACCCGGTCGGGCGCAGGTCGTCGTCGGCCAGCGCGGGCAGCAGCCGGCGCGCGGCGCGCGCGAAAGCCCTCCGGCTCAGCGCGCGCGCCATCTCGGCGGCGCCGGTCCGCCAGAGTCGCGCGGCCATTCTCCAGAAGCCGGGGAACGCCAGCATGCCGCCCAGATCCGCGAGCCTGAAGTCCGACGGCCGATACCCCTCGCGCGCCAGGGCGAGGACGGCGTTCGGTCCGGCCAGGACGCCCCCGTCGACCCGCTTCGTCACGTGCACGCCCAGGAAAGGCAGACGCACGTCCGGCACGGGGTAGACGAGGCCGTTCACCTGAGGTGCGCGTTGGCCGGCGATCTCGTAGTACTCCCCCCGGAACGGCACGATCGCCACCCCCGGGTCGGCGCCCGCCCGCCGAGCGTCTCGAGGACGACTTCCGAGGCCCCGTGCGCCACGCCGACGACCCGCGCGCCGGTGCGCACCTGGCCGCCGCTGCGCTCCAGAAGCGTCGCGAAGCGGGAGGTCACCGCGCCGTAATCGGTGACGGCGGCACCCGGCACGCGCAGGGCGCGCAGACCCCGGCAGGCCGGCTCGACCTCGCGCAGCGGCCCGGGGCCGAGCAGCGAGAGCCCCCGAACGCCGTTGGCCAGGCCGCGCCGATGGATCTCCGCCAGGCCGGCCAGCTCGCGCTCCTCGATCGCCACGACAACCTTGCCACAGCGGCGCAGCGGCAGACCGTTCTCCTCGCAGAACCGGGTCATCTCCGCCGCTCCCTCGACGCACAGACGAGCCTTCAGGGAGCCGGGCATGTAATAGACGCCGGAGTGGATCACGCCGCTGTTGCGGCCGCTCTGGTGGGTCCCGACGCGCGGCTCTTTCTCGAGCACCACGACGCGCAGCCGGGGGAAGCGGGCCAGCGCGGCCCGGGCGGTCGCCAGACCGACGAGACCGCCGCCGATGATCGCCAAGTCGACGCGCGCGCCGCTCACGCGCTCTTCACGCCGGCGCATGCGTGACCCGCCGGGCTCAGAAGATCGGCTCCTCGACCGGCTTGCCGTCCTTGCCCTTCGGGGGAGGCGGCGGAACGTAACCGGTGGGTGGGCCCTTGGGGAGGAGCTCCTTCCGCTTCACCGAAACGTAGTAGACGGGCGCGCCGGAACGTCCCTCGAGGGGAACCCGCTCGGTGACGAAGACGTACTGGTCGGCGTCCGACCAGATCGTGTCGTACTCGTCGTGCGAGGCGTCGCCGTAGGCGTTGGTCGTCGCCTTGCGTCGTCTCACCTCGGGTTCGCCCAGGATCCGCGCGAGCGCGGTGATCGTGGCCTGCGACGTCGCCTGGATCGCGCCGAAGTGGACGTCGATGCGGGTCAGCTTCGCCTCGGGCCGGTCGGCGGGAAAGGTCAGCTCGACCGAGTACTCGCCGGGACGGTCGTAGATCCAGACCAGACGACCCCTGCCGGCCGACGTCAACGCCGGCCGGATCGGATGGGCGCGTGCCGCCTCGTCGCGCGTCATTCCGAGCCACAGCCCGTCGAACAGCGGCTGCGGAAACCTCTTGGGCGCGGGCGCCGCCGTCCGCTCCCCGCCGCCGCCCGCGCACCCGGCAGAGATCAGGAGCCCCACACCCAGGACGAGAGCGACCGCGAGGACGGAGGGGCTCGCCGCGCGTTCAGGGCGCCCGATTCTCATCGCGCGTGATTTTAGCACCAGCGAGGCGGGCGGCGCTCCCCCCACAGCGCGCCGAGGCGACCGGGTGGCAACCCCGGTCGGGCGGCGCTAGATTGAACAGCGGGAGGACGTCATGACGGCCCAGGCACCGGACAAACGCAAGGGGAAACCGCGCATCGCGCGACGGCTTCCGGTCCGTTTCGGCACCGAGGCCAAGATGTGCGGCGGCACGGCGACCGACATCTCCGAGGGAGGATTGAAAATCGAGAGCGCCGAATCGTTCGCGGCGCACTCGGTCATCACCGTGTTCGTGCAGTTCCCCCGGCATTCCGTCCGGCTGCGCGCGCGGGTCATCTGGTGCGGCGCCGCCGCGCAGGGCGCCTCGGCGATCATGGGGCTGGCACTCACCCAGCCCGAGCCGTTGCTCAAGAGGGCCTACGCCGAGTGGCTGGCGGAGGTCAAGCTGGCCGCCGCCGAGGATCAGGTGACGGGCGCGGTCGCTGCCGCGGCCAGCGCGGCGACGTCGTCCGCCGCGCTTCCGGAAGCGGCGCCGGTCCCGGCTGCCCCGCAGCCGAGGTCGCCCGAGCCGAGCGGCCCGATTCACCGTCGACTGGAGAGCCGGCAGGGGCAGTCGTATGACGCACTCCTCGAGCGCACGGCCGATGGCTGGACGCTGACCATCGTCCAGCTACCACGCCAGCCCGGTGTCGGCAAGCCCGACGTCCAGGAGATCTGCCCCGACTACCCGACGGCCGAAAGGCTGCTGCGTGAATTCGTGCGGACCCATTGAGCGAATCGAGCGGCCGCTGACCCAGCGTCCCTTCATGGGCGCGGAGGTTGCTCGCGTCCGGGATCGCCGGCCGCCCCTTCACCGAGCAGTCCGGCACGCGACAGCGCCGACAGGTACTGGGCGGCCCGCGCCCGGTCGCCGGCGCTCGTCTCCAGGCGGGCGGCCAGCAGCAGGAGACGCCGATCGTCGTCCCTCGCCGAAGCCGCCCCGTTCCATCCAGCCGATGCGCCGCCGGAGATCCGATCCATGGCGCGGCGCGCCGCATCGCGCGCGATATCGAGAGCGGCGCTGACGCGCCCGAGCTTCTCCAGAAGCGCCGCCATCTCCGCGGCGACGACGGGATCGTCGGGATCGGCCTCCGCGGCGGTCGTGTAGAACGGAAGAGCCGACGACTCCTCGTTGTGACGCACGTAGAAGCCCGCCACGGCCCGCAGCAGGCGGATATCCCGCGGCGACTGGATGAGCGCCTCGCGATACGAGGCCGCCGCTCGAGGCAGATCCCCCCGCTGCTCGAACAGGCGCGCGCGCGCCGTCAGCAACTCGGCGCCGGTCTCGCCTCCCCGGTAGGCTCTATCCAGGGCGCGCTCGGCGTCCCCCAGACGTCCCTCGTCCAGGAGCATCGACCCGAGCGCGGTCTGGGCGGGAAGATAGTCCGGGTCGATCGAAGTCGCCTCTTCGTACTCGGCACGCGCGTCCGCCGTGCGGCCGAGACGCTGGAGAGCCAGGGCATGACCGTAGCGCACGGCGGCGCTTCGCGGCAGGCGTGCGAGAGCCGCCCGGTAGAAATATTCAGCGCCCGCGGCGTCACCCGAGACGCTGAAGAACTCGCCCAGGGCGATCTCGCGGATCGGCGGCCCGCCGAACGGGCGTCGCGCCAGCCGTCCCGCCAGATCATCGTACGCCTCGCGGCGAGCGCGTCCGGGCGGGAACGGACCCTCGTCGAGCCGCGCCGGCGACAGGAGGTCCGCCCTCAGATAGACCACCGCCGACGGGTCGAGATGCACCATCACCCAGCCGCGGTCGCGCGCCAGGTAGGACAGCAGGACCCGTCCCTCGAGGGCGCGCTGGTGGGGCCACAGCACCGTGGTGATTTGATAGCGCCGGGCGATCTCCTCGAAAGTGGCGGGGTCGGCGACGGACTTCAGATACGACTCCAGGACCCCGTCGAGGTACGGGTCGTTGCGGCCATCGATGAACACGCCGCGCTCCCCTCCCCAGGCGTGGATCAGGTAGCCCCCGATCGTCAGGCTGTGGAACACGTTGCCGGGGAAGCCGCCGGACGCGACGTAACGCGCCGCCTCCTCCGGGAAGTAATCGGGGATCTCGCCCGAGCCGAACCAGCGCTCGGTGGGGCGGCGCAGGAAGAATCGGTCGCTCACGACATCGGCGCTCAGGGCAAGACCGGCCGCGGCCAGCGCCGCACATCCGATCGTCGGGAGGACGGCCCGGATGCGCTCCGGCACGCGCCTCTTCAGGAACGAAGCCGCGGGGGCGAGCAGGGCGCGCGCATGACGCGCAGCGAGCGGCGCGGCCGCCAGCGCGAACAGCGGGATGTTGCGCCGCGCCCGCAGCGCCACCGCCAGCATCGCGACCGCGGCCAGCAGGTCGAAGATCCGCACCCGGCCGATGTCGGCCAGGATCGCGAGACTCGCCAGGAGCGCAATCCCGACGAAGGCGACGATCGAGGGGGTCACGACATAGCCGGACAGCGGAGGCTGGAACTCGGCGATGGTGCGGGACAGCAGAGTCCGCCCGCCGAGGTGGCCGAAGAACTCCTCGAACGGCAGACGCAGCGCCGCGGCGCCGAACGGGTTCGCGAGGGACACCAGCGACGCGACCGCCAGGGCCACCAGAAGCTCGACGGGACGATCCGGGTCGCGGGCGGGGCGGGGCGACCGCACGTGCTCGAGGACCGCCGTCGCGAGGGCCAGCGCGATCAGGACGAGACCGAGGATGAACAGGCTCTGCACGTTCACCCAGAACAGCTGCACGAGCGGCAGCGCCACGAACAGGATCCGACGACGCTCGCGGCGGCCGGCCGACAGCGACCGCCCCAGCAGGACGAGGACCGACGACATCAGCGCCCAGGAGACGATCTCCGGCCGCACCAGGAAGCGCTCCTGCGATGCCAGCGCCGCCACGATCAGGACCGCCCCGGCGGTCATGGGTCCGGAGACGCGCCGGCAGCGCGCGTACAGGAATGCGAACACGGCCAGGATCAGCGCGGCCCGGAGGACGTCCAGCGCCGGGACGCCGCCCCGCTCGTACAGGAAGGACAGGACCAGCTGGAACAGCCAGTGGACGTCGGTCCAACGGTGGCCGAGGACGGTGAACGAGAAGGGATCGGCGTGCGGGACCTGGCCGCTCTTCCGGATGAGATCGCCGCTGGCGATGTGCCACCACACGTCGGTGTCGGTCAGGCGGGTGACGCACAGGACGCCGACGGCCGCGAGCAGCGACACCGGAACGGCGACGGCCGCCCAGCGCGCCGCCGCCGGTCCCGCACCGGCCGGAGCGACGGCCGCCTGCGAGCCGGCGACGTTTCGATCGCGTTCGGAGCGTTCTTCCTCGGCGCCCATGAGTCTCCCGAAGCGGCCAGAAGCCGTGATAGGGTAACACCGGGAATGGCGATGCCCGATCGCAGTCCGGCCGAAACGTTGCTCTTGAGGGCGCTCCTGGCGGGCGGCGCTCTGTGGCTCGGCTACCTCTGCCTGGACATCATCCTCCTGGCCTTGAGCGCGCTGATCATCGCCGCCGCCCTTCTCCCGCTGGCCGACGCGGCCGAGAAGCACCGCGTGCCGCGCGCCGTCACCGTGCTCGGCGTCTATCTGATCGGGATCGGTCTGCTTGTCTTCCTGGTGACGTTGTTGGTGCCGGTGGTGATCGACCAGTGGCACGTCCTGGTCGAGCGGCTGCCGGGGTACCGCCAGACGCTGAACGATTGGATCGTTTCGATCCAGGGGCTGCTCGGCCGGTGGGGCGCCGGGCGATCCGTCCAGTTTCCGGAGATGACCGTGGAGCAGATCAAGCCGGTCGCCCAGGCGCTGCTCCAGCGCTCCCTGCAGGCCACGCGCGGCCTGGTGACCGCCGTCTTCGCCCTGCTTCTCGTCCTGTTCGTTGCGGCGTTCATCGTCATCGACCGGCGGCGGCTCGTCGACGGGCTGATCCGGTTCCTGCCGCGCGCGCGCAGGGAACGGACCGCCCAGATCGGCGCGATCGTCATGCGCCGGATGGGCGGTTATGTCCGCGGGCAGCTCATCGTCAGCGCCTGCGCGGCGCTGATCCTGTCGATCGGGCTGGCGCTCGTCGGTTTTCAGGCGCCCCTGCTGATCGGGGTGCTGGGGGGCGCGCTCAACTTCATCCCGTATCTCGGCTCGACCACCTCGTTCACCCTCGCCGTGCTCCTCGCTCTCAACTCGTCGCTGTTCACCCTGCTGGGCGTCCTCCTGGTCTTCGGGATCGAGCAGTTCCTCGAAGCGAACCTTCTCGTTCCATACTTCACCGGCCGGCAGGTCGAGCTGCACCCGCTGGCGGTTTTCGCCGCCCTCATCGTCGGCGCCAACCTGGCGGGCATCCTTGGGGCGGTCGTCGCCGTTCCGGTGACCGCCGGGTTCAACGCCGTCCTCCAGGAGACCTACGTGAAGGCGATGGAGCGTCGGCAAGCGGGCTGACGATCGTCGACACGCCGCACGGGCGCCGCATTACGCCGTTTGCAATCCGATCGGGTTCTTCTTATATTGCCGTACCGGTGTGCCGTGTGGCGGAGGGAGCAGGATTCGAACCTGCGGGGCTTGCGCCCAACGGTTTTCAAGACCGCCGCCTTAAACCGCTCGGCCATCCCTCCGTGGGCGTCATTATACCGAGAGGGTGCGCGTGAGCCCCACCGTCGACCTCATCGGCCTGCTCGTCCTCCTTCTCGCGATCGCCTGCGCTGTGCTCTTCCTCCTGACGCGTCTCCGTCTGCCGCCCGTCGTCGGATACCTGATCTCGGGCGTGCTCCTCGGCCCCCACGGCCTCGGGATCATCGCCGGCAGCGATGCGGTCTCGACGCTGGCCGAGATCGGCGTCCTCCTGCTCATGTTCACGCTCGGCCTCGAGTTCGACACCGCGTCGTTCCGCCGCTATCGGGACGTCGTTCTGGGGGGCGGCGGCCTGCAGATCGTGCTGACGCTCGTCTGCGCCATGGTCGCGGGAGCGCTGCTCGGGTGGCCGCTGCGCACCGCCATCATCCTCGGCTGCATCATGGCCCTGAGCAGCACCGCGGTCGTTCTCAAGAGCCTGATGCAGCACGGTCTGGCGGACACGCTGCCGGGCCGGCTGACCGTCGGGATCCTCATCCTGCAGGACCTGAGCGTCGTGCCGATGATGATCCTCCTGCCGCTCGGCGGCGGCTCCGCGGCGGAGGTCGGGCTGAACCTCGCCGGCGCCCTGGCGCGCGCCGGCCTGCTTCTCGGAATCACGTTCGTCCTGAGCGAGTACGTCATGCCCCGTCTCCTGCAGATCATCGCCACGGGGCGGAGCCCGGAGCTCCTCCTGCTGTCGACGCTCACGATCTGCCTCGGCATGGCCTGGATGAGCCACGGGCTCGGCGTGTCCTATGCCCTCGGCGCGTTCCTCGCCGGACTGATCCTCGGCGGCAGCGAGTACGCCCAGCAGATGACCGCCGACCTGGCCCCGTTCCGCGAGGTCCTCTCGGGGGTGTTCTTCGTCGCCATGGGGATGCTGCTCGACCCGGTGTTCGCTCTGAGCAACTGGCCGTCGGTCGCGGTCGTGATTGCCATCATCCTGATCGTCAAGACCGCCATCACCACGGCCGCCGTCGGCGGCTTCCACTATCCGCTGCCGGTGGCGCTCCAGGTCGGGATCAACCTGGCGCAGATCGGAGAGTTCTCGTTCCTGATCGCGCTGCTCGGCGTGCAGCACGGACTGATCACCCAGGACTTCTACCAGGTGGCGATCGCCGCCTCGGTCCTCTCCATGATGGTGACCCCGGTCGCCACGCGCCTGTCCTCGTCGATCGCGTCGGCCGCGGCGCGCGCCGCCGGCGGGCTGCTGCCCGACTGGGGCCGGGGCGCGGATCTCGAGGGAGCGGAGCCCGCTGCCGCGGGTCCGCTCGAGCGTCACATCGTCATCCTCGGCTACGGCACCGTCGGGCGCACTCTCGGAGAGGTCCTGATGACGAACCAGATCCCCTTCGTCGCCCTGGAGATCGATCCCGTGCTGGTGCGCCAGGCGCGGCGCGCCGGGCACCCGGTCCGCTATGGCGATTGCGGCAGCGAGGAGATGCTGAAGCGGGCCGGCGTCCCGGGCGCGCGCACGCTCGTCGTGACGCTCCCGGATCACGTCCTCGAGCGGGCGGTCCTGAGGATGGCGCGCCGGCTGAACCCCGGCGTCCACATCCTGGCGCGCGGCCGGCGCGGCGCCGAGGACGATGAGCTGTACGCGGACGGCGCCGACGAGGTCGTGCACGAGGCGTTCGAGGTCGGCATCGAGTTCCTGGCACGTATCCTGCGACGGCTGAACTTTCCGAAGCAGGCGGTCGAGCGCCAGCTCGGGCGGCTGCGCGGCGGCCGTTACGAGGTGTTCCGGCGCGAGGACTTCACCCCGCTGCCCCTCGGGGACGTGCGCCGGAGCCTCGACGCGGTGCGCGTCGAGTTCCTCGAGATTCCTGCGGGGTCCGCCCTGGCGGGCAAGAGCCTGCGTGATGCCGGCGTGCGCGAGGCGACCGGAGCGCTCATCCTCGCCGTAGTCCGCGACGGTCGCGTCATCCCCGCGCCCGAGGCCTGGTTCGTCCTCCAGGAAAAGGACACGATCCTCGTGTCGGGAGCCAACGAACAGGTCGCCGAGGTGGAGAGCCTGCTCACCGCCGCGGGCCGCTAGCGCTTCGCGTCCGTCTCAGAAGTCCGCATGCCGGGCTCTCAGGAACCCGCGCCCTGCGAGACCGGCATCTCGCCGGCGGTGAGGGTCACACCGGCCCACACATGATCACCATCCCAGGCGAACCGCCCCCTCAGGACGCGGACCCGGGGGGCGACGGCGCACCCATCCTGGCTCCTCGCCTTGAGGATGGTCGCCGTGAAGGCGCCGCCCGCCGGATCGAGCTCGATCTCGACGTCGTGAAAGTCGAGAAACGTCTGCGCGAGCGGGTAATGGCACTTGTACGCGCTCTCCTTGGCGCAGAACACGGCCATCGCCCCCAGGCGCGCCGGCAGCTCCGGGAGCGTCTCGAAGCGGGCGCGCTCTCGAGCGGAGCAGACCAGGGCGACCACCCGGCCCTCGAGCTCGCGGGCGCGCTCGACGTCCAGACCGAGCCCGACGATTGACCCCTGTCGCGCGATCGCCACGCCGCAGGCGTCGGCGCAATGGGACAGGCTGCCGACGATGCCCGGCGGCCAGATCGGCGTCCGGTCCGGCGCGGCGCGCACGGCGAAGCCGCGCACGCCGAGGCGCTCCAGCGCGGCCCGCGCGCATACGCGCCCGGCGGTGAACTCGCGCCGCCGTTTCAGGACGGCGCGTGGGGACAGGCTCGCCTCTTCCTCGGGGAGCAGCGGGGCGGACCACATGTCCTCCGTCGCTTCGAGCGTCACCACCGGTTCTGAAAACAACGACTCGATCATCCGGATCCATCCTGCCGAGGCGCCTATTCTGGTGCGATCCCTGAAAGAAAGCCAGGGGCTTTTCCCTCCGGGTGTGATGAAATGAGGGATGTGGACGCGCCTCGTTCCATCGCCGCCGGCTGCCTGGTCCTGCTGGCCCTCGCCCTGCCGATTTTTCTTTCCGGAATCGGCAGCACCGGTTTGTCCGATCCGGACGAGCCGTATTACGCCCTGGTCGCGAAGGAGATGCGGCAGTCGGGCGATTACCTGGTGCCGCTGTTCCACGGACGCCCGTGGTTCGACAAGCCGATCCTGTTCTACTGGGTGGTCCTGGCGGGCTACCGTCTCCTGGGCGTGACCGAGGCGGGCGCCCGCATCGGCTCGGCGTTCGCGGCGGTGGGCGGCGTCGTCGCCGTCTTCCTCCTGGGGCGGGCGCTCGTCCGGAGCCGTCTCGCGGCCTTCGGAGCCGGCATCATCCTCGCGACCAGTCTCGAGTACGTCGTGCTGGGACGTGCGGCCGTGACCGACATGACCCTGACGCTGTTCGTCACGCTGGGCATGCTGTCGGCCGCCCGCGTTCTGTCGGGCGGCGGCGCGCCCTGGGCCGCCCTTTCCGGAGCGGCGTTCGGACTCGCGACCCTCACCAAGGGCCCGCTCGGAATCGTCGTTCCCGCGGCGGGCCTGCTGCTGTACGTGATCCTGGCGCGCCGGACCGACATGCTGCGGCCCGCGTGGCTCGCCGCGGCGGGCGCGGGCCTGCTGCTGACCGCAGGCCCCTGGTACGGCTACATGGCGATCCACTACCGCGACCTTCTGGTCGGCAGCTTTCTCGGCGAGGGTAACGTCGGCCGCTTCTTGAGCCCCGAGCATCGCGCCGCCGCGCCGTTCTACTATGCCGGTATCATGCTCGCGGGACTGCTCCCCTGGTCGGGCGCGCTCCCCGCGGCGCTTCTGAACCCGGCCCGGCCGGCGGCCTGGTCGGGCGAGCGCGGGCCGGGCGGACGTCCGGGTCGCTTGTTCCTGCTCTGCTGGTTCTCTGCCGTCGTGGTGCTCTTCTCGCTCGCGGCGAGCAAGCTGCCGTCGTACATCCTGCCGGCGTTTCCGCCGGCCGCTCTTCTCCTGGGAGACTTCTGGGCGGGGGCGTTGACGACGAACGAGCGGGAGCGTCCACCGGGAGGTATGATTTCGGCGTGGCTCGGGCCCGTGTGCGGTCTGGCCTGCGTCGGCGGGCTGGCGTCGGTGATGCGCCGGCCGGCCCTCGCCGACGCGGCGCACGCCGCCCTGGTCGCGGGCGCGATCACGGTCGGGGGGGGGGCGCTGGCCATTCTTCCGGCACGGCGCGGCTCGTGGACCGGCTTCTTCCTGGCGCAGGCGAGCACCGCCGCGGCGGCGGTCCTCGTGCTGTGCGCCGTCGCGCTGCCGCGCGTCGAGGAATTCGACTCCACGCGGCCCCTGGTGCGGCAGCTCCGCGACGCCCGCATCGACGACCGGATCATGGGCATCTATCGCGCGCACGACGTCAGTCTCGATTTCTATCTCGGCCGCGAGGTGCCGTTCGTGGACGACCCCCTGGAGCTGCGCCGGCGCGTGGGCGCGGCGCCGGGAGGCTTCTGGATCGTCCTCACGCGCGATCTGGGCAAACTGCGATCGATCGGCGGACTGACCGTCGAGACGATCCTCGAGCGGCCCTGCCGCTCGGTCGTGCGGCTCTCGTCCGTGCCGCCCCCGGAGGGAACATGAGTCTGGTGCGCCGCGATCAGCCGGAGGCGACCTTCATCCTCCCCGTCTACAACGCCCAGAATTTCATCGCCTCGACCCTCCGGCAGGTGCACGACTGGCTGCGTCGGCGGCCGGAGCCCTGGGAGATGATCGTGGTCGACGACTGCTCCACTGACGGAACGCCGGCGCTGGTCGCCGCCTTCGCGGCGGAGCATCCCGGCGACGCGATCCGGTGCATCCGCTTCGCCGCCAATCGCGGCAAGGGGTTCGCCACGCGGACGGGCCTCGGGCTGGCGCGCGGGACGGCGATCCTGTTCACCGATTGCGACCTCGCGTACCCGCTGGAGAACGCCGACCGCGTGATGCGCGAGCTGGCGGAGGGCGCCGACGCCGCCATCGCGTGCCGGGTGCTGCCCAGCAGCACCTACCTGATCAGCCCATCGTTCTTCTCGTACCTCTACACGCGGCACCTGATGGGCCGGGTCTTCAACCTGATCTGCCGGGCCCTGACGGTTCCGCGCCTGCTCGACACCCAGGCCGGTCTGAAGGGATTCCGCGCCCGGGTCATCCAACCGCTGCTCGGACGGCTGGTCATGGACGGATTCTCGTTCGACGTCGAGCTGCTGCGCGCCCTGCAGGATCGCGGCGCGCGCATCGTCGAGATGGCGGTGACCTATCGCTACGACACCGAGCCGAGCACCGTGCGCTTCATCATCGACTCGCTGGAGATGGCGCGCGACCTGGCCCACATCCGTCTCCGGTCTCTGCTCGGTCGCTATCGCGCGGGGGCGGGGAGCGCGCCGCCGGCCGGCCGGCTGGTCGTGCACGCCGACGATTTCGGCCTGGCGCCCGGCATCAACCAGGCGATCCAGGAAGGTCTCGTGTCGGGGAGCATCACCAGCGCCTCGATCCTCCTCGGAGGACCGCACGCCGGGCCCGCCCTTGCGTGGGCCGCGGCCCACCCGGATTACGACTACGGCGTGCATCTCAACCTGACGCAGGGTCGGCCGATCCTGCCGGCCGAGAGGGTCCCGAGCCTCGTCGATCGAAACGGACGCTTCCCGGGGCTGGGCCGTTTCCTGGTCCGCTTCCTGTCGGGGCGCATCCGCACGCATCAGGTGCGCGAGGAGTGGCGCGCCCAGATCGAGGCGGTCCGGCGCGCCGGCGTGACCGTCAGCCACCTCGACAGCCACCAGCACGTGCACCTGCTGCCGCGTCTGTTTCGGAAGACGGCACTCTTTCTCTCCCGTCACGAGAACATGCCGCTGCGCGTGATGGACGGGCCGGTGCGGCACGCCGTCCCCGGACCGGACATTCGTGGCCTCATGCTGTCGCTGGCGACCCGCGTGTGCGCGAGTCGCGCCGGCCGCGACGGCGTCTCCGCGCACGGGTTCGGCACGTCGCTGATGCGCCGTCCGACCGTGGGGAACGTGCGATCGCTCCTGGCGCGGGCCCGACCAGGACGGACCTACGAGATGGTGGTGCACCCCGGAGTCCCGGACGGCGCCCTGGCGGAATCGGGCGACGGATACGTCCTGGGCCGGGAACGCGAGCGGCTGCTGATCGCCTCCGAGGAGTTCCGCGCGGTCGTGCGCAACGCCGGATTCGAGCTCGTCCCTTTGGGACGCGCCGCCCGTCCGGTGGCGTCGCGGGACGGCGGTCGTCTGCCCGCGGAGTGAAGGAGCCTCCGCCGTCGGTGGGGTCCGACCACGGACGCGTCAGACGGGGCCGATCTCTCCGGCGCCGAAGTACGGCCGCAGGGCCTCGGGGATGACGACGCTTCCGTCCGCGCGCTGCCCGTTCTCGAGGATCGCCACGAGCGTGCGGCCAACCGCCAGACCCGACCCGTTCAGGGTATGCACCAGCTCGGCCTTGGCGCCGGCGCCGCGCCGGAAGCGGATCGACGCCCGGCGCGCCTGGAAATCGCCACAGTTCGAGCACGACGAGATCTCGCGGTACGCTCCGTAGGACGGGAGCCAGACCTCAATGTCGTACGTCTTGGTCGAGGCGAACCCGAGGTCGCCCGTGCACAGCGCCACGACCCGGTACGGCAGACCCAGCCGCTGCAGCACGGTTTCGGCGTCCCGGGTCAGACGCTCCAGCGTGTCGAACGACTCCTCCGGCTTCGTCAGCTTCACCAGCTCGACCTTGTTGAACTGGTGCTGCCGGATCAGACCCTTGACGTCCTTGCCGTACGAGCCGGCCTCGCTCCGGAAGCAGGGGGTCCAGGCGGTGTACGAGATCGGCAGCCGGGCGCCGTCGAGGAACTCCTCGCGGTGCAGGTTCGTCAGCGGCACCTCGGCCGTCGGGATCAGCCAGTAGCCCGTGTTCTCGACCCTGAACAGGTCGTCCGCGAACTTCGGCAGATTCCCGGTGCCGGTCATCGTCGTGGTGTTGACCATCAGCGGCGGGAGCACCTCCGTGTAGCCGTGCTCGCGCGTGTGCAGATCGAGCATGAAATTGATGAGCGCGCGCTCGAGGCGCGCCCCGGCGCCGAGGTAGACCGCGAAGCGCGCGCCGGCGATCTTCGCCGCGCGCTCCAGATCCAGGATGCCGAGACGCGCGCCGATATCCCAGTGAGGCCGGGGCTCGAAGTCGAACTGCGGCGGCCGGCCCCAGCGACGCATCTCGACGTTGCCTTCCGAGCCGCGACCCACCGGAACGCTGGCATGGGGCGGGTTCGGGACGGTGAGCAGCCAGCCCTCGAGCGCCGAGCCCGTCTCCGCGACCACCGCGTCGAGCTCCTTGATCCGATCGCCGGCGCCCCGCATCTCGGTGATCAGGGCGGCGGCGTCCTGCTTCTGCCTCTTGAGCGTGGCGATCTGGTCGGAAACCTGATTGCGCCGGGCCCTGAGCTGCTCGACCTCGCGCAGGGCGGCGCGTCGTTTTACGTCGAGACGCGTGAACTCGCCGGTGTCGATGGACGCGCCGCGGTCGCGGAGCGACGTCTCGAGAGCGTCGAGATGGTCGCGAACCCACGCCATGTCGAGCATGGCGGCGAGTCTAATGTATGATGCGCGCGCATGGCAAGAACGCGCCGCGCCGATTATTCGAGAAGCAACCGGATTCGGACGCTGCCGATATCCGACCCGGAGGAGGCGGCGATCGCCGCGCGGCGTCTGCTGGCGGCGGGCGATGCCGGCGGCCGGCGCGCGCGGGGCTCCGAGCTCCTCGAGGTCCTGTCGGCCCAGACCGGCGTGCCCGCCCCCGAGCTGGTGGTGCCCGACGAGCACCAGCCTCACCGCCGCCGCGGTGGACGCATCGTCTACAGCCTG